>Ga0335072_10004235_pt1 | contig 21411 bp, 18 predicted proteins | sample Lox_Sample_21_FD_206725 | JGI IMG/M metagenome (GOLD analysis project Ga0335072, IMG submission 206725) | Soil microbial communities from Loxahatchee National Wildlife Refuge, Florida, United States - Lox_Sample_2.1 | ecosystem: Environmental > Terrestrial > Soil > Wetlands | place: USA...
ATCATCGCCCGTTTCTTCGCAGCCAGGGCCGAGGATCTCAAATGAGAGCCCTGCCGAGGCGCGCCGGCAGGCCATGCTCGTTTCGGCTGAGGCGAATCCATCAAAGAGGGCTACGCGAACAGCGCAACCTCCGGACGCCGAAGCCAACCGCGAATTCGAGATTGCCAGCATGGCCGGGATCGCGATGGTGATTCTTGCCGCGCCGCGAGCGGCCATATCTCTGGCCGGCGGTCCGGCCGCCATCGCCTCGCTAGAGCCCAACCTCAGTTTGTCCGGCAAAGATGGATGGCACGTCACCGCGATGTTCGGAATTCTCTCGCTGGTCTTGGCCTCCATCGGACTCTCTATAGTGTTACCGCCATCACTCTTGCCGGCAGGCGCAATCGGATTGCGCATGGCGCCTGGCGCGAGCCGGGGAGGCCGTATCGATGTCGGTCCTCCGCGGCGCCTTCGCACTGATCGTGTCCGGGCTTCGGCGCGCTATGCCGCTGAGCCTGTTCGCGCTCTCCGCGCTCAGAGCGTTGCTGATTCCCGCGCTGCGCGCCAGCCGCATTTTGCCCGTCGAAGCACTGCGGGCCGAATAGCAGCGGTATACTGAGTCGCGTGATCCCTCGCGTTCTGGTTGCCGCGCTCCTCGCCAGCGTCTGCTTCGCCGCCCATCCGGTGATCTTCGATACCGATATGGGTAACGATATCGACGACGCCCTCGCGCTCGCCATGCTGCACGCGCTCACCGATCGCGGCGAGTGCCAGCTCATCGGCGTCACGCTTACCAACGGCAATCCCGCAGCCGTGCCGTACATTCGCATGGTCAATGGCTTCTACGGGCGCAATCTGCCGGTCGGCGCGGCGATCAAGAGCTTGAAAGACGGCGCGCAAGATGGCTACATGTCGGCGGCATTGCGCACGATGCACGCCGAGACTACAGGCACGGCCGAGCCTGCGCCCGCCGTCCTGCGGCGCCTCCTCACCGAGGCGCGCGAAAAAGTCATCATCGTGCAGACCGGATTCAGCACCAACCTCGCCGCTCTCCTCGATTCGCCGGATGGTGCCGCGCTTGCCAGGGAAAAGGTCGCGCTGGTGGTCGCTATGGCAGGCAACTTCGCCGACGGCGCGCCGGAATACAATGTCAAGACCGACGTGGCATCAGCTAAAACTGTCTTCGAGCGCTGGCCCACTCCGATTGTCTTCAGCGGATTTGAAATAGGCCGCGATCTTCTCTATCCCGCCGCCAGCATCGAGCACGATTTCGCCTGGGCGAGCCCTCACCCCATTGCGGAATCCTACCGGGATTACCAGAAGATGCCCTACGACCGGCCCACCTGGGATCTTACCGCCGCGCTCCAGGCCGTCCGTCCCGAACATGCCTATTTCGCGCTCTCCGCGGCCGGCACGGTGCAGGTGGATTCCAGCGGAGCGACTCATTTCACGGCCGGAAAGGGCGATCGCCGTTATCTCCGGCTCGATCCCTCCAAACGCGCGCAAATCCTGGAAGCTCTCACCATCCTCGCAAGCGAACCGCCCGACCATAGAAAACAGGCCAGCGGCGCGGAATCGTGGGATCGCAAAGCCGCAGCCGGGTACCTCGATTCGCGCATGAGCTGGTGGGAATCCTGGCCGAGCGCGAAGCGGGATCACGAGACGTTCTGCGTCTCCTGCCACACCTCGCTTCCCTACGCTTTGGCGCGTCCCGAGTTGCGTTCCCAGAATCCTCCCTCGTCAGTCGAAACCACTTTTCTCGACAACATTTCGAAGCGGGTGTCTCTTTGGAGTGAAGTCGAGCCGTTCTACAGCGATGCCCGCAACGGCGCGCCGAAATCCGCGGAATCGCGCGGCACCGAGGCCGTGCTCAATGCGGTGGTTCTCGCCCGCTACCGCGCGCCGGCGGCCATCGACGCGCTGAATGACATGTGGGCGGCGCAATTGAAGAACGGGGACAAGCGCGGATCCTGGACCTGGCTCAATTTCCACAACGAGCCGTGGGAGGCCGACGACTCCGCCTTCTGGGGCGCTACGCTGGCCGGTCTGGCGGCCGGATGGGCCCCCGAAAGCTATCGCGAAACCCCCAAAATCCAGGAGAATCTCGCCCTGCTCGCCTCCTATCTCCAACGCGAGCAGGCCAACCAATCGACCCTCAATCGCGCCATGGCGCTTTGGGCATCGGGCGAGCTCCCTCAATTACTTACGGCTAACCAGCGCGCTGCGATCATGACCGAAATCGCCGGCAAACAACGCGACGATGGCGGCTGGAGCGAATCTTCCCTGGTAATCAAAGATTGGAAGCGCCGCGACGGCACGCCCATGGACACGGCGAGCGATGGCTACGGTACGGGGCTCATGGTGGCGGCGCTCGAGCAGTCCGGCGAACCCTCGGCAAGAAACTCCATCGTCCGCGGCTTGGCCTGGCTGGCATCCCATCAGGATTCCTCCGGCGCGTGGCTTAGCACGTCGATGAACAAGCAGCGCGACCCCGCTTCCGACGCCGGCCGCTTCATGAGCGACGCGGCTACCGCCTATGCCGTGCTGGCGCTCACCCATTCGCGCGTTCCCGCACAGTAACTGCCTGCATTCTAACCTTATACTGCGAGCATGGGACTGAAGACCGCCGCCTTCCTCGCGCTCATCGGAATGCTCCTCGTGACCGTTCTTTACCTCGCCGTTTTTGTAAACGATATTACGGCATTTTTCCAGAACGCCGTCGCCGCCATGGCCCTGCTCGCCGCGGCGATTCATCTTTTTGGCGCTCTTGCCGTCACCCTGTTTTTCTTCATCTTTTATCGCGCCCAATCTTAGTACAGGTAACGCAATTGCCCTCCCGCGCATCTTTTTACCCAAAGTGCTTATTTCAGATAAACTCTCCCGGAGACGTCTGCTCTCCGCCCTGGCGGTAGTGCCGGCCGCCCGCCTGCTTTCCGCCCAGGATCTTCCGACGTTGAAACGCGCTCCGCAAGCCTCCTCGGACGGCGAAGAGAAGCCGAAGCTGGCTGAAGCCAGGATGATCAACGTGTTTGCCACCGTCAAGGAGAAGTCCTCCGGTAAGCTCGTGAAAGACCTTACCCAGGACGATTTCGCACTGGACGAAGAAGGCAAGCCGCAAACCATCAAGTTCTTCGAAGCCCAAACTGCCGGGCCGCTCAGCCTCGGCATGCTGGTGGATACCAGTTTCCAGCAGTCGCGGTCGCTCGCCGACATACGCACCAACGGAACCAAGTTCATCGATCAGGTCCTGCGCGATCAGGACAAGGGTTTCGTGATCCACTTCGACAAGGACATCGAGCTCCTCCAGGACTTCACCAACTCGCACGACAAGCTGGGCCGCGCCATGGACCTGCTTCAACCGGCCCAGCCGCAGCAACAACAGACGCAGCAGCAGGGCGGCAACTATCCCGGTGGCGGGTATCCGGGTGGAGGATATCCGGGCGGGGGCTATCCCGGCGGCGGCCGGCGCTATCCGCAGCAGGGCGGAGGATACCGCCGCGGCGTCGCCAAGATCGACGACGCCATTCTGCTCGCTTCCGACGAACTGATGAGCAAACAGCAGGGCCAAAAGGCGATCATTCTGTTCGGCGACGGCGTGGACAGCGGCAGCAAGACCACTTTGTTCGAAGCCCTTACCGCGGCGCAGAAAGCCGATACCACAATCCACACCGTTCTGATAGCCGACGACGCCGCGGGGGGCTACGGCAGCCCGGGATACGGCGGAATGGGCCGCCGCGGTGGCCGCATGCCCATGCCCGGCGGCTCGGAAGGTCCGGACGGCAAGAAAATCCTCCAGCAGATCGCCGAAGAAACCGGCGGCAGCTTCAGTTCGGTGGGTTCGTTCCATCATCTCGACAAGGTCTTCGCCGAGCTCCAGGACGAACTCCGCAGCCAGTACAACATCGGCTACATACCCGATCCGCTCAGCGAAGTAGGACTCTTCCGCCACATTCACCTCACCGCCAAACTCAAGAAGAAGGACCTGGTGGTGCAGGTCCGCTCCGGATATTACGTGCGGTAAACATTCTCGCAGCTGTAACGTGCCGCCCTAAACAGAGCGTCCTACGTGCCCTCCCCATTCGGCAGCCGGCATGCTTCAGCTGAGAGTGCATGTGTCGTTTCCTCCTCCTCCTGGCGTTCCTCGGTGCGGAAGCATACTCCACGCAACCGCCGCCCGCTATGGACCCAGCGGTCATCGGCAATCCGAACCAGCAACCAATCTCCGAGGGCGATAAGGGTCCGGCCGTGGTTCGCGCCCAGATTCTCCTCGATCGCGCGCACTTCTCCTGCGGCGCAATCGACGGAAATTTCGGTTCGAACCTGCAGAAAACGGTGACCGCCTATCAGAACGACCGCCATCTGCCGGCCACGGGAGACGTCGATGCAGCCACCTGGAACTCCCTCAACGCCGACCAGGCGCCAGTCCTCATCTCATACACTATTACCGCCGACGACGAGAAGGGCCCATTCGTCCAGATTCCCAACGACATGATGAAGCAGGCCGAGCTGCCGGCCATGGACTATACGTCGCCGCTGCAGGAACTTTCGGAGCGCTTCCATGCCAGTCAGGACTTGATGCAGGCGCTGAATCCCGGGGCCGATTTCAATAAAGTTGGCCAGCAACTTACCGTCCCGAACGCCACGACCATGCCGCCGGGCGAAGCCGCGGCAATTTACGTCTCGAAATCCGAAAGCTCGGTGCGAGCCGTGGGGCCCGATGGCAAGCTGCTGGCGTTTTATGTCGCGACCATCGGCAGCGATCACGACCCGCTCCCCATCGGCAATTGGAAAGTGGAGTGGATCAAGCGCGATCCGGTATTTCATTACGACTCGAAATTGTTCTGGGATGCCAAGCACCCGGATCAAAAGGCCGATATCAAGCCCGGGCCGAATAATCCCGTAGGCGTGGTCTGGATCGATCTATCGAAGGAACACTACGGAATTCACGGGACGCCCGATCCATCGCTCATCGGGCACACAATGTCCCACGGCTGCATAAGGCTCACCAACTGGGATGCTTCGGAGTTGGCGAACATGGTGAAGCCCGGCACGCCGGCGATCTTGCAGGAGTAAGAGAAAATGCGGGCCAGAACGGCGGGAATATTTGCACTGGGGTTTGCCTGCGGAATGTTATTTCTTGCGCTGGGGCTGTGGCTTTTGGGCGCCCTTCCGGTGCCGGCGGTGTCCGCGCGCGGAAAAGCTCCCGCGCCCTCTTCCGAGGCGGTTGCCCCCACGCCACCGCCCACCACTCCGGAACCTGCGCCGGCGCCGCCCACTCCGCCTCCGGCAGCACCCGGGGCGGGCGCCGTGACATCGCCGCCTTTGCACCTGGCCATGCCTATCGCCGGCATCGATCCGGCGACCTTAACCGACACTTTCAATGAAGTACACAACGGCCACAAACACGAAGCGCTCGACATTCCCGCGCCTCGCGGAACGCCGGTGTTGGCGGTTGCCGAAGGCAACGTGGTGAAGTTGTTCACCAGTAAGGCGGGCGGTTTGACCGTCTACCAATTCAACGATCCGGAGACTTATTGCTTTTACTATGCCCATTTATTGCGCTACGCACCTGGACTGACCGAGCACACCCTGCTGCGAAAAGGGGACGTTCTGGGATATGTGGATAGCACCGGCAATGCTTCGACGGGAGCGCCGCACCTGCATTTCGAGGTCAGCAAACTCGGGCCCGATAAGAAATGGTGGGAAGGTACACCCATTGATCCGCTTCCGCTGCTGAAATAGCGCCGCCAGCCCGCATTGACAAGCCTCCGGGACACTCGCTACCATCGCTAAGTTCATGAAGTCTTCAGCCGATCTGTCCACCACCGGCTTGCGGTGTAGCGAACCGGAGTGCGGAACCGCGGTGCCCCGCGAGTATCGCGGCTATCTTTGTCCCACCTGCGGAAATCTCCTCGAGGCCGTAGTCGATCCCGGACCGGCATCTTCCGGGCAGCTGAAACAGCTCTGGCGCGAGCGCCGGTCGTCGAATGACAAGCTCGATACCAGCGGTGTGTGGAGATTTCGCGAATTCCTGCCCGGCGCGTCCGAAGACTCCGTAGTCACCCTATCCGAGGGCAATGTTCCGCTTATTTCCGGTCAAAAAACCGCTGCTTACGCAGGCGTGGAACATCTCTGGTTCAAGCACCTCGGATGGAATCCCACCGGGTCGTTCAAAGACCTCGGCATGACCGCCGCCGTCACCGAAGCCCGGAGGCAAGGCGCGAAAACCGTCGCCTGCGCCTCCACCGGCAACACCGCGGCGTCGATGGCTGCCTATGCCGCCCGCGGCAATCTGCGCGCCCGGGTCTATCTTCCGCGAGGCGGCACTTCCATGGCCAAGCTGGCGCAAGCTCTCGATTTCGGCGCCGAGATCCAGTACGTGGACGGCAACTTCGACGACGCTCTGCGCGCGCTGATGAACGAGCAGGACCCCAGCGTCTACTTCCTGAATTCCATCAACCCCTTCCGCATCGAGGGTCAGAAGACTGCCATCTTCCACCTCCTCGATCAGATGGATTGGAACGCGCCCGACTTCATCGTGGTGCCGGGCGGCAACCTCGGGAATAGCTCGGCGTTCGGAAAGGCCATCCGCGAACTCGCGGATTTCGGATTGCTTCCGAAAGTGCCGCGCATGGTCATCGTCCAGGCGCGCGGATCGAACGCCCTGGTCCGCACCGTTCGCGCCGGGGGGCGCGAACTCGAAATCGTTGCCGACCCGCAGACCATGGCCACCGCGATCCGCATCGGTGAACCGAAGAGCTGGAAAAAAGCCCTCAAAGCGATTCGCTTTACCAACGGCATGGTAATCGACGTGGATGACGACGAAATTATCGCCGCCAAAACCGAACTGGGCCGCGACGGCATCGGCAGCGAACCGGCCTCCGCTACCACGCTCGCGGGAATTCGCAACCTCGTGGCCAGCGGCGCAATTGCGCGCGATGCCCGGATCGTCGCGTTTCTCACGGGCCACGCGCTCAAAGATACCGACGCCATTCTGCGCTCGGTGGGCAAACAGGGCTGACCGCCATGGCTAGACTCGCCCGCCGCCGGCCGGTGACCATCCGCGTCCCGGCCTCCATCGCCAATCTCGGCCCCGGGCTCGATACCCTTGCGCTGGCCGTATCGCTCCACCTGCGGGTTCGCGCGCAGAGGGCCGAAGGCATGAACTCGTTGCGATTCGATTTCGGCGGACTCCAACTCGCGGGCGAGAATTTGATCGAGCGGGCCTTTCGGCACCTGGCCGGGGGATGCGAGTTTCCGTCGCTCGATATCGCGGTCGAAACAGACATCCCGCTGCGCTCCGGATTGGGCAGCAGTTCCGCGGCTTTGGTGGCTGGTTTCCGCATTTTCGAAGCGGTATTTGGACCGCAGCCGGTCGATCGCCTCTTGACCGCCGGCTGCGAGCTCGAAGGGCACCCGGAAAATGTCGCGGCTGCGTTGCTCGGCGGGCTGGTGGCCTGCTGCCAGCGGCCCGATGGATCGGTGATCGCACTGAACGCGGTTTGGCCTCCCGCGCTTCGCATTGTGGTAGCCACGCCCGAAGTCGAACTCGAAACGCGCAAGTCCCGGCAGGTGCTGCCGACGTCGGTGCCGCTCGCGAGCGCGGTGAGCAATGTGCAGCGCGTGGCGATCCTTCTGGAGGCTCTTCGTTCCCGCAAGTATGCCGTGCTGGCGGAGGCCTTCCACGACTGTCTCCACCAGCCGAGCCGGCGCGGTATCGTGCCAGGGCTGGATCGGCTGCTGGCGCTGCGCCATCCCGACGTGCTGGGTGTCTTTCTCAGCGGCTCCGGCCCGTCGCTGGCGGCGGCGGCCACCCGAAACTTGCCCGCGGTTGCGGAGTGGATCGCGGGTACGTTCCGTGAGTCCGGCGTGAAGTGCCAGACCCGCATTTTGCGCGTGCAACCGGCCGAAAGTCAGGATCGTCGCCCCCGGCCCAAGGGGCTACAATAGTTCGAAACTGAGATTCAGACCGTGGAGGCTCAAAAGAGAATGACTCCGGAGTCCTGGAAGCAGTGGGAAGGGCAGGTAGTGGACCCGTGCTTTCCGCTGAGGCGTTATCTGGGCGGATCCGAACGAAGCGGGGTGTATCTCACCCAAATCGGCGATGCGGAGCCGCGAAACGCCGCTATCAAGCTGATCCCGGCAGGCAGGGAAGAAGCCGATGCAGCCATCCAGTGGGACCGGGCGGCGCAGTTGTCTCACCCCAACCTGCTCTGCCTCTGGCGCGCGGGTCGATCGCTGGTGAGCCAGGTGCCGGTGCGGTACGTTGTGACGGAGTACGCCGACGAGAATCTTGGCGACGTCCTCGCTGAACGGCCGCTCGCGCCCGGCGAAGTGCGCGACATGCTGAAGCCGCTGCTGGCGGCGCTGGCGTACCTTCACGGTCAGGGGTTGGTGCACGGCCGCGTGAAGCCGTCGAACATTATGGCCCTGGACGACGCGCTGAAGCTGTCGGTGGACGGAATCACACTCGTGGGCGAGCCTGGAACGACTGCCGGCGAGCCCGGAAAGTACGATCCGCCGGAATTCCACGAACGGGGCTGCTCGCCGGTGGGAGACGTCTGGTCGTTCGGGATGACAGTAGTCGAGTGCCTGACGCGGAGCGTGCCGGACGTTAAAGGGCCGAAAGAGGAGCCGGTACTGCCCCAAGGCATCCCCCCCGAGTTCCTTCCGATGGTGCGGGCATGCCTGCGACCCGACCCGCGCCGCCGGGCAACCATCGATGAGATTTTGACGCTCTTGGAACAGCCGCAGCCGGTTGCGATACCCGAAGTCGTTACACAGCCTGCCCGCGGTCCGCGAAGATGGATGAGCTTCGTTCTGGCGGGCGCGTCGGCGGTGGTGCTGGCCGGAATTTTCGCCGGACCGCGCCTCCTGCACCATCCAGTGGCGAATGCCGAGGCAGATCGCATGGCAACTCCCACGGCGCCGGCGACGGTCACCCCGCCCGTCCCGGCGGCGGTCGAATCGCCCCAACCCGCCAAGCCCACGCCGTTCGCCACCGCTCGCCAGGAACCGGCAGCAGCGAAACCTCCGGCCGAGCCTGCGGCCGCACCCCCACCGGTGGAAACGAAGCCCGCGATCCAAACCCCGGCCGCGGACGTAACTCACCAAGTGATGCCGCTGGTGACGGAAGCGGCCAGAAGAACCATCCGGGGCAAGGTGAGGGTTCAGGTGCGCGCGGCGGTAGACGCGGAAGGCCACGTCGCCGACGCGAAGGTGGTATCGCAGAACAGCCGCTATTTCGCCCGGCTTGCTCTGGAGGCGTCGCGCCAGTGGCAGTTTTCCGCCGGCCCCGGCGAATGGAGCCTGCGCTTCGAGTTCACTAGCGCGGGCACCACGGTGAAATCCGCGAATGCCGGAAGGTAGCGCTGCGAACTGCTGGCCGCCTCTTCCGCGAGCAGTTTGTGCCCGCTAAACCGCGCACAACTCGACCGCCTGCCGCAGCGACGCGATCGGATCCCGCAACGGCACGAACTCGTGCGCGAAGTACCCCTGAAAATTCAAATCCGCGATGGCCTTCGCGATCGTCCGCCACTGCAACTCCTGCGTATCGTCGAGTTCATGCCGCCCCGGCACGCCGCCGGTGTGGAAGTGAGCGATGTACTGGAAATTGTCGCGAATGGTGCGGATGATGTCGCCCTCCATGATCTGCATGTGATAGATGTCGTAGAGCAGTTTCACCCGCGGCGAATCCACCGCGCGAATCACATCCACGCCCCAGGCGGTATGGTCGCACTGGTAATCTTTGTGGTTCACCTTGCTGTTGAGCAGCTCCAGGCAGACGGTGACGCCGTTGTCCTCGGCAAACTTCGCGATGCGCCGCAGGCCGATGGCGCAGTTCTCCTTGCCTTCCTCATCGGACATCCCCTGCCGGTTGCCGGAAAACGTGATCACATTGGGCACCTTGGCCGCCGCTGCCCGCGCGATGCGCGCCCGGATCTCAGCCTCCAGACGGGCGTGGCTCTCGCGGCGATTCCAGCCATCCGGGATTCTGGCCTCGCCTTGCGTGATGGTCGGCACCAGCCCGTACTTGCGCACCGTGGGCCAATCCGCCGGCTCGACCAGATCGATTCCGCTGATTCCCATGCCCGCCGCCTCACGGCACAAGTCATCGAGCGGAATCTTCTGGTAGCACCAGCGGCAAAGCGATTGTTTCAGCCTCCCGGCGGAAGCTGAGGCGCGGCTCGCCTGCGCGCAAGCCAAGGCAGCCGGAATCGTTTGTAACGCGGATCGCCTCGTCATCGTCTCTTTTTGACTGTACACCCGGAACGGATCCCGGGATACGCTACTCTAGTTGGGATCAGGGAGGATCGAGGGAGTCTGTGCGCCATTCGGTTGGTCTTTGTCTTCTTGTGGCCACTGCCATTCACGCGCAGCGTGCCGCTGTCCCCTGGAGCAGTTACGGTCACGGCCCGCAGCATACCGGCCTTTCCACCATCGGTTCGCAGCGCCTCGAGCAGGTCAAGTGGTCCGCGCCGGTCGACCTGGTCAATCAAAGTGGGGGAGGCCCGCTCTTCATCCACTACGGCACTCCTATCGTCACTGCCGCGAACACCGTACTCATACCCGAGCGCACCAACTCAACGAACACTTATCAGGTGGAAGCGTTCGATAACGGATCGCTGCTCTATGCCCTCCCCACCACGTATTCGCCGCCTCCATACGAGTGGGTCCCGGTCTTCGGCGTCACACTCAGCCAGGGCACGCGCCTCTATTATCCCGGCCCTGGAGGCACCGTCTACTATCGCGACCAGCCCGATTCCGAAACCGGACCGTCCGGCCAGATCGCGTTCTACGGCAACGCCGATTATGCCGCCAATCAATCGGCCTTCGACACTGCCGTCGCGATTTCCACGCCGATTACGGCCGATGCCGGGGGTAACATCTATTTCGGATTCGACGTAACGGGCTCGAACCCGGATAACCTGACGAGCGGGCTCGCGCGAATTGGGGTCGATGGAACGGGCTCGTGGATCAGTGCCTCCGCCGCGGCGCAAGGCGATAACTCCATAGTCGAAGTGGCCATGAACTGCGCCCCGGCCGTCAGCAACGACGGCAGTACGCTGTATTTCGCGGTCTCGGAGGGTCCGGTCGGGGTGGGTTTCTCGCCTGGGTATCTGGTATCTGTCAATAGCACGACGCTTGCGCCCATCGCACGCGTTCGACTGGTCGACCCCGAAACAGGCAGCGCCGCCAAAGTGCCGGACATCGGCTCGGCTTCGCCAACCGTCGGCCCCGATAACGACGTCTACTACGGCGTGTATGAATCCGGGACTCAAGATGTGGCCCAGAACAACGATGACCGCGGCTGGCTCCTGCACTTCGACCAGACACTCACGATATCCAAAACGCCGGGAGCGTTCGGATGGGACGACACGGCGTCGGTGGTGCCGGCGAGCGCCGTGGCATCCTACACCGGCACGTCCGCGTATCTGCTCTTCACGAAATACAACAACTACCTGGGTCTGGGCCCCGGCGGCAACGGAAAAAACCAAATCGCCGTCCTCGATCCCAACATGACGATGACAGACCCCATTACCGGCGCCACGGTCATGCAGGAAGTGATCACGATTCTCGGCCAGACTCCCAGTCCACCCAATAACACGAACGGAAGCGTGCGCGAATGGTGCATCAACTCCGGCGCCATCGACCCCTTCACCGCGGCAGCGCTGGCCAACAGCGAGGACGGCACGCTCTACCGCTGGGATTTCGCCAGCAATTCGTTCACGCAAAAAGTGCCGCTCACCAGCGGCGTATCGGAAGCTTATACGCCCACCGTGATAGGCGCCGATGGCACGGTCTACGCCATCAATGACGCCATGCTGTTCGCCGTGGGACAGGCGTCGAATATGACGATTGCTTCCACCCACACCGGCGATTTCGCGCCCGGACAAACGGGCGCGGTCTACATGCTGACGGCAACCAACAGCGGTTCGGAAGCCACCAATGGCGCCGTGACGGTGAGCGATACGCTGCCTGCCATTTTCAGCGCCCAATCCATCGGCGGACAGGGCTGGACTTGCACGCAACCTGCAGGACCCTGCGCGCGCAGCGATTCCCTCGGCGCCGGCAAAAGCTATCCGGCTCTGTCGCTGATCGTGAACGTCGCGGGTGATGGCCCATCGTCTGTAAGCAATCTGGCGGAAGTTTCCGCCGACGGCGCGGCGAATTCGGTCAACTCGATTTCTAATGACACCACCAGCATTGTTCCTCCTGCGGCGTCGTTGAGTATTTCCAAAACTCATTCCGGCAACTTTACGCAAGGGCAGATGGGTGCTCTGTACGCGGTGGTGGTAAGCAACGCGGCGGGCGCGGGAGCGACCAGCGGAACCGTCACCGTCACGGAAACCGTTCCACAGGGCATGACGCTGGCTTCCATGATGGGCGACGGATGGAATTGCCAGACGGGAAGCGTCTCCTGCACGCGCAGCGACTCGCTCGCCGCCGGAGTGAACTATCCAGGCATCACTGTCGCGGTGAACGTGGCCAACAATGCGGCAACGCCGCTGGTGAACCAGGTGAACGTCTCCTATGGAGGATGGACATCGGCGAACCACACGGACAGCACCATCGTGACTTCCCCTTGCGCGCTGACGCAAGACAGCCGCGCCGGGGTGGCGGACGTCCAAAAGGTAATCAACGAGACATTAGGCGCGCTCCAATCCGCGGACGATCTCAATCAGGATGGCGCCGTCAATGCAGTGGATGTGCAAATGGTAATCAACGCCGCTCTGGGGCTCGGCTGTTGGCTGTAGCGATGAGCCGCAAGCACTTACGATACCGCTAAAGCTTGCAATTCCGTCAAACCGCGTGTTACCCTTCTGGCCAGCAGCGAAAGAGAGGCAGTTCCATGTCGGAACACGGTTTTTCCAGGCGGCATTTCTTTTTCGGTACGCTCTTTGCAGGCGCGGTTCCCTCAGGCGGATTCGGAAGCGTCCCCTCACTCCCGGCGCTCGGCCACAAGCCCTTCAGCGAGAAACTGAACGTCGCGGCCATCGGGTGCGGCCCGCAAGGCAACGTCGATATGCAGGCTGCCGCGCACACCGAAAACCTCGTCGCGGTCTGCGACGTGGACGAGAATCGCGCCGCGGCGGCTCACAAGCGATTCGAAAAGGCCGCGCAGTACAAGGATTATCGGGTGATGCTCGACAAGGAAGGCAGGAACATCGACGCGGTTACCATCGCCGTGCCTGACTTCATGCACGCCACCGTCGCGCTCGCCTGCATGGAGCGCGGCAAGCATGTCTACGTGGAAAAACCGCTCACGTCTACCGCTTGGGAAGCGCGCCTGCTGCACGACGCGGCCTTGAAATATAAGGTCGCGACGCAAATGGGCAATCAGGGTTTCTCGCACGAGTCCATTCGCGTGACCGCGGAGATGATCTGGTCCGGCGCCATCGGCGACGTGACGGAAGTGCACATTTCGACCACACCCGGGACGCATCCGACCGGCCTGAAAGAACCGCCGCCGAACGCACCGGTGCCCGCGGGTCTCGACTGGGACCTCTGGCAGGGCCGCACCGAGCCGCGGCCCTTCAGCGATTGGTACGTGCCCTACAACTGGCGCGGCTTCCTGGATTACGGCACTGGCCAGATCGGCAATTGGGCCACACATTGCGCCTCTCCGGCGCAATTCGCGCTCCTGCTCACCGCGCCCACGAGCGTGGAGTGCGTCAGCCAGGAAGGTAAGAGCGACATTACCTATCCCAAGCGCGGCGTGGTGCGGCTGGAGTTCCCGGCGCGCGAAAACATGCCTCCGGTCACGGTCTATTATCACGATTCCGCCCAATCCGACGATCCAGACGCGTACCACGTGCCGGGTATGGAGAACGAGACCATCCTGCCGCGGCCCAACAATCTCACCGAAAAGGGCCGGCCGGAAGGCGCCGCGGCCCGCGGTATCGCCACGCCCTCCGCCGCACCCGCGCCCGCGCCGGTGCTCAGGAGCGGAGGCCCACCACGCCCGCGGACCAGCGCCGGCGGCCCTGGCGTCAAAGTGTTCGGCGGGCCGCTGAGCCCCACCCGCCCCGGAATTCTATCCGGCAACGGAGCCGTCTTCATCGGCACCAAGGGAATTCTGGCCACCTGCGATCGCGGCGAGGGTGTCCACTTGCTGCCGGCGTCCAGATGGAAAGACTACACGCTGCCGCCGGAGTTGCTGACGCGCTCGCCGGGCCACATGGCCGACTGGGTTCGCGCCTGCAAGGGCGGCGACCCGTCGTGCGCCGATTTCCGAATCACCGGACCGTTTGCCGAGTGGCTCGCGCTCGTGATGGTGACCTGGCGCGTTCCCGGCAAGCTCGAATGGGACAGCCGAAATCTCCGTTTTACCAATAACAAGGACGCCAATAACTACGTCCGGCCCCACATGAAGAAAGGCTGGGAACTGAAACTCTAGGGACCTACGAAAATGACTCTTACCAGACGCGATTTGGGGAAGCTGGCGCTTGCCGCGATCCCCGCCGCCAGACTACTGGCGAAACCGGATTCCGATTGGGGAGGTGTGCAGATCGGCCTCAACGTCCCGTATAGCTACGGCAACAACAACATGACAGCCGACGAGACGATCGCCAAGACTGTCGAACTCGGAGTCAGCGCCGTGGAGTGCCGCACGCAGCCCATTGAACAGTTCATGGGTTCGCCCGCCGCGGGAAAAACCATACCCTCCGGTGGAAGGACGCTCACTCCGGAGCAGACCGCGCTCGCTGGCGAACTGCGCAAGTGGCGCCTCTCGCTCGGGCCGGAGCAATTCGCCGCCGCACGCAAGCATTTCGAGGAACCTGGTGTGGCCATCCAAATCATGAAGGTCGATTGGATCAACGACGCGGACGACGAAGTGGTGGACTACTGCTTCAATCTTGCCAAGGGCGTCGGCGCGCGCGCCATTTCCTGCGAGATCCCGCTCAGCCGCACCAAGTGGCTTGGCGCCATCGCCGAAAAGCACAAAATGATGGTGGGATATCACGGTCACACCGATATCACCAACCCCGAACATTTCGGCGCTCCCGCCAGTTGGGAGAAGGCCATGAGCTACTCGCCCTACAACGGAATCAATCTCGACCTCGGTCACTTCGTCGCGGCCAACAACACATCGCCGATTCCATTCATGACCAAATATCACGACCGCATCACGCATATCCACGTCAAGGACCGCAAGATGCACGACGGTCCCGCGGTGCCGTTCGGCGAGGGCGACGTGCCGCTGCACGCGGTCCTGCAATTGATGGAGAAAGAAAAGTGGCCGTTCCAGGCGACCATCGAATACGAGTATAAAGTTCCCGAAGGCTCAACCCGCATGACGGAAATCGCCAAGTGCGTGGGCTATTGCAAGGCCTGCCTGATTCACGCGTGAATCGGATCCTGTCGCGGCTGTCACAAACTTTCGGCCTGCTCGTAAAGCCGGTCGAATTCCATTTTTAACCCGGCGTGCGGAGCGCTCAACGCATCCACCACCTGTTTGGCCCACTCGAAGTATTCTCGCCGCCTTTCGATGCTCCAATCAGCCGGCGGGCTCGCCAGCATGGCTCGCAAATTCGAGATCTTGTCGGCCAGCTTGATCAGTTGCGCCCGCACCGACTTGTGCGGCGCATTGACGATTTGCAGGCGTTTCCGCTCCTGCTTGGGCAGCGATTTATCGTCGGTGCATTCCAGAACTAAGCCCGCCACATCCGGGCCAAAACTTTCGATCAGTTCCTCTTTGGTGACTCCGACATCCTCGACGGTGTCGTGCAACAGCGCGGCGATGACCACGTTCGTGTCCGCCGTCGCCAGCGCGACGGAGACCAGGTCCGCGACCTCCAGCAGATGATTCACATACGGTTCGGCCGCGGCCCCCTTGCGGCGCTGCGCGCTGTGCCGGGAGGCGGCGAAATGGGCCGCCCCGGTAATCCGCCGGATCATCTCCAAGTTGCTTTCCATTATGGTTTCCACCAGTCGGCCACGGTGCCCGCGGGCATGTGCGCCAGGATGTGTTCGCCCATCTGCTTCAAGCGGTCGGCCGAGTTCTCCGGACCGGTATAACAGTGGCCCTTCATCGCGCCGTAAACGAAGTACCCTTCGTAGTGCGGATTTACCGTCGTTTTCATCCAATCCTGCATGCGATGCACCCCGTTGTTGAGAAAGAAATTGTCGGCATCGCCGACATAAACGTGCAATTGATCGACCAGCTTCGGCCCGAGCGTGGGCCAGTTCTTCTCGAGCTGATAGCGCAGGTCGAAATGCTCCTTCCAATACTGCGCCACCCGCGGATCGGCATTCATCACGCCGGTCTTCTTATCGAACACCGGCTCGAAATACCCGTCCTCGCCCAGAGGGCCGAACACCGCCGACCAGATATCGATCTGCTCGCCTGAACGGCCGTGCGTGCCGTTCACCAGTTCGAAATGATTGCGCTGCTCCGACGTCTGCCGCACCTGCCCGTTGATCTCCCGGCTGTTGATGGTGGGCTCGCGGCGCCAGTCGATCTCTTTGTAAAAAGCGTTCTTGTCTTCATAGATATTCACGCCCTCCACATCGTGGAAGTCCACCGAATCCGGGCAGTAGGACCACGTGCCGCCGAACTCGTCGGGGTGAAAAATCTGTAGCGCCAGGGCCTCCCATCCGCCCGTCGATCCGCCCGAGAGCACGCGCGCCCAGGGCTTGCGGATGGCGCGGAAGCGCTTCTCCACTTCCGGAACCAGCTCTTGCAGGATGGCGTCGCCATATGGCCCCACGTTTACCGAGTTCACCGCGTAGGAATCGTCAAAGTATGGCGTGGGATGCTGGAACGTCACCACCAGAAAGCGCGGGAAATTGTCCTTTGTCCACTCGGTATAGAGCACGTTGTCGGACGCCGGCGCGAATCCCAGCGGCGCACGGGTGGAAAAATGGCCCTGTTCGTATAGCACGGGGTATTCGAGAGTGCTCTTTTCGTAGTCGCGCGGCAGCAGCACCGTCGCTCCGAGGTAAATCGGCCGGCCCCAAAACTTCGTCAGCAGCGGGCTCTGGAATTTGAAACGCTTCACCCACTCCGTATCGGGAATCGGCGCGATGGGCGGAATCACGCGGTCGCAAACGACCGCGATACGGTAGCCGGCCGATGCGTCCAGGTGCATTTTCTGCGGCGTGCTGTAGAGGTTCCCGGGCGAAGTCGCCCAGTGTTGCCCCTCCCACTGATCGTTGTGCATCCAGATCACGTGGCCGTCGGAGCGATGGAACTCGGTGTACACGTTGATCAGCGCCTGCACGTAGTAGTCGCCCGGCGGGATCGCGGAAAGGCTTTCCACCGGTGTGCCGGGATCGCTGGCATCGATCCCGACCGTCCCGCCCGGCGCCAGCCTTTCGAAATCGCGGCCGAAGAACGGCACCCCGACGCGCCCGATCTGCAATCGCGGCTCGCGCTCGCCGCCGCGCGCCTGGAGCGTGCGAGTAATCATCACGAACACGCGTCCGGTGAGCGGTCCGACACTGGCGGACGCGGGGTAGGAAATCTCGAAGCGCGTATCGGCGGCGAACCCGAGCGAGGCTGCCAGCGCCGCCACCGTGAGTGCTCTCAACATGAGTCCGATTCTACCGGATAGTGTGCTATTTTCGCATTCTATGGCACGCTTTTTACCGCCCCTTCTGCTGGCGCTGATCATGGTGCTGATCGGGACCGGCCAGACCAACCAGCGTCCGCGCGCGCGCGATCTTGGACTGAAGCCGGGTGTGCACACGCCCGGTCCGTTGAACGCCATCACCGATGTCGCCGGCGTGCGCGTGGGACACGTTACGCTCATAGAGGGCGACGATGTGCGGACCGGCGTGACTGCCATCGTTCCCGCCGAGGGTAACCTGTACCAGAACAAAGTGCCCGGCGCAGTTTTCGTGGGAAATGCCTTCGGAAAGCTGGCCGGTTCGACGCAGGTGGATGAACTGGGCACGATCGAAACGCCCGTCGTGCTCACCAACACGCTGAGCGTGGGCGCGGCCATGGAGGGTGTGATCGCGTATACCCTGGCGCAGCCGGGAAACGAGCACGTGGTGTCGGTGAACGCGCTCGTAGGCGAGACCAACGACAGCACCTTGAACGACATCCGCGGCATGCACGTCAAGCCGGAACACGTCGTCGCGGCAATCCAGAACGCCAAGGGCGGTCCCGTTCCCGAAGGCAGCGTGGGCGCCGGCACGGGCACGCGATGCTTCGGCTGGAAGGGCGGAATCGGCACCTCCTCGCGCGTCTCCGGCGGCTATACCGTGGGCGTGCTGGTACAGACCAATTTCGGCGGGCACCTGACGATGGGCGGCATTCCCGTGGGGCGCGAGCTATCGAACGTCCCGGCCGGCGGAAACGGCGATGGCTCCTGCATGATCGTGGTGGCCACCGACGCGCCGCTCACCGCGCGCGATCTCAAGCGCCTCGCCGCACGCGCGGTTTTCGGCCTGGCACGCACCGGATCGTCTTACAGCAATGGCAGCGGAGATTTCGCCATCGCCTTTTCCACCGCGCCCGCGGCGCGCATTCGCCAGACCGGATCGCTCCCGGCGACTTACCAAGCGCTTGGCACCGACGCCGTTTCGCCGCTCTTCGATATGGCGCTGGAAACTACCGAGGAGGCGGTCTACAATTCGCTGCTCCAGGCCACCACTGTGCAATCGAAATTCGGGACCGCGCACGAGATCCCCATAGACCGTCTGCGCGAGATCTTATCGCGTGGGCGGTAGGAAGAGCAGAAAATGACCGATCTCGAGGGGCGGCCCGGTATCGCTGTAGGCCGCTGCCTTTCCCGGGACGCCGGCGCAATCGGGACAGAAGACCGCGCACGGACGAGCCGGATGGCCCATACCGACGTGCCAGAATCGCACCCCCGGATGGCGGTCGCGGAGCAGCGCCTGAAAAGGGTATTCCAGCTGATTGCGGCTGATGTCGATGCCGACGGTCGAGCAGCCTGAGCGCGCTGTGAGATCGACGGCGGATAAATACGATGCGCGATTGTCCCACTGCGCCATATCCCGGAAATAGTTGTCGTCGCGCGACGAGGTGAAGAGCGAGTGCGCGCCGGTGAGTGGGCGGGTCCAGTTCTGGAACAGCGGGAGGCGTGCGTTCAACAGCAGGAAGAGGCAGGCCAGAATGGCGAAGACCGGTTGTATGCTTTCCAGAAACATGCCGGCCAGCGGCGCGGCGAGCGCGAACAGCGGCAACTCCAGCCGGCCCATGAATAGCTGCCATTTGAGGTAGAAACAGAACAGCAGGTACGCGGCGATCAATCCGGCGCTGAAGACAATCCAGGTTCGCTTGCCTGTGGCCGCGGCAAAAATGAGGGCGATGGCCGCCAGCAGCAGGTGCCAGCGATTGTTGGCGTTGGCCTCGTGATTGGCATTCACCGGGGCGGCAAACGCAGCGCCGGGGAAAGTGTCGTCGCGATCGTTGGGGTCGATGCCGAGCGCGCGATGAATGGCCAGAGCGGCGTGGTATACCCCTTGATTCCATTTTTCGTTCCGGCCGCCGAGTTGATCGCTGGTATGGCGGACGAAATTCGATACCAGCGATTTCACACCCGGATGCTCGTTGCGCCACCGCAATACACCGTCGCCCTGCGCCGAATCGTAACCCAGCGGCGAGCCGCTGAGCCGCAGATTTCTAACGTACTGCGGCGTATTGATAACGAGGACTCCGGCGGCGATGCATGCCAGTTGCCGCGCCCGGACTTTGGGGCGGCGAATCAGCACTATCGCCACGAGAAGCGGCGGGGCGAACAGGTAAGCCGTGGCTTTCGTCGCCAGCGACAGGCCGAGGGAAAGTCCGGTGAATGGCCAGTCCTCACGAGCGGCGAAATAGGCGGCGCAAATCAGCCAGAGCCCGGTCATCCATTCATTCTTGGCGCCGGACGCTTGCAGGATTCCGTTGGGCAGGGTGGCGCAGAAGAAGGCCGCGAACGCCTGTCCGCGAGTGCCCGCGCCGAGGGCGCCCGCCAGGGTGGAAATAGCCACGATCGCCGCGGCGAACGCCGCGCAGGTGATGAGATTGACGAAGCGGTCGCCACCCGAGAGCAGGTAGGTATGCAGCGCGAAATATTCCGCCAGAGGCTGAAGGCAGACCTGGTTGTAATACGGAGTGGCAAAGAAGGCCACGCTGCCGGCTTGCGCCCAATAGACCACGCGCGGCATGTGGTACGCCATGGCGTCGGCGGAATTCGGCGGGCTTACCCACGCGGTGAGAGCGACTAGCGCGACGATGGCCGCGCAGACGGCGGCGATGGCGATTTCGAGCGCACGAAAACGCAGGGCAGGCCGCGGCGGCCGCCTGCACCACCAGAGCGCGACCAGCGCGATCACACACCAGACCACGATCAGCGGACCGCGCCGGAGCAGATGCAGCGGGCTTAGAATCTCCGTTACCAGCGCCACCGAGATTCCCAGCGCGACGCATCCGCGGAGGAAGAAGTCCCTCATAGCAAGGCGGCCGAATCGGTGTCCAGAAAGATCGCCGCGTCCGGATGCTGCCGCAGAATCGATGCCGGGCACTGCGGCGATACCGGCCCTTGGATGGCATCGCGCACGGCCCGCGCTTTCGCCGGACCGGGTACCGTCACGACGGCGTGCGGCGTCCGCATGAAAAACGGAATGGTCAGCGACAAGGCGCGCCGCGGCACCTCTTCGACGCGCGCGAAGGCGCCATCGCGCACCTGCTGCTCGCGGCAGACGCGGTCGAGGTTGACGATGCGGACGTCGCGCGGGTCGTGGAAATCGCATTCGCCCGGATCGATGAACGCGAGATGGCCATTTTCGCCGATTCCCAGAGCCACCAGCACCGCCGGCTGCTGGCGCAAAAGCCGCTGGTAGCGATCCGCCTCCGCCTCGAGATCGCGAGCGTCGCCGGCCAATTCATGAAACGCCGCTACCGGCACGGAATCCATCAGCCTCTCGTGCAGGAAGCGCCGGAAGGAGGCGGGATGGCTCGCCGCAAGGCCGGCATACTCGTCCAGATGGAATGCCGTGACGCGGCGCCAATCAATGGACGCATCTTCGCGAAGGGCCGCCAGAAATTCGTTCTGGGAGGGCGCGGCGGCAAATACCACGCAGGCCGTGCCGTCCTTTTCAATGGCGGCGCGAATCACGGCCGACGCCGCCGCGGCGCTCGCCAGCCCAGCTTCGCGCCTCTTGGGATAGACCTTCCACATGGGGTGCTCAGAATCATGGTATGCCGCCGCCGATGGCCTGTGCTACCGTCTGAGACATGAAACTCCGCCAAGGTCACGAACCACCGCCGGCGGTCGCGCAGGACGGCTGCGCAAGCTAAGGACCTACACCGAACCGACACTCCTCGTCTGTGACGAGCCAGGCTATCTGGCCATGGATCAGCAAACCTCGAATCCACGAACACACCATTTTCCGAGTGGGGGAACATCCTCTTTTAATACGACCATCGCCGCGGCGATTGCCGATCGACTGGTGGAGGACCCCGAGATTTTC
>Ga0335072_10004236_pt1 | contig 21409 bp, 21 predicted proteins | sample Lox_Sample_21_FD_206725 | JGI IMG/M metagenome (GOLD analysis project Ga0335072, IMG submission 206725) | Soil microbial communities from Loxahatchee National Wildlife Refuge, Florida, United States - Lox_Sample_2.1 | ecosystem: Environmental > Terrestrial > Soil > Wetlands | place: USA...
GCAGCGGCGGCAGTTCGCGCAGGTAGAACTCGCCCGGCCGGTAGGGCGGCACGCCCGCCACGTGCGCGGTTCGATCGGCCAGCAGCGTGCAGAAGGCGGCATCGGCGGCGACGACCGCGGCCGCGCGTGCCCCGCCCGATGCGGGGTAGTGCACGTCAGCGGCGACGAACACCCCCGCGCCCGCCGTCAACGGTCCGGGGCCTGCCCGCTCGCCCCCCACCACCATGCCCCCCGGGCCGTCAACGGTCCGGGGCCTGTCCGGCGGCGCGCGGGGTGACCAGGCCGGTCTGGTAGGCGAAGACGACGAGCTGCGCCCGGTCGCGGGCGCCGAGCTTGATCATTGCCCGGCTGACGTGGGTCTTGGCGGTGGCCGGGCTCAGCACCATGGCGCCGGCGATCTCGTCGTTGGACAGGCCGTGCGCCACAAGAGCCACCACCTCTCGTTCCCTGTTGGTGAGGGCCTCCATCCCCGTTGCGGCGACCGCGTCCGGCGGACGGGCGACGAACTCGCTGATCAGGCGGCGGGTGATGGCTGGCGACAGCAGCGAGTCCCCGCGCATGGCGACGTGCAGCGCCTGCAGCAGCTCGGCCGGCTCGGTGTCCTTCAGCAGGAACCCGCACGCGCCAGCCCGCAGCGCCCGGAAGATGTACTCGTCCAGCCCGAAGTTGGTGAGGATCACGACGCGGACGCTGGCGAGCCGCTCGTCCGCGACGATCTGCCTGGTGGCCTCGAGGCCGTCAAGCACCGGCATCTGAATGTCCATCAGCGCGATGTCCGGGCGGTGCTCGGCGGCCATCGCCACCGCCTGCCGCCCGTCGGCGGCCTCCGCGACCACCTCGATGTCGTCCTCCGCATCGAGCAGTGACCGGATGCCGCTGCGGATCAGTACCTGGTCGTCGGCCAGCAGGACCCTGATCACGACGGTGCCCGCGCCGGGAGTTCGGCGCTCACGCGGAAGCCGCCGCCGTCCTTCGGCCCCGCCTGGAGCCGGCCGCCGAGCGCGGACACCCGTTCGCGCATGCCGACCAGGCCCAGTCCCGGACCTCCGGCCCTGATCCCGGCCCCGGCCCGGACTCCTGTCCCGGTCCCGGTCCCGGTCCCGGTCCCGGCGCCGTTTCCGTCGTCGGTGACCTCAACCGACAGGGCCTGGCTCGTGTAGTGCAGGTGGACCGACGCACAGGCATGGCCGGCGTGCCGGCCCACGTTGGTCAGCGCTTCCTGCACGATCCGGTAGGCCGCCTGGTCGACGTCGGGCGGGAGCGGCCGCTCGGCACCGGTCACCGTCAGGTTGACCGGGAGCCCGGCCGCCCGCGCGCGCGACACCAGGCCCTCGAGCTGGCCCAGGCCGCTGCCGTCGCCGTCCTCGTCGCTGCGCAGCACACCCAGCGTCGCGCGCAGTTCGCGCACCGCGTCAGCCCCCGCCTCCTGGATCGCCGCCAGCGCGGGCGGGACATCCTCGCCGCGCTTGCGCGCGAGGTGCACCGCCACCCCGGCCTGGACCTGGATCACCGAGATGCTGTGCGTCAGAGAATCGTGCAGCTCGCGCGCGATGCGCAGCCGCTCCTCCATCGCCATTCGCTGGGCGGCCTCATCCTTCGTCCGTTCCGCCTCTTCCGCGCGCTGCTCGACCTCGCGGACGTGCAACTGCCACATGCGGGCCGTCACCACCATGACGCCCGCCGAGATGAGCCATCCGGCCGCATAGATCCGGTGCCTGGCGGTATCACTGCGCATCCCACGAGCGTACGCATCCTGGCCGCGAGCGCATCCGCCCGCTGTCGCTATTGCCGGCTACTCCCTGCGTGGTACGCGAGCGCCCGGCGGCATCCCGGCTGACCAGGCAGAAGTCACGTCCTGGGCAGGACGACGGCGAGCCGTGCGGCGGCCAGCATCGGTGGCATGACATTGACATCTTCCGCAATCGGTCAGGCTCGCACCCGGAGCAAAGGCCCCCGCACTGGCCTGGCGCTGGCGGTCATCGCTACGGCCCAGCTCATGGTCGTGCTGGACGCGACCATCGTCATCGTCGCGCAGCCGCACATTCAGGCCGCACTCGGGTTCTCCGACAGCGGCCTGGAATGGGTGATCAACGCCTATGCCCTCACGCTCGGCGGGCTGCTGCTGCTCGGCGGCCGCGCCGGTGATCAGTTCGGCCGTCGCCGCATGTTCGTCGCCGGCCTGTTGCTGTTCTCCGCCGCGTCCATGGCGGGCGGGCTCGCGACATCCCAGGCGTGGCTGCTGACCGCCCGGGCCGTCCAGGGCGTCGGCGGCGCTATCGTCGCGCCCACGGCGCTGGCGCTGATCGCGACGACGTTCTCCGAGGGCCCCGCCCGCAACCGGGCGATGGGCGTCTACTCCGCGATGAGCGCGGCCGGCGGCGCCGTCGGGCTGCTGGCCGGAGGACTGCTGGTCACGTACGCCTCCTGGCGGTGGGTGCTGTTCGTCAATGTGCCGATCGGCATCGCGGCGGCGCTCGGCGCGCTGGTCGTGCTGCCCCGGTCCGCCGGCCGGCCGGGCCGGTTCGACCTGGGCGGCGCGATCACCGGGACCGGGGGAGTGGCCGCGCTCGTCTACGGCCTGTCCAACGCCGCCACCGGGCAGGACGGCACCTCCCACTGGGGCGACACCAACGTGCTCGCCGCGCTGACGGCCGGCGTCGTCCTGCTCGCCGCCTTCGCGGTCATCGAGGCACGCAGCCGGCACGCGCTGATGCCGGTGCGCCTGCTGCGCAGCCGGGACCGGGTCGGCGCCCTGGTCATCATGCTGGCGGTGGGGACCCTCACCTCCGGGGTGTTCTTCTTCGTGAACCTGCTCGTGCAGGAACTCTGGGGCTACTCCCCGCTGAAGGCCGGACTGGCGTTCCTGCCGATGACCGGTGTGCTGGTGGCGGGCTCGGTCACCGCGGCCAGGCTGGTGCCGCGGATCGGGGCTCGCCCGCTGCTGCTGACCGGCGCGGCCGCCGTCGCCGGAGGCCTGTTCTGGCTGTCGCAGATGAGCCAGGGCGGCACGTACGCGGGTCAGTTGCTCTTGCCGATGCTGATGACCGGCGCCGGGCTGGGACTCCTGTTCGTCCCGCTGTCGCTGGTCGCCCTGGCACGCGTCGCCGACGAGGACTCCGGGATCGCCTCCAGCCTGCTCAACGCGGCCCGGCAGGTCGGAGCGGCCATCGGGCTCGCCCTCCTGGGAACCGTGGCCTGGACGGTGGTCGCCGACAACGCCCGCGCCGCGGCTGCCAGGACGTCCTCCTGGCAAGCGGCCTATCAGCACGCGCTGCCGGTCGGCTTCGATCGGGCCTTCCTGGTCGCCGCCGGGATCGGGCTGCTCATCCTGGCGGTCGCGGCGGCCATGATCCGCATCCGCCGGGCCGGCCTCGCCGGGAGTTAGCCGGGATGCACCGCGCCAGGGGCCGCCTGCTCACGCGCGAAGAATTCGCGTACCTCCTGCTTCCAGGCCTGCCGTCGCGCGTCGTCGATGAACGCGGCATCGAACGAGTTCAGCGCGAGGGTTTCGAGCTGGGCGGGCGTGACGGCCAACTGGTCGCGGATCGCCGCGAAGTTCGCGTCCAGGTAGCCGCCGAAGTACGGCGGGTCGTCGCTGTTGACGGTGACCAGGAGCCCTTCGTCCAGCATGCGCGGAAGCGGGTGGTCGGCGAGCGTGTCGACCACCCGCAGGCTCACGTTCGACAGGGGGCACACGGTCAGCGCCACGCGCTGGTCGCGAAGCCGCCGCACCAGCGCGGCATCCTCCATGCACCGGATGCCGTGGTCGACCCGCTCCACGTGCAGGACGTCGAGCGCGGCGGCGACGGTCTCGGGCCCGCCCTCCTCGCCGGCGTGCGCGACCAGGTGCAGGCCCTCGGCGGCCGCGCGGGCGTAGACGTCGGCGAACAACTCCGGCGGGTAGCCGATCTCGGTTGAGTCCAGGCCCACGCCGATGATGTCGTCGCGGTACGGCAAGATCGCGGTCAGCATCTCGCCGGCGGCCTCGGCGCCCCGGTCCCGCTGGAAGCACATGATCAGGTCGGCGGAGACACCATGGGTGCGCTCGCTGTCCCCGACGGCGGCCGTCAGGCCGTCCATCACCGCCGCGAGCGCGACGCCGTCCCAGACGTGGGTCTGCGGGTCGAAGAAGATCTCGGCCCGCCGCACGTTGCAGCGGCGCGCCTGGTCGAGATAGCCCGTGGCGAGCTCGAAGAAGTCCTGCGCGGTCCGCAGCACCGACAGGTTGGCGTAATGCAGGTCGAGAAACGACTGCAGATCGGCAAAGGCGTACCGCGCGAGCAACTCCTGCGGATCGGTCACCGGGATCGACAGCCCGTTGCGCGCGGCCATGGCGATGACGGCCGCGGGCTCCAGCGTGCCTTCCACGTGCAGGTGCAGCTCGGCGCAGGGCGGGCTCTCCACTGGACACCTCCATGGCGTGGACGACATCGGGGGCAACGAGCACCCACCATTCAACCCCCCGGCGCAAAGCCGCCGACGCGGACCTCGTCGCCGACCCGGACCCGGCCGGCGCTGACCACCTTGGCGTAGACGCCCGCGCAGGTCTGCAAGCTGTCGAAGCCCGCGACCCGGATCCGGTTGCTGCGGGCCAGCGCGCGGAGGACCTGCGGGTTGGCGGGGTCGTGGCCGTGGGCGAGGGTCGGCACGGCGCAGCGCGGCGTCGGCAGGAAGATCTCCAGGCGGACCTGGCCGCCAATCGCAACCTGCCGGCCGACCCAGTCGTTCTCGGCGTAGCCGCTCAGCCCGGGCGTGGCCACGACCAGGTTGGGGCGGAACACGCGCGGCCGGGGCACGGCGCCGGCCGCGCGTGTGACGGCGGCCAGCGTCGCGGTCGTGATCAGATGGACCGGGGCATAGTCCACGAAACTGTCGCCGGGCGTCTCCTGGGAGAGTTCCACGGACTCGGCCGCTACCTCGGCGTCCACGCCGCGGGCGAGCACCTCCTCTGGCACCGCCCGGTCGATGCCGGCGCCGGCCTGACGCCCCTGGCGCAGGGCCACGGGACGCCCGAGATATCGCGAGAGCACGTCGTCCGTGCGTGCCTCGCCGGCCCGCGCCACCGTCCCGTCCGGCAGCGTGATCGTCACCTCGCCGGCCGGATCCCCTGGGGCGCCGCGGAACTCCGCTCGCAACTGCAGCAGCGACCGCCACAACCGGGGCTGCTTCGCACTGGCGATCTTGCCGGTCTGCCGGTCGACCAGTGCCCAGCCCCGGTCACCGGCAAGGCCGGAGGCGCGCAGGCCGGCCGCTTCGACGCGGCTGCCGAGCATCGACTTGACCGGGTAGCGGAAGACCGCGGCAACGGACGGCACATCCTCCACGCTACTGTCACCGGCCGGCTGGAGAGTTATCGTGGGGCGGTGGCGCAGGCGCTGGCGAGGTACGACGAGTTCGCCGACTGGTACGAGCAATGGATCCGCGACGCGACGCTGCTGATCGCGGAGCAGCCCGGCCTGCTGCCCGCCGTGGCCGGTGCCCGGGTGCTGGACGTCGCCTGCGGGCAGGGCAGGATGAGCCGATACCTGGCCGGGCTTGGCGCGGACGTTGTCGGCGTCGACATCTCGGCCGCGATGCTGGCCAAGGCACGCGACACCGGTCCCGACGGCATCACCTATGTCCGCGCCGACGTCACCCGCGACCCCGGCTGGTGGGACGGGCGGCCGTTCGACGGCTGTACCTGCGAGCTGGCGCTGATGGACATCGACGAGCTGGCCGGCACCCTGTCCACGGTCGCGACGGTGCTGCGCCCTGGCGGCTGGTTCGTCGCCTCGATCGTGCATCCGTGCTTCCCCGGCAACGACAGAGGCCGCAGTAGCTGGCCGCCGGAAGAAGGCTACGAGCGCGAAGGCTGGTGGACCTCGCCCGAGCATTATCGCGAGGGCGCGCGGATCCGCGTCGGTGCCACGCACCGAAAGCTCTCGACCATTTTGAACGCCCTGGCAGACACCGGGCTGGAAGCCGAACGGTTCATCGAGCCGCCAGCCCCGGTCCCGACGTTCCTGCTCTGGCGGTGCCGTCGCCGCTAGGGTGCTGGCGTGATGAGCGTTCACCTGGCCGCGCGGTGAAGATCACGCGGATAGAGGTCTTCGGCTACCGACCGCAGTACGCGCACGGCAACTACGTGATGTCGCTGGGGCGCGAGGCCACCCATGAAAACGGCACGCTGGTCCGGATCACCGCCTCCGACGGCACCGACGGCTGGGGTGAGATCACCCCGCTCGGCAGCACGTACCTCCCCACCTACGCCGGGAGCATCCGCGCCGCGCTGCAGACGCTCGGCGCGGCGATGCTGGGGCACGATCCAACCAACATCGGTCACGTCAGCCGCCTGATGGACATGACGCTGCGCGGGCACGGTTACGCCAAGAGCGCCCTCGAGATGGCGTGCTGGGACATCTTCGGCAAGGCCGTGGGGCGGCCGCTGGCCGACCTGATCGGCGGTCGGCTGAACGACGACTTCCCGCTCTACGAGGCGGTGCCGATGGGGACGCCAGCGCAGATGGCCGAATTCGTCCGGGCGCGCGGCGAGGCGGGCATCTCCAGGTTCCAGCTGAAGGTGGGCGGTGATCCCGCTGACGATGTCGCGCGCGTGGTCGCGGCCAGGGCCGCCGCCCCGGATGACGCCGTCATCGTCGCCGACGCCAACGGCGGGTGGCAGCTCTGGCAGGCGCGGCGCTCCATCCGGGGGATGGAGGGGCTTGACGTCCTGGTCGAGCAGCCGTGCCGGGAGACCGCCGAGTGCGCCCTGGCGCATCGCGGATCGACGTTGCCGATGGTGCTGGACGAGAGCGTGGTCACGGCCGCCGATCTCTTCGCGGCGAGGGACGCCGGTGCCCTCGCCGTCAACCTCAAGATCAGCCGGGTCGGCGGCCTGGCCCGCACCGCGGCGATGCGCGATCTCGCCCAGGAACTCGGCCTGTCGGTGTCGATCGAGGACATGTGGGGCGGCGACGTGATCACGGCGGCGGTCAGCCATCTGGCGGCCAGCGCCAGCCCCGACCACCTCATGTTCGTGTCGTTTTTCAACGACTGGACCGACGGCCACGTGGCCGGGCACCAGCCACGCTCGCGCAACGGCCGGGGCCGGGCGCCCGCAGCGCCTGGCCTGGGCATCGAGGTCGACGCCGCTGCGCTGGGCCAGCCCGTTTTCGTCGCCACGGGCTGAGTGAAACCACCGTGAAACCGCGCTGAATCCCGGTGCGTGCACCTTGGACCTGAACGCGGCCGTCCCGGCCGTGTGATGGCGAAAGGGAAAAAGCATGACCAGCGCGATCACGGCCACCGGCCTGCGCAAGTCATTCGGCGACAAGGTCGTCCTGGACGGCATTGACCTCGAGGTCGAATCGGGAACCACGTTCTCGCTGCTCGGCCCCAACGGCGCCGGCAAGACCACCATGGTGCAGATCATGTCGACGGTGGTCCACGCCGACGCGGGCGACGTGCGCGTCGCAGGCCATGACCTGGCCAGGGAGCCCGCCGCGGTACGGGCGGCGATCGGGGTCACCGGCCAGTTCTCGGCGATCGACAGCCTGCTCACGGGCGAGGAAAACCTGCTGCTGATGGCCGACCTGCACCACCTGGGGCGGGCGGAGGGCCGGCGGCGCGCCGCGGGCCTGCTCGACCAGTTCGGCCTGGCCGACTCGGCCAGGAAGACCACGATGACCTACTCCGGCGGCATGAAGCGACGGCTCGACCTGGCGATGACGCTGATCGGCGACCCGCGCGTCATCTTTCTTGACGAGCCGACCACCGGGCTCGACCCGCGCAGCCGCCGCATGATGTGGCAGATCATCCGCCAGCTCGTGGCCGGCGGCGTCACGATCCTCCTGACCACGCAGATGCTGGACGAGGCGGACGAGCTGGCCGACCGGGTCGCCGTTCTCGACCACGGCAAGGTGGTCGCCGCCGGGAGCCCCGAGGAACTCAAGCGGAGCATTCCAGGCGCTCACGTCCGGCTGCACTTCGCCGACGCGACAGGGCTCGATGCGGGGGCGCGAGCGCTCGGCGAGGCGTTCCGGCATGACGACACGCTGACGCTGGAGGTTCCCAGCGACGGCGGCGCGGTCGCGGTGCGGGAACTGCTGAACCGGCTCGGCGACACGGCGGCCGGGGTGGACGACGTGTCCGTGCACACCCCCGATCTTGATGACGTCTTCTTCGCCCTCACCGGCCACCCCACAGCAGAACCGACGCCAGAAATGGAGAACGCCCGATGACGACCATGACCCTCGCCGTGCGGGACTCGGCGACGATGACCCGGCGCAGCATCCGGCACGTGCTGCGCTACCCGGTGACGCTGGTGGTGGCGGTCGGCGTGCCCGTGCTGTTGCTGCTGCTGTTCATCGGCGTCTTCGGCGCGCTGAAGGCCGGCCTCGGGACCGGCCCGCACGTCTCGTACATCGACTACGTCCTGCCCGGGATCATCGTGATGACCATCGCGTACGGCAGCTCGGTCACGACGCAGTCCGTCAACAGGGACTCGACCGAGGGCATCATCGGCAGGTTCCGCACGATGGCGATCTCACCCTCCTCGGTGCTGAACGGGCACGTCGCCACCGCCCTGGTCCGGACGCTGGTCAGCGCCGCCGCGGTCATCGGCGTCGCGATCGGGCTCGGGTTCCGGCCCACCGCCGACGCCGGCCGGTGGCTGGCGGCGGCCGGTGTCGTCGTCCTGTTCGTGCTCGCGCTGAGCTGGCTGGCCGTCGCGGTCGGCCTGGCGGCCAAGACCGTGGAGGGCACGACCGGCTTCATCCTGATCGTTCAGATACTGCCGTTCATCAGCAGCGCGTTCGTGCCGCCGGGCCAGATGTCAGGGTCGGTGCGCTGGTTCGCGGAGAACGAGCCGTTCACGCCGGTCATCGACACGCTGCGCGGGCTGCTGACCGGCACGCCGTCCGGCGGGACCGTGCTCGCGGCCGTCGCCTGGTGCGCCGGCCTCACGCTGGCGGGGTACCTGTGGGCGCGGGTTCTGTTCCGGCGGGACCTCAACCGCTGACATGGGCTCGCGCCGCGAGCGCGTCGCGGGCAGCGGCGCGCAGGCCGTCCGGATCGAGGCTCGCGTACGACGACACGGCGTCGGCGTACGCGAGCCCGTCGGCGTCCCGCGCGACCTGGCTCGCGCGCACGGCGGACGTGGTCGGCTGGAGCTCGTTCTTCAGGCCGAAGCGCTCGGCAAGGGCGATCATCCTCGCGCCCGAGCTCGCGAGGCCGGCGTCCGCCTCGCGAGCGCCCCGGTCGATGTCGGCCATGGCCAGGGCCAGCAGCAGTGAGCCGCAGACGGCGAGGCCGTAGGCGCCCGAGAGCGTTCCGGGCTGCTGCCCCGGGTCAGCGGTCAGCGCCGACAGCGCCGCGGGCAACGTCCCGGTGATCTCGGCGACCAGGCCGACCCGGCCGTGCTGCGCATGAGCGACCACGGTCATGGCCTGAACCTGCAATGCCCAGGGATCCAGGCGGGACGGGTCGCGGCCGGGCCCGGGGAGCCCGGCGTCCCGCAGCGTCGCCGCTGCCGTACGCCACAGGCGCAGGCCTTCGTCGACGTCGCCGCGGCCGATGGCGATCTGGGCGCGCACCGTGGTGTCGAACATCGGCATTTCCCACGGCTCGTCCGCGCTGTGCGGCGTGGTCAGCTTCAGCTCACGCTCCGCCTCGTCATAGGCGCTGCGCTGCACGTTGGCCATGACAAGCGCCTGGCGCACCCGGTTCGCGCTGGACCACGCCCCGAACGCCTCGAGTACCGACAGCGCCGCGCTCAGGTGATGCAACGCCTCGTCGGCCGAGCCGGCCTCGTCCACCTGGAGGCACAGCTCGCCGATCCGGGCGTGCGCTCCGGCCCGGAGCCACGCGCTGCCATGGCGCTCGAACGAGGCAAGCGACCGCCGCGCCGCCGCCAGCGCGCCGCCGGTGTCGCCCGCCTCCTCCCAGGCGTAGCTGGCCATGGAGCTGGCCATGCCAGCGAGCAGCGGCTGGTCGCTCTCGCCGAGCGCCCGCAATGTCGCGATATCCGCCTCGGGCGACCCGACCAGGGCGTTCAGCACGGCCTGTGCGGCCCTGGCGAAGTTGTCCGGCGGAGCGGACGGCAGCCGCCGCAGGCCCACCAGGAACCGGGCCGGACCCGGTCCGCGCAGCAGAAAGCCGCTCATCGCGCCGAGGACCAGGCTGGTCCTGGTGGCCTCGACGAGGGCGGTTTCCGGCCGGAACCCGGGCAGGATCCGGATCGTGTCCCCGGCCAGGGCGGTCATCCGGGCGAAGCTTCCCTCGGCCATCCACAGCCCGCCCAGCACGGCCGACACGGCGGCGACCGTTCCGGCATCCCTGCGGTCGAGCGCGTGCCGCATGGCCTGGACCAGGTTGTCCTGCTCGGCCCGGAGCAGCTCGAAGCCCGGAGGGTCGTCGCCGGTGAGCACCGTGTCGTGGTGAGCGAGGCCAAAATCACGGGCCCAGGCGAGGAACCGGCCCGTCACGCGCTCGATCTCCCCGGCGTCCTGCAGGTGCGCGGCCGCGAACTCCCGGACGGTCTCCAGCATCCGGAACCGGATGCCCGACGCGGTGTCCTCGACCTTGAGCAGCGACTGATCGGCGAGCTGTTCCAGGACCGGCAGCACGTCGGCGCCGAGCAGGTGCCCGGCGGCCTCGGCGGTGAACCCGCCCGGGAACACCGACAACGCGCGCATCGCCGCCTGCCCGGCCGGGTCGAGGAGATTCCAGCTCCAGTCGATCACCGCGTGCAGGGTGCGGTGCCGCTGCGGCGCGTCCCGCGCGCTGCCCCGCAGCACCGCGAACCGGTCGTCGAGGCGGCGGGCGATCTCGGCCACCGACATGACCCGGACCCGCGCCGCGGCCAGTTCCGCGGCGAGCGGCAGCCCGTCCAGATGGCGGCACAGCTCCCGCACGGCCGGCGCGGGCAAATCGGCGTCGGGCCGGGCCGCCCTCGCCCGCTGCCCGAAGAGCTCGGCCGTCGTGGCCAGGTCCAGCTCCGGCAGCAGGTACACCGATTCCGACGACAGCCCCAGCGGGGCGCGGCTGGTGGTGAGCACGCGCAGGTCCTTGCTCTGCGACACGAGGGCATGCACCAGGTCCGCGGCGGCGTGCACAACGTGCTCGCAGTTGTCCAGCACCAGCAGCACGGGCCCGGTACCCAGGGCGGTGACGATCCCGCCCACCACGCCCGGCGGGCCGGCCCCGCGGCTCACCGGGTTGCCGGCGTCTTCGCCCACGCCGAGGGCCGACGCGACCTCGGCGGCGACGTCGCCGTCGACGGCAACACCGGCGAGCTCGACGACGTGCACCACGCGCTGCTCCGCCTGGCCGCTGACCGCGTTCGCGAGACGGGTCTTGCCGAGCCCGCCCGGTCCCACGATCGAGGTGACCCGGGACGTGCGCAGCAGGCCGACCACGGCGGCGATGTCGTCGTCCCGGCCGAGCAGCGGGTTGGGCTCCTGCCGGACGCCGCGGCGGATCGCGGGCATATCGGCCTGCAGCAGCTCCTGGTGCACGCCCTGCAGCGCGGGACCAGGGTCGGTGCCGACTTCGTCGCGCAGCCGCTGCCGGTATTCGGCGTACCTGGCCAGGGCCGCGGCGGGGCCCGCCGTCGCGGCCTCGCAGCGCAGCAGTTCCGCGAGCACCTCCTCGTCCCGCGGGTGCTGCTGGATCAGCTCGCCGAGCGCCGCCGTCGCCTCGGCCCGACGCCCGAGCCGTGCCAGCGCCAGCGCGCGAACCCGCACCAGCGACCGGTAGACCGGAGCCCGTGCGGCGCGCAGGGCGGACAACGGGTCGCCGTCCCCGCCGTCCCAGCCCGCCGCGCCTTCGCCGAGCGCGAGCCCGGCTTCGGCGTGTTCGAGCGCCGCCAGGTGGTCACCGGCGCGCGAGCTCTTCTCGCTCTCGGCCGCGTGCTGCACGATCGCCGAGGTGTCGATCTGGTCATCGCGCAACGAGAGGCGGTATCCCGTCGGCGTGCTGACGATGACGCCGGGGCCGAGCCTGGCCCGGGCGCGTGACACAAGAATCTGAAGAGCCTTGGCCGGGTGCTCGGGTTGCTCGTCCGGCCAGAGCGCGTCCACCAGCCGGGAGGTGCTGCACCCGGCGTGCGGGTCCCCGGCGAGGAGCGCAAGCAGGCTCTGCAGCCGGGACCCGGTGATCTCCAGGCTGCCGTACCGAACCCGCGACAGCAGGGCCAGCTCAACGGTCACCGCCATCAGGTTAGCCGGTCGCCGCCAGAGGGCGCTCACCGCTTACGGGGCCGATTGACCGCCATCTATCAAAGTGATATCACTTTGATAGATGGCGGCCCGGCCGCGGGCCGCACGTAACCGGAGGCAGCCCGATGCAGGCATCAACGGAAACCCTCACTTCTTCGCGACCCATGATCGTCACGACGACCGAGAACATCCCGGGCACCCGGGTGGTGAAGACGATCGGCCAGGTATTCGGCCTCACGGTCCGGTCGCGCAGCCTCGGCGGCAACATCGCCGCCTGGCTCAAGGGCCTTGTCGGCGGCGAGATCGGATCGTACGTCAAGCTCAACGAGGACTCCCGGCGCCAGGCCCTCGACCGGATGGTGCAGAACGCCGCCGCCATGGGGGCCAACGCCGTGACCATGATGCGCTTCGACTCCACCGAGATGGGCCGGAGCATGAGCGAGATCGTGGCCTACGGGACCGCCCGGATCGTGGACACGGTTCCCGACGCCCCCGGCGCGCAGGGCTGAGGGGGCCGTCATGCACCCGGTGGAATGGGTGATCCTCGCAGTCGTCGTCATCGGAATCGTGATCGCCATCTTCGGCTGGGACCGGTACCGCGGGGACCGCAAGGACGCCGGCGGCGGCGGCTCCCAGCCCACAACCGAGGTGTTCATCGACCCAGCCAACGGTCAGCGGATGCGGGTGTGGTACGACCCGGCGACCGGCGAGCGGCAGTACCGCGCCGAGTGACCACCGGGTTCGGCGGCGGTCAGGACTCGAGGTACTTGATCGCCGCCAGGACCCGGCGGTTGTCGTTGCCGGACGGTTCGAGACCGAGCTTGGCGAAGATACTGGCCACGTGTTTCTCGACGACCCGGGGCGAGATCGTGAACTCGGCCGCGATCGCGGCGTTGGAGCGGCCCTGAGCCATGAGCGAAAGGACCTCGCGCTCGCGCGGCGTGAGCACGCCGAGGGCGTCGCCGCGGCGGCCGGCCCGCAGCAGATGGCGGACCACCTCAGGGTCGAGCACCGTGCCGCCCGCCGCCACGCGGTCGAGGGCGTCCATGAAGTCGCCGACGTCGGCCACGCGATCTTTGAGCAGGTAGCCGACGCCCTCGGCGGAGCCGGCCAGCAGTTCGGCGGCCGACTGGGTCTCGATGTACTGGGAGAAGACCAGCACGCCCACGCCGGGGTGGTCCCGGCGGATGGCCTGGGCGGCGCGCAGCCCCTCATCGGTGTGGGTCGGCGGCATCCGCACGTCGATGATGGCCACGTCGGGCCGGTGAGCGTCGACCGCCTCGCGCAGCGCGTCGGCGTCGCCAACGGCGGCGACGACGTCGTGGCCGCGCCGGGTGAGGGTCTGGGTCAGCCCGTCCCGCATGACCGCGGCGTCCTCGGCGATCACGATGCGCAGTTCGCCGGGCATCAGGCGTGTCCGGGAAGGTCGATCGCGATGACCGTCGGTCCTCCCGGCGGGCTGTCGATCTCGAGCCGCCCGTCGACCGTCTGCGCACGCTCCAGCAACCCGGCCAGCCCGCCCCCCGGAACCAGCCTGGCCCCGCCCGCGCCATCGTCGGTCACCGTCATCTGGAGGCTTCCTTGCCGGTCGGCCAGGCCGATCGTGACCTGGCCCGCCGCGCTGTGCTTGGCCGCGTTCGCCAGGAGCTCGGCGGCGCAGAAGTAGGCGATGGCCTCGATGGCCGGCGAGAGCCGGGGCGGGGCGGCGCCGCTGACCAGGACCGGGATCGGGCTGGCCTCGGCCAGGGCGGCCAGCGCGGCGCGCAGGCCCCGGTCCAGCACCGGGGGGTGGATACCGCGAGCGAGATCGCGCAACTCGGTGAGGATCTCCTTGGCGTTGCGGTGCGCCGCGCCGACCAGAGTGCGGACGCGGTCGGCGTGGTCGGGTCCGCCGTCGGGCGCCTCGAGGTTCTCCTTGACCTCTCCGAGGGTCAGGGCGAGCGCGGTCAGCCGTACCTGCGCCCCGTCGTGCAGGTCGCGCTCGATGCGACGGAGCCGTGCCGCCGATTCGTCGACCGCACGGGCCCGCTGCTGCTGCAGCTCACTGGCGCGCTCGGCCGCCGCGGCGATCCGGGCCTGCGCGTCACGCTCGGCCTCCAGCCGGGCGGCGCGTTCCTCGAGGGCGGCGTAGTGGGCGCGCCGGTACCGGTAGGCCACCGAGTCGCCGAGTACCCAGGCGGTGACAGCGGCCCCGCCCAGCCCGGCCAGCGCGCCGAACACCGCGCCCCCCGAGTCCGGCCTGTACACCGGCGACCACCGGGCGACCGCCGCCACCACGCCGACCAGGCAGAGCACCAGCCCGGTGATGGAGGCCCGGCGCGACCGGTGCGCGGCCAGCGTGTACAGGAGGACGGCGATGGCCACGTCCGTGACCCGCGGCTCGAGTGCGGCGTCCGGCGCCGGCCCGGCGGCCATGCCGAAGGTGATCTGCGCGGCCCCGATCACCGCCGCCGCCGCGAAAGCCTGCACCGGGTACCTGCGGCGGAAGATCACCGTGGTGGCTAGCAGCGCGGTCACCGCTACGAACGCGGCCCGGATCTCGACCGATCCAGCCGGAGTCTGCCCCGCGCTGGGCAGGCACAGCAGCACCGCCAGAAGCGTGTCCGCGCGCAACGGATGTGCTCGCAACCACGCGACCACGTCCCTTGCCACCCTGCCAGGGTAGGTGCCGGATCGTTCAACGGGCCCGGCTCGCCGCTCGGGGTTCGCGTGCATGTGAAGGGCCTTCCTTCGATCGGCAGACATCGGCTAGGCGTCGCGGCGGCGCAGCAGTACCAGGCCGACGGTGAGCAGGATCGCCGTGTAGGCGCCGAACACCGCGAACTCGCCCCAGGCGGAGAACAGGTTCCGGTAGCCCTGATCCTGCGTGGTGGTGATGGCGTTGGTGACGTCGCCGCCGGGCAGCCACCGCACGACCTCGGCATACCAGGCGCTCGGCAGCGCCTTGGCCAGCTGCGGCACCAGGAACAGCAGCCCGAAGGTCGCGGTGATCGCCCCGGCCGTGCTGCGCAGGCTCGCGCCGAGGCCGAACGCGAACAGGCCGGACAGCGTGATGTAGAGGGCGGTGCCCAGCACGGCTCGCAGCACATCCGGCTGGGACAGTGTCGCGGTCTCGTGCGTGCTGCGCAGGAGGTACTGGCCGATGAAGAACGCGGCGAACGCGGTCACGACGGCGACGATCAGGGTGACACCGGCGAGCACAGCGGCCTTGGCGCCGTAGACCACCGCACGCCGCGGCATCACGGTCAGTGAGGTCCGGATCATCCCGGTCGAGTACTCCGAGGAGATCACGAGCACGCCGAGGACCACGATGACCAGTTGGCCGAGCAGGGCGAGCCCGACGATGCTGGCCTGGGTCGGGTCGAAGCCCGCCCGGTCCGGCGGCGCCATCCGCGCCCAGTGCGCGGCCTCGCCCGCGCAGTTCGCGATTGCCCAGGCGATGCCGGCCAGCACCACCAGCAGCAGCGTCCAGTAGGTGGAGCGGACCGAACGGATCTTGGTGAGCTCGGAGCGGAGCGTCCCGGTGAGGTCGGCGCGCAGGTTCGGGGCCGCGGGGCGGCGGACCGCGCCCGTGTCGGTCATCGTCGGCATGTCAGGCCTCCGTCCCTGGGTCGGCCGCGCCAGCGTGAAACTCGACGCTGTCCGCGGTGAGTTCCATGAACGCCTGCTCCAGCGAGGCCCGGGCCGGGGCCATGTGGTGCACGCGGATGCCGTTGGCGAACGCGATGTCGCCGATCCGGTCCTCGGTCAGGCCGTGTACCTCCAGCTCGCCGAGGCCGCCGGCGGCGCCGGCGGGTTCGCCGACGGGTACGTTCACGGTGCCGCCCGCCGCCGCCAACGCCCGGCCCAGGTCCTGCGGCTGCGGCGTACGCACCAGGACCGCCCGGCTGGAGCCCTGGGCGATGAACTCGGCCATGCCGCAGTCGGCGATCAGCCGGCCCCGGCCGATCACGAGCAGGTGGTCGGCGGTGTTCTCCATCTCCGACATCAGATGGCTGGACACGAACACCGTCCGGCCCTCCGCGGCGAGCGAGCGCATCAGCGTCCGGATCCACAGAATGCCCTCCGGGTCCAGCCCGTTGACCGGCTCGTCGAACATCAGGATCGCCGGGTCGCCCAGCAGCGCAGCGGCGATGCCGAGCCGCTGGCTCATGCCGAGCGAGAAGCCCTTGGAGCGCTTGCGGGCCACCTCGATCAGGCCGACCAGCCCGAGCACCTCGTCCACCCGGCGGACCGGGATGGCGTTGGTCTGGGCCAGGCAGAGCAGGTGGTTGCGGGCGCTGCGGCCGCCATGCACCGCCCGCGCGTCCAGCAGCGCGCCCACCTCATGCATCGGGCTCGGCAGTCGCGGATGGGGCCGGCCGTTGATGGTGACGGTTCCTGCGGTCGGGTGGTCCAGGCCCAGGATCAGCCGCATGGTGGTGGTCTTGCCGGCCCCGTTCGGGCCGAGGAAGCCGGTCACCATCCCGGGCCGGATGGTGAAGCTGAGGTCGTCGACGGCGGCGGTGGAACCGTAGCGCTTGGTGAGCCTACGGGCCTCGATCATGGAGGGTTCTCCCTGGTGAGCGTGCTGACACCAGTCGTCACGCTACGGAGGAGATGCGGCCAGCGGCAGCCGGCGCACACCCAACTTGGCCTGGGTGATTCCACCCAGGACGCGGGGTCGGGCGGGCTAGCTCTTCAGCGCGACGCCAGCCCAGAGCGCGGCCGGGCTGGCCGCCTCGGCGTCGCTGCCGGGACGCCACTTGGATGCCTGCACGAGCCCCGGCTCGACCAGTTCGAGCCCGTCGAAGAACCGGCTCACCGCGGCGCGGCCGCGGAAGGTGACCTTCTCGGCCATCATCTGGTTCAGGATCTCGGCCATCTTGGCCATCGCCTCGGCGTCGATGTCGCTGGCCGGGTGCGACAGGGCCAGGTAGCTGCCCGGGGGCAGGGCGTCCCGCAGGGTCGCCACCACCTGGTACGGGTCCTCGTCGTCGCTCACGTGCTGCAGGATCGCCATCAGCATCACCGCGACCGGGCGCTCGAAGTCCAGCGTCCGCGCGGCGCCCTCCAAGATCCTTAGGGGATGGCGCAGGTCGGCGTCGATGTAATCGGTGGCGCCCGCCGGGTCGCTGGTCAGCAGCGCGCGGGCGTGGGTCAGCACGACCGGGTCGTTGTCCACGTAGACGATCCGGGATTCGGGGACTACGAGCTGGGCAACCTCGTGGGTGTTGTTCGCCGACGGGATCCCGGTGCCGATGTCGAGGAACTGGCGGATGCCGACCTCTCCGGCCAGGAACCGCACCGCCCGCGCCAGGAATGCCCGGTTGGCGCGCGCGGACAGCGGGATGTTGGGGAAGGCCTTGATCGCTCCGTCACCGGCGGCGCGGTCGGCGGCGAAGTTGTCCTTGCCGCCGAGCCAGTAGTTATACACCCGGGCGACGTGCGCCACGCTGGTGTCGAACGCCGGCTGCCCGCCGTCCGGGGCGGCCGTGTCGTCGTGTTCGGCTGTCACCGACCCGTCTCCCTCCGGTTCTACGTAGCGTACTGCGGCGCGGGTTACCCCAGGCGGCCGTGCTAGAACAGGCGGGTGGCAGCCGAAGATCCGGACCGGGCCGTCGGTGAGCAGGACAGCCTGCGCCTGGGCGGGCACAGCTTCGGGCCGCGCCGGCTGCTGGTCATGGCGATCGTGAACCGGACCCCCGACTCCTTCTACCGGCCCGGGGTGACCTGGGACGAGCCGGCCGCGATGGACCGGGTGCACCAGGTCGTGGCCGAGGGCGCCGACATCGTGGACATCGGCGGGGTGCCCGCAGGGCCCGGCTCCGACGTGGACTGCGGCGAGGAGATCCGGCGCACGGCCAGCTTCATCGCCGCGGTGCGCCGCGCCTACCCCGGCGTCGTGATCAGCGTGGACACCTACCGGCACGAGGTCGCCCGCGAGGCGTGCGGCGCGGGCGCCGACCTGATCAACGACGCCTGGGGTGGCTGGGACCAGCGGCTCGCCGAGGTGGCGGCCGAGTTCGGCGCGGGCCTGGTCTGCGCGCACGCCGGACCGCAGCGGCCGCGGACCCGGCCGCTGCGGGTGAGCTACCGCGACGTGATGGCCGACGTGCTGGACACGACGCTGACCCTGGCCCGGCGCGCGGTGAAGGCGGGCGTCGATCCCAGCCGGATCGTGATCGACGCGGCGCACGACTTCGGCAAGAACACCTGGCACTCGCTGGAGATCACCCGGCGGCTGCCGGAGATGGTGGCGACCGGCTGGCCGGTCCTGGTGTCGGTGTCCAACAAGGACTTCATCGGTGAGGCCTTGGACCTGCCGGTGGGGGAGCGGGTGGCGGGCACGCTCGCCACCACCTCCGTCTGCGCCTGGCTCGGCGCCCGGATATTCCGCGCTCACCAGGTCGCGTGGACCAGGCAGGCGCTGGACATGGTCTCGGCGATCCGCGGCGACATACCGCCGGCACGCGCCGTCAGAGGCCTGGCCTAGCTTCCCGGTGCCGCCCGGTGCTCCCTACTTCACGGTCACCGGCCCCGTGCCGGCGAAGGAGGAGAAGGCGGTCGACGTGATCGGCCTGGCGGTGCTGGAGGTGTTGCACTTGCCGTTCGACAGCTTCGGCCCGGTGGCGCGGAACAGGGCCACAACGGCGAAGTTGCCCGTCGCCCCGGCCCACGAGCCGGTGGACTTGGCCCCGACGATCGTGGCCGGCACCGTGATCCGGTCGGTGAACACGCAGGTGGTGGGATTCCCGCGGGCGGTGCCGTTGCCCACGTCGCGGTCCAGGACGATCACCAGGTTCCCCGCCTTGGTCTTGATCGTGTGCTCGTCGCCCTTCTTGTTGCCGCCGCTGCCCAGCGAGATGGTTCCGGTGGTGGAGACCGGCCCGGCGAACGTCAGGTTGTAGGTGGTGACGTTGGCCAGGGCCGGGGCGCCCTTCAGCGTGCCCGAGAAGCGCTCGGTGCCGGATTTGCTGCTGCCGCCGGCCGAAGCGCTGGAAAAGGCCGCGACCGGCAGGGTCAGCGCCGCCAGGGCCAGCGCTGTGACGATCTTCCTCATGTCCCCCCCGTTTTGTCCGCCCTTGGGCGATGCCGCCAGGGCTAATGGACGTGATGCCCAGAAGACCGATCGCGCCAACCTCCTCTATCGCTAGCCTGCTGTGGTTTCCAGCCGGGCAGAACTGGACAAGGAGCAGGCATGCCGGAGGTCAGGTTCGACGGGCGGCCGGTGCTGGTGTTCGGCGCGTCCGGCGCGCTCGGCGCGGGTGTGGCGGCGGCCCTGGCCGAGGCGGGCGCGTCGGTCATCGGGGTGGACCGGGCAAAGCCGCCGGCCGAGCGCGCGCTCGACGGGGTCGCCTACCGGGAAGCCGACGCCGGCGACGAGGACGCGGTCCGGGCGTTGTTCGACTCGATGCCGGCCCCGTGGGCGGTGCTGAACACCGTGGGCGGGTACGCGGCTCAGCGGTCACTGGCCGACCTCGACCTTGCCGAGCTGGCCGGCCAGGTCTCGCTCAATCTGGTGACCGCCGCCGTGATCACCAAGCATGCGCTGCGGGTCATGCAGCCCGTCGGGCGGGGCCGGATCGTGCACACCGCCAGCCGGTCCGGAGTCGTCACGGCCGGCTCGGGTTTCGCCTATTCGGTGAGCAAGGCCGGCGTGCTGCATCTCGTGTCGATGGCGGCCGACGAGGTGCGCGGCAGCGGGATCACGGTGAACTGCGTGGTGCCGAGCTTCATCGACACCCCGGCCAACCGGGCGGCCATACCGAACGCCGACTATTCCGCGTGGCCCAAGGTGCCCGACATCGCCCAGACCTTTGTCTACCTGGCCAGCCCAGGATCCGGCCTGGTGAACGGCGCAGCGATCCCGGTCTGAACTCCCGATTACGCTCGGTAACCCCCGAAGCCCGCTGTGAACGGCGGCTTGTGTAGTTTGGGTTCCTCGCGAGGGTGGCGCACCCTCGTCCGGCGATCTGAGGGGGCAGATGGCCATGGGGGTGGAGACTGTTGCGCGGCCGGTCAGGCGCGGCACCGGAACCGCGCCGCTGACGTTGTCCGTCAACGGCCAGGCGCACGGGCTGGAGGTCGAGCCGCGGGTCAGCCTGCTGGACGCGCTGCGTGAGCATCTGGGGCTGACCGGCTCCAAGAAGGGCTGTGATCAGGGGACCTGCGGCGCCTGCACGGTCTGGGTCGACGGCCGCCGGGTGCTGGCCTGCCTGACGCTGGCGGTGACCTGCGAGGGACGCGAGGTCACCACGATCGAGGGGCTGGCCGGGGACGGGCAACTGCACCCGATGCAGGAGGCGTTCGTTGACCAGGACGCGTTCCAGTGCGGGTACTGCACGCCGGGCCAGATCATGTCGGCGGTCAAGCTGCTCGAGGAGGGCCACGCGGGCGGCGACGCAGAGATCGCGGAGTGGATGAGCGGCAACCTGTGCCGCTGCGCCGCCTATCCGCACATCCGGGCCGCGATCCGCCAGGTCCGCGACTCGGCCGGCGGCCGCTAGGCATGCGGCCCATCAGCTACGCCCGCGCGGCCAGCGTCGATGAGGCCATCGCCGCCGTCCGGGCCGACGGCGAGGGCGCGTTCCTGGCCGGCGGCACCACCGAGATCGACCTGCTCCGGCAGAACGTGATCGGCCCGCGCCTCCTGGTCGACATCAACGACCTGCCGCTGAACCAGGTGGAGGAGCTGCCGGACGGCGGGATCAGGATCGGGGCACTCGCCCGGATGAGCGACGTGGCCGTCATGCCCAGCGTGACCCGCGCGTTCCCGATGATCTCGCAGGCGCTGGAGCTTGGCGCCTCGGCGCAGCTGCGGAACATGGCCTCCATGGGCGGCAACATGTGCCAGCGCGTCCGGTGCGGCTACTTCCGCGACGCCACGTCGCCGTGCAACAAGCGCGACCCCGGCAGCGGCTGCGCCGCGATGAACGGGTTCAACCGCGGGCACGCGATCCTCGGCACCAGCGACTGGTGCATCGCCACCCATCCCTCCGACGTGGCCGTGGCCCTGGTCGCGCTGGACGCGGTGATACACACCCGCGGGCCGGGCGGCGAGCGGGCCATCGGCATCGACGACTTCTTCCTGCTGCCCGGGGATACCCCGGAGATCGAGCACCCGCTCGACCACGGCGAGCTGATCGTGGCCATCGAGGTGCCCGCCACCCCGGTCGCGCGGCGGTCCGTCTACCTGAAGTTCCGCGACCGCGAGTCGTACGAGTTCGCCC
>Ga0335072_10004238_pt1 | contig 21408 bp, 22 predicted proteins | sample Lox_Sample_21_FD_206725 | JGI IMG/M metagenome (GOLD analysis project Ga0335072, IMG submission 206725) | Soil microbial communities from Loxahatchee National Wildlife Refuge, Florida, United States - Lox_Sample_2.1 | ecosystem: Environmental > Terrestrial > Soil > Wetlands | place: USA...
AAGGAGCAGCGGATCTTGCAAACCGCCAGCGTGCCGTGTGCAGCGGGCTTGCAGGAGCGCTGGGCCGCCAGCATCGAGCGCGTCACCGGCGGCCCCGCATTGCGCCTGCCGAGCGGCGCCGGCCACGATGCCATGATGATGGCGAGCCTCACCGAGGTCGGCATGCTGTTCGTTCGCTGCGGCAACGGCGGCATCAGCCATCACCCCGATGAATCGCTGGGCGCGCCCGATGCCGACATCGCGGCCCGGGTTTTCAAGGACTTTCTCCTGCACTTCGAGGCGCCGGCATGACATCAAGAGCGCTTGGGCGGCCCGCGGATCCCCCGCGCAGGGCTCGCTACCGGGGATTCGGCCTGCCCGGCGCACTCATGCTCGCCCTGTATCTCGGCGCGATGCAGCCGGGCGCGGCCGCCGAGCAGTGGTTCGAGGAGGTCAAGGCCAGCGCCACACCCGCGCAGCTGTATCGATTTCTCTATGCCATGCCCAAGGGCGGAGATCTGCACAATCATCTGGGGGGCGCCGTTCGCTCGGAATGGTTCTGGGACGCCGCCATGGCCGCACAGCAGCGCGGCTACACCTATTACACGCGAGTGCGCATCGAGAACTGTGCGCCCTATGGGCACAACGAGTTCGGCGGCTCCAAGGCCCTGCTGCTGTTCAAGGACATTCAAGCCGACAAATTCGAAGCGCTCGACGCCTGCGGCAAATCGGAGTTCAAACGGCTCCAGGATCTCGATGCCCGCGAGAAGGAGGCCTGGCTCGACAGCATGCGTCTCGATCAGAGCTATGAGGGACGCGACGAGTTCTTCGAGGCCATCTGGGAGCGCATCGATGACCTGCTGCACAATCCCCATCTGATTTGCGACGTTCTGGTGCGCAGCATGGATGCCTTCGGCCGCGAGGGCGTGGTGTACGTCGAGACCCAACAGGGCGCGCAGGGCGCGGTGAAAGCCGACGGCTCACCCTACAGCGTCGATGAGACGGTCGCCATCTACCGGCAATGCCTCGCATCGCCGCGAGCCAAGGCCACCGGCGTGGAAGTTCGCTTCCAGAACTCGTTGCTGCGATATCTGCCCGACGCCGAGCAGCGCCTGCGTGAACTGTACGCGATCACGGCTCGCTACCGCGATCTGTACGTCGGCATCAACATGGTGGGTCGCGAGGACAACGGCAAAGGATACCCGCTGCGCTTCTTGCCGGTGCTGCGCGAGCTGCGGCGCAAATATCCCGGCATCAATCTGTCCATCCATGCCGGCGAAGTGGATGAGCCGAACTACCACGTGCGCGACACGCTCCTGCTGGGCGCCCAGCGCATCGGCCACGGCGTCAATCTCATCACCGATCCCGAGACCCTGGTCCTGATGCGCAATGGCCCTTACCTGGTCGAGATCAATCTCATCAGCAACCTGTTGCTCGGGTACGTGAGCGACTTCTCCCAGCACCCGTTTCCCGAATATCTGCGCATCGGGGTTCCGGTCGCGCTGTCGACCGACGATCGCGGAATGTGGGACTCGAACATGAGCGATGAGTTCTACGTCGCCGTGAAGGAGTTCAACCTCTCCTGGGAGGAGATCGTGAAGCTGGGCCGCAACTCCCTCTCTTATTCCTTTCTGGACGCCCCCACCAAGGCACGGCTCCTGGCCGGCTACGACAGGCGCGTGGCGGTGTTCGCGCAGGAATTTCAGCGCAAGGGCTGGAAGGCGCTGCGCGACACGAAACCCGTGAGCTATGGCTTCTTGTGCAGGCACTATCGGCTCTGCCTGGCGCCCTGACCGAGGCAACATGACACCCCCCTCGCAGCGGGCATTTCTCGGCGACGCGCTGCACACGCCTGCGCGGGGCGAGATCGAGCTCCTCGCCGATACCCTGATCGAGGTCGACCCCGCGGGCGCCATCCGGGCGATTCATCGCAAGGACGGCGCGCAGACCCCCGCAGTATTGGCCCGCCACCGCGCCGCGGGCACGCTGGTCACGGTCGCCAAGGGCCATTACCTGATGCCCGGTCTCGTCGACCTTCACGTCCATGCGCCGCAATGGCCGCAGCTGGGATTGGCGCTCGATCTGCCTCTCGAGGAGTGGCTGCAGGCGTACACATTTCCGCTCGAGGCGCGCTATGCGGATGCGCGATACGCCCGGCGGATCTACGAATCCCTGGTCGGCGGCTTGCTGGCGAACGGCACGACCACCGCGATGTATTTCGGGACCATTCATCTGGCGGCCACTCAGGTGCTTGCGGATATCTGTCTCGAACGCTTCCAGCGTGCCCTGATCGGCCGCGTCGCGATGGATGATCCCGGGCAATGTCCCGCCTTTTATCGGGACTCCTGCGCCGACATCGCCGAGTCCGAGACCCGCACCTTCATCGACTATGTCCGATCGATGGCGGGCAACGAGAGCGGATTGATCCTGCCCGCCATCACGCCGCGCTTCATTCCGGCCTGCAGCGATGAGCTGCTGCGGGGGCTGGCGCGGCTGGCGCGCGAGACCGGCTGCCACGTGCAGACCCATTGTTCGGAAAGCGACTGGGAGCACAAGTTCGTGCTCGACCGCTATGGCGTCACCGACACTGCGGCGCTGCAGCGGCTCGGATTACTGTCGAGGCGCACCATTCTCGCGCATGGCAATTTCATCGATGGTCCGGACATCGCCACGATTCTGGCGGCGGGTGCGGGCATCGCCCATTGTCCCCTGTCGAACGTCTATTTCTCCGATGCCGTGTTTCCACTGCACCGCGTGCTGGAGCGGGGCGTGCACGTGGGCCTCGGTACCGATATCTCCGGCGGCGCGAGCCCCTCGATCCTGGAGAACGCCCGCCAGGCCGTGATCGCCTCGCGCATGCTCGAGTCCGGAGTCGCTGCGCGAGTGAGCCGCGCCGCACGCCGCTCGCCCGGGTCGCGCATCGATGCGGCCACCGCATTCTGGCTGGCCACCGCGGGCGGCGGCATCGCGCTCGATCTGCGCATCGGATTGTTCCGTGAGGGATATCAATTCGACGCGATCATCCTCGACGGCCGCACGCCCGGGAGCAATCTGCATCTCGAGCCGAACGCCGCGCCCGGGGAGATCCTGCAGAGGATCGTCTACCACGCGACGCGCACCGACATCAGGGAGGTGTGGGTGGCGAACCGGCGCGTGCACGCGCGGCCGGACGCCGGCGCGGGGCACTGAGAGAGTCGTCGCGCCATGCCGCCGCGACCTCAGACGCCGCCGCGACCTCAGACGCCGCCGCGGCCGGCGACGTACGCCTCGATCGCTTGAAGCCAGCGGCGCTTCTCGCCGGGCGCGAGAAACGAGGCCTCGACGGAATTTCGGGCGAGGAGCGCCAGCTGCTCGCGGTCGAGCGCCAGCGCCTCCTGTACCGCGAGATAGTTCTCGAGCAGATAGCCGCCGAAATACGCCGGATCATCCGAGTTCACCGTGACGCACAGCCCGCGCTCGAGCAGGCGCTTGAGATTGTGGGAGTCGAGGCGGTCGAATATCCGCAGCTTGACGTTCGACAGCGGACACATCGTCAAAGGTATGCGCTCGCGAGCGAGACGCTCCATCAGCTCATCGTCCTCTTCGCAGCGCACGCCGTGATCGATACGCAGCACCTGCAGCACATCCAGCGCTTCACGAATGTAATCCGGCGGACCTTCCTCGCCCGCATGCGCGACCGCCGGGAGCCCCGCGTGCCGTGCGCGGGCGAACACCTCCCGGAACTTCGTCGGCGGGTGTCCGTTTTCCGTGGAATCGAGGCCGACTGCGGCGATCGCGTCTCGGTGGGGCAGAACCTGCTGGAGCGCGCTCATGGCCTCGGATGCGCTCAAGTGACGCAGAAAGCACGGTATCAGCCGGAACGTCATTCCCCACGCTCGTTCGGCCTCGATCAAGGCGCGGCGCATGCCGGCGAGCACGGTGCCGAAGGCCACGCCGCGCGCGCTGTGGGTCTGCGGGTCGAAGAAAATCTCGACATGCACCACCCCCTGCGAGCGGGCCCTGCCGAGATATGCCCGGGTCAGCAGGTAAAAATCATCCTCGTCCCGCAGGACCTGCGCGCCGGCATAATAGACGTCGAGAAACGACTGCAGATCGGAAAATTCATACGCGCGCCGCAGATCATCGACGCTCGCATGAGGCAACGGCACGCCATGCTTGGCGGCCAGCTGGAAAGCGAGCTCGGGCTCGAGCGTCCCCTCGATGTGCACGTGGAGCTCGGCCTTGGGCAGCCCGCGGATGAACTCCGTCATCGCCGTCTTCATGGAGCTGGACTGCACGTTACTCCGGAGAAAATGAGAGCCCCGAGCGACGTTAGCACGTCGCGATCCTCGAACGGGCGCGCACAAGGCTGAAGATTAATCGGTTGACATGATTTCCGGCGGCTGACATATTCATCGGTCTACTGCTCTTTAGTCGCCACGCCGCCCACCCGAACACATGAGCTCGATCCGGATCACCGCCGGCAATTATCGATTCGTCGCACTCCCGCAGGCAGCAGCGCCACGCACCGTCGCGGCCTTCAGCGCGCTGCTCCCGTACAGGCAGAAGATAATCCATGTGCGCTGGAGCGGCGAGGCCTGCTGGATCCCGCTCGGCGACTTCGACCTGAAGACCGGTTTCGAGAATCACACCAGCCACCCCTCGGCCGGCGATATCCTTTTTTATCCGGGGGGCTTCAGCGAGACGGAGATTCTGATTGCCTACGGCAGCTGCTGCTTCTCGAGCAAGGTGGGGCAGCTGGCGGGCAATCATTTCCTCACCATCACTGACGGCCAGGAAAATCTGCGCTCCTTGGGCGTCGAGGTGCTGTGGGGCGGCGCCCGGGAGATACTGTTCGAGAAGATCTAGCCGCCGGCCGGTCGCAACAGGCCCTCGCGCTCGAGGAACCCGATCACCGACGTGAGCCCCTGCCCGGATTTCAGGTTCGTGAACACGAACGGCCGATCGCCGCGCATCGTTCTCGCGTCCCGGTCCATCACCTCGAGCGATGCGCCGACCATCGGTGCGAGATCGATCTTGTTGATGATCAACAGGTCGGACTTGGTGATGCCCGGGCCGCCCTTGCGCGGGATCTTGTCGCCGGCGGCCACGTCGATCACGTAAAGCGTCAGATCCGAAAGCTCGGGGCTGAACGTCGCCGCCAGATTATCCCCGCCGCTCTCGACGAAAATCAGGTCGAGCGAGGGAAAGCGCTGCGACAGACGCGATACCGCCTCGAGATTGATCGAGGCGTCCTCGCGGATTGCGGTATGCGGACATCCGCCGGTTTCCACGCCGAGAATTCGATCGGCCGACAAGGCTTCGTTTCGAACCAGAAACTGTGCGTCCTCTTTCGTATAGATATCGTTGGTGACCACGGCAATCTCGTAGCGGTCGCGCATCGCGCGACATAGCGCCAGCGTCAGCGCCGTCTTGCCGCAGCCCACCGGGCCACCTATGCCGACTCGCAACGGCGATATCTTTTGCATCACCTCATGACCTGAACAGACGCGAATATTGTGTCTCGTGCTGCGACGACAAAATCGCGAGGCCGGGGCAGAAATTGGACTCGCTCGAGGTCCCGGCCATTGCGCCGGCGCCAGCTTCGCCGGCGCCGATTTCGCTGGCGCCCATTTCGCCTGCGTCGCTCTGTGCCGCGAGATCTGCGAGCTTTGCGCCGACCGCGAGCAGGACGCGTTGCCCCGCGGATTGACCCAGAGGCACCGCTTTCGCCGCGACCAGCACCTGGTTTTCAGCCCAGGCCCACAGATAACCCATGACGGCCTCCCGCGGCTCGATCTGCCACGCCGCGGCCGCCGCGCTCCACACGCAGGGCAGGCTCGGCTCCCGAATCGAGCACAGCGCATCGGCGCTGCCCGCCGCAAGATCGGGCAGCACGCAAAGCAAGGCGCGCAGGGAGAACCCCATCTGCACGGTCGCCGCGCGCATCTCCGCAGACTCGCGGCTGGATAGATATTCGTCGTTCAATGCGGCTGCGCCCGCCGCATCGCTCCTTGCCCACGCCGCCGCCATGGATAACAGGCAGGGAATCTCGAACGAGCTCATGGAGAACGCGAGGACGTCGGCGATCCAGCGCAGCAGGGAGCTCTCGTCCCTCACGATTTCCCGCTCGATGGCAGCCTCCAATCCCTGGGAATGGCTGTAGCCGCCGATGGGCAAGGCCTGACTGCTGAGCTGCAGCAACCGTGCAAGTGCGATGGGCCTCATCGCGGCGGAAACTCGTGAATCTTCGGCCGGTTCAAGGGCACCTGACTGCCGTGGGCGTGGTGGTGCCCATAGGCGCCGCCCTCGGGCTCGAAAGGTGCGCGCACGGCGCTGACCCTGAGGCCCAATCCCTTGACCATCTCCTGAAGGACGTGATCGTCGAGAAACCGCAGACGATTCGCCATCACCTGGACCGCCACATGACGGTTGCCGAGGTGAAACGCCGCCCTCACGATCGCCACGGGATCATCGCTGCAGGCTTCGAGGAGGGACTCCTCGGCGGCAATGATCACGACCTCGCGGCCGTCTTCGGTCCGCACCCGATCGCCGCCGCGCAGCAGCCGGCCGCGCTCGACGATGAGAGCCGCCTGCTCGCCGCTGTCGAGCCGCAGAAGCAAACGGCTCTTGCTGCGTGCCTCGAAGCCCAAATGAACGGTATCCACCTTCGCGGTCATGAGCACTGCCCGGGCTAGAACAAAAAATAGCGCTGTGTCATCGGCAAGCTCGCCGCCGGCCGGCAAGTGAGCAGCTCGCCATCCGCGCGCACCTCGTAGGTCTCGCTGTCGACTTCGATGTGCGGTCGGGCGCCGTTGTGGATCATGTCGGATTTCCTCAAGGCTCGCGTTGCGCGCACGGCCTCGATCCGCTTGCGCAGGCCGAGCGCCTGCAGTTGCGGATTCTCCAGGGACGCGCTCGAGACGAAGGTGAGCGATTTGCCGATCGCCCCGCCGAACGACCCGAACATGGGGCGGTAATGCACGGGCTGAGGCGTCGGAATCGAGGCATTGGGGTCGCCCATGGGCGCCATGGCGATCATGCCGCTCTTGATGACGAGGCTGGGCTTGACCCCGAAGAAGGCGGGCTTCCAGAGCACGAGATCCGCAAGCTTTCCGACCTCGACGGAGCCGACTAAATGCGCAATGCCGTGCGTGATCGCCGGGTTGATGGTGTATTTGGCGATGTAGCGCTTGATGCGGGAGTTGTCGTGGCCCGCCGCATCGCCCGCCAAGCTGCCGCGCTGCTCGCGCATTTTATGCGCGGTTTGCCAGGTTCGAATGATGACTTCGCCCACGCGGCCCATGGCCTGGGAGTCCGAGGACATCATCGAGAAGGCGCCGATGTCGTGCAGGATATCCTCGGCCGCGATGGTCTCGCGGCGGATGCGCGATTCGGCAAAAGCAATGTCCTCGGCGATTGCCGGATCCAGATGATGGCACACCATGAGCATGTCCAGATGCTCATCGATGGTATTGACGGTGTAGGGACGCGTGGGGTTGGTGGAGCTCGGCAGCACGTTGTCGTAGGAGGCGGCCTTGATGATGTCGGGCGCGTGCCCGCCTCCCGCCCCTTCGGTGTGAAAGGTGTGAATCGTGCGCCCGGCAATGGCCGAGAGCGTGGCCTCGAGGTATCCGGATTCGTTCAGCGTGTCGGTGTGAATGGCGACCTGCACATCCATCTCATCGGCAACGCGCAGACAGTTGTCGATCGCGGCCGGAGTCGTGCCCCAGTCCTCGTGCAGCTTGAGGCCGACGGCGCCCGCCAGGATCTGCTCGCGAGCCGGCTCGGGGACGCTCACGTTGCCCTTGCCGAGAAAGCCCAGATTCATCGCAAAGGCTTCCGCCGCCAGCAGCATGCTGCGGATATGCCACGGGCCGGGTGTACAGGTCGTCGCGCTCGTGCCGGCAGCCGGCCCGGTGCCGCCGCCAATCATGGTCGTCACCCCGGAGCTCAACGCCTCCTCGATTTGCTGCGGACAGATGAAGTGGATGTGCGTGTCGACGCCGCCGGCGGTCAAGATCATTCCCTCGCCGGCGATGATCTCGGTCGCTGCGCCGATGGGAATGCTCACTTGAGGCTGGATATCCGGATTGCCGGCCTTGCCGATCCCCCAGATGGCCCCTCCCTTGAGGCCGACGTCGGCCTTGCAAATGCCCCAGTGGTCGACGATCAGGGCATTGGTGATGACGGTATCGGCGACGCTGTCGCTCATCCCCTGCCCCTGCCCCATCCCGTCACGGATGACTTTGCCGCCGCCGAATTTCACCTCCTCGCCGTACACGGTAAGGTCGCTTTCCACCTCGATGAACAAGGCCGTATCGGCAAGACGCACCCGGTCGCCGACCGTCGGGCCGAACATTTCGGCGTACGCCTGGCGCGGGATCTTCAGGGCCATCAAAGATTCCCCATGACTTTGCCTTGAAAGCCGACCACGCGGCCGAGCCCCGCGTAGCGAACCAGGCGTACGGTGCGTGCCTGTCCCGGCTCGAAGCGCACCGCCGTGCCGGCGGCAATGTCCAGCCGATAGCCACGCGTGGACTCCCGATCGAATCGCAGGCTCGAGTTGGTTTCAAAAAAGTGATAATGCGAGCCGATTTGAATAGGCCGGTCCCCGGTGTTCTCGACCTGCACCTCGAGCGTGGCACGATTTGCGTTGATCTCGATATCTCCCGCCGTCACGAGCACCTCGCCTGGAATCATCGATCGCTCCTCAGACGATGGGTTGATGCACGGTGACGAGCTTGGTCCCATCGGGAAAAGTCGCCTCGACTTGAATCTCGGGAATCATCTCCGCAATGCCCTCCATGACCTCGGCGCGCGTAATGATGGTGCTGCCGAAGCTCATGAGCTCCGCGACGGTCTTGCCGTCGCGCGCACCCTCCAGGATGGCGCTCGTGATCAAGGCGACAGTCTCCGGATAATTCAGCTTCAGCCCGCGCGCGCGGCGACGCTCGGCGAGCAATGCAGCGGTAAAAATCAGCAATTTGTCCTTTTCGCGCGGCGTCAATTCCATGCATCACCCGATGATCAGCAAGCCCAGAGTCGCGGCGCAAACGCCGCCTGACCGAGCAACGCCGGGCGCAGGACGCCCCAAATGGATGTGAACCAACCAAAAGCATCCTGCGAGGAGTGGCCCAGATAGCGCGCCAGCAAGATCATGGGCGTGCTGGTCACTCCGACGCGTGAATCTGCCCCGCTCGGCGCGATGACGCGGCAGGCGCCCAGCAACTCGGCGCCGATATCGGAGCCTGCCGCGACGAATGTGCCGCTCACGCTGTACCCGCTGAGCCCCACGGGCGATGAGTCAAAGCCGCTGCCGGCCAGGATATGCGCACGCTCCGACCAAAGCGGGTGTCCGGCCTGCCGAATGCGGGTACGCAGGCGCAGCGCGCCGCGGTGCCAGCCTTCCCCGGAAGCTCGCCGGCCGAAGCACAGGATCTCCCACCCGAGAAACTGCGCGCCGGGCGCCAGCTCCACCTCCAGCTGCATGGCCGCCTTCGAGCCGTCAAAGAGGATGTTCTCTCGGGGCAGCCACTCCAGAGAAGCCCCCGCCGCGACGGCAAAATGCAGCTGCTGCTCAGCTCCGGCGCGCGGGCAGCGGTACCATTTCGTGGCGCCGCAGGTCGTCAAACAGACGCGAGATCCCGAATCCAATCGAGCCGCGACGGCAAGTGCATCCCCGCCTGCAACTCCGCCCGGCGGATGCAGCACCGTGACATGGCAAATGCCGGGGCCATGCGGATAAAGCGCTTTCTGAATCTGCAGGGGTCCGCGGTGAGAGCGGGCAGCCAGCAGCGTTCGATCCTCGCGCCGGACGAAAGTTAAGTCCAGGTTGGCGTGCCAGTGCAGGTCGGCCGCCCCAATTTGGGGCATCGAAGACTTCGATTGGCTCGGCGCATCCCGAATCAGGGGGTACAAGCACTCGCACCCGTTCGTAGTTTGCTGGAAGGGGTGAGTATGCCAGCGTTCGGAACGCATCGCCTCGATAATCACGGCACCGGCCGCAGCGGGCGGCGCGCTAGAATTGGTCCATGGGGGAGCTTCCACTGTGATACCGGCACGGGCGGCGCGAGCGGCATGAGCGGCGCGAGCGCACCGCGGGCGCAGCAAGCACGGCGGCTGATCTCGCTGACCGATCTGACCAGCCTCGATGAGTCGGACGATGCGGCCTCGGTGCGCGCGCTCTCGGTGCTCGCATGCGCGGCACCGGTCAAGCCCGCAGCCGTTTGCATCTGGGCACGGTGGATTGCCGTGGCACTGGAGGCACTCGCGGGTACCGGCATTCCCGTGTGTACGGTGGTCAATTTTCCACAGGGCGCGGCGGCACCCGACCTCGCCGCGGCGCAGACCGCTGCCGCCGTCGCAGCGGGCGCGGCCGAGGTGGACGTCGTTTTCCCTTACCGGGCGATGCTGGCAGGCGATTCGCAGGTGGGCCTGAGCCTGGTTCGCGCCTGCCGCGAGGCCTGCGGCGACCAGGTACTCTTGAAGGTCATCCTGGAAACCGGTCAGCTGCTCAGTGAGGAAAACATGCGCCGCGCGGCCGAGATTGCGATCGCCGGTGGAGCGCACTTTCTCAAGACTTCCACCGGCAAGACCCAACCTGGCGCAACGCCCGGCGCCGCGGCGGTGCTGCTCGAGGTGATCGCCGCGGCGCGGGGCCGCGGCCAATCCATCGGCTTCAAGGCTTCCGGCGGCATTCGCACCATCGATGACGCCTTGGTTTATCTCGAGCTCTATGAGCAGAGATCCGGCTCGCGCAGCGCCTCGGCAAGCAATTTCCGGATCGGGGCCTCCGGATTGTTCAAGCAATTGATGGCCGCGGCCGCTTGAGCCCGGGGTCATCGGAGTAACCGCATGACAAGCTCACCTCGCATTGCCGTGATCGGCAGCGCCAACATGGATCTCACGACGTTCACCGACGTTTTTCCGCGTCCGGGCGAGACCTTGTTCGGCAGGAACTTTGAAATGGGTTTCGGCGGCAAGGGCGCGAATCAGGCGGTCGCATCCCGCCTTTGCGGCGCCCAGGTGCTGATGGTGGCCAAGGTCGGCGACGACCTGTTCGGGCGGGCAACGATGGAGAACTTCGCCTCCTTCGGCATCGACACGACGCACGTCCAAGCCGCACAGGGCGCTCCGACCGGAGTCGCGCCGATCTTCGTCGAGCCCAACGGGCAAAACCGCATCATCGTGGTCAAGGGCGCCAACGATCGGCTGAGCCCCGCCGACGTCGACGCCGCGGCGGCAGATCTACGCAACGTCGATGCGATCATCTTGCAGTTCGAGATTCCGCTCGAAACGACCTGTCATGCCATCCGTTTTGCGCGCGCTCACGATATCCGCTGCATCCTGAATCCAGCGCCCGCCATCCCGGCGGAGCCGGCAGAGCTCAGCGGTGCAGACCTGTTGATCCCGAACGAGAGCGAGACCGAACAGCTCACCGGACGGCCGGTGCGTTCGGAAGCGGATGCGGCCGCAAGCGCCGCCATCTTGCTCGGCAAGGGGTTTCGCCGGGTGGTGATCACCTTGGGCGCCCATGGCTCGCTGGTGGCCGATGCCGCAGGGCACAGACACGTGCCGGCCTTTCCGGTCACGTGCGTCGACACCTCGGGTGCCGGGGATGCATTCATCGGGAGTCTGGCGGTGTTTCTTGCCGAAGGCCTCGATGAGCGGGAAGCGCTGTCACGCTCCAATCTCTACGCCGCATTGTCGACCACGCGCATCGGCACGCAGAAGTCGTTTCCGCGCCGAGTCGACTTCGAGACAGAATGGATGCGGCGCAAAAACGAGCAGCCGGGATCGAGAAGCCAGGTCGCGTAGCGCAAGGATTCCAGATTCATGTTCGTCGTGCATAGTTATCCGCTGGCCGTGGTGTTTTGCGTGCTCACGATGCTTTGCTGGGGCTCGTGGGCGGTCACCCGCAAGCTCGCACGCCCCGAGTGGCGCTTCGAGTTGTTCTACTGGGACTACACGCTGGGCGTGGTGCTGGTCACGCTGACATTCGGGGTCACGCTGGGGAGCGGCGGCAGCGAAGGCCGCGCGTTTTTCCCGGATCTCGCGCAGGCCTCGACCGCCTCCCTCACCGCGGCGCTCGCGGGCGGCGCAATATTCAATCTCGCCAACATCCTGCTCGTCGCCGCCATCGACACCGCGGGCATGGCGGTCGCCTTTCCGGTGGGAATCGGACTCGCGCTGATCATCGGCGTCATCATGAACTACCTCGCCGCCCCCATCGGCAACGTCGCGCTGCTGTCCGGCGGCGTTTCCCTGGTCATCCTCGCCATCATTCTGGATGCCTTGGCGTACCGCCGATTGGCGGCAGGCTCGCCCGGCGGTGAAGCCAGGAGCAGTGCCAGAGGCTTGTTGCTGTCGGTGGCGTGCGGCGTGTTCATGGGGCTGTTCTATCGCTTCGTGGCGGCGGCGATGTACGCGGATCCCGCTCATGCAACGCCCGGCAAGCTGGGCTGCTATGCCGCGGTCTTCATGCTGGCCGTGGGCGTGCTGCTCAGCAGCTTCGTCTGGAACGTCTTCGCAATGAAAAAACCCTTGGCCGGCGCCCCCGTCAGCTTCCGCGACTATTTCGCAGGGAGCCTGCCGACGCATATGACCGGGGTGTTGGGCGGCATGATCTGGGGCGCAGGCACCACCCTCAATCTCATTGCATCCGGACGAGCCGGCTTTGCGATCTCGTACGGATTGGGCCAAGGTGCCACCATGATCGCGGCCATCTGGGGCGTATTCATCTGGAAGGAATTTCGCACCGCCCCGGCGGGCACATCCACGCTGCTCGCGACCATGTTCGGAAGTTTTCTTGCCGGGCTCGCGCTCATCGTGCTCTCGCGCGTCATGTGACCGCCGGCTTGCGGCGCCGCAAGCGCGAGCCGAGGGGCTTCTGATCGCCCCGCAAGGGGGGAATTTCGCGGATGCCGCGTATCAACGGGACGAATTCCCCCACCCCGCAACTCCTGGAGAGGACCCAATGCACGCTCACCCGTTATACGGCTACTCGCTGCGTTGGTTCATTCTTGGCGCCATCGCGCTCGAAATCGGCTGGTATCTTTTGATCCAGAAGCGATCCTATCCCTGGCGGGAGATGGCAAGCAGCATCGGTGTCCTCGCGCTGCGCATGCCGCTCCGGGTGCTGAGCTCCGCGGTCATAGGCTCATTGGCCTTCTATCTCTGGTCGTATCGCCTGGCGACCGTCCCCTTGAACACGGCCTGGGGTCTGGCGCTGCTCTTCCTGGCCGTCGAGTTCGCCTACTACTGGATGCACCGTACCAGCCATGAGGTTCGCTGGTTGTGGGCCTCACATCTGGTGCATCACACGCCCGAACACATTCACCTCGCGAGCGCCTTTCGCCTCAGCGGCACGGAACTGTTGTCAGGGACGTGGCTATTCCACATACCCCTGTACCTGCTGGGATTCAATCCGCTGGCGGTCAGCGGCATGATGTCCATCAACCTCCTCTATCAGTTCTCGCTGCACACGGACCTCGTAGGACGACTCGGGCCGCTCGAATGGGTGCTCAACACGCCGGCCCATCATCGGGTGCACCACGCCTCCAACCCGGAATATATCGACCGCAACTACGGCGGCATTCTGATCATCTGGGACCGGCTTTTCGGCACATTTGCCGAGGAGCAGCGCGGGACGCCGATTAGGTACGGTCTCGTGCATCCGATCGGGAGCCTCAATCCGATCAAGATTCTCGGTCATGGCTGGACTGCCATCGCGCGTGACGCGTGCCGCGCGCGCTCCTGGCGGGAACTGCTGAGACAGTTGATTGGGGCGCCCGATGCGTATCACACCATGGGAGGTGCTCTCTCGCCGGGGCGAGCACCAGCCGGGATGACGACGATGTCCGATGGTGGGGCGCGCTAGCTGCCGGCGAGCGCCCTGGGGGGAGCGCACCAGTGGGTACGGTATTTTGGACGGGGGATCTCGCCGCGACGTGCGTATCATGGGATTTGGCATGTGCTTTGTTCGCACGCAGCCCCTGCGAGGAGCGCTTGGATTTTCGGAATGCGCCCTGTTCGTTGCCATGTGTCGTGTCGCTCGCTGCCATAGCATCCCGCGCTGGCCGTCGGCAGAAGGCCATGGCTGACCGGCGGTGCTATACGACCATGGGGGATGCGGATCTCATGGCATCCTCCGCCGCCGGGGATCGGCGTGCTTTCGGTGAGCTCGTCAGCCGTCACGGATCGTTTGCGCTGCGAGTCGCGTGCAAAGTCGTCTCCGACACGTCCATAGCGGAGGAGATCGTTCAGGAGGCGATGGTGAGGGCCTGGGAACAAAGCACGCACTTCGAACCGAGTCGAGCCCGGTTTTCGACCTGGCTTTACCGCATCGTCATGAACATGTGCCTGGATCACCGCCGCCGGATCCGGCCTGCGGCCATGCCAGAAGGGTTCGAGCCCGTCGACCCGACGTCGAGTGTTCAGGACAAATTGGAGCTTGACGAGCGAGATAGCGCACTCGCGAGAGCGATGAAAGCCCTACCCGCGTCTCAGCGGGCGGCGATGGCGCTAGTATATGAGGAGGGAATGTCAGGGGCCGAAGCAGCCAGCATCATGGGCGTATCGGCCAAGGCCGTGGAGCGCCATCTCGCACGCGCGCGCACCTCCCTGCGCGAATCGCTGCGGGCAAGATACTCCTGAGGAGGAGCCGAGCATGCTGACTATTAGACGATTCCGAGTGCTGGCCGAGAGTTATGGCGCGGATTTGCAGCGTTGGCCGCAGCGCTCGCGCGCGGCCGCTGAGAGGCTGCTGACCGTCTCTGCGCAAGCGCGCCGAGTGTTCTCGGAGGCGAGGATTCTGGATGCCGCGATCCTGGAAGCGTCGACTCAAAACCAAGTTTCGCCGGCCGAGCAATGTGCGGCGCTGGAGCGACTGAAGTCCGCTGTTGCGATTCGGCTTGCAACTTCAAACGCGCAGCGTCCGAATCCATCCGTCTTCGGATGGATGCCGAGATGGTTCCGTGAGGTGGCCACACCTCGCAGATTCAAGCTCGCAAGCGGCGTGTGTGCCGTCCTTGTCGCCGGCCTCGTGATTGGCTCATTGTATACGGGGGCGCCTGCGACGCGAAGCGTCCTGACATTCCTTCAACCGGATCCTCTACAGTTATTCGAAGATCTTGGGTAGATGCCAATGAACGAACCGCAATCAGGAAGGCGACGCGGCATCGTGTTGACGGCGTCACTCCTATTCAATGTATTCCTGCTCGCGATCATCGGCGGCCACGTGCTTCGGCATCATGGCGAGCGAGGGTTTTCTCCGATGTCCACCAGCTTGGCGCGCGCGCTCGCCAATGCCGAGGCGAGCCTACCGCCGTCCGACGCCGCGAAATTCCGCGACGTCATGACCCGCGGAGCTCCGCTCTACGCGCAGTCGGCAAAGCAACTCGCCGAGGCGAGGGCTGCTCTGCAGCGCCAAATAGTGGCAGAGCCCTTCGATCGGCAAGCGGTTCGTAGCGCCTTCCTGGCGTGGCAGCAAAGCTGGAATCGCCTTTTGGATAATGCCGGCGATACGTTGATCGAAGCGCTCGCGCAGGTGTCGCCAGAGGGTCGGCGCAAGCTCATCGCTCAGCGACAGGCGGCGCTCAAACGCGACAGTACTCCTTAGAATCAGTCTGATTTCGCGACCGCTGAGCGGCTGGTAGCACGCCGAGCGGATGACTGCCCGCACCGTTGGTCATGGCGCTGTCGGGCTGCCACACCGACAAGAGGGTGTTGACGAACGATCATGGGCAGACGCGGACGTGCCAATTCACGGGCCACGTGGGCATCGTGAGCGCTGGCATTGGCTCTGGCGCTACGCCCGCTCACCGCTATCGCGGCCGATGTCGTGCGTCGTCCACCCAACATCATCGTCATTCTCGCCGATGATGCCATGGCCGAAGCGCACCCTCCGCTCAAGAACCATTATCGTTGATGTGCTGGTACAGTAGCAGGCGCACTTTTTGCCAGTCACGCTGCACGGTGCGCTCAGAAATTCCGCGAAACCTTGCGATGTCGGCAAACGAGAACCCGCAGAAGTACTTGAGGTCGACCAGCTCGGCGAGAGAGGGATCGTGCTGCGCGAGCTCATCCAGCGCTCCGGATAGCCGCGTCAGCGATTTGTCGTCGCTCAGTTCCTCGCCGATCTGGGTATTGAGCTCCACGATCTTGAACTCCGATCCACGCTTCACCGCCTGATGGCGTCTGGAGAAGTCGATGAGTACGCCGCGCATCGCACGCGCGACATAGCCCAAGCACTTGCGCTCGTCTGCAAAGCTCAGGCCGTCGCGACTGGCGAGATTCAGATAGGCCTCATGGACCAGCGTCGTGGGACTCACCGCCGCCGACGGAAAGCGCCGCAGCTCCCGGTCCGCAAGTCGACGCAAATCCGCGTAGAGCGAGGCGAATAGCTTCGCGTTGGCGCCCCGACCTTCCGGGGTGTCGGCCTCTGCCAGAGTATTCGGCCCGTCTTCGGACATAATCTGCCGCCTCCCCCACCCCGCCCCGGAGCCTGTGATGGCCGCGCAACCGATTGTGCCGAAATGCGCCACACCGGGCAACGCGCGCAGCCTGATCATGATCGGCGCGTTTCTTGTATGTCATCTAGACGTTTTCGAGCCCGGAAGCGAGGCTGGCGTGGCGCCGGCGGCTGCGGCCCCGGTGCACAAGAGCGTCGTCGCGCGAGTGCCGCGACGTGCCCTCTCATTCCAGGGCAAGCGCCTCGCGCGTTAGCGGATGATCCTCGCCCAGCGAGGCGGTGAGTGATACGGCGGCCTGATGCGCCGCCCCGTGTGCGGCAGACGCATCGTAGAGGGCCTTTTGGACCTTGGCGAGCATCAGCGATGCTTCGCCCACGTCGGCGCTCACATCGGGATTGCGGGCCTTGCGTCGAGTCTCCGTCAGCGCCTCCTGGGCGAAGCGCCCTGCATCCGCATAATCTCCCAGCGCGAAGGCTGCCTTGGCTGAATCCAGCACGGCGCTCGCGAGCAAGGAGCCCACGCTCTTCGAGTTCGCGCGGATGGCCGCCATGACCGGCCGCAGCGTCTGGGCCGCTTCGGCGTAGCGTTGCTCGGCGAGGAGCAGCTCCCCGCGCACGATCTGAATGCGCAGCGGCTCCCGGCTGTCGTCGAGTCCGTCCCACTTGGACTGTGACCCGGCCGCATGGTCGAGCTCCGCAGCAGCTTCGTCGAATCGGGCGAGCACGATGAGGGCGCGTGCACGGCTGAGGCGCGCGTAGGCCTCGAGCTCGCGGTCCTGCTCCGCGACGGCCGCGCTCACCCCCTTGTCGTACCAGACGAGCGCCGCCGACGCATCGCCCGCGCGCAGCAGGCACGTGCCGTTGAGAACGGCGATGGCCGGTATCACCATCCGCCCGGTCGCTTGCAGACGATCGACCAAACGGGCTTCGCGCGAGCACGCTTCCTTGAGCTCGCCGAAGCCGATGAGGCTCGAGGCGACGTTGTGCACGGCGGTCATCGCCGCGTCGGTATCGCCCAGACCATTGCGCTCGGCCGCCGTCAGCGCCCGCTCGACGAACTCGAACCCCTTGTGCGTGTCTCCTGCTCCTTTGTAATAGTCCGCGATGTTGCCCAGAAGATCCGAGTACCGCAGACCATGAGTGGCACCGGCATGCTCCAGCAGCGCAAGCGCCTGCTCGGCGATTTGCGTGGCCGCCGTCGGATTCCCACGGGCATTGGTAACGTCGGCGTCGGCTTCCATGCAATCCTCGAGGTAGAGCGGGTTCTGATTCGACACGTGACTCATCGCGAGCTTGGCGGAAGCGATCCAGGACACTGCACGATCGAGGTGGCCCAGGTCGATCTCCGCCTCCGCGAGTCCGCACTCGGCGCGAGACATCATCGACCAGTCCTTCAAGCCGCGCGCGATCTGATCGGCGTCCCGCAGAAGCGTGTACTGCTTCGGCGTGAGCCCGATGTCTCCGTAGCGCGCCGATAGATTGAGCATGGCACTCATGCGGAAGATCGGATCGTCCGTATAGTGCTGGGTGACCAGTTTGTAGCCGGCGTCGAGGAGCTGCTCGGCGGTAGCCGGTTTGTCGCCGACGTTCGACATCATGAGGGTCACGAACTCCGCTTGCAGCTCCGCCCGCCTCGCCTGCTCGCGCGACTGGTCGCGCTGAATCTGCGCCTCGCGCATCTGATAGAGCGCGAAGGCAGCCGCCGCGATGAGTGCGATGGCCGCCGCCGCGGTACCGATCACGGCGCCGCGATAGCGGCGCACGAACTTCTGCATCCGGTAGGTCAGCAGATTGGCGCGCGCCTCCACGGGCTCGCTCTGCAGATAGCGCTTCAGGTCGTCCGCCAGCGCGGCGGCGGTGCCATAGCGCTCGCGCGGCAATTTTCTCAGTGCTTTCGCGACAATCGCATCGAGATCTCCTCTCAGCGGTTTGCGGACAGCCGCCGGCGCCATCTCGGACATCCGCGGCGGGTCCTCATCGAGCGCCGCCTTGATGCGCTCCGCGCGCGTGGCGTTCTCTTTGCCCAAGGGCAGGCGGCCGGTCAACAGCGCAAACATGAGAACGCCCATTTGGTAGACGTCGGTGGCAGTCGATGGCGGCTCGCCCAGAATTTGCTCCGGCGCCGCGTACTCCGGGGTAAATGCGACATCCTCGATGCGAGTCGCCGGCGAATCGACGTCCGATCCCGCCTCGGCACCGATCAGCTTAGCGATGCCGAAGTCGAGCAGTTTCGCCCCGCCCTCCTCCGTGACCAGGATATTTGTCGGCTTGATATCCCGATGAATGACCAGGTTGCTGTGCGCGTGGGCTAACGCGCCGATCACTTCCAGGATCAACCGGACGCGCGCCTCGACGCCGAGCGCGTGCGTGGCGCAGTAGTCATCGATGCGTGTCCCTTGAACGTACTCCAGAATGAGATAGGGATGGCCCGATGCGGTGACGCCCGCGTCGATCAGGCGCGCGATGTGCGGATGCGTGAGCCGCGCCAGCAAGCGGCCTTCCCGCCGGAACCTATCGAGCGCGGCGGGAGAGGCGGAATAGGTCTCGAGGAATTTGAGTGCGAACTTTCCCTCGAACCGGCCGTCGCTCCGTTGCGCGAGCCAGACCTTCCCCATGCCCCCGCGGCCAATGAGAGAGGTGATAGTGTAGGCGCCGACCTGCGTACCGACCCGCTCCTGGTCGGGCGCTTTGACCAGACTGGTCTCCAAAAACCCTTGGGCCTCGAGATTGCGGCGGTCCGCCATCATTTCGCGCAAGGCCGCAACGATGGTGGGCGCATCATCCTCGAGCTGCGAGAGGTAGGTCTCCCACTGCATCTCGTCCATGTCGAGCAATCGATCGAGATGCTGCTCAACGGCTTTCCACTCCGCGTGACCTGGACCAACTCTCACGCGCGCACTCCCATCATTCCAGTTCGCGTTCTTTGAAAGCCTCGCACGCTCCTGGGTCGTCTGCAACTGGTCAGACGGCTGGAGCGCTGCGCACGGTGAGGGCAGGTCGGCGTGTGAGCATCGGCAGGACGATGCAGGCCACGAGCACACAGGCGATCCCCGGCATCAGGCCAGAAAAGGAGAGGCCGGCGTCCTTGGCCCGCGCGACGAGCATCGGTCCGAGCAGCCCGGCCGCCCCCCAGGCCGTCAGCACCAAGCCGTAGTTCAACCCCATGTACCGCGTGCCGAAGCACTGCGCGCTGTACGAGGGCATGGTGCCGAAACCGCCGCCGCAGCAGAGCAGCACGATGGCGAAGCCGGCCAGTGCCGGCGCGGGGGTGTGTACTGCACAAAGCCAACAAAGCGTGACGGCCTGAACGGCGAACATCGCGGCAAATGTCCGCTGGCACCCGATGTGGTCGGATATCCCGCCCCAGAAGAAGCGCCCGACGGCATTGAAGATGCTCACCACCCCGAATAGGGGCGCAATGCTCGCGGACGCCAGGCTGGTGAGGTCGGAGAGAATGACGACGGCGTTCGAGATGATCGTGATGCCGGCGATCACGTTGGCAAAGAGCTGCAGCCACAGGAGGTAGAACTGCGGCATGCGGATGACCCTCGTGGGCGGGTAGCCGACGCTCGAGTGCCTCGAGCCCGGACGATCGTCGTGCTGCGGCGGCGGATTTCGGAGGACCGAGGCGGCGGGCAGCCCGATGGCAAGAAACGCGAGCCCGGAAACGATGAAAATCTGCATGATCGTGCGTGCGGCCTCCCCGGTTGCCAGGTGGAGCGCGACGGCCGAGGTCCTTGGGCCGGCGGCACCAGCCGAGAGGATCTGCGCCGCTTGAACCGACAAGGCATGGAAGGCGGCGAGGCGTGGGATGGCCTGGTTATAGACGAAAGCGCCGAGTCCGAAGCTTCCGACGACCAGTCCGCCGGCAAGACCGCGCCGCTCGGGGAACCACTTACTCACGACCGCGAGCGGCGTGATGTACGCCATGCCGGCACCAACGCCTCCGACCAGGCCATAAGTCAAATAGAGCCAGGAGGCGCCGAATGAGGGCGTGCCCAGTCCCGCGAGGACGTTGCCGCCCCCCCAGAGAGCCACGCCCGTCATCGCGACCTGCCGCGGGCCCTTCTTGTCCAACCAGAATCCGCCTACGACTACGCCCACGGTGGCCAGGCAGAAATTCGCGGTCGCATAAGCCCAGGTCGTCGTCGTCAAGTCCCAACCGAAGCTGACGATGAACGGCTGGGTAAATATGGCCCACGAGTAAACTGTACCGATGAGCAGCATCACGGCCGATCCCCCGATCGCAATGACCCATCGATCCGGCAATGCTCGCATGTCAACCTCGCAGGATTTGCAACTCCTGCGAAGAAGATCGTATTTCGCGCTGCAAACCGGACAGCCTGGCACCACTAAGCGTCTGGAGGGCCAGCGCGCGCCATTGCGCCGTCGCCGACCTTTTTCACCGCGCCTGTCGTCTCTACGCCTGGTATCAATCAGTTCCGAGCTTGCGCGCCGAGGCCGAACGGCAGCGCTCGCTCGGCAGGTCAAATTTGAGTTACAGCTGGTAGCGCTTCTAAAGCGCAGCGAGGAAAGCGACCAGATCCGACTTCTGCTCCGGCGTGAGACCAATTTGGAACCGCTGGTCATAGAAGTTGACGACTTGCGACAGATCCGCCGCAGCGCCATTGTGGAAGTAGGGAGCGCGAGCGGCGAGGCCTCGCAGGATCGGTACCTTGACGTGATACAGGTCGCTGCACTTTCCGGTGATCAGCGCTCTGCCGGGATCACTCGTGTAGAACGCCGCGGTTTGGGTCGGATCGGCGGTATCGGGACAGCCGCTGATCAGGTACACGGGCAGGTCCGGCATACTGAGTTCGGCGAGCGCCGCGGAAATCTGAGGATTGGCTTCCGTACTCGGCAGAGTGCTGTGAGAGGTGCCAATGTCGAACATCGCCGAGAGCGAGCGATCGCCAATGTTCGGGGTATCGTGACAAGTTGAGCAGTGCGTGACGCCGCCACCCCCCGCTAGCGGC
>Ga0335072_10004239_pt1 | contig 21405 bp, 16 predicted proteins | sample Lox_Sample_21_FD_206725 | JGI IMG/M metagenome (GOLD analysis project Ga0335072, IMG submission 206725) | Soil microbial communities from Loxahatchee National Wildlife Refuge, Florida, United States - Lox_Sample_2.1 | ecosystem: Environmental > Terrestrial > Soil > Wetlands | place: USA...
TCGCGTTTCGCATCTAATTTGGTCTACACAAGAGCGCCGGAACCGTCGCCCCAGCAACCATCCTCTGCGGCCTTGGCAAACAGAGCAGGCGCAACCGGCCCGCAGCAAAGCGCGACTTCCATTCAAAAAGACCCGGATCAGGCCGTTAGCAGCCTTGTCGCGCCGCACGCGGCTGGCGATCCACCGGTCACTTCGTCCGCGCCGGTTGCTGCGCAGTTCCCGGCACAGCGCAGGCCGGAAGTCAACATCGACTCGGCTACGGGACAGCCTTACGTCATCTACGAGGGAACGACACTGGACACCGTACTCATGAATCGACTCGATGGCGACGCACCTGGCCCGGTGAAGGTGCTCGTGTCCAACCCCATTTATTCGCACGACCGCCAGCACGTGCTCATCCCGGCAGGAACGATTGTGCTGGGCGAAGCGCGCAAGATCGGCGCGACTGGCTTCGGCCAGCAGCGCCGTATGGCTGTCGTCTTTCACCGCATGATTATGCCGGACGGCTATTCGGTGGACCTCGACCAGTTCCAGGGACTCGACCAGGCTGGCGCTGAGGGCCTGAAAGATAAGGTCAACAACCACTACATCCAAATCTTCGGAACCTCCATTGCGCTGGGCGTCATTGCCGGCGCGGGTGAGATCGAGGAGGGCGGCGGAACCATCTCGACCAACGGCTCCCAGGCATTTGCGACCGGAGCCTCCGCCAGCGTCTCGCAATCGGCGACTACAGTCCTTGACCGCTTCATCCAGATTCCGCCGACCATCACGATCCGCGAGGGTCACCGTGTCAAGGTCTACTTCACGCAGGATATGTTGCTGCCTGCGTATGAGAACCACACTATACCGCAGTCGTTTTGAAGGAGAAACCAGATGCACCGGACGGCAACACGTGTCGCACTCGGACTCGCTCTTGCCCTTGCATTCACCGGGTGCCGGAGCCACGAGGCAAAAGTGGCGGACCTCCAAAAACAGTACGACCAACTCGGCCAACAATATCGCCAAGACTGCTTTGCCGAGCTGACAAATGTTGGGTCAAAGCTGAGCCCGAAATGTACTGACGAAAAGCAAAGGCTCAGCGATGCCTGGAACGCGGTGAGCGTTTCGCTCTTGCCCGCTTCAAGCTGCTGGATGAGGTAGTCCACGGCCTGCTTGATGAGCAGTTGCGTGGGGTTATCGCGCTGTGTGGTCCGCTGCTGATAGGGTGAGTCGCTGCGGGTCCGCTGCAGCGCATTTTTCCTGTGCGGTGCGGCGTTCCGGCTGCGGGTTGCACGGTTGCTGGCGGCGTTGGCTGCTCTGGTTGGAAATGGCATTTTGATGCTCCTCAGTTGCCCGCTGTGGGGCGAATTGGCGTCCGAAACGGAGGAGCACCCAAACCAATTTTTTTCGTTGAGTGCTCCCGCTTCATGGCTTTTGCAACGGGCGGAGGCGGGGAGGTTCAGTCAAGGGCGGGCGTCCGGTGCCCGTTCATCGAAGCGCAGCGGAGACCCTTGACGGGTTCTTCCCGCCTCGGCTAGACCGTTGCCTGAAGCGGGGGCACTCAGACGAGAAAGAAATTCGGCGGAACTATTTTTGATTGTCGCGCATGTCAGCGTCGGACGTTGCAGGTAGGAACAGGTCCGCACGCATAGGGAGCAGAGAAGGCCGGCAAAATCGGCGCTTGCAGCGAGGGAAGGGCGCAGCATCTTTCTCTGCTTAGTTTCTGAAGGCTGAGACTTATCATATTCATACGCAGCACTTTTGAGGTCCTAACGTGAAAGTCGTTCATTTGAAGATTGAGAATTTCCGTGGGATTGAGTCAGCCGAGTTAAAATTCAACGGCCATGCCCTTTTAGTCGGGGCGAACAACGTCGGAAAAAGCACAATTTGCGAAGCTCTTGACCTGGTTCTTGGTCCGGATCGGTTGAACCGCCTTCCCCCCATTGAGGAGTACGACTTCTACAACGGGAAGTACCTTGAGCCTGCGAAGGTTGAAGGGGAAGATCCCACACCCGTGAGACTTCGTATTGAAGCCTTGCTTACGGATCTGAGTTCAGAGGTCGTCAAGCGTTGCGCCAAGCATTTGGAGTTCTGGCATGTCCAGGAAAGGCGTCTTCTTGTCGAGGGTGAAGTCGCGTCGGCCGCACCCGACATCTCCATGCCATGCCTTCGTTTGGAGACGATTGGCCAGTACGATCCCACAGAAGACGAGTTCAGCGCCGAGACGTTCTACACCCACAGTCCTGACGCTATCGAGGACGAAAAGGACACGGTTCGTCGAGACATTAAGCGGCTATTCGGATTCCTGTATCTTCGTGCGTTGCGCACCGGAGCCCGCGCTCTCAGCTTGGAGCGCAGTTCGCTCCTTGATGTCTTGTTGCGCCTACAGAAGGTCCGCACGGGGTTGTGGGAGCATGCTATTACTCGGCTGAAGCAACTCGACATTGAGAAGGATGCGGCGGAGTTAGAGCCAGTCTTGACGGCAATCGAAGAGAAGCTTTCGAGCTATGTGTCTGCGAGCAAGTCTGGTCGAAAGACGAAGCTATATGTCTCTCAACTGACTCGGGAGCACCTCCGCAAGACAATGGCGTTCTTTCTCGCGATGAACGATGATCAGGAGCCAGTTCCGTTCCAGCAGGCTGGCACGGGAACATTAAACACCCTTGTGCTTGCGCTACTCTCGTTTATTGCGGAGTTGAAGCCTGATTCAGTCATCTTTGCGATGGAAGAGCCGGAGATTGCTGTACAGCCGCATACTCAACGGCGCATTGCAGATTATCTTTTGACGCATACGAAGCAGGCGTTCGTTACTTCTCACTCGCCTTACGTCATTGAACGTTTCACGCCCGACAACACGTTCCTGCTTACACGAGCCGGCGCGGGGAAAATGGAAGCGATGTGTGTGGCAGATGCAACAGGACTCAAGGAGAACGACTACAAGCGTCACGCTCGTCGAGGGTTGTCGGAGTGTATGTTGGGCAGGGGAGTCATTATAGTTGAGGGATCAACGGAATATCACGCACTGCCGGTACTCGCACGATGCCTGGAAGGTGAAGATGTGAGTTTTAATCCGCTAGATCTAGCGGGTGTCTCCATCTTCGACGCAGAGAGCGACAGCCAAATTCCGAAGTTTGCGAAGTTCTTTCAGGCGCTCGGGCTGAAAACATTTGGGTTTTACGACGCGAAAAAGCGGGATGCGGTGGAGAAAGCTAAGTTCGCCGATGTGTTGGATGTGAATGAAGAGCACAAGTACAAGGGATTCGAGCAGATGTTAGCCGCCGAAGTGCCCGTTACGCGGCTGCGTGCGTTCCTGCAAGACTTGTTGGATAGCGGCGTGGACGCGGCTCACTACAAAATTCCGACCACATTGCCGACTGACGATACCGCAGTTCAAAAACTAATCGTGGGCATACTTTCGTCTACCAAAGGAGCAGGATGGTCAGCGCGGCTTCTGGAGCAATGCCAGGCAAATGAGCGGCCTACGACGGCTGTTGCGTTCTTAAAGAAGATATACACCTATTTCCCGGCCCCGGTTGTAAAACCGGCAAGCGGAACACAAACGCAGACACCATGAAGATTTGCGCAGAGCGTCAGAAACTTCTCGACTGTGATGGCCACGCGATGGTGATGGGCGGGCCAGGTAGCGGTAAGACAACGATTGCGCTAAAGAAGGCGCTCGTGCGCATCGAAAAGGGGTTGGAGCCGGGGCAATCGGTCTTATTTCTCAGCTTTTCTCGTGCGGCAGTGGCGCGTATCTTGCAGGCGTCACGGTTGCAACTGTCGCGGGACAACCGGTCGCTTCTTAACGTCCAAACATTTCATTCGTTCTTCTGGGAGTTGTTAAAGACACACTCGTATTTGCTCGGGAGTCCGCGCAGGATTCGCATTCTGATGCCACAAGATGAGCGAGTACGCAACGGCGGTATCAAAATCGATAAGGAACCGAAGAAATGGGCCGAGTGGTTGAAAGATCGAGAGAATTTGTACCTTTCCGAAGGGCTCATTGCATTCGATCTATTCGCGCCGAAGGCCGCAAGTCTCCTCACACAAAGCGCGCTTGTCCGGACCCTCATCTCTGAACGCTTTCCGTTGGTAGTTGTGGATGAAGCACAGGACACTGGGCCAGACGCATGGCGTTGCATTGAAACGCTGGCCTCTTCAACCCAGGTAATATGCCTGGCCGATTTGGAACAACAAATCTTCGATCATTTACCTGGCATCGGGCCGGAGCGGATCGAAGCGATCAAGACAGCTCTGACGCCCATTGAAGTCAATCTCGGGTCGGAGAATCTGCGCAGTCCGGGTTCAGAGATTGCGGAGTTTGGACGTGACATTCTAGCGGGTCGTGCGCGAAGGGGTGGATACAAGGGAGTGTCTACGCTCTCGTTTAATCGGTTAACCGACCTCGGATTAACGCTACGGAAAGCCTTGGGGTGTTTGAAGCGTCAGGTGCGGAACGAAACGAAGAAATGGCCCAAAACCATCGCTATTCTTGTACCGTCTGGCAGTGAGGCCACGAAAGTGTCGGCAAGCCTCAATTCTGGGACCAAGCCCGTGGCGCACAAATTGATGTTCGATGAAGACGAGGCCCGCCTTGCTGCACGTTTCGCCGCGTACCTTTTGGAGCCTCGAGAAAGCATGGATGAAACAACGCAGGTGGGTGAAGCGTTAATGCTGTTGTGCGATTTGAAGAAAGCTGCGGGATCAAATTCCGCGGTCAAACAGCTTCTAGGGTGGGCGGCGAAATGCAAAACTGGCAGCATCAGCAGTGCCGCACAAGTTCGGGCACTCCGTGCAGTGCTTACGACTCTCAAGACGAGTTCGTTCACAGGCGATCCTGCGAAAGATTGGACCTTTGTCAAAAAGGCACTACGAGCGTCTGGGGAACCCATGCTGATCTCAGTCGCCCAGCACCTCGACTATCTTGTAGCGTTCAATCGAGGCAAGCGTATCAGCGCCAATCTTGGTTTTGCCTGGGAGACGACCGAAACGTATATGCACGCTCGCGAGGCGCTTGACGCCGCTTTGACGCAAGATTTGATTCTTGATGGTCTCGATGACCCTGACGGAATCCAGGTGATGACTGTTCACAAGGCGAAGAGCAAGCAGTTCGATGGCGTCATTGTGTTGCGCCGTGAAACGCACAATGGACAGGCATTGGTTTCAAATTTTGTTTGGCGAGGAGACGTGCCCCCTTATCGCCGGAGTCGAAAGATTCTCATGGTTGCAGTCACGCGTGCGAAGGTACACACAATGATGGTGCAGCAAATCTGGCCGTCGTGCCCGATCATGGACGTTTACACTTTGGGTTCGGCCTATGACAAGTCGGGAGATGTACGGGCTGGATAGCGCCGGTGTCCGCTGGATATGAGGTGATGCCATTGCACGCGATTGCGGCGATGGCACTGTGACCGCACGGGGCTCATAGGAAGTGTCTCGCTGGAAAGTGTATTAGCTAATAGCGGGAGCAACTTATACTGGCGAAGAACCCCTTCAGATACGGTTTCTGTGCGAGCTGTGCGGTCGCTAGAGTGGGGCTGGTTCCATCCATCGTAAGGGCGTAATCGCCAGTTCGAAAACGCAGTGATCCGCGCATATTGACAAGGCCGAGAAACATTGGTCTGAAACCGTGACCATGGTTGCTGCTTGGTCCGAAACGGGATGTTCCGTCAGTCAGCGCTGCTTGTAATGCCTTACCATGGTCCGACAGAGCGGCAAAGGTTGGGCAGCGATGCAAACTTTGTAGGACACCGATTCCCTGATCGAGGACAGCGAACTCGAATATCTCGGGCATAGCGCAAAAGGCGACGCAACCTGTTGCCGGCGCTTCGGAGTGTTCATGGATGTTGCTTTCCATTTCCTGCATTGCGGCAACGAGCTGGCCTGGTGTTGTACCAGGGAGCGATGTAACCTCTCGCGCGGCCCTCTGCGCAGTCATGAGGAAAGCGGTAAATCGGTTGTCACCGTCCGGCTGTTTACGTCGTGAGCGGATGAATCCCATGCGGTGATCGTCCGGGCTTAGCCAAGTTTCATGATCGTCTTGGAGCGCGTTAATCAATGAGGCTGGCCCGGCATCAGTTACCCACCGTCCTCTACGTGGAGGGGGCAATTGACCGCCGGAGACAAGATCAAAAAGCTCTAGTAACGGTCCGAGACGACCCGGTTCGAATGGTGCACTGCGCTCCGCCGCATCGAAATTGCCACTTGTTGCCGCGAATCCCAACCCATCAACCGCACTGAATGTCAGCGACCTTGGGAATGCGTTCATGCGGGTGCCTGTAGTGTTGGCTTCGCGGCAGAGACTATCCCCTCGTAGGCGGCTGCTAAAGTCCTCCAGTTATCTGCGAGTAGCTTATCGACTGTTTCGTTTGCTTCCGTCGGCGACGGCTGCCAAGAAACCGTGCCCGGCGTTTGCAGAACTGCGCGCTGCCGAGACTTCGTCTTCATGAAGAGAGAGGTATCCAGAAACGTGACTTGTGCGAATCCCTTCGACAAAATCGGAAGGACCTTGCTGCCGCCGCGGACAATCAAGTACAGTGGACGCCGGACACTGGTAGCAAGCCGTGCGAGCTGGTTAGCGTGCCACTCCGTGCGTCGTGCCCAACCTGCGCCAGTTCCGAATTCAAATGCCACATGGGTGACTTCAGGTCTATCGACGATGTATGCCGCCCAGCGGTCCCAGTCCCGTTCCGTGCGCGCATTCAAGTGCAGGGCGGCGGGCAAACCTTCGCTTAGAAACTCTTCATGCACGATCGCAATCCGCTTCATGCTGTGAAGATCGTCCCATCTGGGCTGATCAATGAACATGCTGTAGTTGGGTGTTGTCACCATGGCAATGGCAAGGCTACGCAAGGCCCGGATGGCATCGCGCCGCCGCGGCCCCAGAGACCACCAGCGCTCCAGAGGCCGGTCGGCAGCTGTACCCGTCAGGATGACCGGCACCTGGGCACCAACGCCGAAGCCCTTGGCCAACTCTGATGCGTTGCCATAACGGATTTCGCCGTTTTGTCTGCGTATTACACTGTAAAGCGGCAGACAGACTGCGGGCGCTTCAAACGCTGCCAAGCGCCGGTTGCCGTGATAGAGAAGGGGAATGACCGCGGGCAAGGTTCGCGTTTTCAGCACCATAGCTCGCGGCACATTGTCGAGTTCGAATCCGGCGACCTCACGGACTCTGCGCGCGAAGTCATCCGGTTTGTTGCGACACACGGCGTCGCATCGGCTCGGGTTCTGGCAGCAAAATCGCAGACAGTCATACAGCGCGCCGTCGAGCTGAAGGCCGCCGCATATTGCGCGATCAAAGCATGCAGTGCAGCCAATGGAAGGCGTGTGTCGGGCGCCGTCGTGCCAAAGACGGCTCTCGCGTCCCGGATTGCGCGAGGGCTCTTGCGGATTCGGAAGGATGGTCAGCATACGGTAATCTCCGCGATGCAAGCAATATCGTGAACTTGCTGGACGAGACCGCAGGCCTCTCCGTGGGAGGCGCGAAGCGCCTCAAGCAGCTCGGTCGTTGGGGTCCTGAAGGACCCGACTGGATCGAGACCGCGCAGAATCAGTACCCGCTCTCCATCGAGCCGAACGCCCAGCTTGTCCCCAACCGTAGGTGTGAAACCATCACTCAGACTGGCGGCGTAGGCGCACGGCGTGCAGGCAGGTTGCTGCGTGAACAACGTCGGTGTTGCAAGTGCGATCCGCATCCGATCAAGTCCCTTGCGAAATGATGGTGCCGCTCTTCGAACGAAATCCATCCCCATCGTCACTTCTCCTCAAAAAGGGGCCGGTAGCGTTTTGTTCGCCCCTGACTCAACTCGACTACAAGACCGCGGCTGGCGAGCGATGAGAGCCGATTGTTCCAGGCCGTTTGCTTGACTGGATTGGCTTCACTGTCACCGTGTTCCCGCATCAGCTCTGCGGCATCTGTTTCTCCACACTCGCGAACGAGGTCGAAAGTAATACGCTGCTTCGGATCGAGCTCGCCGATGACATGCAGATCCCGTGGTTCGCCGTTCTCTTCGAGCGAACAGGCCATCACGACATCGTTGTTCGCGGCGGCGAGCACGGCCAATTCATCGACGATCAAGCCACTCGCATTTGCGACCACCGGATAAATGTTCGAGCGCCGGCGTCTGACGGTGTCACGGTATGCCAATACAGTTTCCCGAAGAAAACTCGCTGTGGCGACGTCAACCTTGCCGAAATCCAAAAATACGGGCTCCGGAGCGTCATGCTCCTCGCTGATCCGCTCGATCATCCTGCCGAAGACCTTTCTCCCATGGAGCGCCCCGGCCAAAACACGCCCGTCACCATCCGCCAGCTCACTCATCAGTATCCGCATTTGATCATGTACCTCATGTGACCCATGTGAGAATCATGACACAGAGTTTGATTTCATGTCAAATGAACAGCCAGGATATTTATGGTGCCCCAAAAGAATTTCTCGCGGTGGTATTCGGTCGGAAGGCGGTATGAGCACCAAAGTTGACGCCTCATGATAACGATGTTATCGTTGATAACGATGTTATCGCTTATTTTGACCCATCGACAGATCGCCTTGCCAACCCAGCCGTCGGCTGGCCAGTAATTTGTCTCATGAGCGGAAAGAGTTGCTGTGGATCAGACGGATCGGGACCTCGATTTAGAACGATACCGAGAAGCAGGACACAGCGTCCTGGAAGGCAAATTGGGCTTGGCAGCAGTTCACGTCGTCATTCCGCCTTATGCGCAGACTCGCATGAAGCAACGCGACATTGATGAATTGGAAGTGCTGGAGGCATTGGCTCTCCCTCCAAGCTCGCATGGTCGAGGAAAAACGGAGGGCAGGCATGAAGTGGCTGGGAAGACTTCCAGAGGACCCCTGCGCGTTGTCTATGAGCGTCCCATGCCCGAGATTGTTCTCGTCATCACAACCCATCTGGAGTCAGACTGACAATGCTCTCCCTTATTGAAATCGACCGGGAACACGATTTGGCGTACATCCTCCTTCAGCCAGAGTTGCGCGATCGCGCCGGAGCCGTTGCGCGATCAATGCAGATTGGTGAAGATATCGTTTTAGATTTGGATAGCAACGAACAGCTTATCGGCATTGAATTGTTGAACGCTTCTACACGGCTCGATCTGAGCAAAATACAGGAAGGGGTGTCAGATCTAATCGTCGGCGTGAAAGAGGCTGCGGAGATGCTCCGAGTCGAGAAGTCGAATTTCGTTCGGGATTACGCCAACAAACCACAATTCCCTCGACCGATCGCTGAGCTGGCGAGCGGACGCCTCTGGCTCCGCTCCGATATAGAGCGCTATGTTTCAGCTGATACAGAAAACAAACGTGAGCGTTCGCCACTTTTTAGTGTGGGCGAAGTGGTTGCATTGCGCTCCGATTCAACTGTCTTACTACCGATCGTCGAAGTGCTTTCAGGTGGTGTCCAGTATCGGTATCGGGTATTTCAGAATAACGGAAGACCAATTTATTACGAGAGCCAGTTAGAGCGTGCCATCATTCCGGTTGAAGAACACAGGGCGCTCACAGTCCGGGAACTACACGCACACCTCACGAGTTTTCAGATCCTTTCGCCTTCAACGGCGCACCTCTTCTCCCTGCGCTCTGGACGAGTTCATTTCGTTCCGTATCAATACCGACCAGTTTTGCGACTGATCCGTGCAGATCGGCCTAGATTGCTCATTGCAGATGAAGTCGGAGTTGGTAAGACTATTGAAGCCGGCTTAATCATAAAAGAGCTTCGCGCACGAATGGATATTACGTCCGTTCTGGTTATCTGCCCGAAGGCGCTGGTTGCCGAACGCAAATGGTTGAACGAGATGAAGCGGTTTGATGAGCAATTCGTGGCGCTTGACGGGCCACTGCTTCGCCATTGTCTGCAAGAGACCGATCTTGAAGCCGAATGGCCTGACCAGTACTCCAAGGCAATCTTGCCTTTCTCATTGTTTGATTCGGATCTCGTATACGGTCGCAACGAACGCTCAAAGAAAACTAAGCTTGGACTCTTGGGGTTAAACCCACCGCCCAAATTTGACCTTGTCATCGTGGATGAAGCGCACCATATTCGCAACTCCGAGACTCTTCTTCACCAAGGTGTTCGATACTTTTGCGACAATGCGCAAGCAGTTTTACTGCTCACCGCAACACCCGTACAGCTAGGGAGCAATGATCTCTTTACGTTGCTAAACGTGCTGCGCCCTGACCTCGTAATTGACCAAGCAAGCTTTGCCCAGATGGCAGCGCCTAATCCACATATCAATGCGGCCATCCAGCATTGCCGTGTAGCGGGATCTAATTGGCGGCAAGACGCACGAACGTGCTTAGAGGAAGCAGCGGAAACAGAGTGGGGCCAGCTATTTCTACGCAATGCGCCAGCCTTTAAGCGTGTGACGACGCGCCTTGAGCGTAATTCAATTGGCATCGAAGAACGAATCGCATTAACGCAATCCGTTGAGGATTTGTATACCTTTAGCTCCCTTATTAATCGTACGAGGCGTCGGGATATTGGTGAATTCACCACAAGAAAGCCTGAAACGCTGACAGTCGATTTTACGCCTGCACAAAGGGAGTTGCATGATCATCTGCTCGATGTCATAGCTCGAATATTGACGGTATGTCACGGTCAGCAAAACGTGAAGTTCATGATGACGACAGTTCGTCGGCAGGCTGCGAGCTGTCTCTACGGCTTGGCACCGTTGTTTACCAATATTCTTGACGGGAAGCTGGATCGATTAGAGGAGATGGAAGCAACTGACAGTGATCAGGAATTAGATGTTCGCTTTCCCACTCAGATCAGAGACGACGTCGAGGCTCTACTGGACCGGGCAAAGAATCTGGATCCGGATGATCCTAAAGTGACGGCCTTTGTTCAGGTCTTGCTCGATAAGAGCGCGCAAACCAACAACAAGGCGCTGGTTTTTAGCACGTTTCGCCACACCTTGGCTTACCTCAATACACATGCGCAGAATGCAGGCCTAAGGATTGCTTTGATTCACGGCGATATTCCTGATGAGGAACGCGCTGACCTCCGACACCGTTTTTCCCTTCCAAAACAAGATCTAAACGCCATCGATGTGCTGCTTTCATCCGAAGTGGGATGCGAGGGCCTGGATTTTCAGTTTTGTGATTTTCTTATTAATTACGATCTTCCATGGAATCCAATGAGGATCGAGCAGCGGATAGGGCGGATTGATCGCTATGGTCAACGGAGCCAGGCGGTGGGCATTATAAATTTCATTACCCCTGGAACTGTAGATGCTGACATATATGAGCGCTGCTTATGGCGGATCGGTGTCTTTCAACACGCCGTTGGGGGCAACGAAGAAATATTGGGAGAGATTACAAAGGAATTGCACGCTATTGCGGAAAGCCTGAGCCTCAATGAAGAAGATCGGGCACACCGGCTCCAGCAACTCACGGACAACACAATTCGTCAAGTTCGTGAAGAGCAAGAGCTGGAAGCCAAACAATCTGAACTCTTCGGATTGAATGTTCCTAGCAAATCTTGGCGCGACGACATTAAGGCTTTCGAAACGTTCTGGTTATCTCCGGTTGCCATACAAACGACAGTAAAGACCTACTTGGCGGCTCGACTTGGGAGCACTGCTGACCATCTGCTCGGAGACAAGTCGTTGAAGACTTTGCGGCTCAGCCAAGACGCTAGAGGGCAACTGCTCGATGATTATAGGAACCTTCCACGTTCTGTTGAGCCGACTTCCCGGGAGTGGGATAAATACCTAAGAGGTAGCCAGCCCACGTTATCGGTGACTTTCGAGCAAGAAACAGCTGCGGACAACCCTAGAACGGTATATTTGTCTGTCCTTCACCCCCTAGTGAGGCAGGCTGCGAGGTTTTGGGAAGTCAAGGAACCGAAATTCTGCACTCTAATCGTACAGGACAAAGAGAAAGCAATTGGCCCGCATCACTTTGCGCTATATCGCTGGACCAAGTATGGGGTCAAAGCAGACGAAGAATTGGTGGCGGTTTGTGACGACTTGCAAATTGAAGCGATGCTCCTGACTTTATTGCAATCAGCTAATGAGACTGACTCCATTCCGATACCGAATACTGCTGAGTGCGACGCGCTGGAGGCGCGCCATCATATCAGGTGGGCGGATGCACAGAGCCGTCACATCTTGGAGAATCGTAGAATTGTTGAGCACCGCATCCAAAGCCTGACTGTGAGTCATCATGCCAGATGCAGTGCAATCCAAGATCAGGTGCTTCGTGCTACGAATGACCGAATTCGAATAATGAAGGAGAGCGAGTTAGCGAGAGCCAATGCTGATTTTGATCGCCGTATGGCTGAGCTACAGCAGGCAGCGGGCAGCGCAGATATTCGTGCGATTCCACTGGTCTTTGGGACGCTTACGATCGAACGATCGGGGAATGTATGACATTTCTGGAAACGGTTCATGCGAAACGTCAAAAGCTCGCTGATGTATTGCTCGACGATGACTACTCTGGCATCCGGGATATAGTGGAGCAGCTTTATCCCGATCGCGCCCACTTCATCTACGAGTTACTCCAGAATGCCGAAGACACAAGAGCGACTCAAGCTCGCTTTACGCTTATTCGGGACCGTTTAATTTTCGAGCATAACGGTCGCCCGTTTGATGAGAACGACATCTGGCGCATCACCAATATCGGCAAAAGTTCAAAGAGCGACGAGCAAGATAAGATTGGTCGCTTCGGAGTTGGCTTCAAAGCTGTTTTTGCTTACTGCGAGACTCCGCATATATGGTCACCCCACTTTTCGTTCAAAATAAGCGATCTTGTTCTGCCAACGTCGTTGGAGCCTTCGTCATCGCAGTTCGGAGAGTGGACCCATTTCGAGTTCCCATTTAACAACGCGAAAAAGAGTTCGGAATCGGCGTTCACGGAAATTGAAGCTGGGCTTAAAGAATTGGCTGAGACGACCTTACTATTTCTGTCAAGTTTGGAGTCGATTTCTTGGCAGATTGGCGAATCGATATCAGGTGAAGTGCGGCGTGTCCAACATCCTTTTAACCACACCGAAGTTCTAAAACAGAGTGGGAAAACATCCAGTTGCCATTTCCTTAAGTTCGCTCGACCCGTTGAGGGCCTTGACCAGCAACAAGTTGCTGTCGCATTTGCCCTGGACTTTCTGCCTACCGTTACAGTGTTCGATCCGGATAAGCCGCTCGCTGCGCAAATGAGGATAGTACCTGCAGAAAAAGGTAGAGTAGCCGTGTTCTTCCCAGCCGAAAAGGAGACATCCGGTCTGAGATTTCATTTGCACGCTCCGTTTGTTCCAGAATTGAGCCGTGCCAGCATCAAAGAGACCCCAAGCAATGAGCCTTTGTTCCGTCAGCTCGCGGCTTTGACAGCAGCATCTTTGCACGAAATCCGCGATCTGCGGCTTCTCAACGTCGATTGTCTCTCCGTACTTCCGAATCCCCAAGATGACCAGATTCCTGCACGGTATCAATGCATCAGGAATGCCGTTGTGGGGGAGATGAACGAGCATGCACTGACACCAACACACAGCAAATCTCATGCGCCTGCTAAACGACTCCTGCAGGCAAAGGCTTCCCTCAAGGATCTCCTTTCACATGATGATCTTGAGTTTCTAGTCGAGTACGCAGGGGGCCCGCCCCAATGGGCCGTTGGAATAACACAGAAAAGTAGCAATGCAGACAGATTTCTAACTGGCCTAGCGATTACGGAATGGGATATAGACGAGTTCGTCGATTTACTCATTGAGAAAACCTCTGACCGACTCCGCTTCATTGCAGACAGCATGCAAGTTGGGCCTGATCCAGACTTCGTGGAGTGGTTTTCTCATAACTCCCCAGAATGGCATCAGAAGCTCTATGCTCTGCTCTTCGCAGAGCTTGGTCCAAACCGCGATTTCGAGCGCTTGAGAAAGGCGCAAATCGTCCTTTTAAGTAACGGCAAATATAGTCTGGGTGAGCGGTGTTTTTTCCCGAGCGAGACCGTGGAAAAGGGCGACGTGCTGCCACGTGTTGATGTCAAAGTCTTTACGTCTGGAAAGAGTAAGACGCAACAGGAGAATGCGAAAAACCTGCTCGATGCGATCGGCGTTCGTGATGTTGGTGAGGCGGAGCAGGTTGAGGCAATTTTGAAGGAGCGGTATACAAGAGGGCATCTTAAGCCCTACAAGCAAGACCTAAAGCGGTTCGTCGCTCTTGTCGAGAAGGATTCCACTAAGGCTAACCTCTTTCGGGAATATTTCATTTTCGAGACTAGCGATGGAAAGTGGAGAAGACCGAGTGGCGTATTTCTCGACAAACCGTTTCTTGAAACTGGACTAAGCGCATACTATGAGGCCCTTGGGGAACGCGCTCCACGAGTGCCGATGGCTAACAGCTACTCTGATCGCGGGATCGCGCTGAAAAGGATAAGCAAGTTTGCCGAGGCGGTCGGTGTACAGACGCAGATCGAGATTTCTCGCACCACCTGTCGCTCTAATCCTCAATATGGACATCTCAGGTCTGTTCCAGGTGAAAGATACACATCGCCGATTGATCTGGATTTTGTCATCGTTGGTCTCGATACGTTGCTCACAAAACCGTCTCTTCCTCTTGCCCGAGTAATCTGGCAAACGATGTGTTCAGTTCCATCGCATCCGGATTGCCTGAAGGCGACATATCGAAAGAGCGAGAGCTGGGGTGCTCGCCAAGCCGACTCACAACTCGTACATCAGTTGAGAAACGCAGCATGGATTCCGCAAGGGGATGGAGTCTTTGTGCGCCCAGAGGCGGCGCTTTCGAATTTGCTTCCGGAGGGATTTCCGTTTGACGCTGGTCAATCGTGGCTCAAGGCGGTCGGCTTCGGACGGGAAATCGAAATGAAGTCAGAGGAGCAACGTCAGAAGGAGGAGACCGCGAAGGAGCTTGGATTTGCGGATCAGGCCTCTCTCGAACGGGCCAAGCGGTTTGTCGCGCTTCCGATGGACGAGCAGGAGCGAATTCTGGCAGATCGAGAGCGGATTCCGTTAACGGAACTGCCTGAGCACGAGCCGACAAATCCTGAACGTCGGGCGGAACGAGTGAGGTCCGGGGCAGTTGTGGCGCCTGAACGGCGCAGTGAAGAGCGAACGCGGTCGGTATCAGTCGGGCGGGATGATGTTAAATTGGAGGCAAATCAGTACCTGTGCCAGCAGTATATGAACGTTGACGGGAATATGATCTGCCAATTGTGTAAATCTCAGTTGCCTTTCAAACTCGACGACGGCAGCGACTATTTCGAGACCATTGAACTCCTTCCAGAACTGAAGAAGCGTCATTATCAAAACTATCTGGCCCTGTGTCCGAACCATTCCGCCATGTTCCAGTACGTCAACGGGTCTGCGGCGTCGTTGCTAAGCATGATCGGGGAGATGGTGGGAAACGAACTTGAGATTGTGCTCGCTCAGACGCCGACTACGATCTACTTTACGAGAACGCACATCGCTGATCTCAAGGCTGTAATTAAGGCAGAAGCTGATGTTGATGGTGGAATTTCTTCACAGGATCTGGAGTCCAGAACTCAAGCGCAACCGTGATGGTTTACTCCTGTGTTCGACAGATGTTGAAGAGATTCGACGGGGTTTAACGGCGTGGGATTCAAATGCGGAATCCTTGGCTCCCGAGCTCAGCAGTATGTCCAACCGATTGCGAGATTTCCATCGCTGCCGATTTGCCCACTTCATGGGCGAGGTCTTTGCCCAGAGAGACCGCATGATTGGTGTAGATGCGCGCATCAAGGCTGGCGCGGGATACTGAAACATAGGCGAAGCGGGAATTGATGAGGTCGGGATGGACCGACGTATCGACGTTGACCAAAACGCGGTCGGCGGTGAGGCCCTGGGAGCTGTGGCTGGTGACGGCGTAGCCGTGATCGAAGTGCCGGTTGTCCCGATTTGAAAACGCAACGACGCGGCCACCGTCGAGGCGGACAGAGATTTCTCCATGCGGAGAGATTGCTTCGATAGTGGCAAGATCGCGGTTCGCTACCTGTAACTGCTTATCAGGCGCCGTGAACTGAATCCGGTCGCCGACGGCGAATTCCCGTTCCATCTCCCGATAGACGTTCACGCCGCGCAGCCGCTTAGGATCGTAGGTCACCAGTTCGGCGTTCTGTTTTTCGACTGACAGGAGATTTTCGCCGGGATTGACGGCAACGACACGGGCATACGAGCCGCGCTCGATGCCGGTATCCTGGCTGCCGCGCGCGTAGCGGATCACGTCCCCCAATTCGTAGCGTGAGGCCCATTGCCGTTCTGCCCCAGTGAGTTCCTGGCGCGGAACGAGAACGCGCAAAGAATGATCCTGCACGTTTACCATGCCACGGGCCTGCAACTCGTGGCGCACGGAATCGTTGATCTCGCGACGGGATGCGTTGTCCGGAGATATGATCAAGGTTCTGTCGGGATTGGCCGCATAGTCCCTAGCGACCGCCTGAATGCGCGCGGCCGAATCGGCGATTTCCGTGACGCGCCCCTGTTGCTGCAGCAGGTCGATGGCAGCGGCCACATCGCCATGGGCCAGCCGTTCCACAGCCGTTTTCAACTCCGGGTCTTTCTGGCGCATGATCTGGTCGAGCTGCGCCGTGCGCATTCCGGCTTCCACCAACTGCTCGAAGGGCTTGCCGGCCTCGACGCCCTGGTGTTGGCGCGTGTCGCCGATGAGCAAAACTCGATCCTGCGGACCGATCTTTGTGAGAAATTCGTGCATCTGGCGTGTGCCGGCGAGGCTCGCTTCGTCCACCATATATAGGTGGCGGCTGTTGGGGTCGGCACCAGTTTGTTGACTGCGGACAAGGAAGCCTTGCAGGGTGTCCGAAGGAATGCCCGCATCATGGAGCTGGCGCGCCGCACGAGAGGTGGGAGCAAAACCTTGGACTACATAACCGGTGCGTTCAGCTGCATCGCGCACAGAGGATAGTGCTGCGCTTTTGCCAACGCCGGCGAACCCCTGCAATCCCTGTAACCGATTGATATTTCGGACGCAAGCCGACCTCCGGCAGCTTCCGTGGGCTCGAACGTGAAGCCTGCTCACCTGTTAAGCCGCTCATCGGCCCGACCTGACTAGTCCCATGACCGCGTGATTGAGCAACTGCCGAAGCGTACCGCCGGCCTCCCGGCCGGCTGTAGCGTGGATCTCCTGACCCACGCTCGTCCAGGCAGCATTACAAATTCATGCGGTCACAGCACTCGACGCTCTCCGTCCGCCGGTCATAAGATACTAGCCGTACCCTATTGACATAGGATACGAAGCGTGTCTAATATCAGAATAGTTTCGTAATTCTGTGGCGGCCTGTCCAGCGAGGCAAGGGTAGTGGGTAACCGTAGACGGGGTAAGGCCTTGGAGGCGGCGATCTTCGAGGCCGTGCTTCGAGAGCTCGCTGAAACGGGGTACGTCAATTTCTCGATCGAGCGGGCGGCAGCCAGGGCGGGCACCAGCAAGCCGGTGCTCTATCGGCGCTGGCGCACACGCGCTCGACTCGTCTACGCCGCATTGAGAGCAAGCCGACCTTTTCTCTTATTCGAAGCACCGGACACCGGAACCGTCCGGGGCGATCTGATGGTCATAATCCACAGCGTTTCAAATCTGGTGGACGACTTAAGCCCGGAAGTCATGTTTGGCCTCATTGCGGAGCTTCTCCACGAACGAGATTCATCGGAGCGCGATTCATTGCTCTTTGCAGAAGTGCAGGAACGCAACACCACAATCATGACGGAAATCCTAACCCGCGGGATTGGACGCGGCGAAATTGGTGCAGAGAAGCTTACGCCTCGCCTAGTTGCGCTACCCTTCGACCTCGTGCGCTATCAGCTCATGGTGTTGCGGCAGCCGGTGTTGGCGCAGGATATCGAAGAGATCATCGATCGGATTTTTCTCCCTTTGGTTCGAGCCGATTGAGCGATATCGAATTGAACGGAAGATACTCGGCGGCCCAATAACGTTTTGCCCACCTTAACTTCGGAGTACGTCCTTTCCGCTTCTTCAGCCTCTGACATCCTCTCTCCACACGCAGGTGAACATGACCATCGCAGAACTCAAAGAGAAAAACATCACAGAGCTGAGCCGCATTGCGCGTACCCTGGAGATTCCCGGCTCCAGCGGCCTTCGTAAGCAGGATCTTATTTTCAAGATCCTTCAGGCCCAGAGCGAAAAAGAGGGCCACATCTTCGCCGAGGGCGTGCTGGAAATCCTCCCCGATGGCTACGGCTTTCTCCGCTCGCCCGACTATAACTATCTGCCCGGACCGGACGACATCTACGTCTCCCCGTCGCAGATCCGCAAATTCGACCTCAAGACCGGCGACTCCGTCAGCGGCAACGTCCGCCCGCCTCATGAGGGCGAGAAGTATTTCGCGCTGGTGAAGATCGAGGCCATCAACTTCGAGTCGCCTGAAGAGACCCGTAACAAGATTCTCTTTGACAACCTCACGCCGCTCTACTCTCAGGAGCGCATCAAGATGGAAACCGTCCACGAGGGCATCAGCGGCCGCGTGATGGATCTGCTGACTCCCGTCGGCAAGGGCCAGCGCGGCTTGATTGTCGCCCCTCCTCGAACCGGCAAGACGATGCTTCTGCAGTCGATCGCCAACTCGATTACAACCAACCATCCTGAGGTAGTGCTGATTGTGCTGCTCATCGATGAGCGTCCGGAAGAGGTCACCGACATGCAGCGGTCTGTGAAGGGCGAGGTCATCAGTTCCACTTTTGACGAGCCCGCCGCCCGGCACGTACAGGTGGCCGAGATGGTGATCGAGAAAGCGAAGCGCTTAGTGGAGCACAAGCGCGACGTGGTAGTCCTGCTCGACTCGATCACGCGCCTGGCTCGCGCCTACAACACGATCGTGCCGCCATCGGGCAAGGTGCTCTCGGGCGGCGTGGATTCGAACGCGCTGCAACGACCAAAGCGCTTCTTCGGCGCGGCGCGCAACATCGAAGAAGGTGGCTCGCTGACCATCTGCGCTACGGCGCTGGTGGACACGGGCTCGCGCATGGACGAAGTGATCTTCGAAGAGTTCAAGGGCACGGGCAACATGGAGATCATCCTCGACCGAAAGCTGGTGGACAGGCGCGTTTTCCCGGCGATCGATATCCAGCGCTCGGGCACGCGAAAGGAAGAACTGCTGATCCCCAAAGAAGACCTGCAGCGCATCTTCGTGCTGCGGCGCGTGCTCAACCCGCTCTCTCCGGTTGAAGCCATGGAGCTCATCATCGCGTACCTCGAGAAATCGCGTAATAACGCTGAGTTCCTCATCAATATGAACCAACTCTAGATGAATTCTTAGTCCGAAATCACATGAAACCAATCTCGGAAAGGCGCTCAGATCGCAAACGCAGAGCTCTGCTGGCGGCAACAGAAGTGTTTCTGGAGAAGGGTTACGATTGTACGAGCATGGACGAGGTTACGGCGAAAGCCGCCATTTCCAAGCCCACCCTCTACAAATACTTCTTTGACAAAGAGCGGCTCTTTGCCGAGATTGTGCGTGATTCATCCGGTGAGATTGACGATCTCGTGCGTCTCGCTGCCGAATGGATGGCTGGGAAAAGAAGCGTAGAGTCGGGCTTGATTGTGCTCGCCCGCCGAGTCATTAGTACCCTGACGCAGCCAAGGAGATTGCGATTACGCCGCCTGGTAGTGGCAAACGCCGAGCGTTTTCCCGACGTTGGCCGCGATTGGTACGAGCAAGGCTTCGAGCGTGTACTCGCCACCCTCGCAATAAGCCTTCAGAGCCTTGCTGATCGCAAGCTTCTGCGCGTGAATGATCCGCTGCTGGCTGCCAATCATTTCATTGGAATGCTGCTGTGGGTACCGATAGATAGGGCTATGTTTACAGGGGATAGCAACTCCAGCCCTGAAGAACTGGAACGCTACGCTGTTGCAGCTGTTCGAGCCTTTCTTGCAGGATATGGTCCAACAACTTGATCGGTCGCGTGGTCGGCGCATGCTAGTGGCAAAAAAGGGTCTGTGGATCGCTCAGCCGTCTGGTCTAGCTGTTGACGCCGGATTCAGGAGGTGTCCAATTGGGCGGAAGATATCGGTTTGAATTGTGTTCAGTCGCGCATCCGACAACACACGCAACTCGGCTATGGATGACGACGGAGTCTAGAAAATGAAGCCTAATGAACCCAGCCGTACAGCCCTGATGGTTGCCCGTCAACGAGCTGCTCATCAGGTGCTCGATCATGGCGCAATCCTCCATGACCCATTTGCCATGGCGATTCTGAGCGAAGAGGAGAAGGATGTGCTGCAATTTGCCACCGCGCACCCTTTGGCCAGCATCGGGCGTCTGTTCACCGCGGCGCGAAGCCGGATTGCGGAAGATGCTTTGTCGGGTGCTGTCGAACGAGGGACTCGGCAGATTGTCATCCTTGGCGCCGGACTCGACACGTTTGCTCTTCGCAATCCCCACGGCGCACAGATACCTATTTATGAGGTGGACCATCCCGCGACGCAGGCGTGGAAACGTGAACGCCTGGTTGAAGCTGACATTGCGCTTCCGCCATGGCTCGTCTTCGTGCCGGTCGATTTCGAACAGGACGATGTGGGAGAGAAGCTCACCGCCGCGGGCTTTCAGCAGGACGCGTCCGCATTCTTCACCTGGCTCGGCGTTGTGCCCTACCTCACACAGGACGTGATCGGACGCACTCTGGGCTACATATCGTCAATCCAGAACCCCGAGGTGGTGTTCGACTACATGGAACCTGCCGAGGCCTTCTCAGAGGAGCTGAGGCAATTAGAAAAGGCGCGGGACGAACAGCTTAAGAGAATTGGTGAACGTTCGGTCTGCCGCTTCGAGCCGGCGAGCATCACAGCTATGCTTCGCGCGCACGGCTTTCGCGTCATCGAAGACATCACCTTCCAGCAGATCGCATCCAAATTCGGCCAGGCCATTCAAAAACTCGCGCCCGGACACGCTGGTGTGCATGTAGTCCACGCTAAACAATAACAACGCGGCCAAGAGGCATGGCTCGATCGTACTTTGCGACTCGAAACGGTTGGTCGGAGAACTTGAAGTCAGGATTCGAGAACCGGCAAGCGCTCTTGCGGGTTCTCCATGACGGGTAAATCGTCAAAGCGGCCGCCGAGTGCCTCTGCTTCGCTGCAGTTTGCCTGGCGCGGCCTGATTTGTTTGCTCTGGTGTCGAAGTTCAGAGAACAGCACCTGGACTTGGGATGGCACAATACTGGCAATGAGACCGTCTAAACAACCTGGTATCGAGAACGACAGTCACCGGTCTGAGATGGGCGGCTGGCGCACTGCCCAGCGCCCTTCCGAGCCGCACCTTAGTGATTATGTTCTTGGTTATTTTGCAAGTGAGGGCTCCCTGCCCCGACCGCTCTACGAGAGACATCTTCCATCGCGGGAAGTCGCGATCATTCTGAGTTTTGCTGGCCCTCATCGCTTTATTCAGCCAGAGAGGAGTGATACAACCGATCACAAACACGC
>Ga0335072_10004240_pt1 | contig 21405 bp, 22 predicted proteins | sample Lox_Sample_21_FD_206725 | JGI IMG/M metagenome (GOLD analysis project Ga0335072, IMG submission 206725) | Soil microbial communities from Loxahatchee National Wildlife Refuge, Florida, United States - Lox_Sample_2.1 | ecosystem: Environmental > Terrestrial > Soil > Wetlands | place: USA...
GGGTTATCCGTCCTGATCTGGCAGCACATTCTGCATATGCCCTTGCACTGGCTGGTGCTCGTGATGGCGGTCATCGTCATGTTGGCCGTCGGATCGGACTACAACCTGTTACTGGTCGCTCGATTGCAGGAAGAAATCGGCGCAGGCCTCAAAACCGGCATGATCCGATCCATGGCCAGCACCGGCAGGGTCGTCACCACCGCTGGCCTTGTGTTTGCCTTCACGATGGGCTCAATGGTGACCAGCGATCTGCTGGTTGTCGGCCAAATCGGCACCACGATAATGATCGGACTGTTGTTCGACACCCTCGTCGTCCGCTCCTTTATGACGCCTGCCGTTGCCACACTGCTTGGCCGCTGGTTCTGGTGGCCCCGCCGGGTGGAAACCCACGCCGCTCCGCGGCTGGCACGCACCTCCGCCACCGCAGATCGCCAGCCACCGACCACTTTCCGGCCCCGCCGTGCCCGGCTCAACGGACGGGAGTGGCCACGGCGGCAAGTGGAGTTTGCTACAGCGTCAGACCACCAAATCGACCCGCGCGGAAACCGCTTGGCAGAACACTAGTTCGGCAGGAGAATCACTGCCATGGCATCGAACATGCCGGGTTGGCTGCCGAGCTATTTGGTGGCTGGGGGTTTCCTAACCGTAGCCCTGCTTTTTGCGCTTGTCGTGTCGTTCCACCCACGGTTCAAAAACAGGTATAGAGGTCGCCCCGCCCCGGGCCAGCCGACCCTCTTCCAGAGGCGGGCGAGGGGACCGGCTGTGATGTCCACCAGCGTCAGCGGTCTCTTGCACTTCAAATCGGCGGGCTGGTTGGTATGGGCGATCTTGGGTGTGGCCTTGGCGCTGGTCACGGTCCAACTGCCGCTGGTCGGAGCTGTGCCCGCGACGGCGGCCGTGCTGCTGATGGTTCTCGCTGCCTACCTACGCCCGAAAAGTGCGGTGCAGATCTGCTCTGTCGACCAAGACGGCGCCATCACCCTGATGCGACGTGACGTGACAATTCCCTTCGACCTCAACCACTTTCGCTACGTAAGGATGTACAACAGCCAAGGTGGAGACTCGGACTCGTCGGAAACTCCGAGCATGTTGGTGCTGTGTCGCGACACGCCGCCGAGTCTGTGGACGTGGCTGAGCAGCGTCCTGCTCCCGCGGGTCAATGAGGAGCGCATCGTGTTGTTCTTCAGCCGTTGGTGGGACGCTGACGGCTACTTTGTCGGACCGCGCGATATGGCAGCGCTGTTCTTCCAAGCCTGCGAGCGAGCCGGGCGCCCGCCAACAATACTGAGCCACCGCTTTAGCATAGATACTTGGGAAGTTCGCCCGGGCTGACGCAACTGCATGGTGCAACCCGGACGGCCATCGGAATCACTAGGATGTGGCCCGAATGTTTGTGCTCGCCAGCTCGGGTTTGGCTGGTCGCGCCCTCCCAGCCCCGGGGCAAGGCTGCCGCAGGGAGGTGGGGCGTGACCGAATCCGGCGTGGAGGCTGCAGCGCCCCGCTCGACGTCTCGCTACCCGGTGACAAGGCGGCGGAGGAACACATGATCGACCTTGGCCTGGCGGGGAAGATCGCCGTTGTCGCCGGCGCCGGCTACATTCCGGAGCGTGCAGGCCACGGACGGCTTTGCAGCTTGCGACTCGCCCAAGCCGGAGCCTCGGTTGCATGCATGGATGTCGACGCCGCGAGGGCGAACGAGATCGCCGATGAGGTGCGATCCCTCGGCGTCGCGGCGCTGCCCATCGTCGCGGACATGACCGATCAAGCGGATGTCGCACGCGCCTTTGACGAAGCGGATACGGCGCTTGGACCGATCGACGTCTGCGTAGACATCATCGGTGGTGCCAAATGGGCTGGGGTGCTGGATACTTCGTGCTCGGATTGGGACTGGACGTTGCGTAACAATCTGAGTCACGTCTTCTACGTGTTTCAGGCGGCGGCTCGACGGATGGCGGCCACCCGGCGCGGCGGATCAATTATCGCCATCGCTTCCGTCGACGGCATCCACGCGGCGACGATGCACGCGCCCTATGGTGCCGCCAAGGCCGGGGTCATCTCGTTGGTCAAGACCTTCGCTGCCGAATTGGGCTGTCACGGGATCCGGGTCAACGCCGTCGCGCCCGGCAATGTCGGTACCGGCAATGAAGATCAGCCCGACAACCAGTGGGCGGTCAACCCGGTCAATCCGTTGGCGCCGCCCCGGACACGCGATGTCGCCAACGCGGTCCTTTTCCTGGCATCTTCCCTTGCCGAGCGCGTCACTGGACAGACACTTGTCGTCGACGGCGGTGCCTCGAGCCGCGACCTATGGGGCATAGACGAAACCGCATTGCAGCGGTTCATCGATGGCGACTAGTGGTACGGCAAGCGTCAGGGATGTCGAATATTACACTGCTACCGATGATTTCGATCATTTCCGGTCCGCTGCTCAGGGGGCGCAAGGCGCTCGGTCGCCAGGAGCGCCACAACCGAATCGGTAAAGCTACATTGAGGTGTGGCCGTCCAGATATCCCGTGCATTCGTCAGTGATGCTGAGCCGGACGCGATACTTGACGTTCTATCGGACGTGGAAGCATTCTCGGCGTGGTCCGCAATCCACAAGGACATGACCGTAATAGACAGATATCCCGACGGACGGTCGCATCACGTATCGACAGTTGTCAAAGCGTTGGGTATTCGTGGCCGCCAGGTCCTCGAATTTCAACTGGGGACCGGACTCGATGGTCTGGGATGCCATCGAGGGAACATTCGAGTGCTGGCCACGTCGAGTACACGCTCACTCGCGAGCTTGGTGGCACCCGGGTGCGGGTCGGCCTGACTGTCGAGCCAACCATCCTGCTGCCCGGATTCCTTATCCGCCACGGCTCGGAGAAGGTCATGACAGCACTGACTGACGGTTTGCGAAAGCGCATTTCAGGCCTGTGACAACGGGTCTGCTGTCTGGCCCGTCATGTCAACGTTGAACGGGGCGGCCCTGGTGGGCCGCCCCTGGTTTGTTGTGCGGTCGGGTCAGTCGGTCGTCGTTATCGCCGGTTGTCGCCACCGCAGTTGGTGTTGGCGGGCTTTGACGGCCATGCGCAGGCGTTGATGTCGGTAGCGCCTCCGGAGCCTCCGCCGGTGAACACGCCGTAGCCGGCGCCCCGGGTCCCGGTGTAGGTGGCGCCGCCGGCGCCTCCCCAGCCACCTGAGTTCGCGACGGTCACCGTCCAGCCCGCACCCTCGAGCGCGTTCTTGTATGCGTCCAGAACGGCGGTTGGCGATCCGTTGACCAGGAAGTGCATCCGGATGCCGTCGCTCTGAATGGAGGCCGGGCCGTCGGTGCGCTGGGTGTTCGCCGGTGTGGGAATTAGCGATTGCAGTTGCGCCGGCGTCTGGCCGGTGTCGGCGTATCCCGTCGCGGCGAGACCGACGGCGGACGCGGTGATCGCCGTGGCCAGCAGAACGGCGGCCATGCTGCGGCGCTGCAATCCGATTCCCGTGGGACGTGCGCTGCTTGTCGTGGTGTGATGGGTTTGGTTGGTGTTTGAAGTGTTCATGGCGTTGATCTTTCATCTACCGATGCCGTCGCAGTAGCAGCCACGTTCTTGTAGGGATACAAATGCGCCTTGTATCTCGCATACGCCAGCGGGCTGCTGCCCACCGCCTTAATACCTACTGCGGCAGATTACCGCGACAGCCTGCCCCAGACACGGACGGTGGTGATGCCGACGACGAAGGCGGAATCGGCGAGAGCGATGTCAACGCAGCGTAGGTCGTCCTCGGTAGTGCCGGTCGCTGCGAATCCAGCTCGAAGGGAGGGCCAGGCGAGGCGAATCGCCTCGTAAGCAGGATGACCGGGCCCCCGGTGGGCGTGGAGATGTCAACGCCGAACGATTCGAGGCCGAGGGCAAGTACCAGCCCGGGCAGCTGCCAGCCGAAGAAACTCTTGACGATCCCGCGGCTGCCCACTGCGCGAAGAGCGTGTGTAGGACTACGGTTGCTCGGGCAGACTCTCCTGCACCGGCGAATTCGATGAGCCCGAAGTCGCCTTCTTCCAGAACAAGCCAGCCGCCGGGCGCGACGGAAGCTGTCATCCTTTTCAGTGCAGCAGCGGGATCCGCGAGATGGTTGAGGACGAAACGACAGTGCACGAGGTCATAGGCCGCCGGCTCCAATTCATCGTGTGCGATGTCGTGTTGACGCACCTCGACATTGCCGGGGAGATTGTCCTGGCGATCGACGTTGATGTCGGTGGCCAACAATGATCCTGTCGGGCTTACCCGGGTCCCAAGCCAGCTGGCGATCGAACCTGCACCGGCCCCGACCTCCAGACAGCGCCATCCCGGGCCGACTCCGATGGCGTCGAGATGACCGATAGTGCACGAATCACTGGCTTGTTGCAGGTTTCGCAGCCGGGCGTTTTCGAAGTCCGTCCCGGCCGAATTCATCACATAGCCGTCGTCATCGGCCGTTCGCGCCCCGCGATTGACCGATGGTTGGGGATAGGACATTCATGCTCCGTTCTGTCCACCGAACGAACGTGGCCGGCGATCACCGAATCAAGCTCTGTGACAACAAGTTCCGGTGAGTGCGCCGTCAGACCTGGCCGGTGGTGAACGGTGGCGTCTCCTGGCCCGCCATAGCTATGAAGTTATATATCGGTCCTGTGTCGTAGGTGTAGTGAGCTGCATTGGGACCGGCCGCCAGGAACATTCCGCCGTTATAGATTGCTTCTGTTACGGAGATGATTTGGCTTACCGATGTTTTCGGTGTCACAAGCTTTAATGCGTCACGCAGGATCGCGAAAATATTTGGACTAGTTGCATTTTGGACGATGTTGTAGATATGTGTCTCGATGACGCCCGGGCCCGCCTCGGCTGTCCATGGGTTGGGCCCGACAGGGGCATCCGCGTAGATGTCGTTACCGACTCCGATCGTGTTGACGAAATCTCCCCAGAAATGGGTGACCGGCGTGAGTAGGTGTGGTGCAACGTCTGCCGGCATCATGCAGAGTGGACCTGAAATGCCGCCCGTGACAACACCGTCTACGTTGGCCGGCATCGGCCATCCCGCGAACTGGTTGCCTGAAGCGAATCCCGGTAGCCTGAGGGGATTTCCCCAAACACCCACCGCGACAATGCGATTCGCGATCTGTGGATTGAGCCACGCTATCGTGTGCAGAAATTGGCACACGACGATCGCGCCCTGCGAATACCCAAGCAGGATTATGGAACTTTCCGGATACGACGGCTCACCGCCTGGCGGATTTATTTGTGTGCAAAGTCTATTCAGCTCGGCGACACCGTCGTTCACGCTTGGACCCATAGGGAACACGCTGGCCGGATAGTTACCGACAGGCTGCCAGTAGAACAGGTCTGGAAACGCCGCCGCCAGTGCGGCAGCCACGCCGGCGGGTTGCGGCGACGCGGTGTTCCACATGTCGACATTGGATCCCGATACTGTCATCACTATGTGTGGCATCATGCACCTTTCACTTGAAATGTGAACGAGCGCTACAGGTGGCCTTGCGATTGGCCCTACGAGGACTTTCTCGAATCGTTGAGCTGGCGGTGACCAGCGCGTTCGGGGGAATCACCACGACGGGCCTAACGCCGTGACCGGGCTCTTCCCAGACTACGCGGTAGACGATCAGCACGACATAGGCGATCGATTTGGCTGACCGGGCGCAAGCGGGCGGTGGGGCTGCCGCCACAGCGGCGCGAGGCGCTGCGCACCGAGTGGGTCTAGACCCCAACAACGCCTCCGTGGTAGGAGCATTGGAGATCTGGATCCGACCGAAGGAGCGCCAGGAAGATGAGAAGTATGCGGTCTGTCGTCGCTGACACGGTCGGCGAGCCGTCCGAGGTTCTGCACCTGCAGACTCGCCCGATTCCGGCGCCGGGTCCCGGCCAGGTCCGGATCCGAGTGACAGCGGTGCCGGTCGAGGCCAGCGATCTGCATACCATCCGCGGCAGATATGGATTCACTCCGGAGTTCCCCACGGTGCCCGGAATCGAATCCGTCGGGGTGATCGATCAACTCGCCAGCGGCACAGACGGTCTGACCATCGGGCAACGCGTCGTCACGATCGGAGTGACGGGTACGTGGCAGGAGTACGTCGTTGCCGATGCCGAGCGGGTCTTGCCTGTACCCGCCGGCATGAGCGATTCCACGGCCGCCCAGATTCTCAGCAATCCGCTCACCGCTGTGATCTTGACCGGTGAGCAGCTCGATGTTCGATCCGGTGAATGGCTGCTGCAGACGGCGGCCGGTTCCACCGTCGGCCAGATGGTCATCCAACTAGGAACGCACGTCGGCTTCAAGACGCTCAACGTGGTCCGCCGTCGATCGGCTGTCGAGGGCATCCTCGCGCTGGGAGGCAGCGCGGTGATCTGCACGGAGGATGAAGACCTGCGCGAGCGGGTGGCCGAGCTCGCTGGCCCCGACGGCGTGTCCAAGGCGATCGACTGTGTCAGCGGTCAGGTGGGTGCGGACGTGTCGCGGGCGCTCGCACGGGGCGGCGAACTGGTCGTGTATGGTGCGCTGTCCACGCACCGCCAAACTGATCCCGACAAACTCACCATCCCTGTCTTCGCGCGTTCGCTGATCTACGAAACCAAGACCGTTCGGGGGTTCTGGCTGTTCCGCTGGTTCACCGAGACCCCGAAGGATCGGGTGGCCGAGACGATCGACCGGACCGTTCAGCTCGCCGACAGCGGCGCATTGCGCGTGCCGGAGGGTCAGCCGATCCCCGTCGAACAGTTCAACGAAGCCGTCTATTTGGCCGAGGCTCCCGCACATGGGGGCAAACCGCTGCTGGTGTTCGAACCTTAGAAGATGCCGCTCGAGCCAAACGTGCTGGTTGAGGCGACCGCGCAGCTCCTGCCAGTTGCCGATAGCTGTCGCGGGCGGACATGCCGCCGAGCCTGGCACCACCATCGCTCAACCGCACCTTATGCTGTACCAAGGCGCCGCTCATCTCGGCGCGCTACAGTCGCCAAAAGAACCGCGTTGACGCGCCAATATGTGTGGATTACCTCGCGGACATATGAATCGAGTAAGTCCGTCACCGAGAAGGAACCGCACAATCGTTAGCTTCGTTACCCGCTCGAGTGGAGTGGCCTCACCCGCCGACTGGGCAGATGCCGACGGCAGATCAACGCTGAGGTCCTCAGGAGACCAAGGGGGGAAACCATGGCGATTACTGACGTTCCAGCCTTCGCCCATTTGACTGACACCGACATCGACAGTTTGGCCGTCGAGCTGGACGCGATCCGCCAGGACGTCGAGGATTCACTTGGCGAGCGCGATGCCCGTTACATCCGCCGGACCATCGCCGCGCAACGTGCCCTGGATGTAGCCGGCCGGATCCTGCTGGCCGGTAGCTCGAAGCGGTCGGCGTGGTGGGCGGGGACCGTGACTCTCGGTCTGGCCAAGATCATCGAGAACATGGAGATCGGTCACAACGTCATGCACGGCCAGTGGAACTGGATGAACGATCCCGAGATCCACTCGTCGACATGGGAGTGGGACATGAGTGCGGCGTCAAAACATTGGCGTTCCGCCCACAATCATCAGCACCACAAGTACACCAACATCCTGGATATGGATGACGATGTGGGCTACTACATTCTGCGAGTCACCCGCGACCAGCCCTGGCAGGGCTACAACCTCGGCAACGTGCTCTACAATGTCCTCCTCGCGCTTGCCTTCGAGTGGGGAATCGGTTTGCAGACAGTCGATTTCGAGAAGGTCTTCACGGCCGGCCCGGAGCGTGACATCGCCCGCGAGCGGACCCGTGAGTTCTCAACCAAGGCCGGCGCCCAGCTGTTCAAGGACTACGTCGCGTTCCCGGCGGTCACCTCGCTGTCACCCGCGGCGAGCTACAAATCGACACTGAAGGCCAACATATTGGCCAACGTCATCCGCAACGTCTGGGCCAACGCGGTGATCTTCTGCGGGCATTTCCCTGATGGTGCTGAGAAATTCACCACGACCGACATGATCGGCGAAACCAAAGGCCAGTGGTATTTGCGGCAGATGCTGGGTAGCGCCAACTTCGAAGCCGGGCCCGTGCTGCGGTTCCTGAGCGGCAACCTGTGTTACCAGATCGAACATCATTTGTTCCCCGATCTGCCCAGCAACCGGCTGCACGAGGTCTCGGTGCCAGTGCGCGCGTTGTGCGACAAGTACGACTTGCCTTACACCACAGCCTCTTTCCTGACGCAGTACGGCAAGACGTGGCGCACGATCGCCAAACTGTCGCTGCCGGACAAGTGCTTGCGTGACACCGCCGACGACGCCCCGGAAACCCGCAGCGAGCGGATGTTCGCTCAACTCGAGCCCGGTTTCGCCGCGACGGACCGAGTGACCGGGCGCCGCCGCGGGCTCAAGACAGCGATCGCAGCGGTGCGCCAATGGCGTGCTGTGAACCCACGGTGAAGCTCGGCTCAGATCGTCACATAGCCCTTGTCGGATCGCTGTGCCTACGGGCGTAGGCGCAGAATAGACAGTCATGGCGAAGCAACAGCCCACGCATTCATGCCGAACCGGATTTTCGTCACCACATGATCGTGAATCACGTTGGGCGAGGCCGACATGAGAGCGCGACTGATCGTTCTCGTGGCGTCGGTTTTTGCCGTCCTGGTAGGAGCTGTCGCCTGGATGCTCAACGCGCGCTCGGTCAACCACTGGTTGGCCGTCCACACCGGAATTATCGACATGTCCGGTCCCTACTATGCCTTTTGGTCCGGGTTCGGTTCTGACATTGCCGAGTTCAGCATCGTCGGCGCGGCCGTCACGGGCGTGTACCAGCTAAACCGCAAGTTCAACTGCCATCAGCAGGGCTGCTGGCGCGTTGGCACCCATCCTGCGGCCGGCGGCCAGTTTCTGCTCTGCTACCGCCATCATCCTGACTACAAAGGAAAGAAACCGACGCGCGAGCTGATCGAACAGCTGCACCGTCAGCACCTCGAGCGCGAGAAAGCCATTCGCGACAAACTCGACGAGACGCATCGACGACTGCGCGAAGCAGGGTCTTAGCCGGTGGCGCTGCGGTTGCCCATGCTCTGCTACGTTGGCGCGGTGAATTCACCACGCACCCATGACAATCGGCTGGACCGATTGCGCGGCGTGGGCCTCACCGACCCCGAACCGAGCTGGCTGGTGGGCACGATCGGCCTTGATCTCGGCGCTGGTACACCGGACGACGTCACGCAATGACTGGCCGCATCGTCGGAGTGCTGTTGGCCGCCGGCGCGGGACGACGCTACGGAAAGCCCAAGGTGCTTGTTGACGGTTGGCTGGACATCGCGGTGCGCGCATTGCACGACGGCGGTTGCGGCGACGTCGTTCTGGTGCTCGGTGCCGCCGACGTCGCGGCCCCGCCCGGCGTCACCACGGTCATTGCGCCGGATTGGGACGAGGGCCTCAGCGCATCGGTACGTACCGGGCTGGCGCAGGCTGACCGGCTGACCGCTGACTACGCGGTCTTGCATGTGATCGATACCCCCGATGTCGGGCGGGCAGTGGTGCGCCGAGTTATCCAGCGCGCGTTGGTATCTGGTAGCGGACTTGCTCGCGCATACTTCGATGACCGACCGGGACATCCCGTCGTCATCGCCCGGCGTCACTGGCCCGCTGTGCTGGCCGCGATGTTCGGAGATACCGGCGCGGGCGCGTACCTGCGTAGCCGTACTGACGTGGACAAGGTCGAATGTGGCGACCTGGCCAGCGGCCGCGACATTGACGAACCGGTGTGAGCAACGCTGAGGTGCCGCTGCACTTCAGCAGTGTCAACCGTCTCGGGTTTGATGCCGCTTCCTTCTGTGAGAAGGATGCTGATCATGTCCAAGCACTACCCAGTCGAGCAGCATGAGCGTGCGGTGAAGATGGTGCTCGATCACCTCGATGAGTACCGCTCGGTGTATGCCGCCTGCCAGGCGATCGGCCCGAAGGTCGGTGTCGGCGCGAAGTCGCTGCATACATCTATAGCGTTCGCGGAAACCCTTGTTCTGGAAGGGATCGCGGCGTCCGTCGTGGTACCCCATTTCCGACCGGTCCGTTGCGCACGATCGACGACGTGGAGTACGCGACCATGGAGTGGGTCGATTGGTACAACAATCGCCGCCTGCACAGCCAGCTTGACTACGTTCCCCCCGAAGAATACGAAGCCGCCTACTACGCTCAAACCGAGGCGTCCCAGCCGGCAACGTCTCAACTATGAAGCCGGCATCAAACCGCGACGGTTCGTCTAGGAGTGCCCGATGATCAAGGTTTTTGGATACCTGAGGCGCAAGCCCGGCCTGTCGCCGCAGGCCTTCGCCGAATACTACGAGCACAACCACGTACCACTCGTACTGAGCATGGCATTCATGCCAATGGTCTACAAGCGCAACTACATCCAGCGTGGGGACGCCTTCAACATCGAAGGTGATGAGATCAGCTTTGATTGCATGACCGAACTCGTCTTCGCTGACCGGGACGACCTGTCCGCCTGGATGGCCAGTCTTGGCGTCGATGAAATTGCTCGAGACGAAGAGAACTTCATCGATCGAGCCGCAACGCGAGCCTACGTGGTGGACGAGCGCACCACCACGAGCTGAGCGCCGCGCCGCAACCCAATTCAGCCTGAACACCCTGTCTCGGGTCGGGCGGGTACCAGGCCCGACGCTGGCGCCCTTCTGTCAATGTATGGCCGGGGATCGAGCGACGCGGCAGCCCAGGGCCGCGACACCGTCACGGGGCGTAGTAGCCCGTGGATCCTTGGATACGAGGCTGCCTACTACGCTTAATCCCAGGCGTCCCAGCCGGCGACGTCAACTACGAAGCCGGCATCAAACCCGAGCTGGTTCATCAACCCTTTGCGCGTGACGTGTGCGATGATGACGTATGACCGGATTCTCCAATGAATCACCCACTCACGCAACGCAACCCGGTGCATCTCTGGGAGTCTTTCGTGCGCCCGGAGTCGGTGAACGTCTCGACATCTGAGGGATCGGACACCTTTTCCGCCTCACCGCCGACGACACCGGGGGGCGGTTCGCCGGCGAGGAATTCACCGTTCCGCGCAACGCGACATGCGTGCCGCCGCACATCCACGACGCGCACGACGAGTACTTCACATTCTTGACGGTCAACTCACCTTGTGGGCCGGCAACGCGGAGGTGGTTGCCGACGCGGGCGCTGTCGTGGCGGCTCCACGCGGCGTGCCGCACGGCTACCGCAACGACACCGAACAGCCCGCCACGGCGCTGTGCCTACATACACCGGCGGGCTATGAGAACTACTTCCGCGAAGTGCGTGCCGCCATTGCGCGCGGAGAGGAAATGTCTGAGGACAGGCTTGTACAGTTCCGGGCAAAGTATGCGACCCGGCCATATCCGGCACGCTGAGCAAAACGTTGCAAACGCCGGCGAGGAAGTTATGCCGCTTCTTCGTGAAGCTCCGGACTGGTCAAGACGCGCACGAAGTCTTCTATTTGGTCAGGTGAAATATTCCATTTGCAGTCGGCCGAGGCTTGCCTGACTGCCGAGATGATAAAGGGCATTTCTTCCGCCTGGATGGCGTCTTTCTCCGCCGGGAACATAGCCCGTGGCTTTTCGCCCGACTTGACAAAGTTGAATATTGCTTTGAAAGCTTCTGACCGCTCAGTGGCTGCCGGACTGTTGATTGCATCCTCCGCTGCTGCAAATGCCGCGAGCGTTGCTGCCAGCTTGTCGGGGTGTTCCAAGAGCTCCGCGACTTGGGATTCGCGAGCAGAACCTTTCTTCCCTCGCAGCCCGTGGAAGCGGAGGATCGCCTCCACGATGTTCATCACTCCTTCCATGTAGACGACTTCGAATCTCTGCTGCGGGAAGATTCTGATTCCTTCTTGCTCTCGCAAGTCCGCGCCCTCGGGCAGAGTGCCCACACCCAGTCTGCGATGCTGAAGAGTAGCTACTTTAGTTACCCTGTCCATTTGGCTGCGACTGAAAGTGTATGTTTTGGCGAACCTCTCCACCGCGGGTTTGAGGCCATCACCTACCTGCAGCGACGCCAGTGCGGCCCGGCCAACGTAGGGGCCGACAGCTATGAGCGTATTGGGCACCTTGATTTCGGCGTTGACATAGGCGCGAAAGCATTCCGGGCTGACACAACCATCCTCGTTATTTTCCGACATTGACACTTGCTGTCTTCCTTCCTGAGGGTTGTCACGGTGTCTTCTTGTACGCTCGTTCGCCGGCGATCCAGGTTTCGTCCACGTTGCGGTCGTCGCCGACCGTCATGACGCCGAAAAGCAGTTGTGCCGCCTGGTCCACAGTCTGCGGACCGCCCTCGACGATCAGCGATTGGCGCCAGCGCATGGCCGCCTGCCCCGCGTTCCAGTCGATCGCCACGAAGTCAGCCTCCCTGCCCTTGTCGAAATTGCCCAGCAGATCATCGAGGTAGAGCGCGCGGGCACCGCCAAGCGTCGCCAGGTAGAAGGCTCGATACGGCGACAGGACGTTGCGCTCGGCCTCCGCCGGGTCCTGCTCGCGCGGGTCCACCGAGCCGTCGAGCATGGTGTTGTTACACATGCCGACCTTGTAGGCCTCCTCCAGGAGCGAACCATGCTGAGGGCGTTGCCACCGCCCACGTCGGAGCCCAGCGCAACGCGAACAGGATGCTCGGGGTCGAGGGCGCGCCCGAGGCGGAACAGGCCGCTGCCCAGGAACAGGTTCGACAGCGGACAGAAGGCAATGGTCGCGCCCGCCACGGAGAAGCGGCGCAACTCGTCGCGCGACAGCCAGACACCGTGCCCGGCAACGAATTTAGGTGTCAGGAGGCCGTATTTGGCATGCACCGCCGTGTAATCGGGGCAATCCGGGAACTCGGAGTGCACAAACCGCACCTCGGAGGGGTTCTCGGAGACGTGGGTGTTGATCCAGCAGTCCGGGTGCTCTTGCTTGAGCTGCCGGCAGCGTTCGAGCATCTCGGATGAGCACACACCAGGGAAGCGGGGCGTAATAGCGTAAAGGTTCCGGCCCTGGCGGTGGTAGCGCTGGATGAGCCGCTTGCTTTCGCGGTAGAAGTCGTCCGCCGTGATCAGGAAATCGTCCGGTGCTACGCGGTCGATACCGGCCAGCCCGGCCACGACGCGCATGCCGCGCCGGGTCGCCTCCTCGAAAAACTCCTCGGTGGACGCCGGGAAGCTGGTGGTGAAGGCCATTGCCGTAGTCGTGCCGCCGGCCAGCAGAGCGTCGAAAAAATAGCCCGCGGCGGTGCGCGCGTAGCCGCGGTCCCGGTATTTGAGTTCCTCGGGGAAGACCCAGTTCTGCAGCCAGTCGAGCAGTTGATTGCCGAACACACCCAGGACGCGGAGTTGCGGGAAGTGGATGTGGCCGTCGATGAAACCGGGAAGGATCAGGCGATCTTCCAGATGGGTCAGCGGCAGGTCGGCATGGCGCCGGGAGAGGTCGGCGAACTCGCCGAAGTCCTCGATAATGCCGTCCCTGACGACCAGCAGGCCATCGCCGACAAAGCGCGCGGCCCGGTCCTCATGGCCGGGGTGCTGCCACGGGTCGTCCACGAAATCGAAGAAGCTCCCGCGGATCGCGCAACTCGCCGGCATGAGATTCTGTCTTATCCGCCCAGGGCGCTAGCTGCGAGGTCGTAGATCTCCTTGGGCGCTTTCGACGGAGCTCCGGTGTCGAACGGAGGGTGGGGGTCGTATTCGATGGACAGCTGAATCGCCTGCGCCACTTCGGGTCCGGCGATCTTGGCGGCAAGCGTGAGGGCAACGTCGATGCCTGCCGAAACGCCGGCGCCGGTCACGATCCGTCCCGCGGTGACGATACGTTGTTCGGTCGGTAGGGCACCGTAGGAGGCAAGGTCGTCGTAGTCGTGCCAATGGGTGGTGGCGGGTAACCCTTTGAGCAGCCCCGCCGCGCCGAGCAGCAGTGCCCCGGTGCACACCGAGGTGGTCCACGTCGTGTGCGGATGGGCTTCGCGGATCCAGTCCACGATCGCATGCCCGTCTGCGGCGTACTGGCCGGCGATCGGACTACCCGGTACGAGCAGTACATCGGGCCGCGGAACGTCGGCGAAGGTCGTATCGATGCGGAGGTGCACCAGGTCGTGCTGGTCGTCGAGAACTCCCGTGCTCTCGGCGCAGAGGACGACTTTCGCGTCGGGCAGGAAGCCGGGCAAGTAGGTGAGCACCTCATAGGGGCCCATCGCGTCCAGCGCAGTGAATCCCTGGTAGAGGCCGATGGCGATGATCACGAAGTCCTCCTTACGGAACCGTTGTGCTGTTGCTACCGGGAAGCCGGGATCGCCTTGTCGGACAACATATTAGCCGCTCTTGCATTCCCGGAAGAGCTTGTAGACCTCGACCGCGTCGGCGCGCGCGTCGAGGCGCATGGGCAGGCGCCGCTGGTCCCACGGCTTGGCAAACTCACCGTAGAAGGTGCTCGGCTCGATGTACTTGTCGTGACCGCCCGCCATGTACGGCGAGGTGGACTCGCGGGTCGCCATGAAGACGACTTCGTCTGGCGCGCAGTGATACAACGCCCCCAGACACATCGGGCACGGATGGGCGATGGCGTAGACCGTGCATCCGGTCAGGTTCTCGGTGCCCAGCTTCCGGCATGCCTCGCGAATAGCGCGAATCTCCGCATGGTCGGTCGGGTCGTGGGTCTCGGGAACGAGATTGCTTCCCTCGGCGAGGATTTCACCGTCCTTGACGATAACGGTCCCGAACGGCAATCCGCCCTCGGCGACACTGGTGCGAGCGATCTCGATGGCGCGCTGTGCAAAATCCATGGGAATCCTCGAATCTGGTTTCAGTGGTCGGGTTCTGGGCGGACTGGGCAGCCAAAAACGGCGTCCTCCAACCGCGCCGGACCAGTTCCTTTGGTCGGGTCGGTCGTCCAGGGCCAGTCGTTACAACGGAACGGCGCCAAGGTCGGCAGCACCGCTTCTTGGCCCCGTTCGGCCATCTCGCGCTCGATCGCCGCGCGGGCGCCGTCGCCCAGGAGCTCGACGTCCCCCATGAGGTAGAGGTCACGGAAGAAGACCATGCCCAGGGAGCGGTCGGCGACGATGCGGGCCAGCACGTCGAGCATCTGCTCGGGCGTGGTCTCAAACTCCGGCGTCTCCAGAAGAAATAACCGGTCACCCATCGCCTCGGTGCCCATGAACTGAACGAGGATGGTGTAGAGGATATGGTTCCGCCGCGCAACGTGCGATGTGTTAGTGGCGGCGTAGGTGCGTTCCCAATGCGTGCCCAGGTCCTTCTTCCAGTCGTCGATCACCCTCATCCAGTGGCCCACCTGGACGCCCGAGGCGCTGCCAATCAATTTGATCGACAGCGGCGTGGTGCCGCGGGTGTAGTCCTCTAGGTCCGCGTAGCTGTAGCCGCCCTTGGCCAGGCACCCGTCCATGAACGCCAAGTTGCGTTCGAGGACGCTGCGCAGAGTGGAGCGGGCATCGTCGGGAATGTCCAGCGCGTCTAGGCATTCGAGGGCCGACTGATTCTGTGTGCGGTACATCGCGACCGGGGCGCGCCACAGTTGGTTCGCATACGCATCGGACAAGTACGGTGCCAGGATCTGGTAGATGGCCATCGAGCTGTGACCCACCGACTTTTCGACCTGGTAGCGGATCGGCACCGGTGCCGCCACCTCTGGCGGTTGGCCGGGACGGTAGAGGATCATTTGTCCGCCCTGGCCGTTGAACAGCGCGAGGATGACCGGCACCCGGTCATGGATGTTCTGCGTGAATTTCGTCAGGGATGTTTCGTAGAGCTGCATCATGGACTCGTTCAGCGCGAGGACCGTGTGCTCGGCGACCACACGCGCGCTCGCTGGCGGCTCGTCAGCGACGGCTGGGCGCATGAAGTCTGGGACTCCATTGCCGTCGGATTCGGTCACAATGGTTACTTCTCTTTCAGCCGACCGGATTTGGGCGGACCGGGCAGGCCAGAGCGTCTTCTAGCCGAGCCGGGCCAGTTCCTTTGGCCGGGTCCGTCTTCCAGGGCCAATCGTTGGAACGGAACGGCGCCAGGGTCGGCAGCAACGCTTCCTGGCCCCGGTTGGCCATCTCGCGCTCGATCGCGGCGCGGCCGCCGCCACCCAGAAGCTCGACGTCCATTAGGAAGTAATCGCGGAAGAAGATCTCACCAAGCGAACGGTCTGCGACGATGCGGCCCAGCACGTCGAGCATTTTCTCGGGTGTGGTTTCGAACTCCGGTGTCTCGATCAGCAACAACCGGTCACCCATTGTCTCGGTGCCCATGAACTGGACGAGAACGCTGTAGAGGATGTTGTTCTGCCGCGCGACGTAAAGCGAGTTGCTGACCCCGTAGGTGCGCTCCCAGTCTTCGCCAAGTCGTGCCTTCCACCCCTCGATCACGCTCATCCAGTGGCCCACTTGGGCGCTCGAGGCGGTGGCGATCGTCTTGACCGAATGGGGTGTGGTGTCGCGGATGTACTTCTCGACGTCGTCGTAGCTGTAGCCCCGCCGTTCGAGGCACCCGTCCATGAAGGCGATGTTGTTTTGCAAAATCGTGCGCAGGTTGGAGCGGTCGTCATCGGAGATGTCCAGCGCATCAAGGCCTTCCAGAGCTGTCTGGTTCTGCGTCCGGTACATCTCGAGCGCGGGGCGCCACAGTTGGTTCGCGTATGCGTTGGACACGTAAGGCGCGACGATCTCGTAGATGGCCATGGTGCTGTGGCCGACGGACTTGCACAGCTCGTACACGAGCGGCACCCGTGGCGCGACCTCTGGTGGCTGCCCGGGCGGGTAAAGGATCATCTGCCCGCCCTGGCCGGAGAACAGTGCCAAGATGATCGGTACTCGGTCGCGCATGTTCTGCATGAATTTCACCAGGGATGCTTCGTAAAGCTCCATCATGGACGCGTTCAGCGCGAGGACCGCGTGCTCGGCGACGACGCGCGCGCTTGCCGGCGGTTCGTCAGCCACGACTGGGCGCATGAAGTCCGGGACTCCGTTGCCGTTGGATTCGCTCATAGTGGTCACTTCCCTCTCTCGGTTATGGCGTGAGCAAAGACTTCTTCTGGTGTTCGCCCAGGACGGCCCGCGGGTTTCACGGCAGCTTCCAGAACACGGTGGTCACCAGCCAGAACAGCACCGCCCAGAACACCATTAACGTGGTGATCAACACGCCGGCGCGAACGTTGGTCGCCGCCTTAGACGCGTCCGAGGCCGGGTACAGCCAGCGTTTGAGCAACGGGTTCACATAGAACGGCATCGTGACGAAGGTCATGATGGAGCTGGACAACAGGTTCCCGATCAGCATGTTCTGCCAAAGCGGCAGCTTCGTCGGCGCCATCGCCAGACTGAGCATCATCGCCGTCGGATATAGGCCGACCCACACCGCGATCGCCGTCTTCGCGTCCGATGGCGCCCGCGTCTGGCCAACTCCGTCGCCGAACGTGAACCAGTTGCCGAACGAGTTGTCGATCGTGCGCAACCGAAAGTCGCTGAACTGCTTACCTTCATCGAGAAGCTGTTGACGCTCGCGCGATGTGAGCCACTTGTCCAGGTCAGCGGCGCTGTCATAGCGATAGAGCGTTGTCCACTCGTCCTGTACGCCTTCGACTGGCCGGAAGATCTCAGAACCCCGGTAACCCGGAAACTTGGTCTCCGCCACACGAAGTCGCTCTTGCCAGGAAAGGAATTCGTCGACGTGCTCGGGTGGGACCCGATGGGTCACCACGGTCGTGACGAGTGTGTCGGGGAGCGTTGCCCCGCCCGTGACGATCTGCTGGGTGGATGGGCCGTCGCAATAGCGCCGCCGTTCGGCCAGCCGGTCCTGGCGCGTGGCGCTGTTGATCCACGCCCGTAGATTCGGGATCGAGTCAAAACGGTAGATCACCGACCAGTGTGGCTGCACGGATGTGGGCGAGTTGATCTCCGCGGCAATGAATCCCGGGTAGTGCGACGCCGCGGCGTTCACTTCCTGCTGCCAGGACACGAAGCCCTTCTCGCAGCCGGGTCGAACATTTTCGCCGATGATGACGGTGGCGGCGTTGTCGACAAGTCTCTCGGGAGTCATCAATATCGGGTGCCACTCATCCGGTCGGGGTCAGCCGGTGTGACCCCAGGGCCGCAAAGATCCGGTCGGGCGTCAACGGCAGCTCGCGATAACGCACTCCGGTTGCGTTCTGCACCGCGTTCGCCATTGCCGGCGCGACCGGATTGATGCACATTTCGGCGATTCCCTTGGACCGCATGGGTCCGGCCGAGTCGGTGGAGTCGACCAGGATCACCTCGGTCCGTGGGGCATCGGCGTAGGTCGGGATGCGGTAGTTGCGCAGCGTCGGGTTGATCATGACGCCGTTCTCGTCGACCATATGGTGTTCCGTCAGAACGAAGCCAAGGCCTTGGGTCACACCGCCTTCGATTTGGCCGCGAACCTGTTGCGGATTGATGACCACTCCGGCATCGGTGGCGTGCACGCTGTACAGGATGCGGATCTCACCAGTGACCCGGTGCACCGCGATCCGGAAGCCGTGCGCGTTGCAGGCGAGGCTGCGCGGCGATCCATATGCCTTCCGGGATTCACTCAACAGCACACCGCGGCCGGTGGCGGCGGCCGCAAGTTCGGTCAGCAGAACACGGGTGTCGCCGCAGCGCACAGCGTCGTCGTCCATGGTGCATGAGGCCACGTCGACCTCGGTGTGTGCGGAAGCGAAGCGCAAGATCCGGTCCCGCAGCGCGATCGAAGTCCGCTGCACCGCGTTGCCGGCGACGAACAGTCCGGCGCTGGCGAATGCCCCGGTGTCGAACCCGGTGCGGTCGGTGTCGGACTGGATGAGCCGGATCCGCGCCGGAGTCGTGCCCAGCACGGCCGCGGCGATCTGGACGTGGGCGGTCGACGTTCCTTCGCCGAATTCGGAAGTACCTATGGCGATCTCGTAGATCCCGTCGTTGCAGAGCGTGGCGAGCCCGACCGAGATGTGTTCGGTGGGGGGTGCGGTTTCGTGTATTGAACTGGCTGTGCCGGTGCCGATCAGCCAGTCCTCACCCAGCGCCTCCCCGTCGGGATGGGAACGCAGCGCCCCATCGACACGGTCGATACACGTAGCCAACGTGTCCTCGGTGAACTCCACGTCGTCGGCCTCGACGTGGATCGCCAGCAGTGGTTCGCCGGGTCGAATGATGTTGCGGCGGCGCAACTCCAGCGGGTCTATGCCGAGCGCGACGGCCAGCTCGTGCATTGCCGACTCCACCGCGAAGACCGGCTGAGTCATGCCGTAGCCGCGCAACGCACCACTGGGCACCGTGTTGGTGTATACCGCGTACGCGTCGAATTTCTTGTTGGGACAGCGGTAGATCGCGACCGCGGAGGCTCCGGCGACTGCCGTCTCGCCGCCGTGATTGCCATAGGCGCCGGTGTTGGACACGTTGCGGAAATGGATCGCGGTAAGCGTGCCGTCGGCACGTGCACCGAGTTTGACGGTGATCTTCATCGGGTGCCGGGGGGAGGCCGTGGTGAATTCCTCTTCGCGGGTGTATTCCCAGGATGTCGGACGGCCGGTGTCCAGCGTGGCCAACGTCACCAAATCCTCGCTGATCACTTCCTGCTTGCCGCCGAAACCGCCACCGACGCGCTTGCAGAACACCCGCACTTGATCGGGGCGCAAGTTGAACAGGTGCTCCAGTTTTCCCTTGCAGACCCACGGGGACTGCGAGCTGGTCCGCACGTGCAGCCGGCCATCTTCCATCCAGGCGATCGACCCGTGCGTCTCCAAGTGCGCGTGCTGCACCCGTGGCGTAAAGTAGGTGCCTTCATGGATGACGTCGGCCGCGGCGAAACCCTCTGCAACATCGCCGATTTCACCATGCATTTCGACAAGGACGTTGTGTACCGGGTCCTGCACGAAAGGGTCGTCGGATTCGTGCAGTTGCGGCGCCCCGAACTTCATCGCTTCTTCGGGATCGAACACCGCGGGCAGCACTTCGTAATCGACCACGATCTTGCGGCAGCCCTCCTCGGCGGCGCCGATCGTGTCGGCCAGCACCGCGACCACTCGCTGGCCGACGAAGCGCACCACGTTGTCCAGCATGTACGTGTCATCCGGGTCGACAAGATGGTCCGTGTGGATCGCGGTGCTGAACCGCTTGCGGGGCACGTCTTCCCAGGTGTAGACGCGGTGCACCCCAGGCACGGCCAGCGCCGCGGACTTGTCGATGGAGACGATGCGCGCGTGTGCATGCGGCGAGTGCAAAACCTTCAGATGCAGCATGCCCTCCATCTCGGTGTCCATCGTGTATTCGGCCCGTCCGGTCACCACCTCGGTCCCCGCCGGCGCACCCACGCTCGTGCCGATCGCCTGGCCGGGCGCTGCCTCTTCGAGGGCTGCGAGGCCGTTGACCGCATCCTCGATCGCCCGATAGCCGGTGCAGCGACACAGGTTGCCCTTCAACCCATGCGGCAAGTCTCGCTTTTGTTCGTCGGTCAACGCGGACGCCGTCATGATCATGCCGGGGGTGCAAAAGCCGCACTGGAAGCCGGGGGCGTCGCGAAACTGCCGTTGCATCGGGTGCAGATTCTCCGGCGAACCCAGCCCCTCGATAGTGGTCACCTCGTGCCCGTCGGCGCGGAACGCCGGCGTGATACAGCTGTGCACCGGACGGCCGTCGAGCCAGACCGTACACGCGCCGCAATCACCGGCGTCGCAACCCTTTTTGACGCCGTGACAGCCCAGCGAACGCACAAACGTGCGCAGGCACTGACCCGGTCGCGGCTCCTGCGAGAATGTCTTGCCATTGATGGTGTAGCTCATCACAGGCCTCCGAGTTCGATCCGGATTTCTTCGGCGAAGTGCTTCGCCAGGTGCCGGCGATGCTCCGGTGTGCCGTTGGGGTCGGCGAACCAGACCTCCGTTGCTATCGCATCGATATGGTCTTGCAGGGTCTCAGCGGTGGGCACCGTATCGAACCGCAGCACAACTGGGTGCGTGGTACCCGCCGTGATGGTGAGCATCAGATCAACGGCGCCAGGAGTCTGGGTCGCAACCATGAATATCGTCGAGCGGCCAAGCTTGGTCAGCGTGAATCGCCGGTAGGTGTAGCGCCGGCGAAGGGCTTGGTCGGGGATGTGCACACTACGCAGGATTTCCCCCGGCCGCAGCACATTTAGATGGTTGCCGATAACGAAATCCTTTGCCGCGACTGTCCGTTCGGTCCCGTCCGCAGCCCATAGGCGATAGGTCGCCTCGAGTGCCACGGTCATGGTGATCATTGGTCCGGCAGGCAGGGACATGCAGATGTTGCCGCCCACCGTCGCGGAGTTCCATATCTTGAACGAGGCCAGGAACGCCTCACAGCTGGTGCGCAACAGGCTGCCGGCGAGCCAGTCGTCCGGCGGCACAAACTCGTGCAGTTCTCTGATCTTGCACGTCGCGGCGATCTCGAGATCGCCGGATTCGCGCACCA
>Ga0335072_10004241_pt1 | contig 21402 bp, 17 predicted proteins | sample Lox_Sample_21_FD_206725 | JGI IMG/M metagenome (GOLD analysis project Ga0335072, IMG submission 206725) | Soil microbial communities from Loxahatchee National Wildlife Refuge, Florida, United States - Lox_Sample_2.1 | ecosystem: Environmental > Terrestrial > Soil > Wetlands | place: USA...
CTCGCCGGTCCTTTTTCTCCACTCTAGGGCGCCAGCAGCGTTGCCCTGCGAATCGAAGAAACATCGCGAATTGTCCTGCATTTGCCACTGTACCCAGGTCAAGGACAATTGCTATTGACGCCCACCCGGTTCGGGTCTATTCCTGTTCGCTAATGACCCCTGAGAAGCTCTATTCCCCGCGCGAGGCCGCTCAGATTCTGGGCGTCAGTTATCCCACGTTGAAGGTCTGGATCTACAAACGCAAGATCCGCACCGTGAAAACCGCCGGAGGCCATCATCGCGTGCCGGAAAGCCAGCTTGATAAGTTTCTTCACCGCGCGCAGGAACGGGGCGAACCTGCTTCTCGCCGCACGGGCTTTCGCCGCGTGAGCGGTCGCAATCAATTGATTGGGCGAGTGACGGACGTGAAAGTCAGCGGCCTGATGGCCCAAGTTTCGCTTTCCATCGGAGGTCAGCACATCACCTCCGTCATCACTGCCGACGCAGTGCGCGAAATGCGGCTGAAAAAGGGAGAAACGGTCGCTGCCCTTATCAAATCCACCGAAGTAATGATTCTCCGCGTCTGATTGTGTTCGCCGGCGTTTCCCGATGCCGGCCTCTATTCAATTCGCGCGCACATCCATCCCACGCTTGATTTTCTCCTCGGCTTATTGCTGCTGTTGTTGCTGTTGACCTGGCTGCTGCGGGCGCTCCACCAGAACGGGCGCGGGTTGCTGATTGACGGCGGGCTTGTTCATCTGTTCGTGGCCGTCTTCATCGAGAGCAGGCCGCACCCGCACATCCACTGAGAGCCGCTGCCCCGCTTTTCCTTTATAGACGCCGCGCACCGGCGCGACATCGCCGTAGTCGCGTCCATACGCGACACGAATGTGGCGCAATCCCACTGGATGGCCCAGTGTCGGATCGAAAGCGCGCCAGCCTGTCTCTGGAATGAACACTTCGGCCCAGGCGTGGGATGCCTGCCCGCCGATTACTTCCTCCTGCTTGGCGTCCGCGGCCGACGCGGGACCAGGAACGAGATACCCGGAAACGTAGCGCGCTGGAAGCCCCCGCATCCGCACAATCCCGAGGAGCAAATGCGCGAAATCCTGGCAAACGCCCGCCTGAATGGAAAGCGAATCGGTGATCGACGAATGAACGTGCGTCGCTCCTTTCACATACCGGAATCTGTTGTGAATCAGGTCCGAAGCCTCATTCGCAAATCCCACTGTCGTCCCGTCGCTCGTTTGCTCGGCTTCGTCGACAAACTGTTCCAGCGCGGCCAAGTGGGGAACGTAATCGCTCGGCGCGATTTGATCGTAAAACTCCTCGCACAGCTCTTCCCGGCGCTCATCCAGCTCTTCCAGCGAGATGGGATCCTTCGCGGGAGATGGTTCCTCGTGCGTCAGCACCACCGATTCCGCCTCGATGCGCAGTTGCCGGTGGTCGGAAAGAATATTGAATTGGTGCACCCAGTTGCCCGAAGAGTCGCGGTACGCCATTACGCGGGAAGCAGGATGCGAATTGAGCCGGAAGGACAGACAGCTCTGCCTTTCATCGTGGATCGGACGCAGCCGCACTTCGTTGTAGCTTTCCGTAACCGGGCCGTCGTAATGAAACTCCGTCGTGTGCACCAGGCGATAACGGTTCATGCCACCACCGCGTAGTAGAAATAGGTGCGCGCGATGTCGTGGCCGATGGCTTCGGACATCCGCAAAAGCTCGTTCAAATAATTGTGCAGCCCTTGCTGGAAAATCTCGTTGATCTTGTCGTAGCGCAGCCGCTCGAGCAGCTTGCCGGTTAGTCGCTCGGCTTCGTTGGCATAAGAGCCTGGCCCAGTGCCGCTGATCGCGCGCAGCCCGGACTGCACCTCCTGAATGCTGAAGCGAATCGAGCGCGGATGCTGCGGGTGAAGGATCAGCATCTCGGCCACTCGCTCCGGCTCGATGATCGACCGGTACTGGCGGTGATACGCCTCATACGCGCCCACTGACTTCAGCACGGCCATCCACTGATGGTTTCCCGGCGCTTCGGCGGCGGGTCCCGCTTCGAGAAGGTTGTGATATTGCACGTCCACAAGCCGCGCCGTCATCTCCGCGCGTTCGAGGGACCATCCCACGCGCAGAAAATCCCAGGCTTCGTCGTGCGGCAGCGTCGCGTCCGTCACGCCGTGAAAGCGGTGACACGCGAATTTCACCTTTTCGCAGAAGCGGTGAGGGCCGGCCGCCACTTCTTCGGCGGCGTTGTAGCGCGTGACCATCAGGTACAGCCCGTTGATGTCTTCCCACATTTCGCGTGAAATTCGGTCGCGCATCGTCCGCGCGTTTTCGCGCGCCTTCATGATGCACTGCACGATCGAGCTCGGATTGCTCGGATGGAAGGCGAGAAATTCGAACACGCTTTGCGAATTGGTCTTCTCGTAGTATTTCCGAAAGCGCGCTTCTTCCCCCGCCATGGCGATCAGCGGGTCCCAGCGAAGTCGGTAGGAGTGCTGTGCCTGCTCGAGCAGCGTGTGATAGGTCACGTCGAGAATGCGCGCAGTATCTTCAGCCCGTTCGATGTAGCGAGCCATCCAGAACATCGAATCCGCGATACGCGACAGCATCTCAGCATTCTCCCCGCAATACCCAGGTGTCCTTGCTGCCGCCGCCCTGTGAAGAATTCACCACCAGCGATCCTCGCTGCAGCGCCACGCGCGTCAGCCCGCCTGGCACCGTCGTCACTTTCTCTCCGTCATAGAGGCAGTACGGACGCAAATCCACGTGGCAGCCCCACATCTTCCCTGATGCGGAATCGTACGACGGCACGCGCGAAAGCGGGATCACCGGCTGAGCGATATAGTTGCGTGGGTTGGACTGAATGCGCTCGCGAAACTCTTCAATCCGCTTGCGCTCCGCTGCCGGGCCGATCAGCATTCCGTGCCCGCCAGATTCTCCCACGTTTTTGACGACGAGATCTTCCAGATGCTCGCACACATAGCGCCGGTCGTCTTCCTTCGAGCACAAATAGGTCTCGACGGAACGCAAAATCGGCTCTTCGCCCAGATAGTAACGAATGAACGTGGGAACGTATGCATAAATCGCCTTGTCGTCCGCCACGCCGTTGCCGATCGCATTCGCCAGCGCTACATTGCCCGCGCGGTACGCCGCCATCAGTCCGGGCACGCCGAGCAGCGAATCCGGCCGGAAGCAGAGTGAATCCAGAAATTCGTCGTCCACCCGGCGGTAAATCACGTCCACGCGTTTCAGGCCCCGAATCGTCTTCATGTAGACGATTCCGCCGTCCACCACCAGGTCGCGCCCCTCCACCAGCTCGATTCCCATGTTTTGCGCCAAAAAGCTGTGCTCGAAATAGGCGCTGTTGTAAATGCCCGGAGTCAACAGCACGATTTGCGCCTCGCTCTCGCCGCGCGGCGAAAGGCTTTGCAAAATCCTCGAAAGCTCTGTCGGATAATGATCCACGGGCAACACTTCCTGCGCTTGGAACAGGTCCGGAAACGTTCGCGTCATCACCAGGCGGTTTTCGAGCACGTAGGAAATGCCGCTCGGTGTCCGCACGTTGTCTTCCAGCACGCAGAACTCGCCGGTCCTCGAATCCCTCACAAGATCGATGCCGCAGATATGTGTGTATATCCCGCGCGGAACTTCCACTCCGAGCATTTCCCGGTGAAAATGTTTGCAGGAATATACCAACGAGCGGGGAATCTTCTTGTCGGACAGGATGCGCTGCTTGCCGTAAACGTCCTGAAGAAACAGATTGAGCGCCACCACGCGCTGCGCGAGCCCGCGGTCCACGTGCTGCCATTCCGATTGCGGCAGGATGCGTGGAATCAGATCGAAGGGGAACAGCCGCTCCGTCCCGCGTCCGTCGCTATACACAGTGAATGTGATTCCTTGCAGCAGGAAGGAAAGGTCGGCCAGCTTGCGCTGCTCTTCGAATTGCGCTCCTGCCATCGCCGCGAGCTTCTGGTAGAGCTTGGCGTAATGCAGGCGAGGATTCCCCGTCCGGACGAACATCTCATCGTAGAAGTTGTCCGTGCCATACCCGGCGAAGAGTCCTGGTTGCATTACGCGCAGCGGCGCTGCCATGGACGCAATCTAGCAGCGATTGGGGGATTCTCCGCCAGCGAAAAAAGTGATGCAACCTATAACTGTTTCCGTGTCCGGCCGCTCGACCTAGTGAGTCTACTCGAAGCGAATCAGCACGATTTCCGGAGTGGTCCCAACGCGCATCGGTGGTCCCCACGTCCCCGCGCCGCACGACGTAAACACCTGCATTTCGCCGAAGCGGCTCAGCCCGTAGGTGTAGCTGCCGAACACGCGGTGCGTGAACCACGTGAACGGAAACATCTGCCCGGAGTGCGTGTGTCCGGAAAGCTGCAGCGAGACGCCGTGCTTCTCCGTAATCGCCATTCCGTGCGGCACGTGCAGCAGCATCACACTCGCCCGCCCCCGTTCCACGCCCCCCTTGTCGAGAATCGCCTGGAGCTGCTCGGCGCTTCTTGAATCGCTGTAATTCACGCCCAGAATTTGCAATCCATCCACTTCCACGCGCTCGTTCTCCAGCGCGCGAATTCCCGCTCCCTCCACCGCTTCAATGTATTTTCGCGGATTGGTGAAGCCCTCATGGTTGCCCGTCACGAAATACGTTCCGAACGGAGCAGAAAAATTCTTCCACGGCGCCACCAGCCCGTCCGCGTCCACTTTCCCGCCGTCGTAAAGGTCCCCGGCGATAAAAACAATGTCGGGATTTTGCTTGCGGACAAGTGCTATGACTCGCCGCAAAAATCCAGCGCCTCGCACATGTCCAAGGTGAACGTCTGTCACGAGCGCCGCCGTGCGCCCGCGCCACGCTTCGGGCAAGCCCGGCAGCTTCACGGTGATGCGCCGTACTCGCACCAACGACGCGTTAATGATTCCGTAGAGACTCACCGCAATAGCCGCGCCAAAAAGCACCGCGCCAATTTCCGGCCGGTTCGCAGGCGCTTTCATCAGTAGCCCCGCGCCATACACGATCCAGCATCCCCACGCCCCCAGCACCAGGTAATTCAGCGTTCCGATCCAGGCAGCGGAAATCGTGTAAAACATTCGCACCAATGGATTGTTGAATCGAAAGCTCAGCGTCGACGCGGCGATGAAGGTCACCGACAGCACACCGAGTGCGATCTGCAAAGCTCGCACTTCTTGCGGCGTTCCCGGTCTTGAGAAGTACATCCATGTCTCGTAAACCAGCCAGTGTCCAAAAAACAGCAGCAATTGAATCGTGACGACAAATCCCGCGATTCGTCTTCTCAATCCGTTTTCCTCTCGCTCGTCCGTTTCGAGCTGTTTGGCTTGTATTTTCGCTTCAACGTTCGCATGTCTCGGCGGCTGGGTCGCCGCCCGGCTCCGTCTATTCTATACGGCTTCCCATGCTGCTTCGTTTCATTGCGCTCCGTAAAGACGTGTTGGGGTTCGCTTACGCGCTGCTTTCCCCCCGGCCGATTTTCTCCGCAGGATTCCTGCGTCGTATTGTTTCGCTCAAGAATCCAATTCGTTGTCGGAGCCGGCGTGAAATATCGTGGCTCCGTCGAACCGCAAGTTGGCTCACTCATCGGGAAACGGCTCAGGGCCCAGGCTAGTCAACGCGAACCGCTTCCGCGAGCCATGCCTTGCTCGTATCCCGCCCCGCCGGGGTCGGCGATCTGGTCATTTCTGGCCGCGGAATCCGACTTAGTGAAATCTAAAGCAGCGAGGAAGGCGGGAGAATGACTCTCGAAAAGGCGGTCGAACAGGCCAACAAGGCGCTTGTCCTGGAAGCTTTCGATACACTGTTCAACAAGCGCGACTATGCTGCTGCGGAGCGATTCTGGTCGCCCGCCTATATCTAGCACAGCGCCCATATCGCTCCAGGCCGCGATGGCCTGTTCGATCTCATCAAGAGCAGCCCGCCCACATTGAAGTACGAGCCGGGAACTATCGTCGCCGATGGCGAGTTCGTGATTGTGCACGGACGCTTTTCAGGTACCGGAAGGCCCGTGAATTGGATCGCCGCCGACATTCTGCGCGTCAAAGACGGAATTTTCGTCGAGCATTGGGACGTGCTCCAGGACGAAGCGACGCGCGAACAGTCCAAGAGCGGCCTGCCGATGTTTGGAGACAAATTTCCCGGGTAGATGGTTTTATCCTCCGGCGTGCACTTGTCCCGCGAGCTGAAGGTGAATTGGGAGATTGGGCCAAGCGAAATGATCATCTCGATCATCTCAAATTCGGCGGCCGATTGGAGCTTCGGCAACGGCACGGCGCGATTCCTTACAGGAGATTTGTAGGGCTGCCCGCACTGCTCGGGTCTAGCCCGGAATCAGCAGCGTAAGCCCGGCCGTCACGATCAGCGAATAAGACCAGCAATAGCGCGAAATAGCTGCAGCAAACATCAAAGCGAGAAAACTACCCTTACCGCTTCGCATCCGTCAATTCCTTTCCATCCTGCTACGATGTCGCAAGCGCCTGTCATCCACGACAGATCCTCACTGCTTAGCCAAGCCGCTCAGGACTTCTTGTACTGTTTTTCCCTTCCAGTGGCGGGTGAAATTATCGAGAGACGTAAACGTCCGGCTGCGCATCCGATCGATATACAAAGTCCCTTGCAGGTGATCGATTTCGTGCTGCAGGATTCGTGCGTACCATCCCGATGCCTCGACGGTTTTGGCATCGCCGCGCTCATCCAAATATTCCACGCGGACCCGCAGCGCCCGCGGTACCACGGCGGAAAATCCCGCCAGGCTCAGGCAGCCTTCATAAAACTCCGCCGTTTCCGTGCCGATTGGTGTGAGCTTGGGGTTGATGATGGCGTGAAACACCACAGGCCTTCTCTGCTTCTCGGCTAGTTCCTCGGCAGGCGTATTGCGCAGCAGCTCCTCGCGGTCTTCGATCACGGCAAGCTGCAACGGCACTCCCACCTGCGCCGCCGCCAATCCCACCCCCGGCGCATCTCTCATCGTTTCCTGCATGTCCAATATCAGTCGCTGAACGTCGTCACTGGCGATCTCTTCTCGCGTCAACGCACGCGCCTGGCCCCGCAGCACTGCTTCTCCCGCCTGGACAATCTTCAGCCTCATCGCGTTTCCATTCTCTTCCATCCGCTGCTTCCCGGCCAGCCTCATCAAGACTCGCGCTGCACTCGCCGTCTGCTGCCCCACCAGAGGTTGCACTTCGATACTCCGACCTCGAATCGGACTGAGGCAGACCTGAGTTTTTGTCTCGTCGGATTGGGACTATTTGGAATGAATGTGGGATTAGACCTGTAGCAGCTTAACGCTCGCGGACCTCTCCGGTCTGCGTGGCGAATCTGGCATTGCCGCCCGCGCGCCTTTCCGCCAACATGCGCCCGCCCGTCCACACCAATTGCAAGCCCGCGAAGATAGCGATTAAAGCGACGGCTGCCTTGAGGCGTCTTGCCGGAACCCGGCGCGATAACAGGCAGCCTGCAATGACGCCCGGCACACCTCCCGCGAGGAGTTGCAGCAGAACGGTGTTATTGATGGATCCGAAGCTGTAGTGAAAGGCGCTGCCGATCATCGCCAACACCAACCCGAAGACCAAGTCCGTGCCCACCACTTGCGCCGGCGTCATTTCAGAATAATTCAGCAGAAGAACCGTCCCCAACGCCCCTGCTCCCGCCGAGGAGAACCCCGATTCCACGCCGATCGGAAGAGCGAGCCAGGGAAGCCAGCGACGGTTTCGTCCGGCGAATGACGGATTTTGCGCGCGACGGATAAACGTAACGCTCGATGACGCCGCCAGAAGCAGTCCCAACAGAAGAATCACAAAAGGGCTCCCGGCGTCGCGGCTCAAATAGTGAAGCAGCCAAATTCCCACGAGAAGCCCTGGAATCGCTCCTTGCAGCAGAAGCCAAAGATAACGCGAATGGAATTGCCTCCCGGCCAAATAAAAAGGGGCGGCAATCAGCCGCAGTACTCCGGCAAAAAGGAAAGCGGTCCCTACGGCATCGCCGGCCGTCAACCCTGCGAGAATGATTAAGGCCGGAACAGTGAAGCTCCCGCCGCCGATCCCCGTCAATCCCACTGCCAAGGCGATGACGAATCCGATCAAGCTATGCATCACTGCCGCTCCGCGAAAACGTGTGGATTCCGCATTCCAGTTTTTTACCGCCCCATCGCCCCGACCGCGGATTGTTCGGGTCATCCGGAATTGCGGTGCACGGCTCGCAGCCAATGCTCAAATACCCTCGATCGTATTGCGGCAAATGCGCGATTTGGTTTTTTGCCGTGAACTCCCAAACCTGAGGCCACGTCCAATCGGCCAGCAGGCTCACCTTCAGCAGCGTTTTTCCGCTTGGCAAGCGGTGTTCCTCCACCTTCTGAAGATTTTTCCGCGTGGGAGACTGCTCGCGGCGCAAACCGGTAAACCACAGCTCGTATGGCCCCAAAGCCTGGAACAGCGGCTCCACTTTGCGGAGCTGGCAGCATTTCGTCGGATCGCTTCGATTTAGAATTCCGAATTGCGACTCCTGCTCTTTCACCGTCTTTTGGGGAACGACGTTCACCAGGTTCAGCGACCATTCCCTCGCCATCTGGTCACGGTATTCATACGTCTCCGCAAAGTGATAGCCCGTATCCAGGAACAAGACAGGGATTGAAGGAATCCGCTTCCGGAGAAAGTGGAGCGCAATCATGTCTTCCGCTTGAAAACTGCACGTCAAGCACGCGTTTTCTCCCCCGTGCACATCGAGGACGGCGTTCAGCGCCTCCTCGGGTCCGAGGGTCTCGATGTTTTCGATAGCGAATGATTTCCCCATATCAAACCACCTTGCCTGGATTTTCACCGTTGTCGGAAATTCGAAGCGACTCGGCGAAAGTTAGAATTTGCCGCAGAACTTCATCCTGCCCATCGCCTGGCTTCACTTCGGAGAGATCGAATAAGCGCCCTTGCGCGATTTCGCTCAATTCTTGCCTTTCTGCTGATCCGAATTGCGAGTTTTCGTAGACGACTACAAATCCCGCAGCCTGCATTGCCCGCAAGATCGTTCCAGCTGCGTGCGCTCCCGCTTCCTTCTCTTCCACAACTATCACTCCGAATTCCTCTTCGAAGAGGGTGCGCTCGATCCGCCGCGACAACTTGGTCCCGGCATTCGTGAGAACGAGGGCCGGATAGTGCCCCTGCCGCCTGTACCGTTCGAGCGCCGACACGCGAGCATCGGTGCCCAGTGATACCTCTGTTACGGGGATCTCCCTGCTCCGCCGGAGATTTTCCTGGATCATCCCCGCGCCCAGAGTCGCGTTCGTCAATGGATCAATGACGATGAAGCTCCCGGTCGCCCGATTCTCCGCATAGGAGTCGAACAAAAGAGGACTGCTCGTCTCGAATTCCACTACGGCGATGTCGTTCATTTCGAGCCGCTCAGCCGATTCCGCTTCCAGATTGTTGATGTTGACCCGATGTCGAATCCTCGTAGCAGAGCCGCGCACTTGTCGCGCGCCCTGTTTGATCAGATACGCGCGTCCGGTTTCCAGCGGCTGCGCGTGCATCCATACAACCGTCGCCCGAAATTGTCGCGAAACGTTCGGCTGGCTGCCCGGGGACACAAGCATGTCACCCCGGCTAAGATCGATCTCGTCATCAAGTTTCAGCGTCACCGACATCGGCGCAAATGCTTCGGCCAGCTGTCCGTCGAAGGTCACAATCGATTCCACGCGTGATCGCTGGCCCGAGGGAAGCGCAACCACGGCGTCACCGGGCCGTATCACCCCGCCGACCACTTGTCCCGCAAAGCCGCGAAACGTTGCATCGGGCCGGATCACGTATTGGACGGGGAACCGGATACCTCGCGCGTTCGCCGCCCTTGTCACCGGCACGGTTTCCAGATATTCGAGCAGCGTTGGGCCTTCATACCAAGGCATCTCGACGCCGCGTTCGACGACGTTGTCTCCGGCGAGAGCGCTGATCGGAATGCACTCGACCTTTGCGATTCCCAATCGTCCCGCGAGCTCCAGAAAGTCTCTTTCAAGGGCCAGGAATCTCTCTTCCCTATATCCCACCAGGTCCATCTTGTTAATTGCGGCCACCACGTTGGGAATGCCAAGCAGCGAAGCAATGTAGGCATGCCGCGTCGTCTGCGGAAGAAGCCCTTTTTCTCCGTCGACAAGAATCACGGCCAGATCCGCGGTGGACGCACCTGTGGCCATGTTCCGCGTGTACTGTTCGTGTCCGGGCGTGTCGGCGATGATGAACTTTCGCCGCGCCGTCGTGAAATACCTGTATCCCACGTCGATCGTGATGCCTTGCTCGCGTTCCGCGCGCAGCCCGTCAGTCAGCAGCGAGAAATCAATGGGCCCGCCCGACCGGTTGACCCGGCTTTTCTTTACCGACGCGAGCTGGTCTTCATACAGCGACTTTGAATCGTGCAGCAGTCTCCCGATCAGCGTGGATTTCCCGTCGTCCACGCTTCCCGCCGTCGTGAATCGAAGCAGCTCCTTCTTCAGGTTCTGCTCGAGGAACACTGCAAACTCGCTCTGCATCTGCAAGGCCGCCTCGGGAGGCATCAGAAATAGCCCTCCCGCTTCTTGATCTCCATCGATCCTTCTTCGTCGTGATCGATCACGCGGTTTTCGCGCTCCGACTTGCGGAACGAGATCATCTCTTCGATGATTTTTGGCACGGTGTCGGCTTTCGACCGGATTGCTCCCGTGCACGGCACGCATCCGAGCGATCTCATGCGGCACAGGATCGGCCCGGATTTCTCGTCGGGCAGAAGCTGGCCCTTCGAATAAATCAGGACGATCGAGCCGCCGCGCACCACCGCTTCGCGCTCGCGCGCGAAATACAGCGGCACGATCGGAATGTTCTCCGCGTGGATGTAGAGCCACACGTCCAGCTCCGTCCAGTTCGAGAGCGGAAAAATGCGGATACTCTCTCCTTTGTCAATTCTCGAATTGAAAATATTCCAAAGCTCGGGGCGCTGATTTTTCGGATCCCATTGCCCGTGCGCGTCGCGAAACGAATAGATTCTCTCCTTCGCTCGCGACTTTTCTTCATCCCGGCGCGCCCCGCCGAATGCCGCATTGAATTCCCCTTCGGCCAGCGCGTCGAGCAGCGATTTCGTCTTCAATAAGCCGCAGCACTTCTGCGTGCCCAGCGCGAACGGATTGGCGCCGGCGTCGAGCGCTTCTTGATTCTTGTGAACGATCAATTCCGCGCCGATCTTCCTCGTATATTCGTCGCGAAATTTGATCATCTCCGGAAACTTGTAGCTCGTATCGATGTGCAGTAAGGGAAACGGAATTTTGCCGGGATAGAACGCCTTCTGCGCCAGGCGCAACATCACCGAGGAGTCCTTACCGATGGAATAAAGCATCACCGGCCGTGAAAACTCCGCGGCTGCCTCCCGCAGGATATGGATGCTCTCTGCTTCGAGCATCTCCAGATGGCTGAGTCTCCGCTCGAAAGACGAACCGCCCCTTGTGCCCCTCTCGTCTTGTGTTATCTCGTCGCTGTACAGCTCTTGCGGCGTGCTTGCCATTTGCCTCGTCCTCTCGGTTAGTTCAGGTGCCTAAAAACAAAAACCCACCGGCCAGTGCTTCTCTGGCGGTGGGCTGGATAATAGCTGGGCTAGTACTACGGTCTTACTTCATTAGCCTCCCGATGCCAGAGGACTCGTGTGCGCGACAAGGACAACAAGTCTGCGCCATCCTATGGTTCGTGCTGCCAATCAACATGCAAACAAGCTAACACGCCAAGGGAAGCCGTGACAACAACAGAGTATCGGCCGACGATTCGGTCGATAACCCGCCCGCACCCAAGAGCATTCCATTGCAATTGGTTGTTCGCGAAACGGAGGACCGGATGTCCCGCACCTCAAGCCTGGCGGCTTGAGCGACTGGCGACGGTCTGCACCGCTTGGGATGGAGAGGCGGGAGTTTCCGCGCACGGACGACGATGGCTCATTTGCCTAAAACATGGACCACATCAGGCGTTGAAGATAGGAGTAATCCAGGCGCGTCATGCCCACGGCCACAGCCATGATCAACACTCCGAAAATCGTTAGGAGCGTCACCGAAAGGCTGGGCGAGCGCCGGTGCGCCTCCGGAAGCAAATCAGAGGTTGCCGTGTAAAGAAAGAACCCGGATGCAAGAGCCAGAAAAACAGCAAGCCACTTCGGAGACGGCAGGAATCGGAGAGCAAGAATCGCGCCGACAACGGGCGCAATGGCGTCCATTCCGAGAAACAGAAAATCCGTACGCCGCGCTTTTTCGCCCCGAGTGACCAGCATCATGGTGTTAAGGCCGTCGCTCGAGTCATGCGCCACGATGGCCAGCGCTACCACGACGGCGACGCGCAAACTCACCAAGCTGGCCGCGCCGATGGCGGCACCATCCAGAGTGCTGTGGGCAATGAGTCCGACGGCGCTCATCCGGCCGAGGTGGCGATGCGCTTCATTGGCGCAATCGCCTTCCGGGCACGCGTGAAGAATTAAGACGCGCTCCGCGACGTAGAAGCCGAGGAAACCGATCACTAAGACGAGAAACATCGGCCGGATGCCCCAGCCCTGCGACTCCGCGGCCTGAAGGGACTCCGGCAGCAGGTCAAAGAAGGTAGCACCGAGGAGCATTCCGGCGCCCATCCCTAGGAGCAAGTGAATTCGCTTCTGCCCACGGACGGCGACTAAACCTCCGCAGAGAGTTGAGAGCGTCGCGAAAGTGCTGAGAACCACGGCAGCAATTTTCGTTTCGATTGTCCCTCCACCTATCTTGGGCTTGCGTCTTCGCCGTATAATACTCTCTTCAAGGACAGCGGTCCCGTCGGCCTCGCCGTTGCCAGCAAGATTATGTTGACAACGGAAGCCGTACGCTCGACCATCCAAATGAAGTACCTTGACATGGCCAAAGGATTCACCCGTCGGCTCTTAGTTCTCGTAGCGATCCTGGCCCTTGCCGCAGTTTCAACTGCGGCGGTGGCCCACGGCCACCTCGATGCCAATTCAAGCGATGAATCTCATTGCCCGTTGTGCATGGCTTTGCACTGCGCAAAGCAGGCGGTTGTCGCTCCCATTGTCGCGATTTGCTTTACGCCGGTGCAGGCAGATGTTCTTGCTCCTTCCGGAAGTTTCGCCATTGTCTTTGTCCAACCGCTCCTGACCCAAGACCGCGCTCCTCCCCTACCGTAAGCGCTTTTCGCCCTACACACAATCGACGAATCGCGAGATTCACCGGATGCCTTGACGTTGTTCCACGTCACGCATCGGTCCCCACTTAATCTCCGCCGCCGCGCAACAAACCGGCGGACTTCCTTGCTAAGGGGAGGAACGGTCATGAAATGCAGAAGAACGAAATTAGGGCGAACCTTTGCAGTCTGGGGAATTGCGGCGCTGGCGGCATTCTTATTGATGACACTCCCGGCGATGGCCGCAGCCGGCCCCCAAGATTCCAGCCAGCAACAAACGTCCGGCGACCAACAGTCGTCGTCCCGGCAGCCGCCGGATCCAGCCGTTCAGCAGCAGCAGAATCCAGATGTGAAGCCCGGTAGCAAGGCCGATGTCAATGCGATAGGTGACCGAGGTGTCGGGAAGGGGTTGGATTTTTACTCGCTCGATAGAGAAGTTGCGCTGGGAAAGCAGCTCTCGCAGCAGGTTGACCGAACCGCCAAACTGATCACCGATCCCGTCGTCACCGAATATGTGAACCGCCTCGAGCAGAACCTGGCGCGAAATTCCGACTGCCGCGAGCCGATTACCGCCAAAGTCATCGATTCGGATCAGGTGAATGCCTTTGCCTTGCCGGGAGGATTCCTGTATGTCAATAGCGGGCTCATCCTCCGCGCCGATGAAGAATCGGAGCTGGCCGGGGTGATGGGCCACGAAACTGCCCACATCTGCCTGCGGCACGGCACGAAGAACGCTACGAAGCAGGACATCGTGCAACTCGCTTCGATTCCTGCGATGATGTTCATTCCCTATTCGCTCGCGGGTCTCGCCATGTACCAGGGCATGAACCTCGCGATTCCTGTCGCCTTCCTCAAGTTCTCCCGCGACGAGGAACGCCAGGCTGACTATTTTGGATTGCAGTACATGTACAAGGCTGGCTACGACCCCAATTCCTTCGTGTCCTTTTTCGAAAAGATCGCGGCGGCAGAAAAAAAGCAGCCAGGCACTGTTGCTACCATTTTCGCGGACCATCCTCCCACGCCCGATCGCATCGAAGCCATTCAAAAGGAGATCGCAACTATTCTGCCGGCACGTGACCAGTACGTCGTGACCACGTCGGAGTTTGACGCCGTGAAGAAGCGCTTGCAGATGATCGAAATGAATCAGAAGGTCGACAATGGCAGGAATCGCGGGCCGACGCTGCGCAAGAAGACCAAGAATCCCACCACGGCGGACGGCGGATCGACTGACGACACCGATGATTCCGACCGGCCGACCCTGAAGCGCCGCCCGGACGATCAGCAGCCCTGACCTCCGTGAGTTGAGACAATACCGGACGCTGTGCCATCTTCGACGCATCCAGCGCTACTTCTTCGCGCGCGATGCGTTTCCTCAAGGATGCTGTATGTTGGTTAGGGAGAAACTTCATAGCTCATGGGAGATGCCATGCCTGTTTCTAGATTGAGAGTTGCCTTTGCCATTCTCGTTATTGCTCTGCCCGTATTCGCGCAAGGCAAGCCGTCCGCGGAAGCGCACGTCACGCGGGCAACTTTGGACAACGGATTGAAAGTGGTAATCGTCCGCGACCCGCTCGCTCCGGTTGTCACCATCCAGTTGAACTATCTTGTGGGCGGTAACGAGACTCCCGCGGGCTTTCCCGGAATGGCGCACGCGCAGGAACACATGGCTTATCGCGGTTGTTCCTCCCTTACGGCCGATCAGATTGCGGCCATCTTTGCCCAGCTCGGCGGCGCCGGCGACGCCGACACACAGCAAAACATCACTCAATTCTTCGAGACTGTTCCCGCGGCTGATCTGGACGTTGCCCTGCGCACCAACGCGGACTGCATGCAAAACATCCAAGACGCGCAGTCCGAATGGGCCGAAGAAAAGGGAGCGATCGAGCAGGAAGTCGCGCGTGACCTCTCCAATCCGACTTATAAATTCATCACCCGCTTGAATGAAGACATGTTTGCCGGCACGGCCTACAGCCACGACGCCTTGGGAACCAAGGAGTCCTTTGACGCAACGACAGGCGAAATGCTGAAGCAGTTCTATAGCCGCTGGTATGCGCCCAATAACGCAATACTGGTCGTCACTGGCGATGTCGATCCGGACGCAGTCCTCCCAAAGGTGAAGGAGTTCTTCGGAAAAATCGAAAGGAAGACGTTGCCGCCGCGCCCCGAAATCAATCTTCCTACAGTCAAATCGGAATCGTTCACGCTCGACAGTAACCTTCCCTATCTGCTCGCGTTCATTGCTTACCGGATGCCCGGCACTGACAGCCCCGACTATGCCGCCGTACAGATCCTGTGCGACGTGCTTTCCAGCCAGCGGGCGAATTTATATGCGCTGGTTCCGCAAGGGAAAGCGCTCGGAACCGAATTCGGACTGGCGGAGGCGTATCCGAAGGCCAGCGTCGCCTATAGTGCCGCCGCTTTACCCGCTGATGGAGACTCCGCGGCCATCATTCAGGAGATGCGCAGCATCGTGGCCGACTACGCCAAGAACGGCGTGCCGGAAGATTTGCTCGAGGCCGCCAAGCGCCGCGAAATTGTCGGGGCAGAGTTTCGGCGCAATTCCATCTCGGGTTTGGCCGACGCTTGGTCGGAAGCGCTGGCCGCCGAAGGCCGCAACTCGCCAGATGATGACATCGACGCGATGAAGCGCGTGACCCTGGAAGATGTGAATCGCGTCGCCAAACAGTATCTCCTCGATCAAAACTCCATTACGGCAGTGCTCAAGCCCGCGCCGTCCGGCGCTGCTGTCGCTTCGAAAGGCTTTGGAGGAACCGAGGAGCTCACCTCGCCTCCAACCAAGCCTGTGGAATTGCCCTCTTGGGCTTCGGCCGAGCTGTTGTCGCTGCAGATACCGCCCGCGCCTCCCCCGGTCGCCGACATGACCTTGCCCAACGGCATCCGTTTGATCGTAAAAACTCTAAGCATTGCTCCGACGGTGAGCGTCTATGGGAGCGTGAAGCACGATGCCAGAATGGAAACGCCGCATGGTCAAGACGGCGTCGCGGACCTGCTCCAAAATCTCTTTTCCTACGGCACGACGACTCTCGACAGGCTCGCGTTTCAGAAGGCTCTCGACGATATCGCCGCCGACGAATCGGCCGGCTTCGATTTCTCGCTCGAGGTTTTGAAAGAAAATTTTTCTCGCGGCGTTCAGTTGCTGGCGGACAATGAGTTGAATCCCGCGTTGCCCGAGCAGGCATTCAATGTAGTCAGGCCGCAAACGGCACAATTTGTTGCGGGACAATTGAAAAGTCCCGGCTATAAGGCCGGCCGCGCTCTTAGCCTTGCGCTGCTGCCGCCCGACGATCCTGCTCTTCGGCAGACCACTCCGGAAACGGTTTCCTCGCTCACTCTTGCCGATGTGAAAGACTATTACGGGAAAGCGGTCCGTCCTGACCTCACCACGATCGTCGTTATCGGCGATGTGACCCCCGATCAAGCCAAGAGCGTCATCGAAAAATGGTTCGGCCCGTGGAAGGCCACCGGACCCGCGCCCGAAGTAGATCTCCCTCGCGTTCCCGAAAACAAACCGTCCGCCGCCACTGTTCCGGACCCGACGCAACTCCAGGATTCCGTCACTCTTGCCGAAACGCTCCCGATGGACCGGTTTGATCCCGACTATTATCCGCTCCAACTCGGCAACCACGTTCTCGGCGGCGGATTTTATGCGACGAGGCTGTATCACGACTTGAGGGAGGTCAACGGATACGTCTACACAGTGGACGTCAGCTTGAATGCGTCGAAAACCAGGACAACCTACGCTGTCCGCTACGCGTGCGATCCGAAAAACGTATCGAAGGCCAAGCTGCTCATCGTGCGCGACCTCGATGCGATGCAGAAAGAAAACGTCACGCCGGCGGAATTGCAACAGGCCAAGGCCCTGCTCCTGCGGCAGATTCCGCTCAGTGAATCGAGTGAAGACGATTTGGCCGGCGGGCTGCTGGCTCGCTCTCAGATCGGCCTCCCGCTCGACGAGCCGTTTCGAGCGGCGAAGCTGTACTTCTCAATGACCGCCGAGGAAGTGCGTGCGGCCTTCGCAAAGAGAATCCGGCCCGACGGCTTCGTTCAAATCGTCCGGGGCCCGGCGCCGCAATAGCCTCGAAAGCCAACGCGCAGCGCCGCGAACTCGAAATTTTTGTCGTGCCTCGCTCTTATTCGCTTTCATAGGCGACGCAGTTCAGAGTCGCTGCGATCGCCTGGCGTACTCCGAACCAACTCCAGTCCGTGCTGCGCCTCGACAAAGTATCCCGACGCGGACTGTATCGTCATCAATCGCGCGCCAAACCTTATCTGCAAGAACAGGTGACCGCCGCTCGAAAATCTCACCAGCGACACTTCCGGCGACGGCTTGCTGACAATTTGCTGACGACCTGGCGGCAATCCCTAAGATACAGCACCACTCCGAGGCGCCACTGTCGTTAAGTCAATGTGCACGCTACAATGTTCCAACACCTTGCCTTCGGAGGGGTGGGTGAGCGGTTGAAACCGGCGGTCTTGAAAACCGTTAGGCCCGAAAGGGTCTCGTGGGTTCGAATCCCACCCCCTCCGCCATTCGCAATTCACGGATATTTCCTCGCCGCCCCGCAATAACCACGCTGTGCCCCTCGCGCCTTGATTCATTCGCATGAATCCTGGAACTTCTCCCCGGCAATTCCTCCCCCTGCGCTAGAATTTCTCAGGTGCGTCCTGGATGAAAATTCCCCGGTCCTCTTTTCTCATTCTGGCGGCATGGGCTTTTTTTGTTGGCGGCTACGTTCTCGGCTCCTTGCTGATTCCCCCGGGCCGCGCGCTTTCCACGTTCGGCGATATTTTCCTCTGTTTTATTCCCCTATTCGCCAACGCATGTCTCCTATGGAACGCCGCTTCTCCCTATCGCCGCCGCAACGCTTTCTGGATGTTGATGGCTTTCGGCTGCACTCTCTGGCTTGCCGGCCAATTGGTCTTCGTATACGAGGATCTCCAGGCACATTCCAATTTCGACGGTCCCTTTCCCGGCGACATTCTCTTTTTCTTGCATACCGTTCCGTTCATGGCCGCGCTTGCTCTGCTCCCTCACGCTCGCAAAATGGCGGAAACTCTTCGTTACGGATTTCTGGACCTGCTTCTCCTCTCCGTGATCTGGCTTTACATCTACATCTTCGTGGCTTTGCCTTGGAAGGCAATCGCTCCCAACCTGGATCTATTCCACGTGCGCGACCTCGAAACCTACATGCTCGAAAATCTCGTGGTTGTCTTCGGTTTCGGCATCCTGTTCTTTCGCACGCGCGGCAGTTGGCGCGTCATCTACGGCAATTTCTTTGGCGCCTTTTCGTTGTATGCTGCCGGATACGCCCTTCTCGACCGCATGCTTCTCGCCGGAAAATTTCATCCCGGCAGCATTTACGACGCTCCGGTCGCCGCCGCTTTCGTCTGGATCGGAACCACCGGCATTCTCGCCCGCCATCTGCCGCTGGAGCCGGAATCAACTGCCGACCTCAGCCGCCGCGACACGCAATGGCCCGCGCGGTTGGCCATGCTCGGAGTTCTCTCTCTTCCTGTCATGGCTGCTTGGGCGGTTTTTGCCGGCGAAGTCCCCCAATCAGTGCGCAATTTCCGCCTCATCGTCACGCTGGTGGGAATTTTTGCAGGCACCGCGCTGGTTTTTCTTCGCCAGTACCTCGTTTATCAGGAGCGCACCGCGCTCGTGCAGGAACTTTCCGACTCGCTCGAAAACGTCCGTCGCCTGCAGACTCACTTCGTCCAATCCGAGAAGCTCGCCTCTCTCGGCCAATTGGCCGCCGGCGCCGCTCACGAAATCAATAATCCGCTCACCGCGATTTTGGGCTACGCCGACGTTCTCACCCTCGAGCATGAAGAAAGGACGCGTCCGCACATGCTCGGCGAAAAAATCCGCGAACAGGCCCGCCGCACCAAAGAACTCGTCAACAATCTCCTCAGCTTCGCGCGCCAGGTTCCCGCCGAAAAACAGCTCCTCGACCTCAACACCGTTCTCGCCGGAGCGATTCAGCTCCGCACTCTCGATCTTCGCGACCGGAACATCCGCATCGAATTCGAAGGCCGCACGATTCTTCCCGCCGTCCGCGGCGATCCCAATCAGTTGCTCCAGGTTTTCTATCACCTCATCAGCAATGCCGTAGACGCCATGGAGACCATCGGCGGCGGGGTCCTCCTCATCCGTTCTCTCCGCGAGCGCAACGTCGTCGTCATCGAATTTTCCGATACAGGCCCGGGCATGAGGGAGCCTGAAAAAGTTTTCGATCCCTTCTACACCACCAAGCCTGTCGGCAAAGGCACGGGTCTCGGCCTCAGCATCTGTTACGGCGTCATGCAGGAGCACGCCGGTCGCATCATGGGCTTCAATCGCCCCGAAGGCGGCTGCACCTTCCGCCTCGAACTCCCCGCCGTGCTCGCTGTCTTCCCTCTATCCGCTCCCCCTCCTTCTTCCGTCTCTTCTCGCTAACTCTCTTCGTTCCCCACCGCATTCACTCCGGCCCATTTTTCGCCGCACTCGCCGCTATGCTACAGTTCTCACCTCTCTATGGACGCTCCCGCCATTTCCACACGCGCGCTCACACGCACCTTCGGCTCTCTTGTTGCCGTGCAGGACATGAATCTCGACGTCGCTCCCGGTCAATTTTTCGGCTTCCTCGGGCCCAACGGTGCCGGCAAATCCACCACGATCAAGATGCTCACCGGCCTGCTCGCACCCACTTCCGGATCGATTTCCATCCTCGGCATTGATCTCGCCGCTGACCCCATCGAGATCAAGCGCCAGATTGGCGTCGTTCCCGAAGGCATGGCTCTTTTCGGCCGTCTTACCGGCGCGGAATATCTGAATTTTGTCGGCCGCATGTATGGCCTCGACCGCGTCACCGCCGCCCAGCGCGCCGCCGAGCTGCTCGATTTCATGCAGCTCGACGACCAGCCAAAAACGCTCGTCACCGACTATTCCCACGGCATGCAGAAAAAACTTGCGCTCGCCGCCGCGGTCATCCACGGCCCGCGCATCCTGTTTCTCGACGAGCCTTTCGAGGGTGTCGACGCCATCGCTTCCGGCACGCTCAAATCCATGCTCCAGCGCATGATTGCTCGCGGCGCCACCATCTTTCTCACCTCGCACGTCCTTGAAATCGTCGAGCGCCTCTGCAGCCACGTTGCCATCATTAATCGCGGACGCCTCGTCGCGCAGGGCTCGCTCGAAGAGCTTCGCGCCGGCGTCGCCGCGCAGTCGCAAGCGGCCCTGGCCAGTGCGGATCCTTCGCTCGCGAACGCCGAACAACCTCTCGTTCCCGGCGAAAAGCTCACCCTCGAGCAGATTTTCCTTCGCATCGTCGGCGGCTCGCGCACCGTCGATCAGGAACTTTCATGGCTCGGCTGACCTCCGCGCAGACCCGCGGCCAGCTTGCCGCCATCACCGCTCTCCGCTGGCAGCTCTTTCTGCACTCCCTCCGCTCTCTCGGCGGCCGCCTCGAAATGGTTTCCCGCATTTTTTCGTTTGCCGGGTTCGGAATTATGGGTTTCGGCGGCGCCGTCGGTGCGGGATTCGGCGCTTGGGCGTTTGTCTCGCAGGGCCGCGCCGAGCAAATCGCTTTTCTCGTCTGGCCGATTCTTCTTTTCTGGCAGCTATTTCCGGTAATGGCGAGCGCATTCTCGGAAAACGTCGATTTCTCGAACCTTCTTCGTCTTCCCCTTTCCTTCCGTTCTTACGCTCTCGTGCGCATCGTTTTCGGAGCTTCGAATCCTTCCACTCTCGTCGGCGCTCTCTGGCTTCTAGGCCTCGTCGTCGGCGTCTCGATCGCTCGCCCCATGCTCTTTCCTCTGGCCTTCCTGACTTGCGTCCTCTTCGCTCTCTTCAATCTGTTTCTCTCGCGCGCCATTTTTTCCTGGGTCGAACGCTGGCTCGCCACGCGCCGCGCCCGTGAAATCCTGGGCGTCGTCTTTCTCTTGTTCGTCATCAGCCTGCAATTCATCGGCCCGCTCGCGAACCACTTTTCGGGCGCGCGCCGCTTCCCCCTCGAACACATCCTCCTGCAAGTTCTCCCCTTCGAACGTCTCCTTCCGCCCGGCATCGTCGCCGCATCTCTGGCTCGCGCCGCAGAAGGACAAGTCGTCTTGACGCTCGGCGCCCTGCTGATTCTCGCGGCCTGGACTCTTGCCGCATTGTGGCTCCTCATCGTCCGCCTCGCCGCTCAATACTCCGGAGAAAATCTCAGCGAAGCGTCCGCCAGACCTTTCGCTTCCGTCGCGCGCAAGTCCGGCGTCGAGA
>Ga0335072_10004242_pt1 | contig 21400 bp, 18 predicted proteins | sample Lox_Sample_21_FD_206725 | JGI IMG/M metagenome (GOLD analysis project Ga0335072, IMG submission 206725) | Soil microbial communities from Loxahatchee National Wildlife Refuge, Florida, United States - Lox_Sample_2.1 | ecosystem: Environmental > Terrestrial > Soil > Wetlands | place: USA...
CGGTCCTATCTCGACCTTCACCACATCGGATGGAGCACAGCTATCACTCACTTCGTCATACGTGTCCAGAACGCTCTCTGCTGCTTCCCAGTGCCAACCCACGCTGACTTATACTTTTGGCGACCCTTACCCAACAGGATGCTACCAGACGACCGAAACGTGGATGCCTTCGATTCCCGAATCATCGCAAATGACCATCACACAGGGCATCAGTACAACCACCTCCGTCACACAGGGCATGAATACAACCACCTCTGTCACACAGGGCATTAGTACAACCACCTCCGTCACACAGGGCATCAGTGCAACCATCTCGACCGGTGACCCAATGCCGTCTTCGCAACTTGCCATGACCACGTCGGGGACCATAGGCTTTACCCTGTCGGAATTACATGTCGAAATCTCGGGCACTTTCACGAAGCTGGACTACTTTCTCTCGCTCTACCTGCCAACATTACTGGCTGTTCTCCTCCAAACAATCTGGGCTGTTGTGTTCGCTGCAACAAAGATGATGGAGCCGTTCTATCAGCTAGCAAGCCCCGACGGCGCACTGGCAAAAGACTCCATTCTGGTCGAGTACTTGTCCTCGGCGATGTCTATATCGACGCTTCGAACCATGCTCTCTGGGCACTGGGTCATGCTCCTTGCCAGTGTCATCTATTTTTCTGCAGGACTTCTAGCGCCGCTTGCATCGGAGTCAATGGGAGTTCAGCCGACAGCAACCTGTCATACTGCGATCGCCGTCGACCAGCCATGTGCTCCTGCTTGGATTGTTTTCCTACCGGCGACACGGGCATTGGAGGCACTGCTTGCTTTTCTGCTTATCGCTGTGTTCCTGCTACTTATCGTCAGTAGCAGGCGTATGAGTGGCGTGTACGAAAATCCAACAAGCATAAGATCAATGGTAAACCTTCTTGGCGAACCAGCCGTACAGCGAGACTTCCAGGATATTGAGCCTAACGCTACAAAGTCTGACGTGAAAAAGGCGCTCGCTGACAACAGATACAGGCTTGGATACTTCGAGGCTAGTCCAGGGTTTCATCGCCTTGGACTTACCAAGGTTACCCCGACGGAGCCGTGGCAGGGGTCATCATCGCAATATGGCTACACTGCTGTGGATAATCCTTCTCAACCCTGCGAAAACAAGTCGAGACCACCGAGATGGTCCAGATTTCTCAGGGATGGACTATTTCTTCTGCTTCTCCTCACACTCTTCGGCCTAATTCTCGGCTATTACCTCGACAACAGACAGACAGATAGCCTGAACAAGTTTTTCAACAGCAACACCTTCGGCCCCCGCTTCCTGTTATCTAGCCTTGCTGTTCTCATTAGTGTGGGCTGGAAACAAGCAGAACGCGAGACTCGGATCATGGAGCCATACCGAAAATTGGCATCAGGCCTAAAACCTGGAAAGGGGACAATTGACGTTACCATGACGGGAACGCCTTACAGCACTGTCTTTATTGCACTGGGGCGAGGTGATTTATTTGTCTCTTGGACTGCATTGATGGCAATTCTCTCTGATATTCTGATCATCGCCGTGACAGGTGTACCATTCTCACCTGCACAAATACATGAAGCTGGTCTAGCGAGCTTCTATATCAGCTTTGGTATCCTGAGTCTCATGATCCTTAGTCTACTAGCTGTTGTGATCCGACGGAGATCGAATCCGAGAATGCCTCGCGATCCTGATACGTTGGCTCATGTATGGTTGTACGTGTGCGCGAGCAGCATGACTCAAAAGAAAGGAGAAATGTATCAGAGCGACGTTTCGCAATACTGGTTTGGTCTTTCGACAGGGTCTGATGGCAAACAACGCTGGATGATTGACAAGGATCAACATGGCGTTGCGCAGGCGTTAAATTCCTACTAAACCCACTCTTATCATGTAACGATAATGTCTAATGTCATCAAAGCACCGCAAAAGCGCTCACATAGCTCACACTGCTGTCCCTCACACTCTCCACATCACTACTCCGCTCGTACCGCGTGAACCTGAATCTTCTCCTCCCAGCTTTGAGCTCATTCTCTAACCCCTTAGCTAGTCTCTCAACCTCCTTGAGGCCAGTCATGAATACCCTAATCGGATATCTCCCACATAGCGTGTTCCCTGTATCCTGAAGTATCCGTAGGAATTGCGCATACTCTCCCGTCGTAATAGCATACACACGCGCGCGGTCCGCATGGGCGATACTTTCGTATATCTCTGGCCCAGAATCCGGCACTTGCTTGCTAGATTAGAGATTATGCCTTGGCTTGGTTAACTTGAGGATATCTTGATTTCGTGGGCAACCTGGCATAAGCGGGCACCCAGCAGCAGCTTTCGTACGTGTTAAAGGAGTTCCATGTGGTGGGTGGAAGTGTAGAAGCCAAACTCCGGACGTCATCTTTTGTAACTTGACATCTGCCCAAACCTGCTGAGGAACTCTCCCAGAAACGACAAGCTCGGGAGAAGGATCATTCAACAAATTGCTGACTTTCAACCCATCACTTCGAGTTTGCATAGAGGCGACACTGACAAAGGTCAACTTCCGGCAACGCCTTCCTCGGATGTTTCGACACATATCGAACAATATCTGATGCTGATCCATGGAGCCTGATGAAGGTCATCAACTGAGGTGATGGCTTGCAAGTCTCACGCTGTATTATCGCCCAGATTATCCTCTTCACCTGGTAACTGGAAGCCGCTCAAAAATTTGTCTGCCTGGACTTTTCCTCTTTGTTCAGCTATGAGCTTCTTTCTCTCTTCAAGTTCTTTCCGCCGAATTTCCTTCCTTGCATCTCTCTCCTTCCTCGCTCTCTCGGTCTCTAGCCTTTCTTGTTCCAATGCTTCCATTTCCTTCTTTCTACCCTCTGCATCCTTACTAAAGCCATAGAAGCCCGTGCCCTTTGTTCGTACCTCAGCATGCGCATCATAATGGCGCTCAGGAGGAGGTGTAGCCGATCGATCTCGTTTTTTGGCGATATTTGCCATACGCTCGGCAATCATTTCATCCGGATTGAAGGCATTATGCTGCACTGTGTCGCCGTAGATGATATTCGTAGGCATGTTTGGCCTTGCCGAGAAATGCTCTTCCTCCGCGGCAGCATTCGCTTGTATTCGCCTACGCCTTTCTTCTCTCGCTGCTGCCGCCTTTGTACCTTTTCGTCTCCGCCCAAATTCGTCTTCGTATTCTACCAATTCCTGGCCCTCATCGCTAGCTTCATCTTCAGATCCAGAAGATGTGTCGTCACTCTCATTGGCACCACCTCTTGCTTCTCTTTCTGCCCACTTCCTATCAAAGTCAACAAGACCACGTTCGTCGCGTCCATTTGCAGAAGCGACATAGTCACCTCGCTTCATAGCTGCGTAAAGGCGCGCTTTTTCCTCCATTCGCCGTTTCGAGCGATGGATCGTAGCAGAATCAACCGTGCCCAGATCGGCAGCAGTCTTGTGTCTTTGCTCGCCATCTTCAATAGAATCTGCAGCTGACCGCTTTTTCACATTCTTATTGTGCGCAGTGAAGATATCGGACTTTGCCTTGTTCGATCGAGGGCGAGCAGTCGAGGCGTTACTTTTGGAAGAGTTGGAGATAAGGGATGCTAGGCTGCTGGAGAAGGCAAGGGAGGTCGAAGACGATATATCTTTCGTCTTGGTTTTAGATGCTTGCTTAACACCGTAGAGACCTTCCGCACGGTCTGTCATGGTCGGAAACGGAGATGCTGTTTAGGTCTCTTCTCATGATTTCGACCTCAAAAAGTCTAGCCTTTTCCTAGGGCCTTCAGTGTCTCCGCACAAGGCTTGCCCTGCCCCGCAATTTCAGGAACAACCGGATTTATCTGAGTAACTGTGGGATGGGCGGCAGAATCGCACGCCCCGGGGGCAGCGACGTGATCCCCGTCCGCAGCCTCTGAAAACGACTCCACTGCACTGCACACCCACACCATCCCCACCTCTTTCTATTCCTGCGTCTTCCATCAGAAACCGCTTTCGACTCATCGCGCATCCGTCCCAAAATGGATCCGTCCGAAGTCTGCAGCAGGCGCCCCCCCTCCCTTCCCTCCTGCTCCTGGCCGTGGGAGGACAGGATATAATAGAACGGAGCGGTCCAGCAACGTTGCAGCTTGCTTGAAACCCACCTTGCGCCGTCCAGTCGCCCCCGGCCTCAGTTCTCTTCCCTCCTCGTCGACACAATGCCTGAGCTCACATTCAGCTTCGACGCCCCGTTGGAAGCCAACCATGTCTCGAGCGAAGAACACCCAAGCCCAGCTAGACGAGTTCCGTCAGATGCCATGGATCAAGCCCGACTACAAAGCAGCAACCTTGGATGCTCTCAGGAAGGTCGAGAGATACTGGCGTCGGTACAGTCCCTCCGCTCTGCGCCTTCGGTCGGGGGTGCGTTCAGGCCGAATATCTTTTGCTGACTCAGGCAGGTACTGCACACACATCCACGCCGACCACAAGGCCGCCCTCCTCAGCGAGGAATCCTCCATGTACATGAATTTCATCGACTGGATGGCCAGGACTTCTCGCAAAAAGAAGAAAAAGACATATAGTGACTACTGGAAACTGCTTTCCATATGCTTCTCATTGCTGGCTCAACGCCAGATGTTACCGAATCCTTAGCAAAGGTCCAAGGTGATGCCGCGACTTTAATGTAAGCATCTCATTCAGTTGATAAAATTACATGACGATTAACATTTTCAGGTTGCCGCCTCCGACCAAGAAGCCACGGCGTACCATTCAATGGAGGTTGGAGGAGACACTTGCATGTCAAATGCCTAAGCAAATATCGACGCCACTCACGACGTTGAAGCAAATTTCTCATCTCTGCGCAACATTACAGCTAGTTTGCGAAGGAATGGGATGTCTAGGCGCTCTGACTGATCAACGAAGGAAGAGATACACAATTCATGCCGTGCGGAGACACCCACGAGCACTTGCTTCCCAGGATATTGTCTCTCTTAAGGATCTCCTATCTACACCAGCGCCAAAAACAGCCCTTGCCTCACCAGCGCTGAAAGTCCACCATACAAAACAAGAGCGCTTGCAACTTGCGCTTATCCTGGCATCGACAATGTTGCAATTACATACAACTCCTTGGTTGAACGAGCGCTGGGGGAAGAGCGATATCCGATTCCTCCGCCAGCCGGGAGGAAGCCGCGCCCCTCTGATTGAGCAGCCATATATCTCGAAATCGTTCAGGTCATCCAAAGCCCTGCACTCAACCTGCGCAGTCTCGAACAAGTCCCCATCTGCGTCCGTCATCCGCAACAAGAGTGTCTTCGATCTCGGTGTTCTTCTAATCGAACTCTACTATAACAAATCACTAGAGCAGATGCAAACTCCCGAAGATCTAGACGATAATGGCAAAGTGAATGCTTACACAAGTTTGGTTACGGCAAATAGATTGATTCCTGAGGTTTACGCCGAAGCTGGTGTCAGATACGGCCATGCAGTACGTCGATGCTCAGCACTGCCTAGCTGTGGCTGCCGGTACCTTGAGCTACCTGACGCTAATACCCAGGCTGTCCTCGGTTGCCTACAGGAGACAGACTGTAATGATTCAGGAATACCAAGAAAATATGTACGACGACACTGCCCGATTTCGCATGTCTACGACAAGACTGGTGCACTTTCTCAGAGGACGGTGCGGATGCAGAGCCTTTGGAATCGGAGCCGCATGGGCGCATAAGTCATTCCGACCGAACACCGGAATTCGGTCCCGTGTGAACATGACTTTGCGACAGGCCGAGCCTTGCAAACTGTGCGTCGCTGATAAGTCCCCTAGCATACATCCATCGCATAAGACCAAAGTCAGTCCTGACAGTGGCTAGCCTTTGGCCACGTCTGAAATGGTCGTTTGCCATGTGAGACAACATTGCGTTCCATGCCCAACCGTGGCTGATTTGAGTGAAAATTGACCCACAAAGGAAGCAGCTCGCATGCACCGGCAAGGGATTACCCCGGAAATGGGAGAAGACATGGGTCTTGAAAAGAGGTATGTCGGAAAATGACTCCTCACAGTCGAGCATTTGGAATGGACAGATCAGATCGGCTTCTGAAATATACCGGTCAGGGACTGCCAGGACCCCGTCGTACGACTCAAGAAGGTTCATTCCGTCAAGCACGCTTACCAGGCCGGTATCTGCGGATCCAGCGCTTGAAGGATCTGTTACTCCAGATGACATGGGCGGCACCATATCTGAAGCGGTCGTGTCTGCGAAGGAATTTGTATCCTCCTCGAAACTGGCATTCCTTTGATTTTCAGCAGGGCCATTCTCTCCAGATCGAGTTACGTCAATTCGAGTGGATGTTTCAGTGGGTTTGGGAATAGGAGCAACATCCTGGATGAGGGATTTGAATGACGGATTGCTAGAGGCTGTAGGGGCTCGACTGGGACGTTGGCTTTGTAAGTTGATTCCTTTTGCGTTGGTTTCAGTGTCCAGCGAGCCACCTTGCCCGGCATGATCAGCTTCTAACACGAGATGCACATTCTTGAAACATCTGATGTCGCCGAGATGTAAACCGCCATGAGACTCGCTTTGTGGCGTTGAAAGCTCAGACTTTACTGGCCTCGCTCGAGAAGGTCCTATGGCTCTGGGCTCGAGCTTGGACGCGGCATCTCCCTCGTTGCCACCGCGAATTTCTTGGCCAGTCCGAGCTGGAGCAAATATTTCATGCTCACTTGCTGCAATCTCCTTGTAAGACAATGTATACAGCTGATCACAACTTTCGCTATGGATCATTAGCCTCTTAGCCAGCAAGCCAACTTTAGGTTCACTTGCCAGTAGAGTTCTCCGTTGACTTGCGGGTCGAGCAATAGGCCACACTTTGCGCACATGGTCGTGTATGTCATCATAAGCATTGTCATTGAGATCCTCGATCTAGGCTTGACCAAATCTTTCCAATTGGAATGTTCGATTACCACGCCTCGACTGTCACCAATGGTGAGGTGATAGTTTCTATGAACAACGTGTCGGAAGCCAGGTTTACCTTCGAAATGTACTTCGACGAAAGCACTGAAGATCTTAAAATGCTCACACGTAGAGAACGGGACTCGCAACGGGACACCTAGTGCATCTTCGAAGAGGACAAAGTTTCCTCCAAGCAATGATAATTGCCGTGGAAGCTGTGTCAGGCACCGGAGAACCCAGATTGCCGTCATTACGATTAAGGCGGCAAAGACTGGATCGCTAGATGCGTTAGCAACCCACTTTTGAAACGCCCTCTTGGTCGACGGATTGCAATAGAGGACACAACAGCTCACAGATACTAACGCGACGCTGATATTGTTAACCAAATCTTCAAAAGCATTGTTGCCAATCTCGGTAGAGCTGTGAGGCTGGGCCATGTCAGTTGCCATACTCTTCCTGACCTGGCAGCTGCTCAAGTCTTGCGGTGCGTAGATGTCTCTGGGAGTGTAGTAGAAGAATTTTTGGAAGCCTATCTGGACCAGGGCAAGAAACTGCTTGAGGAAGCGAGCATCCTTTTGCTTCTTGGTAGTTATGGGAAGAATTGGGGTGGCTTGAGCAACATGCGTGACATTTGCTTCGTGCTCCCGAACAGAGGCCTGTTCCGCGTCCCGTAGTCGAAGGTGAGAATCAAGGTCAGAGATCCTGGAACATAGAACATCTTGGGACGATAAGAGCTGCGCCAAGAGTACGTCCTTATTACTATTCATTTCAGCGATCAACCGCTCCTCAGCCAATAAAATGTTGTCTGTGTTCTTCCCAGCGTGGTCTTCCACCTTTTTCGCCAGACTTGTGCGGAGGTCCGAAACATCAGAGGTGAGTTGTGAGACGCCATCGTTCGTGCTTTGTGCACCTAAGCTATCAAAACTTAGCACCTTAACACGTGCTCACGCTGTGCAGACATACACGATTGTGTCAAGTGTAATAGCACTGAGACCAGCCGTCAACCTAGCGATACGTTCTCTGAAGTCTTGATCACCATTAAACGCCCACCCTAGCTTTTTGGCAACACCCCGTCGTTTGCTTGAAGAAGCCGAACAACCTAGAGCCGCATCACTTTTCCGAAGCTCTTCGCTGATCTGCTGGTAATGTTCTTGTACAAGCCGTACGGAATCCGACAGTGCGGTTGAAGACGGTGTTGCTGATGGCGCAGACTGATTTAAAAAGTCTTTAACAATTTGTAGCGACCTTATCTGCGCGTGGAGACTCTCGCTGGCAGTGCGGTACGTGCTCTGTGAGCCTCCATTCTCTCTGAGCGCAGAGATTCCTTTGCCTAAAACTCGAACTCCATTGACGATGTCAGTGGGCGACAGACCAACAACAGACATGATTTATGGCAGCGAAGAAGCCGGACGATCACAGGGTTTGGCCTGCCATAAATTCAAGGGTAGATGTCGATGCAACGAGAAAATCTACGAAAGTGAGACCTACGGATGGTGCTCAGCTGCGCCTCCGCCAAGTCTTGCGACACGACTCAAATTCTGCTTGCTTAGTCGTACCTCGCGAAGCTAATGACTTGTGCGGCATGATTGGGGAGCACAGTAGAACAAAGCAATTCTCTCAGTCAGATGGTAAGGGGCTTGAAACCATACAGCATGAGAATGACGAGCCTTGCCTGTCTTGTACAGCCCATTTAAAGCTTCTGCCCTTTAGCGGGCCTTTTTGAGGGGGTTTTCGGCCACCAGTCCAAGGCCTTGTACAGTACAGAGGGGTAGAGTGATGGAAAGGCCCAAGACCCCAGGGAATAATCTGAAACGGGCATGCGAATCATCCTTGAAGGGTCTGAAAAGGAACGACCCAGAGTTGAGGAAAGGGAGCGTTATGGCGCTCATCGCTCAAACGTGGGGTATTCTCGTTATATGCATATGACAATATGATTGATTTGGTGAGGCGTGTACATTACACGCAGCGAGCTGCCATCGGACGTACTTAATTCGCTATTGCGTTACTTTGGTCTGTACTCTACACAGACTCTGGCATTGTGTGGTGATCCTTGGGCCTTAGCTTTGGCTTTGGGTGGGGAGCATGGTGGCAAGTTGGGGAGCTTCAAAGAGCTTCTAGATTACTGCCTAGCGATGGCGCTGGAAACTCATAGGCGCGCGCGTTGGTGGCTATAGCACACAGTGAGTAGTTAGGGCAAAGAATCATCATTCAATCCTCAAACACTTGCTTCTTTAAGGCGATTGGAAAACAGACATCAGTGGCGAGCAGAGCAGAGCGCCCGAGGTGGGGCATGTGCTGCACCCCGACTTGCGCCTAATTAGCCCCCACGCGTCAGCCCCGCATGTCGCCAAATCATGAGGCTTTGTTGGCGCTTTCACTTCTCCTGTGGTGATGTGGCAGTGCAATGGCAAAAGGTGCCCCCGTTGGGCTAATCCGGAGTTCGCCTTGACACCTTTTCGATGATTTTTTCTGACCGGTGATCCAACATTGATGAATTTTGAGGTTCGCTACTTAAATGTGACTACGGAATGCGCTCTACAACTTCACGCTCTCCAGACTGGTTGACTATAAGGTAACGAGAAGTCGAACACCGAGGTATTCGCGCGGACGCAACTACGACCATGGTGAGCTGCTTTGATCGCTGTGCGATCCTCAAGGATCTCGGCAGCATGAACGATCGCGAGTACTTTTCTGATGCAATCGCTCATTTTCGCGGTTATCGTCATGACAGTTGCTCAGGTGCGAAGTTGGCAGATGACAGCCTGCGAGCTATGGACCCTGTCGGATCTTCTTTTCGGGAGATGACCGTTAAGACGGAATATCCACCCATGGACTATACAGGTATGCAGCAATTCTCTCCACACAAGCGAAATACCAGGAGCTTAACCCGTTCGCTTCCAGATACCGACCTCTACGAGAAGCTTTTCGAAGATGCTTGTAGAGGCCGCCTCGAGGCCGTCAAAATTAGTCTCCAGGCGTTGAAGGCAAAATCGCTTCCCGTTCCACTGCAACCGCTCGCTACGGTGGCAGCAGACAAGGGGTTTCCGGACATCCTAAACTTTTGCCTGAGTCAAGGGGCCGTCTTCGATCCCGATCTGGACATGGCAGCGCTCTACACCACCAAGACACCAGCGATGATTGACGTGCTCATGGCTCAGAACTGGCGCAACATTGCCTTTTCGGAGTCAGCTCGAAGAGAGACTGGATGTGCTCCAGGTTCCAAAAGCCCGCAACGACCGCCGATGCCGGTACTGCCAGGGAGTTATGCTTATGCGTTGACCCCACAGCAGATTGAAGACAGCTTCGGCGACATCAACTGGTAGGACGCAGTTGTTGGGCTTCGAATGCCTGGTATGTCACGGTGCCTTGCCGGACGGGCGAAGCGAAGCAATCAGGAGTATCTCAATGTATCATCATTGCTTGCTTGCAGAAACTATCTATGAAGTTGTTTTGTGCGAGGGAGTCAGGTCTTGTGACGCGAGGGGAGTAAGTCGGTAGGTTAGATGCGGTCTATCAAAGAGGTGGAGTTAGCGTCACGCTATGCCGAGCCATCTGAGTAATTCTGAGCTAGCTTACCTCGATGGCATTCTCGTCGCCAGCGCTATCGTCGTCGTCGTCGTCGTCGTCGAAGGTGAGATCAATTGCCGACTTCGAACGGGCGATGATCTTCCCGGCGGAGGGGAGGTCGTTGTCGTCGAAATCAGACATTTCTAGCCTCCTCCGAGGGATCGGCGCAACCGGACGAGAGAGACTGGCCGACTACAGGGAAACCTTGAAATTGACGGTGATGCATCAAGCCCGGCATGTTCGCCGGAGAAAGGTTAAAGCGAGCGGCACAACCGAGCACTGTAACATCTGAAGAGGCTGGAGGCTTGGACAACTGAAAATCCAAATTGAAGATGAGTTTGGAGGGATAGCTGTCAGCGATCAGTTGATAACACGTGGAAGCCATCGAAATCAGGTCACCCGTTACAGAAGAGAATGGGTAGATTGCGAAAAAGAAAGCCGAGCGTGACACACGAGCTGAGCGAGAGGGAGAGGACGCTCCAGCAAAAGGGGTTCGTGGGGAGCTTTATAGACACCGGGCCATGGTCTTCTCGGTGGTTTGAAAGCCCGGACAGCCGGCCAAGGAGAGCGGCCCCCAGTGGCTCACAATGTCGGGTCTTCCATGCGCCACGTCCACTCTTTGCCTTGTTACGAGTCGCCAGCCATTCCAGCGTCGACCCAAAGGTCATCCTTGCTCCTCGCCGTGTGCTACTAGCGGATGCCTGATGCAGCTCGAATTCTGCCTGGCGTTCCGCGGTATGATGCCAGATCGGACCCTCACCACGGTGAGGCATTGTCTCCATTGGCCCCCGTCTAGCTGGACAAGGTCCCACGCCGACCTCCGTTGGTATCCACTACGGCCCATCAGAACGCACTGCCGCTGTTTTCTTTGGCTCAAACGGTCCAAGGGGAAAAAAGGGGGGGTTCTCGTGGCTCGGGTGAAGCAGGTGACGACGGACCACGTTGGTAGCTATTTTGAGCCTGCTCCAGCGAACTGCTGCGCCGTCTCCAAGCGGGGGGCTCGAGCTGGGCATGCGGCATTTTCTCCAATTGGCCTTGTCGCAGTGCCAATATGCGCGGGTCCAAAACCCTCCCCCCGAGACCCAAACCCGCCGTGGTGGAGATCGGCAAAGAACGAGACAGTGCTGAGACAGTCAACGTGTTGACGCCGCGTTGTCGTGGAATACGTTGGAGGGAGGTGTGCTGGATTTTCTTTAGAAGGCTTAAAACGGATCGAGTTGCAACTGGACTGCATCTAAGGCCAATGACGTGAGCAGCTAGCTGGCGAGCTAGAACATCAGGTAACACCCATCAGCGTCATCCTTCGCCATCACCGAGGGAGACCCACAGCCAGGCAGTTGACGCGCGAGAATGCCGCCGAGACCTCGAGCGAATCGCAGCCAGCAGTCGCGTGGGGGGGATTCTTCTGACTGGCTGCGTCGTATCTTTCGGTGGGGCTGCGGGCTTGCAGGGGAGGGTCGGGGGGCAAAGTGGAGCTCGCCCGAGGCCTGAGGCACGAGACATCGCTAAAATGGGAGAACGAAAGGGATGGAGAGAGTTGATGGAAAAGCGGCGGGGGACTACGGGCTTTATAACCTGCCAGAGGGTCGGGCTGGCAGATGGAGTGCGCCCTGACGCCATACCAAACGCGGCGGGCGGTGAGGGTGGTCACGGGACCGCTACACCGGATGGGGCAACTCACACTTAATCAGATAGCCTTTTCCAAAAGGTACTGGGAGCTTGACCCCTAACAAACTCCCCTCAACTTTTCAATAGCTTAGTCGATAGCATCTACTCAGAATGGCGGCAAACATGGTTTACCTTGCTGTTGTTGGTATGTTTTATTAGGGTCTTGACCGGATTCCGAGACTGACTAACACTCACAGGCGTCGGCGGCGTGGGAAAGTGCTTCCTACAGCAACTCTCTGGACTTCCTGACATCCTACGCCCCTCTCTTGTATTCGTCTCGCGCTCTACCAAGAATATCGCCTCAGAAGACTACCGACCGATCCAAGTCTCCGAAGCCGAAACGTTGCTCAATTCTTCATCAATGCCTTTGCTGAACCTCTTCGAACTAGCGACCTATCTAGCCCGAGCGCCTGGACGTGCTGTACTTGTGGATAATACCAGCAGTCAAGATCTCGCTAATGCATACCCTGCTTTCCTGGCGAAAGGAATTTCGATAGTCACACCAAACAAAAAGGCGTTTTCCTCCGACCTAGGTTTGTGGGACGATATCTTCTCCGCCGTTGCAAGTTCGCAAGGCAGGTCGTTGATCTATCACGAATCCTCAGTGGGAGCGGGATTGCCAGTGATAAGCACTTTAAAAGACCTTGTTGCCACTGGAGATCAAGTTACTAGAATCGAAGGCGTCTTTTCAGGGACCATGTCTTTCTTGTTCAATTCTTTCGCACCCGCGGACGAAAGCTCAACTGGACAATGGAGCCAGATTGTCGCCCAAGCCAAAGATGCTGGCTACACGGAACCAGACCCACGCGATGATCTGAACGGAATGGACGTGGCAAGAAAATTGACAATCTTGGCAAGACTGGCTGGGTTGAAGGTTGGTGGACCGACAAGCTTCCCAGTCCAAAGCCTCATACCACCTGCACTTGAAAGTGCAAAGTCGGCAGATGAGTTCATGAGCAAGCTTCCTGCATACGACGGAGAAATGGAGGGCTACAAAGAGCAAGCTAAATTAGCAGGCAAAGTGGTTCGATATGTGGGATCAGTCGACGTCGTCAATACGCAAGTGAAGGTTGGCTTGGAGATGGTGGACCGAGGCACGCCAATTGCCAGTCTAAGAGGTAGCGATAACCTGATATGTTTCTATACTAGGAGATACGGCGCGAATCCTTTGGTGATTCAGGGTGCCGGAGCCGGTGGCGAGGTTACTGCTATGGGGGTCACCAGTGATTTGATCAAGGCAATGGAACGATTGAGATGACCTTTTCGCGCTACAAACTTCAACTGCGGAGGTACCTTTTGACTGCTTCGCCCCATACGGCGCCGCGTTTGTAAAAATGCATTTGCGGGGCATTACCCTTTTTCAGTCCATCGATGGCCTGAGCAAGCTCTTCCCCAAGACCCTCATCTTTGATTTCCTTGATTGGATACAAATAGGTCTTGAAGGCAAAAACCAGGGCTTGAGACTGGGGAAGCCGATGCAGTGTCTGGCGCTCACTCCGAAGGAACGTCTACAAAAAAGTTAGTGGCATGGAACGAATGTGAGCTATGATCTGTGATCTGTGGAACCAATGGGTTGGTAGAACTGGCGGCCTCCACATGAACCCTTCTTCACGAAGGAGGCAATGCACCTCACTAAGCACGCAAAAATGTCAGATATCATGAAAAACCTCACCTGATCAATGTCGATCTCCTCCAATTCCATCACCTCCTCTCCTTCGTGCGCATGCGTCGTTCCAGGCCCCGCAGCGAACAATTCGGTGCCTGTCGTAACGCTCCAATTGACTCTCCTTACATATTTCCCAACCTCTACCTTTGTGAAGAATCGATCCATACTGCCTTCTAGCCTTTCCGCGTATGCCGGAACTGGACCATGAATATCCCGTAATTTCTTGCCGAGCTTTTCTCTGGGATTGAAACCAGAAGGACAGATTGTGATATATGCTTCAAGAACATATTTAGGATCATTCTCGACATTTGGTTCTGGTAGTAGTAGCAGGAAGTCGTCGTCCAAATGTTTGCCCAAAGTCTCCAGGAGCGCAATCGTCTTGCTTTTCGGCTCAACAGGCAATAACTCATTCGTAACAAGGTTCTGCAACATGATCTCTGGGCCTTGTTCGTATTCGGTTCTATGCAACTTGAACATTGATGGATAGCGGACGGGTAAATAGGTCCCAAACAGGAACTTGTACAGTTCCCTGACCGCGGGCCTAATCCGAGAGTCATCATTGACAGCAACAACAACATCATGGTGCTCTTTCAATATCTTCCGCCGATAATGAATGCGGTCTTCGTAGTTCTTGTCCATGAGAAGAAGTTGGCTTGGGTCCAGAGTCTCAAGAGCTGTTTCGTCAACTCAGCACCATGTCAGTTGGAGCAAAAAGTAACCGTCCATCACCATCAAAGAACTCACCCATGGTCAAATAGTACATTGGTTTAAAGGGGCGCAGCTTGAGCGGTTCTGTCTTCTTCCAATCAAACTCTTCAAGCTTTTCTACTGGTGGGAAGCCAGGTGCTTCCAGCCCACCAATATTTCGCGCTGCCTCGGACGCTTTCTGAGGACAAAGGACATGTTAGGACAAAAAAGACGTGATAACGGGTAGAGATGGATCATAACCAGCAGCTGAATGTAAGCGAAGAGAAAAGGTCTCTTACAATCTTGGATCGTGTCTGAATGATCGCAAATATTACGAAGCCAACCAAAAGAAATACATTCGCATAGTTGGCAAGGGTAAACCAAGAAGTTTGTTTGATTTCGTCCCATGACCGTATATGCCAAAGCACGGAATCCAAGAGTGTCTGTTCACCCATTTTGGATAAAATGCCTGCACCTCCTAATCAATTCCAAGCAAGATTGATTTTCGCAAGCAAAAGCCTGTGGTAATCTTCGAAGTTTACTCTGGCCAAAGGACCCTTTCAAAGGCCATAAGCGAGCTTGACGCCATTTCTAGTAGGGCCTAACTTAGTGCCCTCGGCGCATGCATTTGACTACCCCGGAGCTTGTGCCGTTTGCTGTCATTCCTCAAGGGCCGCTGCCTACGTGTCTTCTCACAGCCAGCGAAGGGGAGGAGGGGATGTCTCTGCAGATATTCGTTGCTTTTACCGGGGATCGTTTGCTCGCCGATCCAATATCGTTCGCGTCGTGAGTGATCTATTTGCCTCGAGAAAGGACCCGACTAATCACTTTCCAGCCCTGAGGCCTTACGATCATGGATCTCCAACAATGCTGGTATTCCACCCCAACGACAGATTCTTATGACTGCCAAAGGGAAGAATGTTAAGCAACAACATCTCCTAACCGAAGTATGAGCTACATCTTCATCTCCTTCCAAACCAATTTGCTGACCAAGCCACTCAATAGTCAGAAGTCTTCGTCTATGACAAGCAATACATCACTCCAGATGCGGAACAACCACGTCTCCCTGCGGAACCGTCACCTCCAGACTTGCAAGACGTTCGTGAAGCCCCATCCACCCTCTCGGACCAGAACACTTTACTATCATGGCGCAATCTATTCATGGGCAGGAGGGCATGGGCACTAGAGGTCACAGAAACAGCCAATTCCTACAGAGAGAATGTCCGAAAAGATCTCGACAAGATAAACGTAATCACGCGTGCTGCGCGGGTTGCCCTGGCGAATCTAAAAAATCATGTTGGAAGTATTCAGCACAAATATGAAGGCACAAGAAGATGGGCTCAAGACATGCTGCAGGAGCACAAAGAAGCATTGGACGATTGGCAAGGTAGCTTGAACACGCTGAAGCAACTTCCAGCACGAAGAGACTTTGATTTTCTCAAGCGCCCCTCGACACCCACCAAGCCAGACACAGACAAAGCTGACACCGGTACGGCCACATTAGACGAGTATCTCAATGTTCGAGATATGAAAGATGCAGCCAGTAAACTCGCGGCGGCCTCTGCTTCATTCTCAGCCGATGTCAAAGGTCTAGAAGACGCAATGCGCGACTTGATATCAGATACAGTGGCCCTCGAACAAAGTCAGAGCCCTGTTCCTTCGTCGCGTCAAGCAGAGATGGACGGTCTCTTTGAGGAAGTAGAAACACTCGCCAAGAAGATCAGCTCTGACTATGAAGATGTACTACGTTTACAAGACAGCTCCAAGTCCGTCGCTACTGCGTCGAGAAAGGCATTGGTACATACCAGGGATTTCCTACCTTCAATGAAGGCCGCCCTTGACGAGATTAAGCAGTTGGTTATGTCGGTGAACAGTTCACGACATGAAGTCTTACAAAGCTCCATGCAAACCCTTCAAGAAATCTCCAGCATCGAATCAGGGCTCGCAGGCATTCAGTCCCACATGGCTAACTTAGATGTGGACTCAGAGGGTGCGGAAGCGTTCGACACTATCAACACTGTGTTCCAGCTACCGATAGCGTATGGATCGACACTCATTGAATCCATCAGACGAACAGAATGGTTCGAAAAGATGCGAACAGACTCCACCCTGCTGAAGGAAGAAATGAACATGCTCAAAGATGAAGAACAACGTCGTAGGAAGAAGTGGGCAAAATCCATGGGTGAACTTCTCCACGATTTGCCCGACAACACAACTATCGGCATCACCATCAGTGCTCCCGACCCCTCAGAATATTGGCCTGCCGTGACTCGAGATGAGATCTTCACCTATGTAGAGGATTTGAAGAACCTAGGCATCAACGATGCTGTTCAACAGATTACTCAGCTCATGAAAGAACTTGAGCAACCATTGAAAAGTCGACTACGCTCCATGAAAGCTTTCAAAAATGGTAGCATTCACGAAGCTGGACTTGGACTTGGCCGAAGCTCTGTGTTTCTACGTGACAGTAGTGATTCAACTAAAGCCCTGATGGATGAAAAGTTGAAGCTCGAAGACAAACTCAAAGCGTCCGACAGTCGTGTGCGCAAGCTCGAGGATCTACTACACCGTCAAAGTCAGATCGGACGTCCCCCTAGCGGCAACTTTGGCACACCGCCAGATTTTGAGCGACAGACTCCTCTAACCAATCCTGTACCATCACCGCGGCCAAGTGATATGCTTTCGCGAAGATCATCTGTCTCGTCTCGGCGGCTGTCTTCAAATCAAAACCCGGAAGAGAAGGTTCTCATACAACGGATAGTTTCTCTAGAAGCAGATGTCAATCGCTTACAGCGCGAGGCGCATGCTGAGCGGCGCTCAAGCACCGAAAGTCGCGACAAAATGGAAGAAGCAGAGTCGACTAAGCGAGATCTAATGGCAAATCTTGAGGCACAGAGGCAAGAATTTGATGACGAGAGACAGCTGCTGGAAGAAGAATCGCACAAGCTCAAAATTCGACTGGAAGAGGCCGAAGATGAGCTTGACCGGGTGCTGGGCTCACGCGATCATCAAAAGCTCACATCGGACCGTATGATAAGTGAGCTCCAAGCCGAGCTTGAGCAGCTTCGTACCAGATCGGCCGACGAGATAAAACAAGTGCAAGGCGAGGCAGAGTCACTTCGAGCTGAAATCACGTTACATCGAGATAAAGTGTCCGCACTTGACCGGCAATTACAGCAGGCGAGAGATGAGAAATCGTCAGCGCAGTTGAAGAACATGGCCCTAGCAAATCAGCTACGTGACATGGAAAATGAGCGACAGGACCACGTGAGCTCCTTGCAGTTTGCACATTCCCAATTGTCACCGAACGGTTCAGCACCAGATGACCTGGCCAAACTTGTCAAAGCCATTGAGATACTCTCAGAAGGTCACGCCATACATGCGCGTGGACTTGAGGATGCAGCAAATCTTTCCTTGGCTGAAAACAAAGATTTGGAAGAACGCCTAGGGCAAGCCGAAGCACAGCTCAAATCAGTTCGTGAAGAGCTAAAGGCTGAAAAAGTCGACTCCGCTTCGGTCCGCGAGGCTTTAGCACAAGAACGAAGTAAAGTCTACTCTTTACGATCGGAGCTGGTAGACGAGCAGAACGAGCTAAAGAATTTGCGATCCAAATTCGCAGCTGGTGAAACTGGTTCTGAAGCATTGAAAGAGCGCGTGGCGAATGAAGAACAGAAGGTGGCTGAGCTTGTCGAAAAACTTGCTGTAGCTGACTCCAACGTTCAGAGCTTCGAGCAGGAAATATCGATGTGGAAGGAAAGAGTGCAAAATATGACAGCGACGGAGACGCACCTGAGATCAAAGCTGAAAGCACGGGGCATGAAAGCGAAAGATCTGTCACAGCGAATCTTCTCCCACAATGACCGCCTGATCCGCATCCTCGAGCAGTTCGGTTTCTCAGTAACTCGGCAAGACGAGAAACTAGTGATTCAAAGAGCTTCAAAGGTCAATGCCAGCACAGTACTTTCCAACACCGGATCGACGGCAGACACGTCTTCGGCTATGAAGAGGACCCTTTCCGGCGCCTCGCCTCCTGACCATTATTCCAGTCCGTCCGACTTCGAAACGTTATACTGGATGTCAGAGTCTGACGATACCTCTGAGGAAGACAAGTATCAATCCTTTATCTCCTCACTTACCCGTCTGGATGCTGATGGAGCGGTTGATATCATCATAAAGCGTTACAAAGATGTCGAAATGTTGGCCAGAAAATACCAAAAAGATTCCCGGGCATATCGTGAGAAGTCACATCGTGTTCAAAGTGAAGCACATGAGAAAATTGCATACCGTTCGTTCAAGGAGGGTGACTTGGCGCTATTTCTTCCGACAAGAAATCAGGCTACTCGGCCCTGGGCAGCCTTCAACGTTGGAGCGCCTCATTATTTCTTGCGAGAGCAGGATTCTCACAAACTGCAAAGCCGGGACTGGCTGTTGGCTCGAATCAGCAAAGTGGAGGAACGGATTGTCGATTTGTCTCGGTCTCTCAACCATGGCCTACGGGGCCAATCCGATAGGCAATCCGTCAATACCGAAGCTAGTGATGGTGCTTCAACAAGATCGGCGGATGACGAAAATCCATTCGAGCTTTCTGATGGTTTGAGGTGGTACATGATAGACGCATACGAGGAGAAACCGGGGGCACCCACTACCCCTGGCTTAGGCAAGAGCACGGTGGCTGCGACAAATGTCGACGTTAAAGGTAGCTTCGGCTTAACAAAGGAAGGCAAGAAGGCCAAAAACAGCTCCATCGGTGGCAATGCAGCAATGGCCACCAAAACGTTAAGCAAAAGCCTCGACAGTCGACGGAGCAGTTCAGGCTCAAAGAAGGGCCACACCCCAAGTCCTTCGACAAGTGCGGCAGCTGCGGCTACACTTTCTTCAACTGGCGAAGTCGTAATTCACAGTCGGCCTGCCATTGTTGAGCCTGCTGAAGCTGATAACAAGCCGGGCAAAGTAGCGCGCGAGGATGCCCAGGTGTTTGAAGAGGTGCGCAAAGATCTGTTGTTTGGTCCTTAAGGAGGCAGCTGACCAGAGGCCAGGATGAGGGCGGCATCAGACAAAGAACAGACGTAGAACCAGCACGGTCAATTGGGCTAGTTAAAGGGTTCGGCATTGGGGTCAATACGGCCAGACAAGGCCAGAATCAATCACCGAGCAAGCAAAAGGCCGGAACAGAGAAAACAAAGCGAAAGCCGTGGGGCAATTTGTGGAGCCTTGACTACAGCTTGGAAAGTGGTTGATGTGGGTGACGGCTTTGGAGCAGGGTAACTGGGGAAAGCATGTTGATATCCTTACAAAATTCATTCAAGCGTTCTGATAGCCTCGGTAGTTCTGGCGCGCAAAAAGCATTTTAACCAGAAACCGAGACTCGATATTAGCTTATGTCATCATCCACGTTAGATGAGATGAGCCTTCTTGCGATCGATGCGATCGGTTTTGACGGGGGCAAGTCAGCAGCTCAATCTTGTAGTGAGGGGGAATGTAGCGTGTGCTTATGATTGCTACTTCAGTTCATAGCTGCCGGTTGTGCATGTCATTTTCCGGTGAGGGCGAATGATGCTTTTTGCCAGGGGGGGGGGAAGGAAATGGGCTGCTTGGAGAGAACAACATTAATTGTCCAACACCGGTTGACATGCATATGGCTTGCCGGTTGGGGAAGAGATGGTTGTTTCGGGTGATTGAATGATCAGTCTGTCAATCAAGCGGATGCAAGGTGTCTGATTGATTGAAAGGGAGGGTAGATTGAGTAAGGGTGTGGAAAGAAAAGGGACCGAGTTACGGGCGAGATCCCCTTGTTGTGATTGCGCTTGCTTTTAGCGTGAATGGTACGGCGCCCCGCCGGTCCAGCAGCAGGTTTCGCAGCGACCGCCAGATCAGCCGCCCGGATTTCCAGGGTAGAAGAGCTGGTGCCCGGTCTCACTGTACTGTCTCGCCCACCTCCTCAGTGCTCTCACCAAAGCTCGCTCTCCACCCAAAATCTACCATACAAATCCTCAACCCACCAAAAAATCAGTAAGTCTGCTCCGACCACCACCGTCACTTCTCACTCGCACATCCACCACTTCCACCATTTTCAACCACAACAACAACGACTCGATTCGGCCACCTCATCGTCATTCATCACCTTTTCAGCTCTCAATTGCGACCATGTCGGCGCTCATCTGCCTTCACATGCTAATGTCGACGCGATGCAGGCCAAACAGTGGTTTAGTCCCCTAGTCGCCGACCAACAAAAAGTCGCCAGTAAGTTTCATCCTTTTCGCCATAGTGTTCGTTCCTCAGAACGCGCTTTGGCAACTTGTTGTTTTGTCGCGTAAGGAAACTGCTCTGACGCGCAACTCTTCTCTGCAACTCTCAAGCCCTTCACCAATCTTACCTCACCACCAACTCACCTTCCAACCTCACTACTGCCACCACCTTTGCATCCATCCTCTCTTGCTCCTTGCTTTACCGCCTGTGCCATCTACTCAAGATGCCACCAAAAGCTTCCAAGGCAGCGGCTGACTCCAAATCGAAAGCCACCACCAAAGCCATGCCCAAATCCAGCGCCAAAGCAACAACCAAAACCAAGACTCGTGGTGTCGAGAAGAAGAAGAAAGGTATAGTCATCTCTCCCTTCAGTACCTGTGAGAGGACCTCTGAGCTAACTATTCCTCTCTCTCTCTTACACAGACCCTAACGCACCTAAGCGTGGTCTTTCTGCCTACATGTTCTTCGCCAACGACCAACGTGAGAATGTTCGTGAAGAGAACCCTGGCATCAGCTTCGGTGTGCACCCCCCCCCCCTTATACCCTCATCCATTTTCCGGGACATCGTCTGACCAGTTCATCTAGGCCAAGTCGGCAAGGTCCTTGGAGATCGATGGAAGGCGTTGAGCGAGAAGCAACGTCAACCATATGAGGCAAAGGCCCAGGCCG
>Ga0335072_10004244_pt1 | contig 21398 bp, 19 predicted proteins | sample Lox_Sample_21_FD_206725 | JGI IMG/M metagenome (GOLD analysis project Ga0335072, IMG submission 206725) | Soil microbial communities from Loxahatchee National Wildlife Refuge, Florida, United States - Lox_Sample_2.1 | ecosystem: Environmental > Terrestrial > Soil > Wetlands | place: USA...
CGCCCTGCGCGGCGAACGCCCGGGCGTGCGCCCGGCCGATCCCGTTCCCCGCGCCCGTGATGACCACGACGCGCCCCTCGCACGATCCGCCCGGCATCCGCTTCTCCTTCTTGGTTGCTTAACGCCAGTACCGCCACATGCCGTCGGCCGGGTGGCTCAGTCGCCCCGGAAGTCGGCCAGGAACGGCTGGTGCGCCAGCGCGCCGCCGTCGACACAGATGTTCTGCCCGGTGATGAACGCCGACTCGTCCGAGGCGAGGAAGACAACCAGCGCGGCGATGTCCTCCGGGCGGCCGAGCCGGGGGGTGAGCTGGTGCCGCAGCATGGTCGCGTGCACCGCCTCCCGGCCGGGCTTCTCCGGGATGACGATGAAGCCGGGTGAGATCGCGTTGCACCGGACGCCCTGCCTGCCGAACTCCGTGGCCACGTACCGGGTCAGGCTGACCAGCGCGGCCTTGGACGCGCCGTAGGCCGGGGGCCGCATGTCCCCGGCCAGGCCGGCGCCCGACGCGGTGTTGATCACCGAGCCGCCGCCGCGGGCGATCAGGTGCGGCACGGCGGCCTGGATGGCCACCATGGCGCCGCGCAGGTTGACCTGCATGGTCTCGTCCCAGACCGCCGGGTCGGCTTGGCTCACCGGCAGGTCCCGGCTGGCCGCGAGCGTGGTCGCGGCGGCGTTGTTGTGCAGGATGTCCAGGCCGCCGTAGGCCGCCACGGCCGCGTCCACCATGGCCCGCACCGAGTCGGTGTCGGCCAGGTCCACCGGCACCGCGGTGGCCTCCCCGCCCGCGGCCACGATCTTGGCCGCCACGTCCCGGGCCCCGGCGGCGTTCAGGTCGGCCACCACGGTCCGCGCGCCCTCGGCCGCCACCCGCTCGGCGGTGACCCGGCCGATGCCGGCCGCCGCCCCGGTGATGATCGCGATCTTGCCGTCCAGCCTGCCCATGTGTCACCCCTCCGTGTGCTGCCCCAGGTGGGCCACGTCGTGATCCTGGCCGGCCCCGGCGCGCAGCGTCGATCGGGGGGGTCCGGGGGGTTGTCCCCCCAGGTCAGCACTCACCAGCAGCGGGCCGAGCCGGGCGCAGATCGTCTGCACATGCCGGGCGGCCAGGTCCTCGGGCAGACCCGCGATCGACGCGCCGATCCACACGTGCTTGACCGGGGCATCCCCGGCGTAGGCCTGGATCTCGGCCGCCACCTGCTCGGCGGTGCCGAACAGGAAGTAGGACAGCGGGCCGGCCTCCGGCCCCCGGCTGCGCAGCCGCTCCGGGTCCACCGCGCGGGGCACCGGGTGCCCGGTGCCCTCGACCAGGTATCTGCGGTAGCTGTCCTGCTGGTAAGCGATGTGCGGGGCAACCAGCGGCCAGTCCCGGTCCGGATCGTCGGTCAGGTAGGCCTGGATCCCGCCGCCCATCCGGGCCACGGCGGGATCGTGGCCGCCTTCGATCAGGCCGTCCCGGTAGTGCGGCCAGGAGCCGGCCGCCACGGTGAGCAGCCCTTCGCCCATCCGGCCGGCCCGGCGGGCGCCTTTCGGTCCCTGGTAGCCGAGCCAGACCGGCAGCCGGTCCTGCACCGGCCGCGGCGTCAGGCCGCCGTCGCCCCACAGCCGGCGCAGCTCGCCCACCTGCTGGTCGAGGATCCGGTACCGCGCGCCGAACTCCGTGCCGAACAGCTCGAACTCCGGCGGCCGGTACCCAGCTCCCAGGCCCAGCTCCAGCCGACCGCCGCTGATGATGTCCACCACCGCGGCCTCCTCGGCGAGCTGGGCGGTCTTGCGCAGCGGCGCGACCAGGATGCCGGTGCCCAGCCGGACCCGGCTGGTCCGGGCGGCCGCCGCGGCGGCGAACGTCAGCGGCTGGGGCAGGTACCCGTCCTCGAAACCGTGGTGCTCGGAAAACCAGACCGAGTGCGCGCCGAGCCGTTCCGCCTCTTCGCACAGCTCCAGGGTGAATCCGTAGAGCCGGGCCGGGTCCTGCCGCCAGCCCGGCGGGTTACGCAGGTCGAACCAGACGCCGATATTCACCGGCCCGCCCCGTCCGCGGGCACCGCGGTCAGCGTGCCGGCCGATTCGTCGCCGTCCCAGAACGGCGCCCAGGCCGGGAACTCGCTGGGCAGGGCCGGCACCGCGCTGCCGGTCCAGCCGGTGAACCCGACCGACTGCGGCGTCCGCGTGACGTCGGCGGCGTACCAGTGCCGCTCCCGCCGCCGGGAGAAGAACCACTCGCCGTCCATCCTTGCGTACTCGTCGAAGTAGCAGATCGCCATCACGATCCACTCGTCGCCCACCTCGTGCTCGGCCCGGCAGTAGACGGCCCCGGTGGCCCGGTCCGGGCCGGCCAGCTCGATGCGGTGCCCGCAGATCAGGTGCACCGACCGGTAGAACCGGCGCACCATCGGCTCGATGTACCGGCGCAGCGACTCCCGCCCGGTGCCGTGCCGCCCCATGTCCACGTCGGGCCGGAAGCAGCCCACCCAGGCGTCCAGATCCCGGGCATCTACGGCCATCGCGTACCGGATGGCCAGCTGCTGGATGGCCAGCTGCGCCTCGATCCGCGCGACACGATCCACGAGTCCTGGGTCGGCCACCGTCTTTTCTCCGTTCAGCATCCTGCCGTCTTGCCTGATCCTGGTGCATTTAGCATAATTAGTCAACTGATTCTGGGCGCCGGAGGGTGAGTGGTCATGAAGACACGAGCGGCTGTGCTCCGGCAAGCCCCCGGCGACTGGAACGTCGAGGAGGTCGAGCTCGATAGCCCCCAGGTCGGCGAGGTCCTGGTCGAAATGGTGGCCACCGGGCTGTGTCACAGCGACGACCACATCACCCGCGGTGACCTGCCGGTCGCGCGCCTGCCCGTGGTTGGCGGGCACGAGGGCTCAGGGATCGTGCGCGCGGTGGGGCCCGGCGTACCCGGGCTCGAAGTCGGCGACCACATCGTCACCTCATTTATCCCTGCTTGCGGCCGGTGCCGCTGGTGCGCGATGGGCATGCAGAACCTGTGCGACAACGGCGCACTGATCCTGGCTGGCCATCAGCTCGACGGCACCTTCCGGATGCACACCGCCGACGGCGCCGACGTGGCCACTATGAGCCTGCTCGGCACGTTCGCCGAGTGGCAGGTCTACGACGAGAAGTCCTGCGTGAAGATCGGCAAGGATATCCCGCTTGAGCTGGCCTGCCTGGTGGCCTGCGCGGTGCAAACCGGGTTCGGCTCAGCGACCACGGCGGGCCACGTCCAGCCGGGCGATGTCGTCATCGTGTCCGGTGTGGGCGGGGTCGGGATGAACGCCGTCCAGGGCTCGCGGGCCAGCGGGGCCGCGCACATCATCGCGGTCGACCCGGTCGCGCAGAAGCGCAAGTGGGCACTCGACTTCGGCGCGACCGAGTCCTTCGAGTCGATCCCGGCGGCGCTGGGCCGGGTGCGGGAGCTGACCAACGGCCAGGGCGCCGACGTGTGCATCCTGACCGCCAGCCTCGTGCACAACCACCTGATCGGCCAGGGTTACCAGGCGATCCGCAAGGCGGGCACGCTCGTCGTGACCGGCCTGAGCCCGGACACCGAGGACGCCAGCATTCCTGGCGTCAACGCCCTCGGCCTGGCGATGTACCAGAAGCGCATCCAGGGCGCCCTCTACGGCATGAAGTCGCCTCGCGAGGCCATGCCAGCGCTGCTGGACATGTACCGGGCCGGACAGCTCAAACTCGGCGAGCTGGTCACGACGGTCTACTCCCTCGACGAGATCAACATCGCCTACGACGACATGCGGAATGGCCGGAATATCCGCGGCGTCATCCACTTCTCGACATGACCATGGAGCAACGTGGACGCTGACGTGTTCGCCGAGGTGCTGGCCGAGACCCGGCGGTTCGTCCGGGACCGGGTGCTGCCCGCCGAGGCCGCGATCGACGAGCAGGACGAGATCCCCGAGGACATCCGGCAATCGGCCCGGGCGCCCGCGGCTGACCGCGGCGGGGCCCGCTGGTCAGTAGCTGCGCAGGCCCATGCTCCGGGCGATGCCGTTGCGCTGGATCTGGCTGGTGCCGCCAGAGATCGTGGCCACGATCGACTCCCGGTACCGGAAGCTCATCACGCTGTCGGTGGCGAAGCCGTGCGCGGCACACACCTGCATGCCGAGGCGGGCCGCCGCCACGTACGTCTCCGAGCCCTTGAGCTTGGCCATCGCGCCTTCCCGGCCGCACGGCTTGCCCAGGGCCAGCAGCCACGCCGCGCGGTAGGCGAGCAGCCGGGCCGAGTCGATTTCCACCTGCAGGTCGGCCATGGCGTGGGCCAGCGCCTGGAACGTGCCGACCGGGCGGCCGAACGCCTGCCGGGTCTTGGCGAAGGCGAGCATCTCGTCCAGCGTCGCCTGGGCCGCGCCGAGATAGCCGCCGGTGATGATGACCCTTTCCAGGTCCAGGTTGGACAGCATTATCGACCAGCCCTTGCCCTGCGGGCCGACCAGATTGTCCCGCGGTACGAGCACGTCGGACAGGAAGACCTCGTTGGTGCCGAGGATGTGCCGGGCCAGCGTGGCGGTCCGCCGGACCTCGACTCCGCTCGCCCGCGGGTCGATGAGCAGCAGGCTGATCCCCTCGTGCTTGGGCTCCCGCGGCCCGGTGCGCACGTAGGTGGCGATCGTGGTGTCCGGCAGACCGGCCCCGGTGCACCACATCTTCTGCCCGTTGACCAGGAAGTGATCGCCCCGGTCCTGGGCGGAAGTACGCAGCGCGGCCGCGTCTGACCCGCTGTCCGGCTCGCTGAGCGCTACCGCGAGCCGCTGCCGGCCGGTCATCACCTCGTCCCGGATGAACGCCCGCTGCGCGTCACTGCCGAAGTTGAACACGGTGATACCCGGGATGAGCACCCCGATATAGCACATGGCCACGTCGAAGCTGGCCCGGCCGAGTTCCTCCGCGATCAGCATCAGCTCGATGGGGCCGCCCCCGTCGCCGCCGTCCTCCTCGGCAAAGGGCAGCGAGAACCAGCCCAGCCCGGCCATACCCTGGAACAGTTCCGCGGGCACGGCCGACTGCTCGTCCCACTCCTTGGCCTGCTCCGCCGGGCAGACCTCGGCGACGAACTCACGTGCCGTGGCCCGGAGCATCTCCTGTTCGTCACTGAGCCCGAAGTCCACCGGCTGCCCCCTGAGGACGCGAAACATATAGTTAACTTATTATGCTACGTTAGCGAGTATACGCCAAGGAGGACCCGATGCTGGTGGACGGCAAACTCGAGGCGTGGCAGACCACCGGCGTGGCCGGCGAGGCCCGGCGGCACGAGAAGGCGGGCTATGCCGGGCTGTGGTCGTCGGAATCGGCGCATGACCCGTTCCTGCCACTGGTCCTGGCAGCCGAGCACACCGAGCGCATCGAGCTCGGCACGGCCATCGCGGTGGCCTTCGCCCGCTCCCCCATGCAGCTCGCCTACACCGCCCATGACCTGCAGGCCTACTCCGGCGGCCGGTTCATTCTCGGCCTGGGCAGCCAGATCAGGCCGCACATCGAGCGGCGCTTCGCCATGCCGTGGAGCCATCCCGCGCCGCGGATGCGCGAGTTTGTGCTGGCCATGCGGGCCATCTGGGCCGCGTGGCACGACGGGACCAAACTGAGCTTCCGCGGCGACTTCTACCGGCACACGCTGATGACCCCGTTCTTCTCCCCGCCGCCCGCACCGGGCGGTCCGCCCCGGGTCTTCCTGGCCGCGGTGGGCCAGGCGATGACCACGGTGGCCGGCGAGGTGGCCGACGGCCTGCTGGTGCACCCGTTCTCCACCGAGCGCTACCTGCGCGAGGTGACGCTGCCCGCGCTGGACCGCGGCGCGGCCAAGGCGCGCCGGAGCCGGGCCAGCCTCCAGGTCAGCCACCTGCTGATGATCGCCACCGGGCGGACCGAGGCGGAAATGGCCCGCGCGGTGGCTGGCACCCGGCAGCAGATCGCGTTCTACGGCAGTACCCCGGCCTACCGCGGTGTGCTGGAACGGCACGGCTGGGCCGGGCTCGGCGACGAGCTGAACGCCCTGTCCAGATCCGCCCGGGAGGACAAGTGGACGGCCATGGGCGGCCTCATCGACGACGACGTGCTGCACACGTTCGCCGTGGTGGCCGAGCCTGCCGCGGTGGCGGCCGAGATCCGGCACCGGTTTGCCACCCTGATCGACCGGGTCTCGTTCTACGCCCCGTACGACAGCGATCCCGAGGTCTGGGACCGCATCCTGCACGACCTTTCTTAACGCCACTGCGGAGGACTCATGGACGACCTCGCCCCGGAGCTGGTGGTCACCGCGCACGGGCCAGTCCGGCTCGTCGAGCTGAATCGTCCCGGTCAGCGCAACGCGGCCAGTGCCGAACTGCACGCCGCGCTGGCCGGCGTCTGGGACCGGCTGGCCGCCGACGACCGGGTCCGGGCGGTGGTGCTGACCGGCCGGGGACGGGCGTTCAGTGCGGGCGGGGATTTTAACGTGATGACCAGGGTGCAGCGTGATGCGGCGTTCCGGGAGCAGAACGTGGCCGAGGCCCGCCGGATCATCACCGGGATGGTGCGCTGCCCGGTGCCGGTGGTCGCCGCGGTGAACGGCCCGGCGGTCGGGCTGGGCTGCAGCCTGGCCCTGCTGTCCGACCTGGTGCTGATGGCCGAGCGGGCCTATCTGGCGGACCCGCACGTTCAGGTGGGGCTGGCCGCGGGAGACGGTGGCGCTCTGCTGCTCCCGCTCATCGTCGGGCTGGCCCGGGCCAGGGAACTCCTGTTCCTGGGTGAGCGGGTGAGCAGCGCGGAAGCAGTGCGGCTCGGCCTGGCCAACCGGGTGGTGCCGGACGGCCAGCTGCTTGACGAGGCAATGGACCTGGCCCGGCGGCTGGCCGCGCTACCGGTGACCGCGCTGCGCGGCACCAAGCGGGCAGTGAACGCGCACCTGGAGCAGGCCATCGGGACGGTCATGGAGACCGGGCTGGACGCGGAACGCCGCAGCATGTGCTCGGCTGAGCACGCCGAGATCGTCGCCGGGCTGCTCGCCAAGCGCGGCTGACCTGAGCCGGTCAGGGCGCGGCGCGGACCTGGGCACCGGCCGACAGGCGCAGGGCCGGCTTGCCGTCCGGCCCGGTCACCGTCCCCTCGGCCACCACGAACCGCCGCCCACGGTGCGCCACCTGCGCAGCCGCCGTGATCAGGCGGCCGGCCGCCGGCACCCCGCGGTAGAAGTTCACCACCAGGTCCAGCGGGATCAGCTGCTCGCCCGGGCCGATCAGGGACTGCTGGGCGTCGCTGGCCACCTGGTGGGCCAGCAGCCCGAGCACTCCCCCGTGCACCATGCCGAAGCTGTTGGCCGTCCCGGCTGACGGCCGGAGCGTCCACGCGGCCCGGCCGGCGACGGCCAGCTGGCTAACCACCCCGAGGAACTCTGCTGACCCGGCGGGACGACCCCGCGGAGCCGCGACGGTCTCCGGGACAGGCAGCTGGCTGGTGGCGGGCATGGCGGCAGCCCGGACGGCGGTGTCCTGGGCCGCCACGGCCCGGGCCGTGGCGGCCTGGGACCTCGGGTGGGACGCCGACATCAGGCGCAGCGAGGCCACCCCGAGCAACTGGTCTGCCTGGTCCACGATCTCGCCCCGGCCGAGCCCGCCGTCGCCATCCACGGCGTCAGCCTCGGCCCGGCCCTCGATCCAGGGCTGGCCGGGCGGCACCGGCCGGATGAACTCGACCCGTAGCTGCGCGGTCAGTGCGGCCTGGCCGGCCGGCATGACCGACGCCACCGCGCTGCCGCAGCAGGCGTCAGCCACCACGGCGAACGCGCCCGGCAGCAGGTCCCCGCCCGGCCCGGTCAGCGGCGCGGACACCGGTAGCCGGAACACCGCCGCCCCGGCCGTCGCGCTGCGGAACCCGGCCCCGAGCGTACGGTAGGCCGGGATGGGCAGCCCATTTCGGCCCAGGCCGCGGCTCAGCCCGGCCAGCTCATCCAGCCCAGCCATAGCCATGCTCGCCCTCCCTCATTAAGATAACTTAATAAGATGATATAGCGTTATTGACACGGCGGGGAGGTCAGCCGCATGACCGACGACGCGGACCTGGTGCGCACCGAAGTGGACGCGGACGGGGTGGCCACGTTCACGCTGAACCGGCCGGAGCGCCGCAACGCGTGGACCCCGGCGATGGAGAACCGGTACTTCGACGTGCTGGCCGCGGCCGACACCGACCCGGCGGTGCGGGTGGCCGTGCTCACCGGGGCCGGGACCTCGTTCTGCCCGGGTTTCGATATGGGCCGGCTGGCTGAGGTGGCCGGCCGGGGAGTGAACATCGCCGCGCGCCGGCCACAGTACGCGCCACGGCTGTTCCGCAAGCCGCTGATCGCGGCGATCAACGGGGCCTGCGCTGGGATCGGGCTGACCCAGGCGCTGATGTGCGACGTCCGGTTCGCCGCACGGGGAGCGCGGTTCAGTACCGCGTTCGCCCGCCGCGGGCTGGGCGCCGAGTACGGCATGTCGTGGGTGCTGCCTCGCTACGTGGGCGTGGGCCACGCGCTCGACCTGCTGCTGTCCAGCCGGGTCTTCGAGGCCGACGAGGCGCTGGCGCTGGGGCTGGTGAACCGGGTGCTGGACCCCGCCGAGGTGCTCCCCGCGGCCATGGCCTACGCCCGGGACCTGGCCCGCAACTGCTCACCCGCGGCCATGGCCGCGATCCGGCATCAGGTGCTGGCCGATCTCGACGCCTCGTTCGAGGAGGCGTGCCGCCGGTCCTACGCGGTAATGGAGGTGCTGAACAGCGGCCCCGACTTCCGCGAGGGCGTGGACAGCTTCGTGCAGAGGCGGCCGCCTGCCTTCTCCCCGCTGCCCGACGACCTGGACCCGGAGAAGATCACTGGCGTGCTCACCCCCGGCGCCCGGATGGGCCTGGCGGAACTACGCGCGCGCTGATCAGTGCGCGCTGGCGGCGGTGCCCAGGTAGTGCACGAACAGGTCGTCGGCGATGTCGCCGGGCTGGCCGGTGAACACCACACTGCCCTTGTTCAGCAGGTACACCTGGCTGGCCAGGGCGAGGGCACGGCTCACGTACTGCTCGACCAGGAGCAGCGCGGTCCCGGACGTGGCGATCCCCGCGAGGAACTCGAATATCTTGTCCACCACGACTGGAGCCAGCCCCATCGAAGCCTCGTCCACCAGGACCAGCCGGGGACTGGTCAGGTAGGCGCGGACCAGCGACAGCATCTGCTGCTGGCCGCCGGACAGCTGCCCCGCGGGCTGACGCAGCTTCTCTCCCAGGACCGGGAAGGCAGAGATGGCCCGGTCCAGCGCGGTGGCTTCCTCGCCCTTGCGGGAGTGCAGCACCAGGTTCTCCCGGACCGTCAGCGTGGGGTAGATGCCGCGGCCCTCCGGGATGTGACACAGCCCGCGCCGGGCCCGCGCGTACGGCCGGGTCCGGGTGATGTCCGCGCCGTCCAGCTGGACCGTCCCGGCCGAGGGCCGGAGCAGACCGGACACGACGCGGAGCAAGGTGGTCTTGCCCGCCCCGTTCGGTCCCAGCACGGCCACCACGCTGCCCGGCCGGACGGTCAGCGAGACATCACGCAGCACCCTCTGCTCGCCGTAACCGGCTTCGATCGCACGCAGTTCCAGCATCGCGGCTACCTCGCCATCTTCGGCTGCTGCTGGGCCGGCTCTGCCCGCGGCGGCCTGGCGGACTCGGTGCCCAGGTAGGCGGCCCGGACCTCTTCGCTCGAACTGACCTCGGCCGTGCTGCCCTCGAAAATCTTTGTGCCGAAGTCCAGCACGTGCACGTAGTCGCAGACGTTCATGACCAGGGCCATGTCGTGCTCCACCAGCAGGATGCCGATCCCGCGCTCGGCGGTGACCTGGGTGAGCACCGCGCCGAACCGCTCGGTCTCGGCCCCGTCCAGCCCAGACGATGGCTCGTCCAGCAGCAGGACGTCGAACTGGCCGGCCAGGCAGCGGGCCAGTTCCACCAGGCGCCGCTGCCCGGTGGACAGCGTGGCCACCGGGTGATCGGCCAGGGCACTGATCCCGGCCAGCGCCATGGCCTGCGCCGCGGCGGCATCCCGGCTGCGCCGCTCCGCGGTCGTTTCGGCCAGGTGCCGCCACGGGCGGCGGCCGGCTTGCGCGGCTTCCCAGCCGAGCGAGACGTTGTCGCGGGTGCTGAGCGAGTCGAACAGCTCCATCGTCTGGAACGTGCGGCCCAGGCCGTGCCGGGCCCGCGCCGCCGTGTCCTGGCCGGACAGGTCGGCGCCGTGCAGCCGCAGCGTACCGCTGGCCGGGCGGACCAGGCCGGACGCCACGTTGAACAGGGTGGTCTTGCCCGCCCCGTTGGGCCCGATCAGCCCGGTGATCCGGCCGACCGGGGCGGACAGGCTGACATCGCTGACCGCGACGTGCCCGCCGTACCTGACCGTGACGTTGGCCAGGTCGAGACCTGAAGTGGCCGTCCGGCTGGCGGCTACCGGAACCCCGCCGTTGGCCGCCGCCCTGGCCGTAGGCTGGCCAGCCGGGGCGGCGGTGACGGTGCTGGGCGCTGGCGCGGCGCTCGCCTTCCGGCCGCCGAGGCGGTCGAGGAGCCGGTGCAGTCGCTCGTTGCGTGGCGTGAAGCCGAGCGCGACCTGCACCGCCGACACCCCGAACAGGACGTTCAGCCAGTCCCCCACGGTCGCGCCGGTGGAGATCCAGGACGGGATGACGATCAGGGCGAAGGCGGCGCCGAACGCATACCACGGTTCCCGGCCCGGAATCAGGATCAGCAGCGCGAGCAGGGTCAGCGAGCTGAACGAGGTGAAGTCCCCGCTGGTCACCGTGTGCACCACCCCGCCGAACAGGGCACCCGACACGGCGGCCAGGAACGCAGCGATGCAGAACACCAGCACCCGGGTCACCACCACACTGGTCCCGTTGGTGGCCAGCGCGACCGGCGAGTCGGCCAGGCCGCGGAGCAGCCGGCCCAGCCGGCTGCGCACCAGCCACACCACCAGCAGCCCAGCGGCCACCGCGAAAGCCAGCATGAGGTAGTAGTAGCTGATGTCACCTTGGGCGAACGACGGCCGGTTCACCACCTGGCCCAGCGAGCTGGAGCCAAACATGAGCCACAGCGGGTAGCCCATCTGCTCTACGGTGACGCCGAAGCCGAACGTGGCCAGGGCCAGGAACACGCCGGGCAGCCGGATGGCCGGGATCGCGATGAACGCGCCAATCGGCACCGCGGCCAGGCCGGCCAGCAGCAGCGCGGCCCCCCAGGGCAGCCCGGATCCCGCGGTCAGGTGCCCCATGGTGGTCGCGCCGATCGCCGCGAACGCGGCCTGGCACAGCGACACCTGTCCCGACGTCCGCACCAGCAGGCCGAGCGAGAGGAACAGGACGACCTGGGTGAGCGCGTCCGACCAGTACGGCAACTGGCCCGCGTTGACTACGTGCGGGATGACCAGCAGGACGGTGCCCAGCAGGATGGCGCCGGCCAGCTGCACCCGGGCCGGTGCCGCGTACCCCGCGACGGGCCGGGGGCGCCGCACCCGCCGGTCGGCCAGCTTGGACCGGGGCGTGAAGACCAGCACCAGGAACAGCACGATGAACGGGATGCTGGCGGGCAGGCCAGCCAGCGCGGCGCTGGCCGTGACGACGTACTTGGTCGCGATGGAGGCGACGATCCCGATCAGCAGGCCGCCGAGGTAGGTGAGCGGCAGGCTGGCGAACCGGCCGATCGCGGCGGCACCGAACGCCTGGACGACCAGCAGGGTCAGCACGGTGGCGTCCAGGTTGAGCGTGGGGGCCAGCAGGACGCCGGCCAGCGTGGCGAAGCTGGAACCGATGATCCAGGCCCACCGGCGCACCGCCGCCGGGCTGGTGCCGCCCAGGTCGAGCAGCTCGGGGTTGTCCACCACGCCGCGCATGGCCAGCCCGAGCCGGGTCAGCCGGAAGAACAGGAACAGGGCCACCGTGGCCACTAGCGCGATGCCGGTGATGATCATCTGGTCGGTGCCGACGTACACCCCGGCGACGTCGACCGTGTGCTGCGGCAGCCAGGCCGGGAACGTGCGGGCCAGCTCACCGAACGTTGCGGTGAAGAAGCCCTGGACGGCCAGCACCAGGCCGACGGTGGCCACCACCTGCATGGTCGCGGACCTGTCGGCCAGTCGGCGGGCGATCGCCTCCATGCCCAGGCCAAGCACCGGGCCGAGCACGAACACGCAGATCAGGGCGGTCGGCACGGCGGGCAGGCGGAACACGTCGTCGTGCAGGATGTAGAACGCGTAGGCGCCGGTGGTGGCCACCGCGCCCTGGGCGAAGTTGAAGATGCCCGATGTCTTGTAGGTGAGTACCAGGCCGGTGCCGGCCAGGCCGTACACCGAACCGGCGGTGATGCCGAGGATCACGAACGGGAGCAGGCTATTCATCGGGTCACCACGGGGGTTAGCGGCACCCTGGGGTGCCCGGCCGGGCACCCCAGGGGCCAGGGATCATGACGGGCAGATCGGGGCGGTGCCCTTGGGCGCGGTCAGCTTGCCGCCCGAGATCTGGCCCAGGAAGAAGCAGGTCACCTGGGAGGCCGGTGCGTCCTTATGGAAGTTGAGCGGCGGGGCGAGCCCGTTCAGTGTGTCGTTCTTCGGCAGCGCGTACAGCGCGGTGAACACGTCGGCTGGGGTCGGCTTGGCGGGCAGGCTGGCCGCCGCCGCGCCGAACAGGACACCGCCAGTCCAGCCGGAGATCGGGTTCGGGCCCAGCGCGGTACTCGCCTCGTACTTGGCCATCGCCTGCTTGAACTTGTCCACGGCGGGCGTGCTGGCGAACCACAGCGCGTTGGTGGTCGGGATGTACGCGCCATTGACCTGGGCGACCTGCAGGTACCGGTTGTCGAACGCGCCGGACGGGATCACGTATGTCGGGCTGTAACCCTGCTGTGCGCAGGCGGGCGCGAACCGGGAACCGGCCTGGAACGAGACTTCCAGCGCGACTGCCTGGGCGCCAGCCTGCTTGGCCGCCAGGCACTGCGCGGTGTAGCTCGGGGCCGACACGGCCACCGCCGCGCTCACCGCCAGGTCGAGGTGGAACGCCTTGGCGTACCCCTGCAGCCCGGGCACGGCCTGCTTGCACGCGGCCAGTTCGGCACAGTACACCGCGCCGAACTTGGACTTGCCCGCCAGCTTCACCGCATAGGCCTGCATCTCCAGCGAGGTGAGCACGGTGGAGCTGGACGGGAAGAACGACGGGTTGGTGAACCACACCGGGGTGTCCGCTTCGCCGCCCACCACCGCGACGTGATGCTGTCGCACATAAGACGCCCAGCCACTCTCGGTGCCGGACGCCTCCGGGCTGACGATGGCCAGCACGTGATCCACCTGGACGAGCTGACGGATGTCGGCCTGCGACTTGGTCGCGTCCCCCTGGTCATCCTCGACGACCAGCTTGAGCTGATGGCCGTTGATCCCGCCGCTCGCGTTGACCGAGTCAACCCAGGCCTGCAGCCCGGCCAGGTGCTCTGGCTGGGCAGACGGGCCGGAGAAGTTACCGATCGTGCCGATGACCCAGTCCGACCCTGACGCCGCCACCGCCGACGTGGACGTGCCCGCGCTCGGGCTGGTGCTGCTCGTACTGCTGCCGCCGCTGCTGCAGGCCGCGGCGAGGGCCGCGACCGCGACGCTCAGCGCGGACACCCGCAGCAGAGCGTTCCTGTGTGTCTTGTTGATCACTGGGTTCGACCCCCCAAGAGTTGGCCGGGACGTATCTGGCCCGCCTGGCGCCGGTCCGGCGGAGCGCCGCCGCGGCGGGTGTCACATGGATGTTGAGTGGACGGTAAGCAGCCGTGACCTGGATCACAAGGAAGCCGGTTAATTGTCTACCTAATTGTTATCATCTACCGAAGCTGACGTCTATAGCTAACAGGCGAAAACGTGGCTGGCTCAGACCCGGGGCGCTCCGCCCCGGGGTCTCCCGGCCGCGGGATCACGTCGCATAGATACAGTTGATTTAACTATTTAGGATTACTAGGCTTCTCTCGTCACCGGTCCGCGGCGCGGCGGAGGGAAGCAGGTCAGGAGGCCATCGTGAGCGGGACACTGGACGGCAAGCGGGCCATCGTCACCGGCGCTGGCCAGGGCATTGGCCGCGCCATCGCGCTGGCCCTGGCCCGGGAGGGCGCGGCCGTGGCGCTGGCCGGCCGGACCGAGGCCACGCTGCGCGCGGTGGCGGCGGAGATCGAGAAGCCGGGTGGCGCCGCGCTGCCCATCGTGGCCGATGTCACCCGCCCGGCCGACATCACGCGCTGCATCGAGCACACGGTCAGCGAGCTGGGCGGCATCGACATCCTGGTGAACAACGCGCAGATCCCTGCGCTGGGCGCCATCCTGGATGTGACCGACGAGACGTTCGGCGCGTGCTGGGAGTCCGGGCCGCTGGCTGTGTTCCGGCTGATGAAGGCGTGTCATCCGCACCTGCGTCCGGGCAGCGTGATCATCAACCTGGGCAGCTCGACCAGCGCGAACCCGCAGCCGGCCGGCCGTGGGGTGTACGCCGCGGCCAAGGCGGCGACGCAGACCCTGAGCCGGGTGGCCGCGACCGAGTGGGGCCCGGACGGAATCCGGGTGCTGACCGTGCTGCCCGCCGCGACCAGCCCGTCCGCCGAGGCCTGGCGGCAGGCCAACCCGGCCGAGTACGAGCGCAGCATGGCGGCCATCCCGCTGCGCCGGCTGGGCGACCCGGAACAGGAGATCGGCCCGGTGGTGGCCTTCCTGTGCAGCCCTGCGGCCAGCTACCTCACCGGCACCACGATCGCCCTTGACGGCGGCCAGGCCTACCTCCGCTGACGCGCGACTGTCAGGCCATGGTGAGGCCGCCGCTGACCGACAGCGTCTGCCCGGTGATGTAGCCGGCCTCAGCGGAGGCCAGGAAGGCGACCGCGGCGGCCACGTCGGTGGGCTGGCCGACCCGGTGCAGCGGGATGGCGCGCTCCAGCCCGTCGCGCAGCTTCTGGCTGTACGCGGCCACCTGGCCGAGCAGCGCGGTGTCGGTCGGGCCGGGGCAGACGCTGTTCACCGTGATGCCGTGCCGGGCCACCTCCCGGGCCAGCGCCTTGCCGAACGCGATGATGCCGCCCTTGGTGGCCGAGTACACCACCTCGCCGGACGAGCCGACCCGGCCGGCGTCGGAGGCGATGTGGATGATCCGCCCGCCACCGCGCTCGATCATCCCGTCCAGCACGGCGCGCGTGACGGTGATGGTGCCGCGCAGGTTGACGGCGATGATCCGGTCCCAGGTCTCCTCGGCCGAGTCGACAAAGAGCTCGATCACATCGACACCCGCATTGTTGACCAGGATGTCCACCGGGCCGAGCTCCGACTCCGACCGGTGTACGGCGGCCCGGACCGAAGCGCTGTCCGCGATGTCCACGCCGAGGCCGGCCGAGCGGCCGCCATGACGCTCGGCCAGGCCGGCCGCCGTCTTGGCCGCGGCCGCCTGGTCGATGTCGCCGACCGCGACCGCGGCGCCGTTCGCGGCCAGAGCGTCCGCGATCCCTGCGCCGATCCCCCGGCCCGCCCCGGTGACCAGCGCCGTCTTGCCATCCAGCCGCATCCCGACCTCCCCGGCCCGTGGGCACTTGCTAAACATCTAACTTATTAAGTCAAATGTAGCCTATGCCGGGCCGGCCGGGCCAGCGGGACCCCGGTGCGGCCGCCTCAGCCGAGGAGATCGAGAACCGTGGTCATGGACTTGTTCAGCAGCAGGTAGTTCTCGGCCTCCTGCAGGTGCAGCCGCCACAGCGCCTCGGCGTCGGCCGCCTGCTGGCCTGCGACCAGCTCGACCAGCCGCACGTGGGCGCGGAAGCCACGTTTGTTGGCCCGCACGTTCTCCGGGCTGCCGGCATCCAGGTCCACGTGCGACCAGTTGGCCAGGTCGATGATGTGCCGGACCATGCCATTGAGCACGGCCAGCGTCTGGTTCCGGGCCAGCTCCACCACCAGCGCGTGAAACTCCAGGTGCGCCCGGATGAACGCGGGGGGGTCGTCCATCAGCAACTCGGCCCCGGCCACCGCCGCCCGCAGCCGGTCCAGGTCGTCGTCGGTGCGCCGCTCGGCCAGCAGCGCCGCGCACGGCGCCTCGATGAAGGTCCGGGCGTCGTAGACATCCTGCAGGGTAGTGCCGCGATACTCCAGGACCAGCCCCGCGTAGCTGGCCGCCACGTTCCCGTTGGGCACCTGGACCCGGGCACCGCCGCGGGCGCCGCGCCGGATGCTGATCAGCGACTCCGACTCCAGCACCCGGAACGCCTCGCGCAGCGTCGGCCGGGACACCGCGAACTCTTCCATCAGCGCGGCCTCGGACGGCAGCGCATCCCCTTCGGCCAGCTCACCACGCACGATCTTGCGGCGGAGCTCGGCGGCCACCAGTTCGGCCGTCTTGGGCACGCGGATCCGGTGCCCCAGCGGCCGGCTGCCGCCCGCTGGTCCCGCGCCGTTGTCCGCCGGCCGCCGGCCGCCGGCCGTTCCCGTGCCGTTGGTCCCGCTTTGCTGGGTGGGCAGTCGCACGCTCATCCTGTGCCCCTCACCGCAATGGGCCCCGGCCGCGGCCTGAGCTCAGGACCACCAAGCGAAATAGGTTAGATCTATGATCGTAGTCAACTATACGCTTGCGAGCACGGGCGCGGCACCAGCGCGGTTCAGGACAGCAGCTCGACGACCGTGGCCGTGCTCCGGCCTCCCAGCACCACCTTGGCCGATTCGGCCAGGTGCTTGCGCCAGAACTCCTCGGCCTCCTCACCGCTGCGCTTGCGGATGAGCTCGACCAGCCGGGCGTGTGCGCGGATCGCGATCTTGGCCAGTTCCTGCTCGTGCTGCCAGTCGTGGTTCTCCGCGTACGAACGGTCGCCCTCCCGGATGATGTTGCCCACCATGCCGACCAGCACCTGCAACGTCTCACTGCCGGACATCTCCACGATCAGCTGGTGGAACTCGGCGTCGGCGGCGAACGAGGCCCCCGGGTCGTCCACCGACTCCTGGTGCCGCTGCACGGCCTCCTGGAGCCGGGTCAGGTCCGCGGAGGTACGCCGCCGGGCCGCCATCCGGGCCGCGGATGACTCCAGCACGGTCCGGACCTCGTAGACGTCGGACAGCAGCGTGCCGCGGTACTGCAGCACCAGGCCGACTTGCCGCGCGGCCACCTCGATGTCCGGCGTCTGGACCCGGGCCCCACCGCGGACACCGCGCCGCACGGTGATCGCGCCCTCGGCTTCCAGGATGCGGAAGGCTTCGCGCAGCGTCGGCCGGGACACGCCGAACTGCTCCATCAGCACGCCTTCCGGCGGGAGCTGGTCACCTTCCTTCAGCTCGCCGAGGACGATCTGACGGCGCAGATACGATGCCACCATCTCGCCAGCCTTAGGCACCCGGACGGTTGAGATCCCCTTAACGGCGTTCACGGCGGCCCCTCGGGCTGGCTGGCCCGGCTGTTTCCATCACGGATGGAACCTGACCGGATTCATAATGCAATAAGTATACGAGGCTAACGGTATAAGCCCGGCACGCTGCCGACCGACACGCCCGCCCGGGACTCTGCCCGTACGGGTGTACCGCCCGGACGTGCCTGTCCGGGTGGCGGCAGGTTCCGGGCAGACCGCGCGGCGCGGCTTTACCGGCGCGGGCCGGCCGTGGCCGGGCGGGCCGCCGCGCGCTGAGCGGCCACCGGCGCCGGGGCCACGCACCGCAGGCCGGTACATCCCACCGGACGACGGGCCAGTTGGGTCCGCCCGGCGAAATGACGCCGGGGGGGCGGTGGCGGCGGCCCCAGCGAGAGCAGCAGGCGGGCCAGCCAGCCACCGGAAGCCGAACGTCTCATGCCTTCTAGAATCAGGTAAATAATTTAGCTTGTCAAGGCCGCGTGGCCAAGCCGGGAGCTGGCGCGGCCGGTCAAGGGTGACGGCGGGCGGGGGCGCGGCCGGCCGAGGACGGGAGCTGGGTCAGCTGCCGTCAGCGGCGGGTTCGCGATAGTCACGCCCGCGGATCAGCCGGACCGGGGTGTAGACCAGCACGTCCTCGCCACGCTGGTTGCGGATGGTGTTGGTGGTGGTCACCACGCCGCGGCGCCCGCTACTGGCCGCCCGGGCCTGGTTCACCTCGACCACGACGTGGATCGTGTCCCCGACATAGGTTGGCCGCTTGATGCTCAGCTCCATGGACATGAAAGCCAGGCCGGTCCCGTTCAGTACGTTGGTCTGCATGACCAGTCCCTCGCCCAGGCAGTAGACCAGCGCGCCGGGGACCAGGCGGCCGGTGTACCCGCCGCCCGCCGCGTGCGAGGCGTCCAGGAACAGCGCCTCGGTGAACCCGCCCCAGGTGACGAACGTGATCAGGTCGGTCTCGGTGATGGTCCTGGCGGCGGTGCGGAACGCGCTGCCGGGGGTCATCTCCTCCCAGGTCTGGCCCCGGGCCAGCAGCGGTGGGTAGCTGGGATCCGCGGGTACGGTCATGGTGCTCACTCCTGCCTGGGCGGCGCTGGTCATCGTCGGCAACCCGGGCTCAGCCGGGATAACCGCTAGTCCGGATCACAGTCGGCGCGGTGGGCATCCTCCACGGCGCGGAAGGCTGGCGCCCGCTTCTCCTTCAGGGCCGCGACTCCCTCGCGCGCCTCGGGCAGCCCGAAGCCGAAGAACTCGTAACCCAGCGAGGCGTCGAACAGCGGGCCGGCCTGACGGTACCAGTTGTTCAGCGAGTACTTGGTCCACTGCACCGCGGTGGCGGGCAGGTCGGCCAGGTCCCGGGCGATGGCCACGGCCCGCTCAGCCACCTCCTCATCCGGGACGCACAGCGACACCAGGCCGATCCGTTCGGCCTCCGCACCGGTCAGCGCGGCGCAGGAGAGCAGGTAGTACTTGGCCTTGGCCATGCCGCAGAGCAGTGGCCAGCAGATGGCCGCGTGGTCCCCGGCGGCCACGCCGAGCCGGGTGTGCCCGTCCACGATCTTCGCTGACTGCCCGGCCACCGAGACGTCGGCCAGCAGCGCGACCACCAGGCCGGCGCCGACGGCCGGGCCGGCGATGGCCGAGACCACCGGTTTCGAGCAGTTGATCACCCCGTACACGAGATCGCGGGCCTCCCGCAGGATCCGGGCCCGGACCCCGGGATCCCGGGTCATGTCCTCGATCATGTCGAAGGAGCCACCGGCCGAGAACGCGCTTCCCGCGCCGCGGACCACGACCGAGCGGACCTCGTCGTCGCGGTCCACCGCTGCCCAGACGCCGGCGAGATCCCGGTGCATTTGCGGGCCGACCGCGTTGAGCCGCGGCGCGTCCAGCACGATCTGCAGCACCCCGGAGCCGAGCGGCTCGCAGCGCAGGCTGGGGAAATCCGCGTACCGGCCGGTCATGACGCACGCACCTTTCTCGGCTGGGGCCGCCCATCCGAAGATAGTATAACTAGTTGTATGATTTGACTGTACTGGTGCCTCCAGGAGGCGGGATGAACTTCCTCATCACCGACGACCAGCTCGAACTGCGGGCCACCGTGCGCGACTTTCTGGCCGCCAAGTCGGCCGAACCAGAGGTGCGCAGGCTGATGGGCACCGAGGCGGGTTACGACCCGGCGGTCTGGGCCCAGCTCAGCGACCAGCTCGGGCTGCCCGGCATGGCGGTGCCCGAAGAGTACGGCGGCGCTGGGTTCGGCTACCTGGAGCTCGGCATCGTGTTCGAGGAGATGGGCCGGGCCCTGCTCTGCGCGCCGTACCTGTCCAGCGTGGCGCTGGCCACCGAGGCCCTGCTGCGCTGCCCCGACGAGGCGGCCCGGAAAGACCTGCTGCCCGGGCTGGCGGCCGGCCGGACCATCGGCACGCTCGCCCTGCTGGAGCACCCGGGCCGCTGGGACCAGGCGGCCGTGCAGTTGCGGGCCAGCCGCAGCGGGGCGGCCTGGCTGCTGGACGGCAGGAAGTGTCATGTGCCGGACGGCCATACCGCCGATCTCATCATGGTCGGCGCGCGGACGCCGGCCGGCGTCGGGCTGTTCGCGGTGGACCGGGGCGCGGCCGGGCTCACCGCCGCCCCGGTACCCACCCTGGACCAGACCCGCAAGCAAGCCCACCTGGAGTTCGCCAGCACCCCGGCCCGGCTGATCGGCGACGAGACCGACGGCTGGCCCGTGCTCAGCCAGGTGCTGTGCACGGCCGCCATCCTGCTGGCCGCCGAGCAGGTTGGTGGGGCCGCCCGCGCGGTCGAGATGGCGGTGAACTACGCCGGGCTGCGGGTCCAGTTCGGGCGGCCGGTCGGGGCGTTCCAGGCGGTCAAGCACCTGTGCGCGGACATGCTGACCGAGCTGGAGGCGGCCCGGTCCGCGGCGCAGTACGGGCTGTGGGCGCTGGCCGCTGGGCGCCCGGACCTGCCGCTGGCCGCCAGCCTGGCCAAGGTGTACTGCTCGCAGGCCTACACCCGGATCGCGGGTGACACCATCCAGGTGCACGGCGGCATCGGCTTCACCTGGGAGCACCCCGCCCAGCTCTATTTCAAGCGGGCCAAGGCCAGCGAGTCGCTGTTCGGCACCCCCGGCTACCACCGGGACCTGCTGGCCGCGCAGCTCGAGCTGACCGGCGGCACAGCCAGCCTCGCGGAGGCGTGACGATGGAGATCGAGATCCGCCCGGAGGACCGGCCGTTCGCCGACGAGGTGCAGCGCTGGCTGGACGAGCACCTGGCAGGCGAGTTCGCCGCACACCGCGGCATCGGCGGCCCGGACGACGCCGCGGCCTGGGACGTCCGGGTGCGCTGGGAGAAGGAACTGGCCGCGGGCCGCTGGCTGGGCCTCACCTGGCCGGAGGAGTACGGCGGCCGGGGCGCGACGCTGGCCCAGGCGATCATCTTCGAGTACCTCTACGCCCGTGCCCGGGCCCCCTACCGGCTCGGCGTGCAGGGCCAGGACCTGTTCGGGCCCACCCTGCTCATGTTCGGCACCCCGGAGCAGAAGGCCCGGTTCCTGCCGAAGATCGCGGCCGCGGCGGAGTTCTGGGGGCAGGGCTTCAGTGAGCCGGACGCCGGGTCGGACCTGGCCTCGGTGCGTACCCGGGCCCGGCTGGACGGGACCGGCTGGGTGATCGACGGGCAGAAGATCTGGATGACGTTCGGCGCGTCCGCCGACTGGCTCTACGTGCTGTGCCGGACTGAACCCGGATCCGCCCGGCATCACGGCCTGTCGCTGCTCATCGTTCCGGCCCGCCAGCCCGGCGTATCCATCCGCCCGATCAGCAACATGCTGGGCGAAGGGGCGTTCTGCGAAGTGTTCTTCGATGGTGCGCGGACCACAGCGGACCTGGTCGTCGGGGAGCCTGGGCAGGGCTGGAAGGTAGCCATGGCGGCGCTCGGCGTGGAGCGCGGCACGCTGCTGATGCCGCAGCAGCTCAGCTTCGAGCGCGAGGCCGAGCACGTGCTGGGGCTGGCCCGCGCCCGGCC
>Ga0335072_10004245_pt1 | contig 21395 bp, 20 predicted proteins | sample Lox_Sample_21_FD_206725 | JGI IMG/M metagenome (GOLD analysis project Ga0335072, IMG submission 206725) | Soil microbial communities from Loxahatchee National Wildlife Refuge, Florida, United States - Lox_Sample_2.1 | ecosystem: Environmental > Terrestrial > Soil > Wetlands | place: USA...
CGGGCAAATTTCAACACCGCTGGCTACGCCAGCCCCCAGCGCTTCCTGATCGCGCGGTCTGCCACACGGAACAGCCCGTCCACGAGGACGCCGAGGATCAAGATGACGATCATGACCGCGATGGTGGACGGCATGTCGATCTGGTCCTGGTCAGCGGAGAACAGCACGCCGATCGAGGGCTCGCCGGCCACCAGTACCAGCAGCTCGGCGGTCAGCAGGGCATGCCAGGCGAACGCCCACGACTGCTTCATCCCGGCGACGAACGTGGGCAGCGCGGCCGGCAGGATCAGGTGCCAGGTCAGGCTCAGCCCGCGCAGCCCCATGACCTTGCCCGCCTTGAGCAGCAGCGGCGGGGTGTAGTCCACGCCGGCGATGAGGCCGTTGGCGATGGACGGCGCGGACGCCATCACGATGACGAACAAGATCGCCGAGGTGTTCAGCCCGAACAAGATGATCGCGAACGGGATCCAGGCCGCTGACGGCATCGTCTGCAAGCCGGTGATCACCGAGCCCACGGCAGCGCGCAGCGGCTTGACGCGGGCCACCAGCAAACCGACCACGGTCCCGATGACCAGGGAGAGGGCGTAGCCGATGACGACCCGTTCCAGGGTGTCCCCGATCGCGTGCCACAGCAGCCCCGTCTGCAGCTGGTCCCACAGGTTGGACAGGGTGACGCCGGGGCCGGGCAGCACGAACTTCTTCCAGCCGGTCAGGTGGACCAGCTCCCAGATGATCCACACCAGCACGACGGCGGCCAGCTTCGGCCAGACCGCCGCCCAGATTCGCGATGCGCGGTCACGGGCACCGCGGTTCGTGCGGCCGTCGCCGAGATCGAGCGCGTCGAGCCCCGCGAGGGTCGTGTCAGCGGCCATGACGGCTTACCTCCTCGCGCAGCCGGTCGGTGATGACCCGGGCGAGCTCGGCGACCGGGGCGGAGTCGATCCGCCGCGGGCGCTCGACCGGGACCGGGTACTCCGCGATGACCCGGCCAGGCCGGCTTGACAGCAGCACCACGCGGTCGCCGAGGCGCACCGCCTCACGGACGTTGTGGGTGACGAACAAGACGGTGAGACTCCTGCCAACCCGCTCGCGGACCCGGTCAAGCTCGTCGTGCAGCAGGTCACGGGTCATCGCGTCAAGCGCGCCGAAGGGCTCGTCCATCAGCAGCACGTCGGCGTCCTGCGCCAGGGCGCGGGCGAGCGCGACCCGCTGCCGCATGCCGCCGGACAGCTCGTGCGGCCGCTTGCCGCCGAAGCCGCCGAGATGGACAGTGTCGAGCAGTTCCTCGGCCAGTGCCCTGCGCTCGGCCCGCGGCATCTTGCGGCCGCGCAGCGCCAGGTCGATGTTCGCCCGTGCGGTGAGCCACGGGAACAGGCCGGGCTCCTGGAACATAAGCGCGACCCGGCCGTTCACCGTGATGTCTCCGCTCGTCGGATGGTCGAGGCCGGCCACGAGCGACAGCAGCGTGGACTTGCCGCAGCCGGACGCTCCGATCAGGCAGGTGAACTCACCGGGCGCGGCGGTGAGGGACACCTGGTCGAGGGCACGGACGGCGGTGCTTCCGCGCCCGTAGGTCTTGGAGACGCCGGCCAGGCTGACCGCCGCGGTCTCCGTTACCGTTGTCATGGACATGGAGGCTCCGTCATCTCGCCTTCGCTTTTACCGCGCAGCACCCCGGCCCGCGCACCGGCGGGCCGGGGTCCGCTATCTCCTCTTATCCGGCGCTCACGGCCGGGTCGCCGGCCGCGGTGAGGATCGAGTTGAGCGGGCTCAGATCGAAGATCCCGTTCAGGTTGACCGTGCTGAGCAGCCCGACCGACTCGGCCTGCTGGGCGTCCTGGGTGAGCGACGTCGCGTCCGGGTCGTCGGTAAAGGTAATCTCGTTGAACGCGGGGCCGATTACCTTGGACGACAGCGGCTTGCCGGTGTACGCGGCCAGTTCGGCGTTGGCGTCCGCCTGGGCCTGGGCGGGGCTGGACTTGATGAAGTTGAGCGCGTCCAGGTTCGCCCGCAGCAGGTCGGCGACGATCGCCGGGTGCGCGTTCAGGAACGACTGGGTGACCATCAGCACGGTTGTCACGCCCGGCTCAGACAGCAGGACCTTCCCGCCATCCTGGACCATCTCGACGTCGTAGGGCGACGGTTCCGACGCCCCGGCGATCTGACCGGACTTGAACTCGAGCACGGCGGCGGAGTTCGTGCTCGTCGGCCTGATGGACACGTCGCCGCCGCCGGTCGTGCTGGTGGTCAGGCCATTCTGCTTGAGCCAGTAGCGCAGCGCGACATCCTGGGTGTTCCCAAGCGACGGGGAGGCCAGGGACTGTCCCTTGAGCTGCGCAGCCGAGGTAATGGACGGCTTCACGACGATCGAGGCCCCGCCGGTCGCTACCCCGGAGATCACCTTGATCGCGGTGCCGCCCGACTTCTGCCAGGCGTTGATCGCCGGGTTAGGTCCCACGTAGGCGGCGTCGAGCTGGCCCGACAGGATCGCGGTCGTCTCCTGCGTGCCGCTGGTGAAGACCGACGTCTTCACCGTGCCGGCCGAGCCGAGTTCCTTCGTGAAGTAGCCGTTCTTCACCGCGATCAACGCGGGCGCGTGCGTGATATTCGCCAAATAGCCCAGTCGGACGGTCACCGGGGCGCTGTCGGCGGCGCTCGCCGAGCCGGCGGCGGACGAGGATGACGAGCCGCCCGAGGAGCAGCCGGCGACAAGGAGGGCACCACCGACGACCGCGGCTGCCCCGGCTAGAAGCCTGCGCATGAATCTTCCATTCCCAATCGGTTAAGTAGGGTTACCATTGCACTATATACCAGTAGGAAATTAGGTAAACCCCGGGAGACACCGGTAAACCGGCGGCCGGCCGTCCGGCGCCGTGACCAGGCACAGTGACAGCACGCCGGCCCCGCACCCGGTCAGCGCCCGGCTGCACACGTCGCATCCGCGGCCCGCCGGGCCATGACAACCAGAAGATCATCCAGAACGATCGCGCGTGCCCCCCAGCCCCTAGCTGAGTACCCGCGCCGTCGCCGCGGTTGCCGCGACCCCTTCTCCAAGCAAGCGCGCCCCCGGCTCCCAGTCGCAGCGCGGGGATACCTCGGTTCGCGTTCTGCGCGGGATCGGCGGTTCCGCTGAGTTCAGCGAAACCGGGTGTCCTGGAAGCGGAGCGCCGGCCGACGTGGCGCTCCCGATGCCCTGGCGCAGGGTCTTTCTCGCGGAAGCGCGCTGTTAGCTGTCGTCCGAAGAGTCTTCGACGTCCAGGCCCTGGACCTGGGGCTGGAACTTGTTAATGCACTCCTCCAGGCGGGCGATCTCCACGACGCCCGCACCGGTGGTGTTGTAGGTCACAACATCGACCGCTGACGCGAGCGGCACCCCGGTCGCGATCGGCACTGCCTTCACGTCAGGAAGGTTATTGCACGCGGCGCGGACCTTCAGCTTGTACGAGACCGGCGTGGTCGTCTGGAAATAGACGATCGCCTGCTGCTGCCCGAGGGAGTTGTCGAACTGCGCGCATCCGGCCGCGCCCAGACAACAGGCCACGCCCACCAGGCCGAGCGCGACAGACCTGGTCAAGAGAAGGCGTCGGCGGCGCCCGTTGTCCGGCCGGGGCAGGCCCGGGTAACGGAGCCAGCTGCGGCCTTGACGTCGGGGAGTACGGGGGCTCGCTCCCCCGGAAGACAACGGCAGTGGCACGGAGATAGCTTATGTGGTCGGCGCAGCGAGTACGGTACTGGGAGACCCGGAACGTTCCCTCCCTGACCCGCAGAGAACAACCGGGCTGCCAGCGGCGCGCCCGCCGTTCCCTGGCCGCATCACCCACCCGCTGCCTCCCCAAGGCCCGCCTCGATAACGCCATTTATGCCCCCGCGCCACATTCTCATCGTCAACGCCCGCAGCGTGACCCAGCCGGTCTTCGTGATCGGAGCGCCGCATTCCGGCGCGGAGTCGGTCGGCCGGGCGCTCAAGGCATCCCCGGGGTTCCACGTGACCATCGGGCAGCAGGCGGTACTGCAGGCGGTCTACGGCTTCGCCCGCCGTCCGTCCCTCTACAGCGGGCGCGGTGACGCCGCCGCCGCCGTCATGCGCGACGCGTTCGCGCAGGGCTGGCAGATCGGCCCGGCAAGCTGCCTCGAGTGCGCGCCGCAGTGCCGCGCGGCGGCGGGACTGCGGCAAGCGGAAGTCGGGCCGTGCACGGAGCAGCGGGGGCTCAGCCGGTACGGCGACGCCAGCCCGGACCTGACGTACTGCGCCGAGGCCCTGGTCACGGCGTTCCCAGACGCACTGATCGTCCAGGTGGTACGGGACGGCAGGGACAGCGTGGCGGCGATGCTGACGGACCAGGTCGCGATGTCCTGGTTCCGGCCGAGCGTGGTCAACATCGATACCGAGTTCCCGAATCCGTTCTACGGCGTGGAGGACGAGGCCGACCGGCTCACCTTCCCGTCCCTGTCGGACGCCGGCAAGTGCGCGCTGCGCTGGCGGGGCGCGATCAGGATCGCCGCCCGGCTGCGCCGGGCGCTGCCTGAGGACCAGCTGAAGACACTCCGCTACGAGGACATGGCGCGTGACCCCGGCGCAGCCGCGGCGGTCCTCACCGGGTTCACCGGATCCACGATCGCCGCCCCGGTCACCCTGCCCGCCAGGCGCGCCAAGCCCGAGCAGAACGAGTGGCGCCGCACCCTGACCTACGGCCAGCTCGCCGACATCGAGAAGGTCGCCAGCGAGGAACTCCGCAGACTGGGCTACAAGTGAACGCTTTTCATCCGGGTGCTCCCGGTTGGTCAGATCCCGGGGGCGAGGGCGAGACGAAGACAGTTCAGTAAGGCCGGCGCCTGCCCCGCCCGTTCGGCCAGCCGCCGAAGGACGGCTGGTCGGCGGCGAACGCGGGGCCGTCCGGTGCCGGGAGCTCCTCCCGGTCCTCCCGGCTCTCCTGGTGCTTGAACTGGGTTAGGTACAGGTCGGCGTACAGCCCGCCCGCGGCAAGCAGTTCCTCGTGCGTGCCGGTCTCGGCGACCTGGCCGGATTCGATCACCAGGATCTGGTCGGCTTCGCGTACCGTGGACAGGCGGTGGGCGATGACCAGCGACGTCCGGCCCGCCAGGGCGACGGACAGGGCCTGCTGGACGGCGAGCTCGGATTCGGAGTCCAGGTGCGCGGTCGCCTCGTCGAGGACGACGATGGACGGCGCCTTCAGCAGCAGGCGAGCGAGGGCGACGCGCTGCTTCTCGCCGCCGGACAGCCGGTAGCCGCGGTCGCCGACGATCGTGTCAAGGCCGTCGGGGAGCACCGCCACCAGGTCCCAGATCTGCGCCGCCTGGCAGGCCTCGACCAGCTCGCGCTCGGTCGCGGATGGCCGGGCGTAAAGGAGGTTGGCCCTGATCGTGTCGTGGAACAGATGCGAGTCCTGGGTGACGACGCCGACGACATCGTGCAGCGAGTCGAGGGTGACGTCACGGATGTCATGGCCGCCGATGAGCACCGTGCCGTCATTGGGGTCGTACATGCGGGAGACCAGCTGAGTGATGGTCGTCTTGCCGGCGCCGGACGGGCCGACGAGCGCGGTGAGCTGCCCGGCGGGGGCGGTGAACGACACCTCGTGCAGCACGCCCGCGGCGGCATCGGTCCGCTCGGGCCGCTTCAGCGCGATCGACTCAAGGGACGCCAGGGACACCTCCTGCGCGGTCGGGTAGCGGAACGAAACCCGGTCGAACTCGATGGCCGGCGCGGTTCCCGCGGCGTCGCGGGCGGGCAGGACCTCGGCGTTCGGCTTCTCCTTGATCAGCGGCTCCAGGTCGAGTACCTCGAAGACCCGGTCGAAGCTGACCAGGGCGGTCATGACCTGGACCTGGACGTTGGACAGCTGCCCGATCGGCCCGTATACCCGGGTGAGCAGCTGGGCGAGCGCGACGAGCGTGCCGAACTCGAAGGCGCCCTTGACCACGAGGCTGCCGCCGACGCCGTACACGACGGCAGTGAACAGCCCGGTGAGCAGGGTGATCGCAATCATGAAGACCGACCCGTACATGTCGCGGGTGACGCCGATCTCGCGGACCTTGTGGGCCTTGGCGGCGAACAGTTCCGACTCCTCGCGGGGGCGGCCGTAGAGCTTGGCGAGCATCGCGCCTGCCACGTTGAACCGCTCGGTCATCGTGGTGCCCATCTCGGCGTTGAGCTGCATGGCCTCGCGCGACAGGCGCTGCAGCCTGCGGCCGAGCTTGCGGGCGGGCAGGATGAACAGCGGGATCATCACCAGCCCGATCAGGCTGACCACCCAGGACAGGTAGAACAGGGTGACCAGGATGACGATCAGCGACAGGACGTTCGACAGGACGCTGGACAGCACGCCCACAATCGCCTGCTGCGCACCGACTACGTCGCCGTCCAGGCGGCTGACCAGGCTGCCTGTCTGCGCCCTGGTGAAGAAGGCGAGAGGCTGCCGCTGCACGTGGTCGAAGACCTGGGTGCGCAGGTCGTAGATGAGGCCTTCCCCGATCCGCGAGGAGTAGTAGCGGTTCACCACGTTGAGGAGCGCATCGAACAGCGTGACCCCGGCGACGGTCAGGGCGACGACGGTGACGACGGCCTCGTCCTTGGCGATGATGCCGTTGTCGATCAGTTCGCGCAGCAGCAGGGGGTTGACCACTGTGATCACGGCGTCTACGGCCGTGGCGAACAGGTAGACCGCCAGCTTCCAGCGGTACGGCCGTGCGTAGCCGGCGATCCGCCTGATCGTTCCAGGCTTGAGCTTCTGCTTGGTGACAGAAGGATCCATGCGGAACCCGCGGGCCATCATGAATCCTGGGCCGTGCGCCATCATTTACACGATGGTAGTTCGCGAGGGATGCGGCCATGCCATGGTTTTTCACCAGGCGAACAGCTGTCCCCTCGTGCCAGCGGCGGCGTCCCGCTCGCCTCCGCTTGATGTGCGGCGCCTACCTGCGGGTGGCACCGCCTCTGCCGCGCAGGGCCACCCCGGTCTCGGTGAGGATGCGGTGGACGAACCCGTACGACCGCCCGGTCGCGGTCGCCAGGGACCTGATGGACTCGCCGGCGTCGTAGCGGGCCTTCAGGTCGGTCGCCAGCTTGTCGCGGTCCTCCCCAGTTACCCGAGTGCCTTTCCTGATCGTCGACGTATCGGGCACCTTTACCTCCCGTAAGGCATAGCACTCATTGCGTTACTTCCCCTACCGCAATGATCACCTATCAGGGCGTCGTTGACCACCCGCATCGACGGGGATAGTTCCGTTGCCTAACGGCCACGAAATGAGTCGCGGACGTCAGGCGAGAGCGACCAGGTCGGCGAAATCAGCCGACCAGGTGTCTTCGGTTCCCTCGGGCAGCACAATCACGCGCTGCGGAGAAAGCGCGTCCACCGCGCCCTCGTCGTGGGTAACGAGCACTATGGCGCCACGGTAGGCCGCAAGGGCCGCCAGGATCTCCTCGCGGCTCGCGGGATCCAGGTTGTTGGTCGGCTCGTCGAGCAGCAGCACATTAGCCCCAGACACAACAAGCAGGGCCAGTGCCAGACGCGTCTTCTCGCCGCCCGAAAGAACGCCGACCGGCTTATCGACGTCGTCCCCGGAGAAGAGAAAGGAGCCGAGGACTTTCCGCTGCTCGGTGTCGGTGAGTTCAGGCGCGGCCGTGCGCATGTTCTCGATGAGCGACCGCTCAGTATCGAGTGTCTCGTGCTCCTGCGCATAATAGCCGAGCCTAAGCCCGTGCCCGGGTGCGACCATTCCGGTGTCGGGCTTTTCCACGCCGGCCAGCAGCCGCAGCAGCGTGGTCTTGCCCGCGCCGTTGAGGCCGAGTACGACAACCCGGCTGCCCCGGTCGATGGCCAGGTCTACGTCGGTGAACACCTCGAGCGACCCGTAGGACTTCGACAGCCCGGTCGCGGTCAGCGGCGTCCTGCCGCACGGGGCGGGCTCGGGGAACCGCAGCCGGGCGACGCGGTCGGCCTGCCGCTCGCTCTCCAGGCCCTCAAGCAGCCGGTCGGCGCGGCGCTGCATGTTCTGCGCGGCCTTGGCCTTGGTCGCCTTGGCGCCCAGCTTGGCGGCCTGCAGCGACAGTGCGGAGGCTTGCCGCTCGGCGTTGGCCCGCTCCCGCTTGCGGCGGCGCTCGTCGGCCTCGCGCTGGGCGAGGTAGGCCTTCCAGCCGACGTTGTAGATGTCGAGCACGGAGCGGTTGGCGTCCAGGTAGAAGACCTTGTTGACGACCTCCTCCACCAGGTCCACGTCGTGGCTGATGATCAGGAGCCCGCCGCGGTAGTTCTTCAGGTGATCGCGCAGCCAGGTGATCGAGTCGGCGTCCAGGTGGTTGGTCGGCTCGTCGAGCAGCAGCGTCTGCGCGTCGGAGAACAGGATCCTGGTGAGTTCGACGCGCCTGCGCTGGCCGCCGGACAGCGTGTGCAAGGGCTGCCGGAGCACCCGGTCGGGCAGTCCGAGTGAGGCGGCCATGGCGGCCGCCTCAGACTCGGCCGCATACCCGCCGAGGACCGCGAGCCGGTCGCTCAGCGCGCCGTAGCGGCGGATCGCTTTCTCCGCCTTCGCCGGGTCCGGGTCCGACATCAGCGCCTCGGCCCTGCGCATCTGGCTCAGCACCTCATCGAGGCCCCGTGCGGACAGGATGCGGTCGAGCGCGAGGATGTCCAGGTCCCCGGTTCTCGGGTCCTGCGGAAGGTAGCCGACGGTGCCGGAACTCCGGACGGTACCCGCTGCGGGCAGCGCGGTACCCGAAAGCACCTTGGCGAGGGTGGTCTTGCCTGCGCCGTTCCGGCCCACGAGGCCGATACGGTCCCCCTCAGCGACCTGAAAGGACGCGTCCGCCAGCAGGAGCCGGGCACCAGCACGCAGCTCTATGCCACTGGCGACGATCATGATTACTGAGAATACCGGATCGCCGCCACGGCCCGGTTATGGTTATTCTCCGCGGCGCCCCCGGCGCTTACGCGGCCGGCTCGGTAAGCCGGATCTTCACGGCGAGAAACAGCTTCGGCGTGCCCTCGAGGACCGCGCGCCTCGGGTCCGGCACGGTCAGGAACCGCCCGGTCGCGAGTGCGAGGTAAGGGGCGAGCCGCGGGTCGTCCCGCAGTTCCGCCACGGCCCGCTTGTCACCGCCGAGAACGACCGCGTCCAGCCGAGGTCCGCGGCCGAATATCGTCACCGCCGCGCCGGCGGCGGCTGCCAGCGCCTCGCTGGCCTGCTTCTCCCGCCGCCGCGCGAACCGGTGCTGCGACCAGCCGCCCGCCGCGCTGCGGCCGTGCACCGGGCGTGACCCGGCCTTGGCGTCTTTGAGTGCGGCCGGGTAGCCGGTGAACACGCCGGCCGCGTACCCGCCGAGGCGGACGAGGAGAACGCCGACGGTCCTTGGCGTGGTGGCATGCGCGGCGATCGCCGCGACGAGGTCCGCCGGGCCGGCGGTCCCTTCCAGCGGCGCCATCGACTCAGGGAACGGCGGATGGCATTCGGCCACCGCGCCGTCCGGTGCGACGAACGTCACAGAGAGTGAATTCACGGTGGCGATAAGGGACTTTTCGGGCGGGCTTTCCTGACCGGCGGACGCCGGAACGCCGTGCCGGACGGCAAAAGAGGCGATCCAGCCAGGGAACCGCTCAGCCGAAATGTCATGCCATTTAGCGCTCCCACCTGCGACGTTGTTCGGTTCACGCATCACTACACGCTGCCCTATCCTGATTACCGACAGTGCTAGTCAACTGATTCGCACGCTATAGGCACATAAGCACGCCATAAGTTCACAAGATCCAACAAGGACGACTCCATGCTCCCGATCGATCCAGGCGACGGTCCGGGCAGTCCTCTTCCGGGGGGACAACAACCCCCCGCACCCTTCGAAGGCCCGCCCGGCGGCAAAGACCGCAACGTCATCGCGATCACCCCCGCGCAGGCGTTCAGTGACATTGTGCCCCCGCAGGCGTTGACCGGCGGGAGCACGATCATCCGGCCCGGGGCCGTCGCCTGGGGCGGCCCGCCGGACGCCCGGGACGGAGGATACTCCTCGTGCGAGGTGATCGAGCGCACCCTCGCCGCGGTCGCCAGGAACCCCGGTGAACTGCCCAGCCTGCTGGCCGAACTCGCCGCAAGCCGGCTGTGGGTGGTGCTGCCGCCGGAACGCCGTCCGTTCACCGACGGAGCCGCGGTGCGGCTTCCGCTCATCGGCTACCAGGGCGACGACTTCGTGCCCTGCTTCACCTCGGTGCAGCGCCTCACCGTGTGGGCAAGCGCGGCCGAGGCCGCGCCCGACGCCGTGACGGGGGAACCCGCGGGCACCGGCGGGGCCGGCCGGTCGTGGCAGCGGGCCGGCGACCCCCGGGTGGTGCCGCACATCGTGGTGCCCGCGATCGGGCTGGCGCGACGAATGCCCTTCGGCGTTGGTCTCGCCATCAATCCCGACAGCGTCCCCGGCCTGCCGATCTACCCGGAGTGCGTGCCGTACCTGGCCAGACTGACCGCGCCCGCGATCCTCGCGCTGGCCGACGTCACACCGCGCGGCGCATTCGCCGCCGAGCATCAAGTGCCGGGAACCGGGATCCGGTTTCTCATCGGGCACCCGCCCGCCGAGCCGACGGCACTGCTCGCGGAAACGCGGGCGATGCTGGGCGCGCTCCGCGACGCCCGCCAGGCCTCCCGCGCCTGGCTGTCGGTCCCCGGACAGGGCGAAGGCCTGGTGATCTCCGTCGTCCTCGAGGACCCCGAGAGCGAGGAGGCCCGGACGGCCGTCGCCGGAGCGATCGACCGCGCGGTGGCGGCGGTCCCGCTGCGCGTCCCGTTCCCCGTCGACCTGACCTTCCCCGGCGAACCCGGCGCAGAAGCCCCGGGCACCTCCCTCACGAAAGCCCCGTTCCCCAGCCAGCGCTCCCCCGGCGACAACCGCGGGTCGCTCGCGGCGCAGGACGCGATCGACTCCTGGATCGCCACCAACACCCGCCCCTTCTACACGAGGGAGTAAATGGCGCGGCCCCGAAGGAGAAGGTCCGGCAGCCAAGCCAGTCAGATGTTGAAGCCCAGCGCCCGAAGCTGCTCGCGTCCGTCTTCCGTGATGTTCTCCGGACCCCACGGCGGCATCCACACCCAGTTGATCGAGAAGTCCTCGACCGTGTCCTTGAGCGCCTCGGCTGCCTGCTCCTCGATCACGTCGGTGAGCGGACACGCCGCGCTGGTCAGGGTCATGTCCAGGGTGGCGCGGTCAGGGCCGTCCAGGAGCACGCCGTAGATCAGGCCAAGGTCGACGACGTTGATGCCGAGTTCGGGATCGACCACGTCGCGCAGTGCCTCAAGGATGTCCTCGGTCTTCCGCTTGACCTCTTCGTCGGTCAGCCCGGGAACCGCCGCGTTCTCGGTCATGCCTGTCTCCCGGTCTCTTGGTGGTTGTCGGAGTTGGCCAGGGCCTTGGCGGTCGCGGCCTGCCAGGCCTTCCAGCCGAGCAGCGCGCACTTGACCCGCGCCGGGTACTTGGACACGCCGGCGAACGCCACCGCGTCCTCCAAGACGTCCTCGTCGGGCTCAAGCTGTCCCTTGGAATGCATCAGCTCGAGAAACGCGTCGCCGATCTTCATCGCGTCGCCGACCGGCTTGCCGATCACCAGGTCGGCCATCACCGACGCGCTGGCCTGGCTGATTGAGCAGCCGAGGGATTCGTAGGAGACGTCCTCGACGACCGGCTCGCCGTCCACGTCCTTCAGCGAGACCCGCAGCTTCACTTCGTCCCCGCAGGTCGGGTTGACCTGGTAATCCTCACCGTCAAAAGGATCCCGCAGGCCCTTGTGGTGCGGGTTCCTGTAGTGGTCCAGGATGATCTCCTGGTACATGTCCTCAAGCTTCATAACGCTTCTCTCCAACGCGAGGCGGCCGGCTGCTGTTCCGGTCGTCAGACGATGCGGAAGAACTTCTGCGCGTACCGGATCCCGTCCGCCAGGGCGTCGATCTCGGCGTGCGTGTTGTACAGGTAGAAGCTGGCCCGGTTGGAGGCCTGGCAGCCGAGGGTGCGGTGCAGCGGCCACGCGCAGTGGTGGCCGGTCCTGATCGCGATGCCCAGTTCGTCGAGCACCTGGCCGACGTCGTGCGCGTGCACGCCCGCCACCTCGAACGCGACCGTGCCGCCGCGCATCTCGGTGGTCTCCGGCCCGAGGATCCGAACGCCGTCGATCGCCTGCAGCGCCTCAAGCGCGTGTGCGGTCAGCTCCCGCTCGTGCGCGGCCACGTTGTCCATGCCGAGCGCGGTCAGGTAGTCAAGCGCCGCGCCGAGTCCCGCGGCCTGCGCGACCGGCGGGACGCCCGGCTCGAACTTCGCGGGCGGCGGGAGGAACGTGGTCTGCTCCATCCGGACGACCTCGATCATCGACCCGCCGGTGAGGAAGGGCGGCAGCGCGTCGAGCGCCGCGTACTTGCCGTACAGCACGCCGAGGCCGAGGGGGCCGAGCATTTTGTGCCCGGAGAACGCGAGGAAGTCCGCGCCGAGCGAAGCGACGTCGACCGGGTGGTGCGGCACCAGCTGGGCACCGTCCACCAGGTAAAGCGCGCCGACCGAGTGGGCCAGCTCGCCGATCTCCCGCAGCGGCGGGATCACGCCGGTGACGTTCGACTGCCCGGTCACCGCGACGATCTTCGTCCGCTCGGTGACCAGAGACTCATCGACATCCAGGCGGCCGTCCGGCAGCTCCCTGAACCACTTCAGCGTCGCCCCGGTGCGCAGCGCGAGCTGCTGCCACGGCACCAGGTTGGCGTGGTGCTCGATCTCCGAGATCAGGATCTCGTCGCCGGGCCGGAGCGACCAGGCGAGCCCGAACGCGACCAGGTTGATCCCCTCGGTCGCCGACTTGGTGAACACGATCTCGCCGGGTGAGGCGGCACCGAGGAAGGACGCCATCTTCGCGCGGGTTCCCTCGTAGATCTCGGTTGCCTCTTCTCCGAGGAGGTGCGTGCCGCGGTGGGCGGCGGCGTTGTGCCGCTCGTAGTAATCCCGCTCGGCGTCCAGGACCTGGACCGGGTGCTGTGACGTCGCCCCGGAGTCCAGGTAGATCAGCGGCTTGTCGTTGCGCACGGTCCTGGAAAGGATCGGGAAATCCTTCCTGATCGCCTCAACGTCCAGCGGCGAACTAACGTTCATGCTGATGCGCCCGCTCCCGTGAACCTCTCGTAGCCCTCGTTCTCCAGCACTTCCGCGAGCTCCGGCCCGCCCTCTTCGACGATCCGCCCGGCCACGAAGACGTGCACGAAGTCCGGCCGGACGTAGCGCAGGATCCGGGTGTAGTGGGTGATGAGCAGTACGCCGTGATCCGGCTTGGCGCGGAACCGGTTGATGCCCTCGGACACGATCTTGAGCGCGTCCACGTCGAGCCCGGAGTCGGTCTCGTCGAGCACCGCGATCTTCGGGTCGAGCAGTTCAAGCTGGAGGATCTCGTGGCGCTTCTTCTCGCCGCCGGAGAAGCCTTCGTTCAGCGACCGCTCGGCGAACTTCGGGTCGATCGCCAGGTCGTTCATGGCGCCGCGCATTTCCTTCATGAACTCGCGCAGCTTCGGCGCCTCACCGCGCGTCGCGGTCACCGCGGTGCGCAGGAAGTTCGACACCGACACGCCGGGCACCTCAACCGGGTACTGCATGGCGAGGAACAGGCCGGCCCGGGCGCGGGCGTCCACCGACATGGACAGCACGTCCTCGCCGTCCAGGGTCACCGAGCCTGAGGTCACGATGTACTTGGGGTGACCCGCCAGGGCGTAGGCGAGGGTGGACTTGCCGGAGCCGTTCGGTCCCATGATGGCGTGGGTTTCCCCGTCGCGGATCGTGAGGTTCACGCCGCGCAGGATCTCCCGCAGGCTGCCGTCGGCCTCGCTGACGGCGACGTGCAGGTCGCGGATCTCAAGGGTGGACACTAGGACTCCTGATCTATAGCGACGAGGACGTCGTCGCCCTCGATCTTCACTGGGTAAACCGGCACAGGGACGGTCGCGGGCATCGCGGTCGGCTTGCCGGTGCGCAGGTCGAAGCACGACCCGTGCAGCCAGCACTCGATGGTGTAGCCGTCGACCTCGCCCTCGGACAGCGGGACCGCGGCGTGCGAGCACCAGTCTCTGATCGCGAAGACCTCTCCCTCGGTCTTCACGATCGCGATCTCGTCGCCGCCAAGCACGACACTGATCACGCCGCCCTCCGGCACATCAGAAACGGCGCAGGCCCGAACGAATGGTGCCGATCCGGATCCGCTCATGACAGCTCCGACTCGATCGCCGCCGTGATCCGCTCCTCCAGGTCCGGCACGCCGATCTTCGCGATCAGCTGGCCGAAGAACCCGCGGATCACCAGCCGGCGCGCCTCCTCGAAGGGGATGCCGCGGGCCTGCAGGTAGAACGTCTGCTCGTCGTCGAGCCTGCCGCTCGCCGACGCGTGCCCGGCACCGACGATCTCGCCGGTGAGGATTTCCAGGTTGGGCACCGAGTCGGCGTGCGCCCCGTCGGTGAGCACCAGGTTCCTGTTGTACTCGTAGGTGTCGGTACCGGTGGCCTCGGGCCGGATGAGCACGTCGCCGATCCAGACCGTGTGCGCCTCGTCGCCGGACAGCGCGACCTTGTAGCCGACGCGGCTGCGGCATTTCGGCGTGTCGTGATCGACGAACAGCCGGTGCTCCAGGTGCTGCCCGGCGTCGGCGAACACGATGCCGTACAGCTCGGCGTCGCCGCCGGGACCCGCGTACCTGACGCTCGGCGAGAGCCGGACCAGGTTCCCCCCGAGGGTCACCGCGTAGTGCGCGAGGTGCGCGTCCCGGTCAAGGGTCGCGACGTGGTGGGCAACCTGGACCGTGTCGTCGGCCCAGTCGGCGAGCGCCACGACGGTAAGGTCCCCGCCGTCCCCGACGTGGATCTCCACGTTGTCCGCGTAGGTCGCCGAGCCGCGCTGGTCGATGACCACGGTGGCCCGCCCGTAGGGCTGCACGTCAATGACGAGATGGCCGGAACTAGCGGCCGACGCGCCCGTGCCGGTCACGCGCACGTACGTCGGCGCGGACGCCACCGTGTCCTTCGGCACGGTGAGCACGGTCGCCCGTTCGGCGGCGGCGTACGCCCGGGCGCTGACCCGGTCCGTCGGGAGGAATCCGCCGGATGCGGTAAGCCGCTTCCGTTCTGTCAGATCCTCGGTCTCCACCACCAGTTCGGGGGCGGCCTCGACCTCCACGCTCACCGCGCCGGTGAAGGCCGCGTCCTTCTCCAGGCCGCGCAGGCGGCGCAGCGGGGTGAACCGCCACTCCTCCTCGCGGCCGCCGGGGACCGCGAAGTCCGCCGGGTCGGCCGACGCGAAGGCATGCAGATCAGAGACCGGGGCGGTCTCGACCGCCCCTGACAGGCCCGACATCAGCCGACTGCTCCTTCCATCTGCAGCTCGATCAGCCGGTTGAGCTCGAGCGCGTACTCCATGGGCAGCTCGCGGGCGATCGGCTCGACGAAGCCGCGGACGATCATCGCCATCGCCTCGTCCTCGGTCAGGCCGCGGGACATCAGGTAGAACAGCTGGTCCGCGGAGATCTTCGAGACCGTGGCCTCGTGGCCCATCTCGACGTCGTCCTCGCGGATGTCGTTGTAGGGGTAGGTGTCGGAGCGGCTGATCGTGTCGACAAGCAGCGCGTCGCACTTGACCGTGGACTTGGAGTGCGTGGCGCCTTCCTGCACGTTGATCAGGCCGCGGTAGGAGGTGCGGCCGCCGCCGCGGGCGACGGACTTGGACACGATCGTGGACGACGTGTTCGGCGCGCAGTGCACCATCTTGGCGCCCGCGTCCTGGTGCTGGCCCGCGCCCGCGAACGCGACCGACAGCGTCTCGCCCTTAGCGTGCTCGCCCATCAGGTAGACGGCCGGGTACTTCATCGTGACCTTGGAGCCGATGTTGCCGTCGATCCACTCCATCGTCGCGCCCTGGTAGGCGACCGCGCGCTTGGTGACGAGGTTGTAGACGTTGTTCGACCAGTTCTGGATGGTCGTGTACCGGCAGCGGGCGTCCTTCTTGACGATGATCTCGACGACCGCGGAGTGCAGCGAGTCAGACTTGTAGATCGGCGCGGTGCAGCCCTCGACGTAGTGCACGTACGCGCCCTCGTCGACGATGATCAGCGTGCGCTCGAACTGGCCCATGTTCTCGGTGTTGATCCGGAAGTAGGCCTGCAGCGGGATCTCGACGTGCACGCCCTTCGGCACGTAGATGAAGCTGCCGCCGGACCACACGGCGGTGTTCAGCGCGGCGAACTTGTTGTCGCCCGCCGGGATCACCGAGCCGTAGTACTCCTTGAACAGGTCCGGGTGCTCCTTGAGGGCGGTGTCGGTGTCGAGGAAGATGACACCCTTCTCCTCGAGGTCCTCGCGGATCTTGTGGTAGACGACCTCGGACTCGTACTGGGCCGCGACGCCGGCGATGAGGCGCTGCTTCTCCGCCTCGGGGATGCCGAGCTTGTCGTAGGTGTTCTTGATGTCGGACGGGAGGTCATCCCACGACTCCGCCTGCTTCTCCGTCGACCGGACGAAGTACTTGATGTTGTCGAAGTCGATGCCCGAGAGGTCCGAGCCCCAGTTCGGCATGGGCTTGCGGCCGAAGTACTTCAGCCCCTTGAGCCGGTTCTCCAGCATCCACTCCGGCTCGTTCTTGCGGGCGGAGATGTCGCGGACCACCTCTTCGGAGAGCCCGCGCCTGGCGGACGCGCCGGCCACGTCAGAGTCGGCCCAGCCGAACTTGTACGTGCCCAGCCCTTCGAGCTGGTCATTCGCGGTGGTCGTCATATGTCAGAGCCCTCCGGACTCGTTGCGTGGGTAATCCGTTCCGTGCGTTCCGTGCACGTGACGTGCGTCGTGCAGATGCCGTCACCGTGCGCGATGGTCGCGAGCCGCCGGACCGGGGTGCCGAGCAGCCGCCCGAACGCCTCCGTCTCCGCCTCGCAAAGCTGCGGGAACTCGGCCGCTACGTGCGCGACCGGGCAGTGGTGCTGGCATATCTGCTCACCGTTGCCAACAATATTCGCGCCCCTGGCGATACCAGCTTCCGCCCTGTCTTTGGCGGTGCCTGCCGTTGCGGTGCCCGCCGTTGCGGTGCCTGCCGTCGCGGCGATCGCGGGCGCCGGGCCCGCGGCGGCGGCGTACCCGTCCGCCGACAGCGCGTCCGCCAGGGCCTGCACCCGCGTCCGCAGGTCAGCGGCCTGTGCCACCACCGGCGAGTAACGCCGCTCGGTCTCCGCGACCTGCTGCCTGGCGAACTCGGCGACCGCCGCCGGGCCGAAGGTGCGCTCGACGAACCGCAGCGCGCTGGTCGCCAGGTCGTCGTAGGCGTGCTCGAAGGCGCTGCGTCCGGCGTCGGTGATGACGAAGACCTTCGCGGGGCGGCCACGTCCCCGGTTCCCGTAGGTCCGGGCGGTGCGCGTCTCGATCATGCCCTCGGCGAGGAGGTTGTCCAGGTGCCGCCGGATGGCGGCGGGGGTCAGACCCAGGCGTCCGCCCAGGGTGGCCGCGGTGCACGGGCCCAGCTCAAGGATCAGGCGGGCGACGTGGCCGCGCGTGCCGGCCGTCTCTCCCGTCTGCGTGGCCCCCTGGACCAGCCCTGAGCTTTTCACAACATCAGTGTGCCGTAAATGAGACACCCGTGGCAAGTTTTACGCCACACCGACGTGACGTAAATCACGCCCCCCGGGCGGCGCCTACCACAGGCCGAGCGCTCCGTCGACGACGAGCGCGATCCCGGCTACCCACAGGGCGCCGATGACCAGCGTACGGCCGCGCACGCGCAGCCACTCGTTAGCGGTCGCGAGGGCGCGCGTGGTCGCGTCGGGCGCGACGAAGTAGGTGATCAGCGGGAGCCAGACGGACAGCGCGGTGAGCGCGACGACGATGATCACCGCCGCCGTGGTGGCCGCGACGCTCGCGTTGGCCGTGGCGATGACCTGGACCGCCGCGATGAACGTGGTCGACGGGAGGAAGAGCAGCAGGCCGAGCAGGAAGGCGGTCCGCGGCCCCGGGTTCGCGGTCAGCCTGCTGACCAGGTTGGGCCGCCTGGTCTTGCCCTCGGCGGCCGCGGGGGCGGCCACCGGCGGGCGGCGAGGGTGCCTGGCTAGGGCGAAGGCGGCCGCCAGCGACACGACGCCGAGGCTGAACCGCAGCGCGTACCGCTGTTGCTGCTCGTGCGGCTGGTTGAGACCGGTGGCGCGCAGGACGAACAGGAGCACGACCGCCATGAGCACGGTCATCAGGACGGCTCCGGCCACATAGGCAACCGCCGTCTTCCGCGGGTTCGCTGAGCCGAGCAAGGCCGCGATGACTAGCATCGACGTCGGCGAGACGGCGGCGAGCAGCGCGAATCCCGCGGACTCAGCGAGCACTCGGCCCCTCCTTAGTGCCCATGGTCCTCAGTCCCCATGGCCCGCTCGGGTCCGGAACCGGCGGGGCGGGTTCCGCGACGACGGGATCGCGGGCCCCGGGGCAGCCGGAGCCGGCATTCCCCGTTGGGATTTAGGATCTGCCGGTTCCCGACCCGGCTCCACACCCGTGACGGGTGAACATAAGGCCGCGACCCGGTGGCACCGCGGGGCCGGTGACGGTCACAGGATCTGCAGCCGGACGCCGCGCTCGACGGCCTCGCGGCGCGAGGACACGCCCAGCTTGTGGTACACGGACCGCAGGTGCGTCTTGACCGTGTTGACGGACAGGAAGAGAGTGTCCGCGATTTCCTGGTTGCTCAGGTAGGACCGCAGCAGGCGGAGCACGGCCAGTTCACTCGTGGTGAGGTCGGGCGCCTCGTGGCCCGCGGGCGGGCTCCCCGCGGTGCGGGACGACGGCTGGCGGACAAAACGCTCATGGACGCGGGCGGCGAATCCCGCCGCCGGGCTTGACGGCGAGATGAGGAGCACGATCGCCGAGTGCACCGCTCCCCCGCCGTCAAGGAACGGCCGGTACATGTCATGCGGCTCCGCGGCGGCCAGCGCCTCCTCAAGCAGCTTCGCCGCCGCGTCATCGGTTCCCGTGCGCCGAGCGGCGACGGCAGCGGTGAGCAGCGCCGTGACCCGGTCCCTGAGGCTCGGCCGCACGCCGCCGCAGGCGCCGTCCCTGTCCTCGCGCGCCACGGTGAGCGCCAGGCGCAGCGCCGCCGCCGGTTCGCCGCCCGCGAGCAGCAGCCTGGCCCGCGCGGCCGCGTGGTCCGGGCGCTCTCGCCTTCCCTCAGGTTCGTCCTCGCTGGCCAGGGGCTCGAGCGCGGCGGCGGCGAGGCTGAGGTCGCCGCCCCGGAGCCCGGCGTCGAAGTCGAGCACGCGGAGCACCGGGCCGACCTTCTCGTACTTCTCGCGTGCCAGCCTCGCCAGGTCGCAGGTGCGCTCCACGTCCCCTTCGGCGAGCGCGGCGCGTGCCCTGGCCAGCGCGAGCAGCACCGCGACGTCCGGCTCCCCGGGCAGCGGACTGATCACCGCCGGATCGGCGTCGTCAAGCAACTGGAGCGCGAGCAGCAGGTCGTCCCGCTCGATGGCGACCTGCGCCGCGGCGACCGTCGCAAGGCACACCGCAGCCGGATCGGGCGGTACCGTGTCACGCAGCCCGCTTGACAGTTCAGCCGCCGTGGCGAGGTCGCCGCAGAGCGCTGCCGACAGGGCCAGCCAGCCACGGGCCCGCATCGCCAGGGAGCGGGTTCCCGCTGCCGTCAGCTGGTGAAGGGCGGCGGTCAGCGCGCTCGCGGAGTCCGCGACCTGCCAGCGGCGCAGCAGCACCGTGCCGAGCGCCAGCCACAGCAGCCCGGCGGCCTGGTGCTCCGACCGCTGGCCCGCCGTTGCCCGCGCCTTTTCCGCGAGCGACCAGCAGAACGCGATGGAGGCGGCATCGGGCTGCCTGATCAGCCGCAGCATGGCCAGCCACAGCTCGATCACCAGCGGGTCGGGTGCGCTCTCGTCCAGCGCCAGGGCGGCCAGGCTGAGGTAGGCCCCGGCCGACTCCGGGTCACCGCGGCACAGCCGCACCATGGCCAGCGCCGCCGCGACGGCGGGCTCCGCGCGCCTTTCCGCGGGAAGCCGGCCAAGTGCCGACTCGAGTTCCGCCGCCCGGTCCGGCAGCGCTCCCGCCAGTCCCGCCTCGGTCAGCACGCGCGACGCCTCGTCCCACTCGGCCGCCTCCGCCACGCAGCGCAACGCCTCGATGACGTCGCCCTCGTCGACGGCCCAGCGCGCCGCCCGGGCGAACAGGACCGGGACCTCCGCTGGCATCTCGCGGCGCAGTTCGCCGAGCAGTACCTGCCGGAGGAACGGGTGGTAGCGGTACTTGCCCTCGCAGTCCCGGGAGACGAAGCTGTTCTCGCGGTCAAGCCGGTCGAGGATGCGCGCTCCGCCTGATTCGCAGGCCAGCCACTCGGCGAAGGCCGCTGTCAAGCGGTCGACGATGCTCGTGCGCCGCAAGAACTGCCGGATCCCCGGCGCCTGCCGGTCAAGGACCTCGTCCCGCATGTAGTCGGCGACGATGGAGTCGGCGGCGACGGACTCGACGTTAAGGTCACCGTCTCTGGCCGCGACGAGGGCGGCCAGCCGGGGTCCCGCCATCCAGCCTTCCGTCTCGCGCATCAGCGAACGGCTTTTCGCGGGGCCCGCGGCCAGCCCCAGAGCGTTGAAGTAAACCTTGGCCTCCTGTTCGGTGCAGGCCAGGTCGGAGCCGCGAACCTCGGAGAGGCAACCGCTCAGCCGCATCTTCGCCAGGTGCAACCCTGGCACCGACCGCCCGCACAGGACGAGCCGCAGTGTGGCCGGGGCGTGCTGGATGAACAGGGCTAGCCCGGGCAGGACGTCGCTTTCCGCGAGCTTGTGCACGTCGTCGATGACGAGCACGACCGAACCCGAGAGCCTGCGCACCGCGACGACCACGTCGGCCGGCAGGTCATCGCGGGCTTCGCGGCTGCGCGGTACCAGGGGCGCGCCAAGCGACGTACCGCCGGCCGCCAGGGCAGCGGTCATGCAGGCCCAGAAGCGAGCGGGGTCCCCGTCCCCCTCGTCCAGGCTCAGCCAGGCGATCCGCCGGAACCTGGCACGCGCGGCCGCCCACCCGGCGCACGCGACGGTCTTGCCGGCGCCGGGCGGTGCCGTGATCACCGTCACCGGTCGCTCGGTGGCCTGCTCGATCAGCGCCGTGAGGCGTTCCCTGTGCACCACCTCGGGCCCCGTCGCCGGCACGCGGAACTTGCCGTCTAGGAGCGCGGGCTCCGCGGTCACCGCGCCGTCGCCGGAAACGGACGCAAGCTCCGTCATTCGTGTCACTACTTTCCCCCCACCTCGCCAGGCCGATCCTTACCCACTCCGGCAAATGAGTAGTCAGTTCGACACACTCAGTAAGCAAAAATTACGGCCATGTAGCAGGGGCATCACCCGGAACGGGTGGCGCCAGCCACCCGG
>Ga0335072_10004247_pt1 | contig 21389 bp, 23 predicted proteins | sample Lox_Sample_21_FD_206725 | JGI IMG/M metagenome (GOLD analysis project Ga0335072, IMG submission 206725) | Soil microbial communities from Loxahatchee National Wildlife Refuge, Florida, United States - Lox_Sample_2.1 | ecosystem: Environmental > Terrestrial > Soil > Wetlands | place: USA...
GCGGTTCACCAGGAAATTGGCCGTCCCTTCGGTTATCGCGGTCCCGACTCTCAAGCCGGCGCGGTGACGTTCAGCGTAGTTCACGAGCCAGGCGCTCTGGCCGGCTAGGTATTTATGCAGCTCCCGCCGGGCCGTCCAAAGCTTTCGCGAAGGCGCGATCGACCGTCGGCTGTGGGACTGGTGCAAAACTGGGGGTGCCAGTGGCGGCCGGCTATTTTCGCTCCTGTTCTTGGACCGGGGGTGGGGCGTGGAGTGGATTTTGAGGTTGGTGGCGGCGGGAGGCGAGGGTCCGTGCGTGAACATCATGAAGATCAGCAAGCCTGATGACCTCGGCGATATCGCCAATCTGGGATTGACCCTCACCGAAGCCAAACAGCTGCTCGCGCGGGTTCAGCACGAAATCTCCACCTCTCGGGCGAGGGAGCACGCCGTCCGGCGGCCGGTTTGCCCCTGCGGCGATGGGGTTTGCCGGCTGAAAGACTATCGTGACCACGCAGTCGCGACGCTGTTCGGACAGGTGATATTGAGGCTGCCCCGGTTTCGTTGCGCCATGTGCGGCCGCATCGAGACAGGCATCAATTGGCCGTCGCATTGCCGCTCGACACCGGAACTGGACCGGCTCCGGGCCCACCTGTCCGCTCTGATGACGTACCGGGTGAGCGCTGATCTCCTGGAGCACATGTTTCCGGTCGACGCCGGCATCGACCCCAGAACCTTGCGCCGCCACACCCTGAAGGCTGGCGCGGCGCTGGCCGAGCGTGCCGCGATCAGGCCTCCGGTAGCGGCGCCGGCGATCACGATCACCGTGGACTCCACCTTCATACGGAGCCGCAAGGACGGAGAGAGTCGGTTTGAGGTGCGGGTTGGCAATGTCGAAACGAAAGCCGGCGGCCGTCAGGTTTTTGGTAGCGTCGCGAAAGCCGGGACAGACATCGAAGGGCTGATCAGGAAGAACCTCGATGCGGTTGGCGGCACCAGCGACACCGCGCTGACGGCCTTCACCGATGGTTGTCCTGGTCTCCGGGGTATTCTCGCCGATGCTGGCGTTCTGGAACCGCCGATTCTTGACTGGTTCCATATCGCGATGAGACTTCAACATCTCAAACAAATCGGCGATGGCCTGGCGGCAGGTGATCCGGCGCGCGCCGCCGCGAAGGCGGTGATTGGAACCGAGGTTGAGCGATTGCGCTGGTGGATCTGGAATGGAAAAGCGAAGAACGCGAGGAAGAGCATCGATCGTATCCGCGAAGTGATGCATCATTTCCGGGGTGAGCGGGACAGCTGGAAATCGATCGCGCCGTCGCGAAAGCTTTGGACGGCCCTGCGGGCGCTGAACAGGTATCTGATCGGCCAGGGCGCGTGGCTGGTGAATTACGCCGAATGCCACCGCGCCGGGTTGAGGGTCGGGACCGCGATCACGGAAGGGACAGCCAATTTCCTGGTGAACCGCCGGATGAACAAAAGTCAGCAAATGCGCTGGTCACGGCGCGGTGCCGACCTACTGCTTCAGGTTCGGTGCGCGGTCTATAATGGGACGCTCGGTTCCGAATTCGGACAGAAATTCCATCCAGCCAACGCCTCATGCCCACCAACCGCTATTGCCGCCTGACCCCCAGTTTTGCACCAGTCCCCCAGTCCATTCGTCTCAAAAAGCCGACGAATGTCCAGTTATCGCACCTGAGCGTCTCCCATATAATCGGTCCGCGAGACGACCACGAGCCTTGCGTGCAGTTTCGAACAACTCGTCAGGTGACCCCAACTGGAGGGCGTGGTTTTATCGCCCTGTTCACCCTCCGCTTTGGCGATGATGTCAGTCTCAGAGCTCTCCGTCGAGTGATGGCGGTGTTGCGTGGATGATACATTCCCGGATTGGTTCGTCACGGGCGAGTTGCGCCAAGAGCCGAAATTAAGGAAGCGCAAGAGTCATTCTCGTGGCAGTCCCGCAATCTCAAGCCCGTCCCCGAGGCAGGACATAAATCGTGGACGAAACGGCCATGCACGTCTGGCCTGCGCCACCGTCAAATCGGGGTCCTTCCGCATCAACTGCCTACCCATGCGACGAGCCTCGGCACGAGCCCCCGTCAGAGCCACCGCCGCCACCGCAACTCTCTGGGCCCAATAGGATTCCGGAAAAGCCTCAACGCCACTCTTGATCCACTGTGCTGCTCGTTCGTACCGCTCGGTGGCGAAGTGGGCACATCCCATCCCGATGAAAGTGATGTGCCGCAGCGGCTCGAACGGCATGAGGTGGAGCGCGACCTTGAGCTCACGAACGGCGTTGTCGGTGTCGCCAAGATAGGCCGACATCCATCCGCGACGAATCCATGCGTACGCCAACCACGGATCTAGTGCCAAGGCGCGTTCCAACCGTCGGTCCGCCTCTTCGAGCCGATGCAACAACACGAGAGTCCCGCTGCTCAGCGTCAGCGTCAATGCGTCATTCGGCGCGAGGTTATATGCCGCTTCCGCAAGCCGGTACGCACGCTTGCGATCGGCATCGGGCGTTGAGCAGAAATTATGGGCTGCGCGCTGCGCCCAACACCAGCCGGCGGCCGCCTTTGGCAATCCATACTCTGGAGCGAGCTCCTGAGGTCGGCCTAGCTCTTCGAGAGCGGCATTGCATTGGCTACGCCCAACCGCAAACGCGAACGGTAAGGCGCTCAATGTCAGCCGCATCGCCTCATCCATGTCGTGATCAAAACCTCTCGTTGGCGAATTTTTCGCTCGTTGGAGGGTCGCTGACGGAAGCTCCCCAAATGCTTTCCGGTACTGGGCCGCAAAGCGACCGAGCTGACTGAACCCACTCGCCGAGGCAGCGTCCGTTACTGAAGCCTTCGGCCCCAGTCGAATCAGTTCCTGACGTGCGCGAGCGAGCCGCATGCGGCGCACCCAGCCGAGTGGTGTGGTGCCAAGAAACATCTTGAAGTGAGATTCTAACGTTCGCGGCGAGACGCCGCCGACCCGTGCAAGCTGTTCGAGTTCAATCGGCTCAGACAGGTGGGTGCGCAGCCAGCCTAGAGCGCGCGCCAGGTCGGTGGGCAGTGCCGGCGAGAATTCACCGATGTCCCTACTGTCGCCTCCAGCAATCGGATCGGCCATCGGCATTGCCCCGCTCCCCAGCAAAATGCGTCTTGTCATAGGTAGGATACGCCTTTCTTGCGATTTGTGCATATCCTGATGCGGAAACTGAATAGCTAGTCCGCGGCGCTTCCCTCAGGCTTGGTCCCGCTCCGATCGCGGTCACATCGGGGCTTTGTGAAGCGGAGAAGCACAGATGGTACGATCAGCGGCTTCCGCCGGATGTTTCCAGGCAATGCATTGCGCCGCTCATGGGGTTGCAGCCGCAATCCCAAATGATGCTTCCGGCCGAGCACAGCGGGCATTTTCAGTTTCTGTATTCGACTTGGTATTGGCCGGAGAGTTGGCCAGTAGGTCAAGATGCCCAGCGTCAGACTTGTAAGAATCTCAGTCTTTTCACTTTGTCTAATTTCGAGCTTATCTGCCGCTTCCGTGGCCCCTGCCGTCGTAGGCGGCGAGACCGCTTCCGTCGGCGACTTGATCCGACGCTCGGTCGTAGAGATTTCAGGCCCCGGCTGTTCGGGAGTCGTGATCAGCGACCGAAAGGTGCTGACCGCAGCCCACTGCATGGACACATTGTTGTTGTCGCTGGTGATCTTGAAGTACTCGCTTTACAAAGACTGTTCGCAAGTGCGCGTAGATGACGTGTTCTATCCACCCGATGAAAAGTCGGTTTCGATCAATGGCCAGGACTGGCCGACGCCCGATCTCGCGGTCATCCAGTTGCAAACACCGCTTTGCGGGGCGAAGCCGGTGGCTCTCAGCTCCGAGCCTCTGTCTCCGGGCAAGATCGTGAGGACGGCGGGCTACAGCGAGGGTCTGTGGAACGGGCGCGAGGTGGATTGGATCCGCGTGCGTATCCTGCGTTCCGACGCGGACTTGTTGATGAGTTTGTTCTCTAATCCCAAGTCAAACGCCGAGCGATTGCGTCAAATGATCCAAACTGAAGTTCCACTCTTTAACTTCGCTCGTCCCGTGGAGGACGCTGAGGCAGTTTGCAATGGAGACAGCGGTGGGCCGGTTTACACCGAGACCGGCGGACAGGTTTCAATTTACGGAATAACCTCGGGAGTTCTTACGGACCCTAAGATCGGCAACAGGAAGTGTGACGGAAGTCTGATTCAGTTGGTTGTCCCAATCCAGTCGGAACGGAATTGGATTCTTTCGATGATGCGACGCTCTACCGAACAGCTGAAACGCTATGGCAATTGAAGGTCTGTGCGACATTCCCGTGGAACCAGCTTTGACCTGGGTCGCCGCAGCCCTCTGTGCCCGTTTAGATATCCGCGCCATCGAGGCACTGCGGAATTTGCCGCGCTGCCGCCGTGTACTGATTGAACTGGAACTACAGGACCATTGGTAAAGAGCCAGACTCGGTAAGGTCTGGTTCACGCCAAGGGGTGGTTGGGTAACATCGGATAACACTGGAGATATGCCTATGGCCAACAACGATGCAGGTTTCGTCGGCTCGATTCCCGAGCTCTACGACCGCAATGTTGGTCCGCTAATGATGGTGCCGTATGCCGGCGACATCGCCTGTCGTCTGTCTGACATGGTCGCGGCGCGGTTGCTGGAAGTCGCCGCGGGCACCGGCATTGTCACTACCGCGCTCGCTCGGGCGTTAGCACGCACTCAGCTTATCGCCACTGACCTGAACCAGCCGATGCTCGACTACGCTGCGACCAAGCCGGAATTGCGTGGTGTCGAGTTCCGCCAAGCGGATGCGCTGGCATTGCCGTTCGGTGATCAGAGTTTCGACGCCGTGGTTTGTCAGTTTGGCGTGATGTTCTTTCCGGATCGTGTCGCGGCGTTCCGGGAAGCCTACCGCGTGCTGAAACCGGGTGGGCAGTTCGTGTTCAACGTGTGGGAGAGCGTTGCGAAGAACCCGGTTGTGGCTGCCACTCTGACGGGCCTGTCGTGGCGCTATCCGCAGCATCCGTCCTGGTTCCTGGAGCGTACGCCGTGCGGCTATCGCGATCCCGATCTAATCCGCGCCGATCTCGCCGCCGGCGGCTTCTCCGATTGTCACATCGAAGAGGTGACAATCTGTGGTCGCGCCGCATCACCGATGTCGGCGGCGATCGGCTTTTGTCAGGGCTCGCCGATGCGAACTGAGCTCGAAGCCCTCGACCCGACTGGCCTGGAGGCAGCAACGGTTGCTGCCGCGGCTGCAATCGCCGAACAGTTCGGCGAAGGCGCATTCGAAACGGAGCTGTGTGCGCTGGTGATCGAGACGCGTCGGTAGTGCGGCGGGGGGCTGAACCCGCACGCGGCTGCCGTCGCATTACCTAAGTTGTACGCGCCAACGCGATAAAGGGACAAGTGCCGGGATGAGGAAACCAACCAACGGGAGGAGCAATGCAATGTCCCCTCTAAATTGTGGCGGCGACTATCGCTGGGGAAGGCGTTCACTGAGCGGGCATAAGCTCTTGTTGGCCGCCGCAATCGTGCTGGCGATTGCGGTCGCTGTGGTGGATGTGCTCCGAGGCGACCCTGGCCCAGGGCTTGGAGTGGATGAATGGAGCGCGCCCAGCGCACTCCCAGCGCGGTGATTGAAGCTGTCCTTACTTCGGACAGGGGCCGGTCCTTCGTAAGCATCCGGACGAATTCTCGGCAATGCGGTAACCAACCCGCGCATCAGTGCTTGATCACCGACGTCTTCCAGCCTTGCCTCCTCCCTTGCGCGTCCATCTGTTGCATGGTCACCGCTGTGGCGGTGTTTCGTGCCGCCTACACACTTGACAATGGGCATCAGTCCATCCGGTAAGTGACGCGGATGGATATCCAGTAATACCAACCGTCGCAACCGCTGACTCACGTCTGGGGGCTAGGAATCGGTCTGCGACTTTGATCCGCTCCGTCGGCTGAATGGCGGGCGGAGCGGAGGTGCGCGGTGGGAGCGGCAGTTCAGGTTACCCGGACGGATCATTCATCGGCGGAGTTGCGCGCCGTTGCGGCGAAGACATCCGACGGCGGGCAAGTGCGGCGTCTGTTGGCAATTGCCATGATACTCGATGGCCATTCGCGGGAACGCGCAGCGGCGCAATCGGGGATGGACCGGCAGACTTTGCGGGACTGGGTGCATCGCTACAACGAAGCCGGGATTGCCGGTCTGGCGTCGATCCGCACCGGTGGTCGCACGGCTCTGTTGACCGCGGACCAGATGGCAGAGCTCAAGCAACTGGTGATCGACGGGCCAGATCCCGAAACCGACAAAGTGGTGCGCTGGCGCTGCGTCGATCTGCGTGAGGTCGTGGCCAAGCGGTTCGCTGTCACGGTGACCGAGCGAACGATCGGCAAGTGGCTGCGCAAGATGGACCTGACGCGATTGCAACCGCGGCCGTTTCACCCCAAGCAGGACGAAGCTGCTTTTAGTAGCCGCGGCGCGACCTCTGAAACATTTCAGCGCTACACCACCTCGCACACGGTAATTTCTCCGCCAGCAGGCAACCGCAGCGAACACCTGCTGAAACCCTGGAGGCCGCAACCGCCGCAACAGGGCCCCGCAACACTACAGCCGATGACGGCTAAACGGAGGACTCGAGAATGCGTAGGATCCTTTTCGCCACGGTCACGACCCTGGCGCTGGCACTCGGCAACCTGGTCGCTGCGAGCGCTGCGCCAGTAGTCGGCGACGGCAGTAACACGAACCCCGTCTCCACCACTACGCCCGGATACAGCGTCACTGGCGGCGGCTGACCTCACACCGGCAAGACGGTGGGAACCCGGTCCCCAAGCAGGATAGCAAACCGCGGCATGGGAGTCTTTCCGGTTCTGTCGCAAATTTCCTTGGCGTGCGAGTTCAACCCAGCCTCTGGGATGGCTTACCCCGCCAGCGAATAGAATTGCTGCGCCGGACGCAATTTCCCTGTCGTCGGCAGCTGACCCTTGTAGATCATGTGCATGAGTTCGATACCGGCGAGAGTCGCCGCCGCTGAGCGAAAGGACTTGAACCCCAACATTGGCCGCACCAGTCGCTTGATGGCGCGATGGTCCTGTTCAACGATGTTGTTGAGGTACTTGAGAGTCTGGGGTTTGCCCGGGATTTTCTCTCAAGCTGCGAGTTGGAAGCCCTGCATGTTATTGGTATCCGCTCGTTTGGCGAGGAATTTCGTGAAGATATGGCGTTTCGGGGTATCCAGGAGGAATTCGGGAAACCGCTGGCGTAGCGCGGTTGCGACGACAAGTTCGGAGGGCGGGATCCCGGGTCGGACGGTGCGCAGCCAGGAGCCGAAGGAGGCCCAGACGAGCCGGGGATGTGCGACGGAGAGGTACTGCAGCAATCCCTGGCAGATGAGACCGGTCTGGATGAAGACGTGATAGGCATGCAGCTTGCGTTTGACGTCGTCGCGGTATTTGGGTGATGCCCGGTGGAGATGCTGGTTGCCGTCGTTGCGGCGCCGCGCCTTCATGTCGAACATCCAGAAATGATAGGCGAAGGTGCCGATCCGGTGCACGGCCTGCTTGAAGCTGAGTTCGATCTTGAAGCGCAGACCGTAGAGACGAATGATGTCGATGGCGTCGAGGGAGGTGTCGGTGCACATGAGGAGGAGGGAGCCTCTTGTTGGATGGCTCACCGCGACGAAGCGCACCAAGCGGCCGGCAGGGCGCCACAGCAGGTCGCGGACGCGATATCGGATGGTCACCTTGTTCTCGCCATAGACGGGGCTGTTGGCTTTCCGGAAGGCCTTGGGATCATTCAGCAGCGACTTCACCTTGAGCTTCTTGCCGTACTTCCTGGGCGCGCCTCGCTTGCGCGGCCCGCGGTGTTGGTAAGCAGTGTAGGCGACGGCATTGGACTTCACGCGGGTGACCAGGTGGTTGTTCCGCTTGAGCAGGCCGGCGATGATCTTCTGGGCGCCATAGTAGGCGTCGGCGACGAAGTAGAAGGGTTGATCGACATCGGTGATGCCGATCAGGGAGATCATCCTGTCGAGCAGGGTCCGGCGGTCGCGGTTGGACCATACCAAGCCCTCATGGATGCGTGCGGCAAGCGGCACAGCGAAGACGGAAGCGGCGGCGTGAACGAGCAGACTGACGGCTTGCAGTGAGTGCCCGGTGATGTAGTTCGGCTTGGTGTTCGATTCCGATTGCTGGTGCAGCAATTTGACCGCCGGCATCTTGCGGCCGCACTTGGGGATCTTGATGCCGTCGCCGACCAGGACGTACCTGCCGTTGACGCGCAGCGCCTGGGGCAACAGGCGAAGCACCAGCGAGGTCCACAGCGCGGTGAGCTGGTCGAGCTTGACGGCGGAGGAGTGGAAATAGTCGCAGAGCGCGTTGTAGCGACGCGGATCGAGGTTCAGCGCGCGCACGATGGAGGTGACACCGAGCTGCTCGGTGCGCACCGTGAAGCCGGCCACGGCGGCGGCGAACCACAGGAAGGTTTGCAGGCGGGTGAACGCCGGGCGCAGCGACCGGATTGCATTCCACCAAAGTATCCACAGTGCCATTGGGTTGGCTCGTTGCGTTGTAACGACCGATGCCGTTACCCGGGGACGCACGATGCCCGTGTTGAATCCCGCGTGATCGGCGTTGACTCTGGCGTGAGCGACTCTGGCGTGAGCGACGCGACAGCGGCGAGCCGCTGCGCTATTCTGATCCGATGGGAAAGCGACGCGAGCCAGACATCTGCGACGACAACCCGCTGACCGCGGACTTCCTCGAATGGATGGTCTCGCCCGACGGACAAGCCGCCGGCGCGGTGTCCGGCCTTGTGTTCGCCACGCTGGAAGACGCCCGTGTCGACGCCAAGCGGCGCAAGATCATCTGGGCCGATGGCGAACGGCTGTCGATCGAGCAATCGTCAGAGCGCATCCATGCCGAGCATCCGGACAGGCCCCGCGGGCTGATCGAAATTTCCCTGCGCAGCTGGTTCGAGCACCGCGTGGCGGAATCCGGTTCCGGACGCCAGATCAACGAACTCGACCGGCTCTTCGGGCCGTGGATTCGCGACCGTGAGCGAAAGTCACGGGCTGCCAAAAAATGACCGAGAAGTCCGCACTCTCAAGGAGGTATTTGACCTGACGGATTTCAATGCTCGCCTCATGTTTCGCGTGGTAGCTCTCGATCGCTGCCGTATTGGCCCCGCTTTTGTCGATCGTGATCTTCTCGGGCGTTCCATGTTGACCGAATGCCTTGCGCAGGAAACGCAGCGCAGCCTTACCGTCTCGCTTGGCGGTCAGCAGGAAGTCCACAGTGGCACCGGCCTTGTCGACGGCTCGATACAAGTACTTCCAGACGCCCCTGACTTTCACATAGGTCTCGTCCATTCGCCAACTGCGACCCACCGGACGCTTGCGCGCGTGGAATTCCTGCTCCAGGAGTGGGGCCTACTTGAGGACCCAGCGATTGAGCGTAGAGTGGTCGACCTCCACACCGCGCTCTTCCATCATTTCCTCAAGCTGGCGGTTCAGGTGCCGCTGATCAGCGGGCACGCGAACGCGCGGCGGCTCATCCGCGCGGATTTAGTCGGCCAAGTGCAAGCCGCGTGCCTTGAGGACCGCAAGGCGCGGTATCAACGCAAGCCGCCGGGAATGATACCGGTGGTCTCCGAAAACCCGATGGGGCCCGCCGTGCTGCCAACCATGGATTCCTGGCAGTGGTTCACCGAAACCGCTCGTACCCGTGCGCCGGCGTGGCGCAACGAGGTCACGCTGCGCTCGGTCGAGATGTTATTGGAATACGAACCGGGCGCGCACATCACCCATATCAGCCCAACGCCCCTGATGATGGTGGTGGCGCTCGGCGATCATCTGACGGTTGCGGACGAAGCTCTGGCCGCCTACGAGCGGGCCTTGGAACCAAAGCGGCTTGTGACGCTGCCCGGCGGGCATTTCGACGCGTACGTGCGGGATTTCGCGGCCTCTTCTGGGGCTGCTTGCGAGTGGTTCCGGAAGCATTTGCTTGTTACCGAGTCACCCTGAAGGGAGACCGTCCCAAACCTGGGGAGAGAACAAAACCAGTAGATCGCGACGAACGTGCTGCTGTCGACCAGGCCTCGGACCAGCGGGCTGTTCTACCCCCATGTTTGGGACGGTCTCGCGCCAGCCCTGCGAACCGAGGCGGAACGGGAAACGGAACAAAGAGAACGACAGATAGTTTGGCGTGCCGATCTCGCCTGCGTCGATCAACGACTTGATGCGGCCGAACTGGGTGGAGAGACGCAGCTCATGGCCAATCGTCAGCACGCGTCCGCTTTCGTGCGCTGCCTGCAACAACTGGTCGCAGCCTTCCAGCGTGGTGGCCATCGGCTTTTCTAGCAGCACATCCTTGTCGGCCCGCAACGCCGCGACGCCGACTTTGGCATGAAGATGGTTAGGAACGACGATGGCGACGGCGTTAACATCGGGCCGCGTTAGCAACGCTTCGTAGCCGACATGCACCGGTACCGCGGGAAAATCCCGCCACGCCGCCGCCGCCGTTGTGTCGCTGTCGCAGGCTATGGCGGACAGCACCGCACCCGGAGCCGCCGAAATCGCGATGGCATGGTGGCGGCCCGATAGGCCGTAACCAGTCAGTCCAAAGCGGATGTCGTCAGGCATTAAATTTCCTCCATACGAATTGCGCGGCAGCGGCGATTATACATTGCCGATTGGCGGCGGGCATGGGAGAAATTCGGAGAAATTCGCAACCCGAATGGGGAGCCGAAAAATGAACCCAATGCGTCCGGAAAGCGAGCACCCGCCGCATCAGCGCCTGGGGCGTCGAACGGTGCTGAGTATGTCTGCAAGCGTTGCGGCGGCGGCTCTGGCCGGCCGCGCGGTCGCGGCTCCGCCGAACACACTGGTCTGGGACATCGCCGCGGGACCGCAGTACGTCGATCCGGTGATGGGCACCGCCGCGCAGGCCAACGTCATGGTGGTGCAGAACGTGTATGAGCGGCTGGTCTGGTACGATGGTGCGAGCGAGAAGCCAATCCCTTGGCTCGCAACGAGCTGGAAGACCGAGGACAACGGCCAGCGGTATATTTTCGAATTGCGCCAGGCCATCAAGTTCCAGGACGGCACGGACTTCAACGCCGAGGCGGTGAAGTTCAGCTTCGACCGCGCCGCGCTGATGGATGATCCGACGGGCATTGGCTCGTTCTTTCCGACCGGCACGGCGGCGCCCGGCATCCTCAAGGGCGCATGGGAGTTCAGCAAATCCTTCGGTGTGGGCAAGAGCTATTCACAGGTGGCAGTTGACAAATACATGGCTGCCGGCGGGGTGAAGGTGCTGGGGCCGTATACGGTTGAGTTCAATCTCGCACAGCCCTATGCGTCATTCATCTCCGACATCGCGACGTTCATGGGGTCCATCGTATCCCCAAGCTACGTCATCGCTCATTGGAAAAAGCCGACTGATGGGCATGGCTTCATCACCGGGGCGACGGCGGGTGAGCGCGATCCCTGGATGCTTTATCACGCCTGTGGCACTGGACCGTATGTCCTGGCAACGTTCGACAAGGCTACGGCGAATGTCGTGCTAAAGGCGGCCCCGCATTACTGGGGCGGGCCACAGGGCAAGATCAAGCCGAAGCTTCAGACGGTAATCGTCCGCACCACGTTGGATCAGGAGACACGGCTTCTGGACTTGAAGGCCGGCACGGTCGATCTCGCGGACATCAATACGGCCGCGATCTTCGACGTGATCGACAAGAACAAGTGGCTGAACGATGGCAAGATCGTGCCGATTATCCCAGGCGTCAGCGTGCCAGGGCCCTTCCCGTGGCTGACGATCTACTTCGCCAAAATGAACGAAAAGATCCAGAATCCGGACGGCTCGCTGGCCGCGTTCCAGCCGTTCGCCGATATGCGCGTTCGCAAGGCGTTCGCCGACGCGGTGAACAGCGCCGACATCAGACGCAATGTGCTTAACGGATTTGCCGAGCCGATCACCTGGGGGCTGACGCCGGCGCAGTTCGGCTACGATCCGAAGCTAACCAAGTCCTATTCGTACAATCTTCAGGCAGCGAATACCCTGCTACTGGAAGCGGGCAAGGACCTTGGGTTCAGCACGGATCACCCGAAGGACATGGACATCATCTATAACGCCGCGGCGCCGTGGCAGGGCTATATCGCCACGCAGGTGGCGGGAAGCATCAACGGGCTGAACGCCGGCCTGAAGATGAACGTGAGGGCGCTCTCGTTCACCGAATATGTCAATTCCTGGCGGTCGAAGCTGACGGGGTTCAGCATCCATTCCACGTTCTCTTTGACGCCGGACCCGAACTCCTGGCTCAGCGCCTTCGGCACCGGTGCGGGGTTCTGGGCGCGCACCAGCTCGTATGACAATCCCAAGGCCGACGTGCTGTACACGCAGCAGTTCCAGACGCTGGACCCGAAGAAGCGTGCGGCGCTGATCGCGCAGATGATGCAATTAGTGAACAACGATTTGGATTGGGTGTGGATCGGCGCCGCCACTGCCTATGGCCAGCCGACATTCAATCCGAACGTGCTGCGCTCCTCGGTGAAGGGATTCTACTACAACTCGACCTATCAGGGCTTCTACTTCGCCGCGCTCTGGAAGGAGTGAGGCAGCCGCATGGGATTCCTCGCTTACGTCATCAAGAGGCTGATGCTGCTCGGCCTGGTCCTGCTCGGTGTCAGCGTCGTCGTGTTCTTTCTGCTGCGCGGTATGCCCGGGGTCGATCCGCTGGCCGCCTATATCACGCCCGGCCTGCCGATGAGCCCTGCCGCGCTGAACTCGCTGCGCAAGGAGTTGCACCTGGATCAGCCGCTGGCGGTGCAATACTTCTACTACATGGGCGGGCTGCTGCACGGCGACTGGGGCTACTCGCGCACCGCGTCACAGAACGTGCTGCGAGCCTTGCTGGAACGCCTTCCGGCGACGATCGAACTCGCGTTCACGTCGGTGCTGATGAGCGTGCTGATCGGCGTGCCCGCCGGTGTGGTTGCCGCATTGCGCAAGGACCGTGCGCCGGATCTGGCGGTGCGGGTGGTTTCCATAACGGGTATCTCATTCCCGGTATTCTGGCTTGGTATTATTCTACAACTTGTGTTCTTCTATTACCTAGGCCAGTTGGGATTGCCGCACCTGCCAGCGCGCGGTCGCGTGGGTGAATTGGTGGTGCTCGAATATCCACTCCATCCGATCACCGGATTCTATCTGATCGACAGCCTGATCGAAGGCAACATGCCGTTCTTCTTTAGCGCTCTGGCGCACCTCGTTCTACCGGCATTCACGCTCAGCCTGATCAGCATCGCATCCGTGGTGCGCGTCATGCGGGCCAGCATGCTGGAAGTTCTGCGTCAGGATTACATCCTGTTCGCACGATCGAAAGGACTGCCCGCACGAATCGTGGTCATCCGCCACGCACTACGCAATGCCATCACGCCCGTGCTGACCACCGCCGGCACGACGCTCGGCCTGCTGCTGGGTGGCGCCGTCGTAGTCGAAACGGTATTCTCCTGGCCTGGCGTCGGACAGCTTGCTGCGCAAGGCATCCTCAACGACGACAGTGTTCTTGTCGTCGGCTTTACCCTGTTCGTTGCCGCCATGATGGTCATCGTCAACCTCGCGGTTGATATGCTTTACGCCATCGTCGATCCACGCGTGAGGTACTGAGGTGACCTGGGTGCGCCGCAACAAACTTGCAGCCACCGGGCTGCTGGTTTTCGCCGCCATCCTTTCGGCCGGCGCCATTGGACCCTATGTGATACCGGCATCGGTGGTGGGCAGCGTGCACTTCGCCAACAAGCTGACCGCCCCTGATGCCGCGCACTGGTTCGGTACCGATGACTACGGACGCGATCTTTTCTCGTTGGTTCTGCTGGCGGCAAACCTCGATCTACGCGCCGCGCTGAGCGTCGTCGCCGCGGCGCTGGTGATTGGTGTGATCATGGGCGCACTCGCCGGTTTTATCAACCGGCTCGACGAACCACTGATGCGCATTACAGACGTCTTCCTGTCCATCCCCAGTCTGGTGCTGGCGATGGCGATCGCATCCGTGCTTGGCCGCAGCATCCAAAATCTGTCGATCGCGCTAGTATTCGTATCATGGCCGATCTACTGCCGGCTGATGCGCGGCCAAGTGCTGACCGAGAAGCGCAAGCCGTACGTGCGGGCGCTGACGACATTGGGCATCGGGCACATGCGGATGATCTTCCGGCACATCATTCCCAACACGCTGGCGCCTGTTGTCGCACGCGCGCCGGCGGATGTTGGGCTGATTCTAATCACCATGGCGGCTCTGAGCTACATCGGCTTTGGTCCCGGACCGTATGTTCCGGAATGGGGCAGCCTTGTCGCAGCGGGTCAGGCTTATATTTTTCAGGCGCCCTGGCTGGTGATTTTCCCTGGCGCCGCGATCTTCCTCACGTCGCTGTCACTGAACCTAGTCGGTGATTGGGCACGCGACGCGTTCGATCCGCGGCTGCGGAGCTGACGCGATGATCGATCGCCCGGCGGTGCTGGAGATCGAGGATCTCTGCGTCGAGGTCGGCATAAGCGGTCGATGGGTGCCGGCCCTGAATAATGTCGGCCTGACAATCCATTGCGGCGAGGTGCTGGGCCTGATCGGCGAATCCGGATCAGGCAAGTCGCTGACCGCGTTGTCGGTGCCGGGATTGCTGCCGGGAAACGCGCGCGTCACCAGCGGCTCGATCCGGTTGATGGGCGAAGAATTGCTTGGCAAGCGAGAGCATGAACTGAACAAGCTGCGCAGCCGCTCGGTCGCGTTCGTATTCCAGAATCCGACGACCTATCTCAACCCGGTGCTGACCGTCGGCCGCCAGATCGCGGAAATCTTCGAGGTCAGCCCTGAACTTCTGGGACCGGCGTGGATGTCGAAGCGAGAGAAGCGCCGGATCGCTTGGGAGAAGGCGGTTGAGTGTCTGCGGCTGGTGAAGATTCCTGATCCGGAACGGATCGCAAGCCAGTATCCGTTCGAGCTATCTGGCGGCATGCAGCAGCGCACTGTCATTGCCATGGGCTTGGTGCGGCAGCCGCATTTGATGATCGCGGATGAGATCACCACCGCGCTCGATGTCACGGTGCAGGCGCAGATTCTTAGTTTGCTAGCGGAGTTGCGGCGTAGTATCAATATGACGCTGCTGCTGATCACGCACGATATGGGCATTGTCGCGCAACTCGCCGATCGCGTCGCGGTGATGTATTCAGGCAGCGTCATCGAATACGCCGATGTCCGTTCCCTGTTCCGGACGCCAAAGCACCCATACGCCAAGGCGCTGCTGGAGGCCGTGCCCACATTGCAGGCCGGCGACGCGATCTTTCGCCCGATTCCCGGTGGCATACCCGCGATCACCGATCCGCCGCCCGGCTGCCGCTATCACCCGCGGTGTTCGCGGGCATTCACGCCATGCTCTGTTACTGTGCCCACGCCGTTACCGCTGGGGCCCGGTCGCATGGTCGCCTGCCATTTGTACCAGGCCACATCGTGAGCGATACGCCGCTTCTGCAAGTGCGAGGCTTGGTCAAGTGGTTTCCGATCCGCAGCGGTTGGCTCGACCGCAAGCCTGCGTCCGTAAAAGCCGTCGATGGGGTCAATTTCCGAATCCAGGGCGGCGAGACGTTCGGCCTGGTCGGCGAATCCGGCTGCGGCAAGACCACGGTCGCCACGCTGGTCGTCAAGCTGCTGAAACCTAGTAGCGGTGAAATCCGATTTGATGGCACGAACACTGCCGGTCTAAATGCCGCCGCGGTCAAGGAATTTCGCAAGCAGGTGCAGATCGTTTTCCAGGACCCGTACGGCTCGCTCGATCCACGCCAGACCATGCTGAGCGCGCTGACCGAACCGCTTTTCGCGCTGGGCACCGCGAGTGGCCGCGCCCAGGCCGTCGAACGCGCGCGGCAGGCGTTCGAGATGGTGGGGCTCGACCCGGAATTGCTCCGGCGCCTGCCACATGAACTGAGCGGGGGCCAACGCCAGCGCGTCGTGATCGCGCGTGCGCTCGCGGTTGAGCCGCGGCTGATCATCCTGGATGAGCCGACATCGTCGGTCGATGTGTCAGTGCAGGCGCAGATCCTGGCGCTGCTTGAAGAGCTGAAACGCCGTCAGGGGCTGACGTATCTGCTGATCTCTCACAATCTCGCGGTGGTGCGCCACATGAGCGACAGCGTCGCGGTCATGTATCTGGGGCGCATCGTGGAATCGGCAGAATCCGCAACGTTGTTCTCCGCACCATTGCATCCGTACACTGCGGCGCTGATCTCCGCGATTCCGGTGCCTGATCCCGACGCGCCGCGGTTGGCTGCACTGGCACAAGGCGATGTGTCGAGCCCGGTCAATGCGCCGTCAGGTTGCCGATACCATCCGCGGTGTCCGTACGCGCAGGATGTATGCCGGCGCGACGATCCGCCGCTGCGGGAATTGCGGCCGGAGCATCATGTGGCGTGTCATTTTCCGGGAGTGGCAACGCGGGGATGAAGGCGGTCATTGCGAGGAGCGAATGCGACGAAGCTGATCATGGACGAGATTGGTTCATCGCAGCGCTATTTGGAATGACACGACCGTATACCTCACACCGCCGCAGATGGTCTTCGACGTATCGTCGGCCAGGGATAGCCACCAGTTGGCCCACGCAGCGAGCCGTCGTCCTGACGGTCTGGCGACGGTCGGCGGCGCAAAACGGCTGGCAGCGGCAGCATGCAAGGCACCACAAGCGCTATTCATCGTCCGTCAGATCGCCTGTATAGCGCTGCCACGCCCCCGGATAATGCGGGCTGGTCGGGTTCTGAGAGGGATCGCAATGGCGGGAACACGAGAGGGTGCGATCGCGCGCGCCAGAAAAGGCTTCAACGACAGCAGCTTCATCGAGCGCCTGCGCGCACTCGTGACCGTGCCCACCGAGAGCCATCCGCCGCTGCGCAAACACGAGTTGGAACGCTACTGCCATGACATCTGTGGCCCGATGGTCCAGTTCCCGGCGGATGTATTCGCGCTCTGGAGAGGTGAATGCCGCCTCGGCCGGGTTCTCGGATGCGGTGATGGTGGCGTTGTAGCACCGCCTCATGTCTACCGCAGCGGGACCGTCTGCTTCGCCGATAGAAAGCTGCGATGATGCCGTGATCTGCAAGGATCGTGTCCGCAGCACCGGACGCTGCGAGATACTGTCCTGACGACGCATCCGGTACGGGCATGACGAGCAGCATGCGCGAGCGCGACGGTCGCAAGCACCATGCGGTGTTCGCCGCGGCGTGAGATGCCGTTACCGATCGCTACGCGTTGGGCGGTGCCGTTGGACGGAACAATCGGACCTGGTCCCGCACTTTTATCCTTGTTCTTGTCTTGTTCTCAGCGTCCGAATCGGCTACATTGCATGGCAATGATTGCAACCTTCACCCACGAGGTAGCTGACGAGTCGGTGCCGCGCCGGCGGCTTCGGATCTCGGGACCCGTCTACGATGACACCAGCGTTCTACAGCTCCGCGTGGAGTACGAGGACGGCACCGTCGAGTTCGTGTCGCCCAGTGTGCTGCGAGGGTTCCGCTCGCTCGATCTGGGAGGCCCACGCGGTCGCCATTCGATGCGATTCCGCCAGCGGGTCAGCGTGAGGCGCCACTAGAGCGGCGCCATGGCGGGAAAACCACCTGCCGCCAGGATGCGCAAGCTGTCAAAGACCAAGCGCCGTTTTGTTACGATCGAACTGCCTGCGTGGCGTCGGTGGGGCATAAATGCGCGGATCCGACTTCATCGGTCCATCGACCAACGGGCGACATTGTTCTCATGCGGATACTTTGGTGGTAGCGACTCGCATGCCAATGCCGCGACCAGAACACCCCCCGGCTCTTCGGCGTATCATCCACGTTGACATGGACGCGTTCTATGCGTCCGTCGAACAGCGTGACGATCCGCATCTGCGCGGCGTCCCCGTGGCGGTGGGACGATCGCGCGAGCGCGGGGTCGTTGCCGCCGCAAGCTACGAGGCACGACGGTTCGGCGTGCACTCGGCCATGCCCTCAGTGACGGCCCGACGGTTGTGTCCTGATCTGGTATTCGTGCCGCCGCGTTTTGATGTCTATAAGGCGGTGTCGCGGCAGATTGGCAGCATATTCGCGCGCTACACGCCGTTGATCCAGCCTTTGTCCCTCGACGAAGCCTATCTCGATGTGACCATGCCGCTGGTGGATTGCGGTTCGGCGACGGCGATCGCGGAGGAGATCCGCGCGGCGATCCGATTGGAGACCGGCCTGACCGCATCGGCGGGGGTCTCCTACAACAAATTTCTGGCGAAGCTCGCCTCGGATCATCGCAAACCGGACGGCCTGTTCGTGATAACTCCGAGAATCGGACCAAGCTTCGTCGAGAACCTGGCGGTGGCCAAGTTCCACGGCATTGGACCGGCGACGGCCGCCAGAATGAATGCCCTCGGCATCCTCACCGGCCTCGATCTCCGCCGCCAGTCGCTGGCATTCCTGAGCAAGCAGTTCGGCAAGGCCGGACGCTATTACTACTGGGCAGTACGCGGAGAGGATGATCGTCCCGTCGAGCCCGATCGTATACGCAAATCGGTTGGTGCGGAGACCACGTTCGAACGAGATATCAACCGTTGGGAAGACGTGCCACAGTCCCTGGAAGCGGTATTTGCCAAGGTCTGGGCCGCTTGCTGCCAAGGTGCCTATCTTGGCCGCACGGTGACGGTGAAGATCAAGTACGCCGACTTTCGCCAGATCACCCGCGTTCAGTCCGCCGAAAAGCCGATCAGTTCACAGGCTGCATTGGAAGAGATCAGCCTGGGATTGCTGCAGCCACAGTTCCCATCTCCGATAGGCGTTCGGCTCCTTGGGGTTACGGTGTCCAATTTGGCAATGTCGACGCCGCGGCGTGCCGCGCAGTTGACGTTTGACCTCGAGCCGCCCGATCCCACTGCATGAGCGGTTCCCTGGCGTGTTGACCGACGATCAGATCAGTGCCGGCTCGCCTGATCCACGGCGTCGCGGGGCGTCGCGGGGATTGTTGGCTGACTGCGAAAGGATGTACAGTGTGACCAAATCGGAACTTGTCGCCGCACTGACAGCCGCTGAGCCAGACCTACGTATTGCGGATGTCGAGGCCGTCGTTCTCATCATCTTCGAGACGATCGCGAGCGCACTGTCGCGCGGTGATAGGGTCGAGTTTCGTGGGTTCGGAGTTTTCTCGACCAAGGTGCAGCGTGCCCGGGTCGCACGAGACCACCGAAACGGCCGCCACGTGCGGGTCGAGCAGAAGATTGTGCCGACTTTCAAGTCGGGGAGGGATCTGCAGCAGCGCATCAACAGAAGCAACCAGCGGGGCGGATTGCCATCGGGATGACCGCCCAGCCAAGACGCTTTACGATTGGCATGCGTGTCTGCTGAGGAAGTGCTGGTGGCCAGTGGAAAGCAGCGTGGCGCTATAGCAATGACAGAGGCAAGGGAAACGCTATGCCGATCATCGACGCCCAGATCCACCTGTGGGGCAGCGGCCTGCCCAGCAACCCGTCGCATCGCCAGGTGACGCATTTCACGCCCGAGGAAGCCATTCCCCTGATGGATGAGGGGGGCGTCGATGCCGCGGTGATTCATCCGCCCGGCTGGGATCCCAAATCTACGGACATGGCCTTTGCCGCCGTCCACAACTATCCGGGCCGCTTCGCGATCCTGGGTTCGCTGCGGCTCGACGATCCGCAATCGCGCGAGCGCATCGCCACGTGGCGGCAGCAGCATGGCATGCTCGGCCTGCGCTACACCTTCCTGCACGAGCCGGCGAAGCAGTGGCTTCACGACGGGGAACTCGAGTGGCTTTGGACCGCGGCGGAGGCCGCCGGCGTGCCGATCGCCATGCTGGCGACCGATTCGCTAGCGGAACTCGGACGCATCGCCGCGCGACATCCCGGCCTGCGCCTCACGATCGACCATTTGGGCGGACGCGGCGGCCTGACCACGCTGAAGGACCACCCGGCGATGACGCACATGCCACAGCTTCTCGCGCTGGCGAAGTTCCCCAATGTTGCGGTAAAGGCGACGGGCGCGCCGGGCTATTCCGGTGAGCCCTATCCGTTCACGATCATGCAGGGCTATCTGAGGCAGATCTTCGATGCCTTTGGGCCGCACCGGATGTTCTGGGGAACCGACATCAGCAAGATGCCATGCTCATGGCGACAATGCGTGACGATGTTCACCGAGGAACTACCGTGGCTGACTGAGCATGACAAACGCCTGGTGATGGGAGAGGGGTTGAGTACGTGGTGGGGTTGGCAGTGTCAGGTAGCCGTATAAGGGGTCGCCACACGATTCGCCCAAAATCGTTGGGGTGGACGGCCCATGGCATCAACCGGGAAGACCCGCCTATCCTGCGCATCAATCTGCGCCGTGGGCAGGTATTGTCGTTCTTCCGTAAGCTCACACCCACGGTGGTCGTTCCGGAAGCCTGCAGCACTTCCCACTATTGGGCGCGAGAGCTCAATGCGCTCGGCCACTCGATGCGGCTCATCCCACCACGAGATGTCAAGCGAGGCAAGAACGACCGCAACGATGCCGAAGCGATCTGTGAAGCCGCAGGGCGTCCGGGTATGCATTTCGTGCCTGCACAATCCGTTGAGCAACACGCTCAAGGCATGGTCTTGACCGTGCGTGAAACGTTGAAAGGCCAACGTTGCCCTCATCAATACAGGGGATGCACGCTCAGCCCCTCGGAATTTTTGATTGTAACAGCCGGCCGGCGTCAGTCCTTCCAGAAGTCATTGAATCGGTTTGATGCCAGATGCGTGTAGACGACGGTGTGCTGGATGTTCCGGTGCCCGAGGTAGTGCTGGATCGCCCGTGTGTCCTGGCCATCGTTCGCGAGTTTGAACCCGGTTGAATGTCTGAGCATGTGCGGATGGACCGGCAGGCCGAGGCCCGCCTCATCGCCCGCGCGCGTCAGCAGTTTTCGGAACGTCGAATCCGTCATGGGCGCGCCGCGCTCCGAGACAAACACGTAGGCTGAAGCCGGGCATTCCCGAAGCACCTCGCGCAACGCCCTGAGCTCCGGGCCACGCAGGGGATGGGTGCTGGGCAGACCGTTCTTGAGGCGGCGGACGTGCAGCAGTCCCTGCCGTAAGTCCAACTGCTCGCGCCGAAGGCTGACGAGTTCCGAAACCCGAAGCCCGTGCCGGTAGGCGAGCAGGACCATCGCGGCGTCGCGCCGGCCGTGGCGTCCGAGCCGCCGCGCGGCGGCGATCAGCTGTTCGATCTCGGCCGGCGTCAGATGCTCGCGGGCGCGCCGACTAGTGCCCTGAGTCGCTCATAACGCTGGGTAGAGCCGCTTCAGCTTGACGCGAGCGTCGGCAGTTGTGAACTGCCAGTCCGCCTTGGTGTGGTTGGTGTTGCGGCCGTTCTCCCAGGCTGCA
>Ga0335072_10004248_pt1 | contig 21386 bp, 17 predicted proteins | sample Lox_Sample_21_FD_206725 | JGI IMG/M metagenome (GOLD analysis project Ga0335072, IMG submission 206725) | Soil microbial communities from Loxahatchee National Wildlife Refuge, Florida, United States - Lox_Sample_2.1 | ecosystem: Environmental > Terrestrial > Soil > Wetlands | place: USA...
CGACGTTGTCGGCCCGGGTGACGCCCGCCTCCGCGCCGGCCTCGAGCGCCATGAACACGGGCCGCGGCAGCCGTCGCCGGGCCCGCCGCCGCGCCTCGGCCACCGACTCGAACCAGTCTCGGGTGGACGCCACCCGGCGAAGGCTAGCCGGTTGCGGGACGGAACTGGTAGCCGACGCGGTACTCGGTGACCAGGTACCTTCCGTAGGCCGGGCCGAGCTTGTGCCTGAGCCGGCTGACGTGCACGTCGACGGTTCGGCTGTCGGCCGCGAAATCGCGCTGCCACACCCGGGTCACCAGGTCGGAGCGGGTGAACACGGTCGACGGGTGGGCCGACAGGAACGCGAGCAGCTCGAATTCCTGGAACGTGAGCGCCACCTCGGCCCCGTCGACCCAGACCCGGCGCTGGTCGTGGTCGAGCAGCAGCCCGGACCGCTGAGCGTGCGGCTCGGCCCCGTCGGCGCCGGCCGGCGGGGTCGCGGCCAGCGCCGCGGGGGCGGTGACCGGATAGCCGACGATCGCCATCGACGTGCCGGTTCCGGGGATCGGGACCACCGCGAGCAGCGTCCCGTCAGCCTTCGGCCGCGACACCGCGCGCCCCGGCTCGGGCTGCCCGTGGCCGGCCACATCCCGCGCTTCCGCGTCGCCAAGCAGTTGCGCTCCGATCTGCACGCGCCTCGCCACCTCCCCTAGGTCACTCCTAACCATATCCTAGTAAGTAGGTCGCTTTAGTCAAGAAACGGGCGTCACAAAACCGTGAAATAAGTGTGAACAAAATTACCGGGCCGCCGTCGCCCAGCCCGCCGTACCGTCGGGAAGCTCCGCCCCGTACCAGTACTCGATGAGCCGCCTGGCGATCGAGGACGACGGCGCGACGCCGAGCTCGCCGGTGTCGATCGCGGCCCGCATCTCCGCCCTGGTGAACCAGCGCGCCTCGCCGATCTCCTCCTCGTCGACCGCGATCGACTGGCCGGCCGCCGCCATCGCCTGGTACCCGAGCATCAGGCTGCGCGGCATCGGCCACGGCTGGCTGCCCAGGTAGCGGACCTGCCCGACGACGATCGCGGTCTCCTCGAAGACCTCGCGCACGACCGCGTGCTCGGCCGACTCCCCGGGCTCGACGAAACCGGCCAGGACCGACATCCGGCCCTTCGGCCACAATGCGTTCCGGGCCAGCAGGCACCGGTCGTCAGGATCGGTGACCAGCATGATCACCGCCGGGTCGAGCCTCGGGAAGTGCTCGGTGCCATCCACCGGGCACACGGTCAGGTGGCCGGCCGGGGCCGGGATGGTCGCCGCTCCGCACTTCGGGCAGTGGGTGTGCGTGTCGTGCCAGTTCGCGAGCGCGATGGCGTGGGTCAGCAGGCCGGCATCGCGATCGCTCAGCAACGCGCCCGCCACCCGCAGCGAGATCGGCTTGGCGTCGGGCTCCGATGACCAGGCCCGCGGCTCCGCCTCGGCGCTCACGCCGAAGTAGGCGACCTCGTCGTCGTCGACCCCGAGGAAGAACCGGGTCCCGGCCGGGGCGTCGGCGGCGGAGGCGAACACCAGCTCGGGCCGGCCGTCGACGATCCGGCCGAGCGCCTGCGAGGCGTGCACCACCACCACCCGGGTGCGCGGGTCCGCCCAGGCCGCCTCGATCCACTCGGCATCGGAGCGGCGCTGGGTCGCGCGGTCCACCGCCGAGCGGGAGAGCGCGAGCCGCCCGAGCGGCCCGACATCAGACCCGTCGATCTCGGCTGGCACGCTCATCGGACCTGGCCTTCGGAAAGCTCCTCCCAGAGGTAGGCGATCGACTCCGCGCCGAGCAGCAGCCGGGAAAGATCCACATACTCATTGGGTGCGTGGATCCGGTCCGCGTCAAGCCCCACCGACACGAAGACGAGAGGCGCGCCGAGGATGTCGGCCAGGTCCGCCTCGGGGCCGCTGCCGCCCTCCTTGGTGAAGAGCACCTCGGTGCCGAACGCCCGCTGCATGGCCCGGCGGGCCGCCGCCACGGCGGGCGAGTCGATCGCCGACCGGCAGGGCCGCACCCCGCCGCGCCCGGTGACGGTCGCCGTGATGCCGTTCGGGACATTCGCGGCCACGTATCTTCTCAGGGACTCGATGATCTTGCCCGGCTCCTGATCGGCGACCAGCCGGAACGACAGCTTGGCGTGCGCCGCCTTCGGGATGATCGTCTTACCGCCCGGCCCGGTGTGCCCGCCCCACAGGCCGTTGACCTCGGCGGTCGGGCGGGCCCAGATCCGCTCGAGGGTGGTGTACCCGGCTTCGCCGTAGGTGGCGCCGCTGTCGCCCGCGTCGGTCAGCCAGCTCTGCTCGTCGAAGGGGAGCTTGGCCAGCAGCGCGCGCTCGTCCTCGGTGAGCGGTAGCACGTCATCGTAGAAGCCGGGCAGGGTGACCCGGCCGTCGGCGTCGTGCAGCCCCGCGAGCAGCGCGGCCAGGGCGTGCGCCGGGTTCGGCACCCCGCCGCCGAACGAGCCTGAGTGCAGGTCGCGCGACGGCCCGGTCAGCGTGACCTCGGCGTCCGCCAGGCCGCGCATCCCGGTGCAGATCGACGGGGTGTCCGAGGCCCACATCGTGGTGTCGCTGATCACGATCACGTCGGGGTTCAGCTCGTCCTTGCGCTTTTCCAGCAGCGCGGCGAAGTTGGCCGAGCCAGACTCCTCCTCGCCCTCGATCAGCATCGTGATCGAGACCGGCGGCGCGTCGTCGTCGCGCACGGCCAGCAGGGCGCGGACGCCGAGGGCGTGGAAGAGCACCTGGCCCTTGTCGTCGGAGGCGCCGCGGCCGAAGATCTTGCCGTCCCTCTCCTGCGGCGCGAACGGCGGATAGTCCCAGCCGTCGTTGAGGGCGGCGGGCTGGACGTCATGGTGGCCGTAGACGAGAACCCGCTGAGCGCCCGGGTCAGCGGCGGGCCAGTGCGCGTACACCGCGGGCAGCCCGGCCGTCTCCCAGACCTCGACCATCGGGAAGCCGGTTTCCCTGAGGTAGTCGGCCAGCCATTCGGCCGAGGCCCGCACGTCGCCGTGGCGGGCAGGGTCGGCCGAGACCGACGGAATGGCCAGCCACTCGCGCAGCGCTCGCGAGAAGTCCGCGGCGCCGGCCGCGATGTAATCCCTGACGTCCATAAGCCCTAACGTACCGGCTGGAACGCGTCTCCCTTGCCGATGAGGCCCGCCGCCGGGATCGTGACCGTACGACCCGGACGCTCGGTCACCGTGCCGATGCGGATGGCGTCCTCGCCGGCCCCCTTGAGGGCCTCGAGCGCCGCCCGCTGGTCGTCCTTGCCCACCACCACGCAGAAGCCGATGCCCATGTTGAGGGTGGCGTACATCGTCGCGTCATCGACGTCGCCCGAGCTCGCGATCAGGGCGAAGAGCTCCGGCGCGGCCGGCACGGAGTCGAGCTCGTAGGACACGTCGGCCGCGAGCCTGGCGATGTTGAGCAGGCCGCCGCCGGAGATGTGCGCCATTCCGTGCGGCGTCACCCCGGCCGCCCACAGCGCCTCGGCCGCGTTCACGTAGACCCGGGTCGGCTGGAGCAGCGCGTCCGAGAGCCGACGGCCGGAGCCCGGCACCTGGTCGTCCAGCGTCAGGCCGGCGGTCTTGAAGAGCGCGTGCCTGGCGAGGGAGTAGCCGTTGCTGTGCAGCCCCGAGCTCGGCAGCCCGATGACGACGTCACCCGGGCCGACCGCGCTGCCGTCGAGCGCCAGCCGGTAGCCGTCGGCGGTGCCCTCGGCGGGCGGGAGCGCGCCGATCGCGGTGCCGACCAGGTCGAGCGTGGGGCCGCCGCTGGACGACTTGGCGAGCATCTCGCCGATCTGCGCGATCTCGCCACCGGGGATCGCGATCCCGGCCAGCTCGGCACCGAGGAAGAGACCGCGGGCGACCTCGTCGAGCACGCCCTCGTCGATCCGGTCGGTGGCGATGTAGTCGAGCAGGGCCAGCGGCACCGCCCCGACGCAGATCAGGTCGTTGACGTTGTTGGCCACGCAGTCGACGCCGATCGGCTCCCAGCGGTTGGCCTCCTCGGCCACCATGATCTTGGTACCCACGCCGTCGGTGGTGAGCGCGATCGGCGGGCCGGGCGGCAGATGCATCAGCGTCGCGAAGTAGCCGCTGGCCAAGCCCGTGATCGAGGTAACGAGGGGGGACCTGACCTTGGTCCTGGCCAGCCACGGCCGCATCACCCGGGCAAACGCGGCCTGCTCGCGCTCCTCGTCCACGCCGGCCTCGGCATAGCTGGCATGGGCGGGTTCCGGCGTCTGCGGCGTCGCATTCATGCCCGCAAGATTAGCCGATCACGGCCGGTCAGCCGCTTGTGGGGCCGGGCGCCGGAAGGCGGGCGGGGAAAGCGCAGGCCGCTCCGCTAGCGTGGGGCTCATGCTCATCGCCTTCTCTGTCACACCGCTCGGCGTCGGTGAGGACGTCGGGGAAATCGTCGCCGAGGCCGTCCGCGTGGTCCGCGCCAGCGGGCTGCCCAATCACACCGACGCGATGTTCACCACCGTCGAGGGTGAATGGGACGAGGTCATGGCCGTGGTAAAGCAGGCCACGGATGCCGTTGCCGCCCGGGCGCCCCGGGTCAGCGTCGTCATCAAGGCCGACGTCCGCCCCGGCGTCAGCAACGCGATGACCGCCAAGGTCGAGACGATCGAGCGCTACCTGGGGTCCTGACGGCTCCTGGCGTCCCTTTCCGGCGACGTCACGTCAGCCGCTGACGTCGGGTCCGGCCTTGGTGACGGTGATGCGGAGCAGGACGCGGTGGTCGCGCTCCATCGCCGCGCGGTAGTCGTCCCAGTCGGGATGCTCGCCGGAGATCGACCGGTAGTACGCGATCAGGCCGTCCATCGCCGTCGGCAGCTCAACGATCTCGGCCGTGCCCTCGATCTGCACCCAGCGGCCGAAGAACGCGTCAGGGAACCCGCACAGCCACACCCTCGGGTCGCGGCGGATGTGGCGGACCTTGTACGCGGCCTGCCGGGTACTGATGATCACGTGACCGTCGTCGTCGACGCCGACCGTCACCGGTGACAGCTGGGGTGTTCCGTCGCTCTTGAGGGTGCCGAGCACCGCGTGGTGCTGGCTGCGGACGTAGTCGAGTGCAGCGCTGATCTCCATGGGTCCATCTTCCCTCAGCCGTCGGCCCTGGTCGCCTCGTCGGCCGAGCGCGCCTGCTGTTCCTGATCGGTCGTGGCCGCCCAGCTGGCGAGCAGGTTCAGCGCGTCCTCGGAAGCGGTGCCAGGCTCGGCGCTGTAGCCGTTGAGGACCAGGCCGGGGTCGGCGACGAGCTCGAGCGACTCGTAGGCCAGGCTGATGTCGCCGACGACCGGGTGGTGGAAGTGCTTGATTCCGGAGCGGTGCTTGCGCACGTCGTGGTCGGCCCAGCGGATGCGGAAGATGTCGCTGCGGGTGGAAAGCTCGCCGATCAGGTCGGACAGCCCTCGGTCGGTCGGGTCACGCCCGGCTTCCGCCCGCAGCAGCGCGACTGTGTCGCCGGCCAGGCGATCCCATTCCTGGTAGAACGTCGGCGCGGCCGGGTCAAGGAAAATGAACCGGGCCAAGTTCGTGGGCTTGGCGGGGCTGCCGAACAGCGGCGCGAACAGGGCGCGTCCGAGCCGGTTCGCGGCGAGCACGTCCATCCGCCCATTGCGCACGTAGACCGGGGCCATCGTCATCGCGTCGAGCAGACGCTGCACCGCGGGCCGCACCTGCTGCCGGGCGGGGCGGCGCGGCGGGCGGGCGGCGTTATTAGCCGCGCGCGCGAGATCGTAGAGGTGGGCGCGCTCGGCCTCGTCGAGGTGCAGGGCGCGGGCGAGGTTCTCGAGAACGCTGTCGGAGACTCCGCGGGCGTTGCCGCGCTCCATCCGGATGTAGTAATCGACGCTCACCCCCGCGAGCATCGCGACCTCTTCCCGGCGCAGCCCGGAGACCCGCCGGTTGCCGCCGTACACGGGCAGGCCGGCCTGCTCGGGTGTGATCCTGGCCCGCCGGGAGATAAGGAAGTCGCGGATCTCGTTTCGGCTGTCCATGGTTATGACGCTACGTCAGGCGCGACCGGGCTGGGGGGTCCTGCCGTTACCTGGATCGACAGGAACTGCCTGGTCCGATCGGTGCGGACTTAAATGGACCATGACACGCCAAGCAATCTGTTCACGGAGGAACGCACGCGATGAAGCACATCAAGCTGGGGGACCTCGACGTCGGTCGGATCGGCCTTGGAGCTATGGGCATGACCGGGACCTACGGCTCGGATGACCTGGATGACGCCGAGTCGATCAGGACCATTCACCGGGCGATCGAGCTGGGCGTCACCCTGATCGACACCGCTGAGATCTACGGTCCCTTCACCAACGAGGAGCTCGTCGGCCGGGCGCTGAAGGGCAAGCGCGACCAGGTGGTGCTGGCCACCAAGTTCGGCTTCGTCTCCCACGCGGGACAGGGCCCGTGGCACATCGACAGCAGCCCGGCCAACATCCGCAGCGCAGTCGAGGGATCGCTCAAGCGGCTGGGCACCGACCACATCGACCTGTACTACCAGCACCGGGTCGACCCGAGCACACCGATCGAGGACACCGTGGGCGCGCTGGCCGAACTGGTGTCCGAGGGCAAGGTCCGCCACATCGGGCTGTCGGAGGCGTGGGTCGATAACATTCGGCGCGCCCACGCCGTGCACCCGATCACCGCCCTGCAGTCCGAGTACTCGCTGTGGACCCGCGACCAGGAGGAGCAGGTGCTGCCGGTGCTGCGCGAGCTCGGCATCGGCTTCGTGGCCTACTCCCCGCTCGGCCGGGGCTTCCTCACCGGGAACATCCGCTCCGCTGACCAGGTCGCCGCCGACTCGCGGGCGACCAACCCGCGTTTCTCGGGCGAGAACTTCGAGCACAATCTGCGCCTGGTGGAGCAGGTCGAGGCGATCGCGGCCGAGGTCGGCGCCACCCCCGCACAGGTCGCGATCGCCTGGCTGCTGGCCCAGGGGGATGACATCGCCCCGATTCCCGGTACCCGGCGCGTCTCCCGGCTCGAGGAGAACGTCGCCGCCGACTCCGTCGAACTGACCGCTGAGCAGGTCGAGAAGCTGACCAGCCTGCCCGCGCCGGCCGGCGGCCACCACACCGAGGCGCAGATGCGCATGCTCGACCGCTGAGCGCCAGCGGCTGGACCCCCCGATCACGGCTCCGATTGCTGTCTGACGGGAGGTCGCGGGCTTACCCCGCGATCGGGACCCGGTTGATGAGGGCGACCAGGCCCGCCTCGTCGAGGAGATCGGCCGGGCGGACGGTCTGGTCGCGGCGGACGTAGTAGAACGCGGCGCGCACCCGGCCGAGCGGGACGTCGGCCAGGGCGGACCAGGCGAGCCGGTAGGCGGCCAGCTGGACGGCCACCGCTTCCCGCTCCGGCTGGCTCCTGGGCGGCTGGCCGGTCTTCCAGTCGACCACGTCGAAGGTTCCGTCGGTGTCGGCGAACACCGCGTCGATCCGGCCGCGGACCTGGCGGTCCCCGATGAGCATGTCGAACGGGACCTCGACCTCGCGGGGCCAGCGGCCGCCCCACTGGCCGGCCTCGAACTGGGCCCGCAGCTCGATCAGATTGTCGTCCGGCCCCTCGTGCTCCTCGGTGAACAGGTCGTCGTCGTCGATCAGCCGCTGCTGGCCGAACCGCTCCTCGAGCCAGCGGTGGAACGCGGTGCCCTTGCGGGCCTGCCCGGCCGGCGGCTGCGGCATCGGGCGGCGCACCTGGCGGGCGAGCCCGTCTGGGTCCCGGGCGAGCGCCACCAGCGCCGACACCGACAGCCGGGCCGGGAGCAGCACCTCGACCGGGCCGTCGCCCCGCTCGCGCAGCCGGCCGCGCTCGGCCAGCAGCAGCCCCGCGTCCAGCTCCCACGCGGCCGCGAGGTCGCGCTCGTCCGGGGTCAGCCCGTCCGCCCTGGCTTCGGCCGCATCAGCCGCATCAGACCGCTCCCAGGTGCGTGCGTTTCCCGCCGCTTCCACCAGAGCGGCCGCCTCGCCAATGGCCGCGTGGTGCTGGCCGGCCGGCGTGGCCGGCCAGTCCGCCTCGGCCGCGTCGGCCAGCAGCGGGTTCTCCGCATCGTCGGCCGGCCGGTCCGCCCAGCGCGCTACCGTCCCCGCGCCGGCCTCGCACGCCTGGCGGACCTCGGTCAGGAAGACCGACGGCCCGAGGGCGGCGGTCGCATCGCCCCACCAGTAGCCGGAGCAGCCAAGCCAGAACGCGGCGCGGGTCGCGGCGACGTACCCAAGCCGGCGCTCCTCGGCCAGGTCGCGGGCCGCGCAGGCGGCGGTGAACGCCTCGAGCGCGTCGGCCTCGAGCGACGGCAGGCCGGGCAGGTCGGCCACATCGCCGCGGAGCGCGAAGGGGATCAGCCGGGCGTTGTCGGTCCAGCGGGTCGACACCCTCGGCCGGGCCGGGAAGACCTGTGACCTGTCGCCCGCGGCCAGCCCGGGGACGAAGACGGCGGGCCACTGCAGCCCCTTGGCGGCGTGCACGGTGAGCAGCTTGACCGTGTCCGACTCGCCGACCCGGCCCGTCTCCAGACCGAACTCCTCCTGCTGCGCGGCCGCGAGATAGGCGAGAAACGCGCCCAGCGTCGGCTCCGGCTGGTCGCCCGCGAACGTCGCCGCCACGTCGGTGAACGCGTCCAGGTCGGCCCGGGCTGAGGCCAGGTCGCCGCCGGGCCTCGCCGCGACCTCGATATCGAGGCTCAGCGCGCGCTCCACCTCGGCGATCAGGTCGGCCAGCGGGCGGGTCACGTGCCCGCGCAGATACCGCGCCTCGCTCGCCAGCGCGCTCAGCCGCGCGTAGCCGGTCTCCGAGTACCCGGCCGGATCGCCGAGGTCGTCCAGGGCCTCGACCAGCGAACCGGTCTCGGCGGTGAGGTCGGTGAGCGCTTCCGTGAGCGCGTCGGCGATCGGCGGGCCGCCACCCGGGTCACCCTCGGGCGCGGCCCGAACGGCTCCGTCTCGGTCGCCGGCGCCCCGATCGGCCCCTTCCTGGTCGCCGGCTCCCCTGGCCAGGTCCCGGGCGCGGCGGCCGAGCGCCACCAGATCGCGCGGGCCGATCCGCCAGCGCGGTCCGGTCAGCAGCCGGGCCAGCGCGTCCGAGGCGGCCGCGTCGTGCAGCACCCGCAGCGTCGCCACCACGTCCTGCACCTCTGGCACGGACAGCAGACCGCCGAGGCCGACCACCTCGCACGGGATGGACCGCGCCTCCAGAGCCCGGCGCAGCTCCGCGAACTGCGACCGTTTCCTGCACAGCACCGCGATGTCGGACGGGCGGACGCAGGCCGGCTGACCTTCCGGCCAGGGCCTGCCGTCGGGGGCCGAGCCGATCGGCAGCGCGAGCAGCGCCGCCGCCTGGTCGCCGACCCAGTCGGCCTCATCGACGGCGGTGGGCAGCAGCGCCGCCGTCACCCGGCCGCGGTCGCTGCGACCGGGCGCAGGCACGAGCAGCGGCACGTCGGGTGCCTCGGCCCGCAGCTCGGCCTGGAGCATGGCGGCCGCGTCGAGGACGCGCCCGGTGTTGCGGAAGCTGGTCGAGAGCAGCCGGACCGGCGTCCGGTCGCCCGCCCTGGCCGGGAAGTCATGGGCGAACCGGCGCAGGTTGCCCGCGCTGGCGCCCCGCCAGCCGTAGATGGACTGGCAGGGGTCGCCGACCGCGGTAACCGGGTGCCCGCCGCCGAACAGCGCGCGCAGCAGCACCAGCTGCGCATGGCTGGTGTCCTGGTACTCGTCGAGCAGCACGACGTGGTAGCGGCCGCGTTCGGCCGTCCCCACCTCGGGTTGACGGGCGGCGATCCGCGCGGCGAGCTCCACCTGGTCGCCGTGATCGAGCACCTCGCGCGCCTGCTTGGCCGCCCGGTAGCGCTCGACCAGCGGCAGCAGCTGCTCCCTGGCCCGCTGGGTCTCAAGCACCCGCCGGACGGCGGCCGCGGTCCTGCCCGGCAGCGCGGCCTGCTGTCTGGCCAGCCACTCGCCGACGCCCCTGACCTCGCCGGGGGCGCGCAGGTGCTCGGCCAGGTCCCCGGTCAGCTGCAGCACGGCCGCGGTCACGGTCTGCGGCGTCCACTGCACCGCGTCCATCGGCCCGTCGTAGGCGGCCACGATCGCGGCCGCGAGCTGCCAGGAGAGCGCCGGGGTGATCAGCCGCATCGACGGCTCCAGCCCTTCGCGGAGCGCGTGGTCGCTGACCAGGCGGCCCGCGTAGGCGTGATAGGTGCTGATCACCGGCTCGGCCTCGGCGTCGGCCTGGACGTCGGCCAGCCCGGCGCGGTACAGCCGGTCCAGACGGCTGCGGACCCGGTCGGCCAGCTCGGCGGCGGCCTTCCTGGTGAAGGTCAGGCCGAGCACCCGGTCCGCGCGGACCATGCCGTTGGCGACCAGCCAGACCAGACGCGCGGCCATCGTCTCGCTCTTGCCCGATCCCGCCCCGGCGATGACGGCCTGCGGCCCGAGCCCCGCCCCGATCACCGCCGCCTGCTCGGCGGTCGGCTCGGGCAGCCCGAGCACCCGCGCCAGCTGCCCCGGCGTGTACGTGGTCACCCGGTCATTCCACCAGACCGCACCGACATTCCGCAGGCGTGGCGGCCGCCGGCGGCGGGGGCTCGGCCGGCGGCGGGGATCAGCCGACCGTGTCGAGGGGGGAGTAGTAGTCGATGCCGTCGGGTGACGTGACCGGGACCAGCTGGCCGCGGAGGACGAGGACCTCCAGGTGGGCGGCGGTCTCGCCCACGGCGAGGAGCTGGTTCATCGGGTCGAGTTCGGCGAACCTGCGTTTCCTGCGCGTCCAGGGCAGCGCGGCGGCGGCCGCGAACGCGGTGACGGGGCCGGCCGACGCGACCTCGAGGGTCTGCCCGAGCCTGACCTCGTGGTGCGCGAGCAGCTCGTTCACCCGGACGTGGGTCGAGTCGCGGACCGGCCCGTGCGCGGGCAGCAGCCGAGCGTCGGGCAGCGCGAGCATCAGCCGCAGCGAGCCGAGGTACTGGCTGAGCGCCTGCCGGGTGATCGCCGGCTGGAAGCCGATCGACGGGGTGATGTGCGGCAGCACATGGTCCCCGGCGAACAGCACGGCCGCCGCCTCGTCGTGGAACACGACGTGGCCGCGGGTGTGCCCGGGGGTGTGGATCGCGCGCAGCGAACGAGACGGCAGCTCGATCACCGCGCCGTCGCTCAGCCAGCGGTCCGGGTCATCCCACTTCAGCGGCGGCTGCGGGTTCGCCAGCCCCGGGGCCACGATCGCGCGCACCTGCCCGGCGAGCTCGGCCGCGCCGAGCGCGGGCAGCATCTCGATGAACCCGGGCTCGTGCTTCCCCTCGGCGACGTCCCTGATCGCCACCAGGTTGTCCCGCTCCCCCTCGCCAAGCGCGATCAGCCCTCGCAGCGTGCTGCGCAGCTCGACGGCGAGGGTGTAGTGGTCCTGGTGAATATGGGTGATGAAGAAGTTTCTGATGTCCGGCAGGCCGTACCCGAGCTGGCCGAGCGCCTCGGTCAGCCGCTCGCGCGCCTGGACGAGCGCCATCCCCGCGTCGATCAGGTCAACGCCGTGCTCGCCGGTGATCGCGTACACGTTGACCGCGGTCAGGCCGTCGTTCGGCAACGGCAGCGGTATCCGGTGCAGGCCCCCGCCGAGGTCCTCCACCCCGGGCTCGGCCCAGGCGCTGCGGTCATCGGTGGCCGGCCCCCGGCGCGTCACGTGATCCACGGATGGGTACCTCCTGCCGCTAATGTACTCGGCAGTAGAGGACTCGTCATGATTCGGGTTGCTCTGCTACCCGGGCCCCGCCCCGACCTGCGCGCCGTCCGCCTGCACCGGGCAGCAGGACGCGACCGGGCAGGTGCGGCAGCCCGGGTTCACCCGGGCCCGGTAGACCGGGCCCGCCATCCCGGACGCCACCGCCGCCACCAGCTCGCCCGCCCAGTCAGGGTCGGGGTCCTCGGCCAGCGCGCGCTGGTGCTGCACCTTCGCCCGCGCGGTCAGCCCGGCCTTGCCCACCTGGACGAGCTCGGCACCGCCGGGCTGGGTCACGCCGAGCCGCTCGAACGCGCCGAGCAGGACCGCGAGCTGGTACACGCCGAGCTGCGGATGGCGGTCGAGCTCCTCCTCGCGGGGGGCGGTCCCCCCGGTCTTCAGATCGACGATCACGCCCCGGCCCTGCTCGTCGCGCTCGAGCCGGTCCACCCGGCCGGTGATCTCCACCCGGCCCACCCTGACCCGCAGCGCCTGCTCGGTCGCGAGCAGCTCCCTGGGGTTGGCCGCGTGCCAGTCGAGGAACTTGCGGACCATCCGCTCGGCCAGCTCCCGCTGCCTGCTCCCGTACCAGACGGACCCGAAGTCGAGGTGATGCCAGATATCGTCGATCCGGTCGGCCACCGCCGACTCGGTCTCGCCCTCGGCGATGAGCTGGGCGGCGGCGTGAATGACGGTGCCGAGGTGGCGAAGCACGTCGGGGCGGCCCGCCCCCACCGCCGACTCCAGCAGCCAGCGCAGACCGCAGCGGGTGAAGGTCTCCACGTGCGACGGCGACAGCCGGACCCGCTCGCCGTCAGCGACCACCGGGTCGGTATCGGACGGCCCGGTCAGCGCGTACCAGTCGCGCGGGTCCGCGCCACGCACGCCCGCTGCGGCGAGCCGGGCGAGCTGGGCCGCCGCCGCCTGCCTGAGCGGACCCGGCCGCCCCTGGTCGGCGACGGTCCTGCGCAGGTCCGCGACCAGCGCGGGCAGCGCCAGCCAGCGGGTGCCCGCGCCCGCCCGCTCGATCTCGACGCCGTCCCCCGCGAGCTCGGCCAGGAACCGGGAAGGTCGCTGGTCCTGCTCGTCGCCGCCCGAGGCGGTCACCACCAGCAGTCGCCGGGCGCGGGTGGCCGCGACGTAGAACAGCCGCCGCTCCTCCGCGAGCAGGCTGGCCGCGCGCGCGGCGACCACGACATCGCTGAACTGCCCGGTCGCCGCGGTCGCCCCGGTCTCGCCGGTCGCGTCCGCGAGCTCATCGGCGCCCAGCAGCGAGCCACGGAGCCGCAGGTCCGGCCAGACCTCCTCCTGCACCCCGGCGACGACGACCACGTCCCATTCGAGGCCCTTGGACCGGTGCGCGGTCAGCACCCGCACGCAGTCGTCGCGCACCGCCTGCTCGGCGATCGTGTCCCCGGCGATCTCCTGACCGATCAGGCTGTCGAGGAACAGCTGCGGGCGGCCGGGCGGCAGGTCGTCGCCGAACCGCGCCGCCGCCTCGAACAGCGCCAGCACCGCGTCCAGATCCCGGTCGGCGGCCGGGTCATGCTCGGCCTGCTGCTGCCACGCGGCCGCCAGGCCGGACGCGTCCCAGATCGCCCAGAGCACGTCCTCGGCCCCGCCGCCGCCGTCAAGCCGCTCCGCCGCCAACTCGAGCAGGGCGGCGACCCGGCGGGCAGGCGCGCCGACCCGGTCGCTGACCGCGTGCAGACAGGCGGGATCGGCCAGGGCCTCCCGCAGCGACGCGCCGTCAAGCGCGCGCCGCAGCTTACGCAGGCCGAGGGCGTCGGTCTGGCCAAGCGGGCCGGTCAGCAGCTCGACTGCCGTCTCCTCGTCGAGCCGGTCGGGGCGCAGGGCGCAGCGCAGCAGCGTCAGCAGCGGGCGGACGCCCGGCTCGTCCGGCAGCGGCAGTTCGTCCCCCGCCACCGTGACCGGCACTCCGGCGGCGGCGAGCGCCCGCCGCAGCGCCGGCAGCTGCCGCTGGGCAGAGCGGACGAGGACCGCCATCCGTCCCCACGGCACCCCGTCGGCCAGGTGCGCCCGGCGCAGGGTGTCGGCGACGACGGCGGCCTCCTGCGCCTGGGTCTCGGCCACGCAGATCCGGACCGCTCCGGCCGGGCCGCCGCGGACCGGCACGAGCGCGCGGTGTGACGTGGTGTCACCACCCGGGACCGGGGCGGCCGGCAGCCGCCGGGCGATCCGCCGCGAGGCCGCGAGCAGCAGCGGCCCGCTACGGCGGCAGGTCCGGAGCGCGACCACCGGGGCCGGGGCTCCGTCCTGCCCGCGGAACCGGTCGGGGAAGCTGGTCGCCGCGCGCACGTCAGCGCCGCGGAAGGCGTAGATCGACTGGTCGGGGTCGCCCACCGCCACCAGGTCCCTGCCATCCCCCGCCAGGGCCTGCAGCAGCGCCTCCTGAGCCGGGTCGCAGTCCTGGTACTCGTCGACGAACACCGCGTCGTAGGCCTCCCGCTCCCGCTGCCTGGTGGCCGACGCGCCAAGCAGCCCGGCGGCGATCCTGACGATCTCCGCGTAGTCGTAGGCGGGCACCGGGGCGAGATCGAATCGGGCGGAGTAGCGGTCGAGGAACCCGCCTGCCGCCACCCAGTCGTCCCGTCCGCACCGCCGGCCGAGCTGCCGCAGCGCCTTGCCGTCGAGGCCGCGCTCGGCCGCGCGCATCAAGACGTCGCGCAACTCCTCGGCGAAGCCCCTGGTGGCGAGCGCCGCCTGCAGCCGCTCGGGCCAGTTCAGGCCGCCGTCGGCGACCTCGCCGCGCAGCAGCCTGCGGATCTCAAGGAGCTGCTCGGGGGCGGAAAGCAGCCGCGGCGGCTGATCGCCCGCCAGCACGAACTCCCGGCGGACCAGGGCGTAGGCGTAGCTGTGGAAGGTGAGCGCGAGCGGCGCCGACGTGGTCCGGCCGAGCCGGGCGGTGATGCGGTCGCGGAGCTCGCCTGCTGCCTTCCGGCTGAAGGTCAGCACCAGAATGCGGCCCGGGTCGATGCCGCGGCGCTCGATCCGCTCGGCCACCGCGGCCACGATCGTCGTGGTCTTGCCGGTGCCCGGCCCGGCTAGCACCAGCAGCGGGCCGCCCTTGTGGTCGACCACCCGCTGCTGCGTCTCGTCGAGGGCCGGCGGCGCGGGAGGATCGGGGGACGGGGCGCGGCGGACGAGTCGGTAACCGTTCATCAGAATGGTATTCCACCACGCCCCACCGACATTCGAGGAGCGTTCAGCCGGGCCCGCCGGCTGGCTCGCGGGGGGCTCCGGACCAGCGGGCGCGGCGCATGTCGACCCGGACCGGCCTGCCCGGGGGGATATGCGGCGCCGACCGCAGCGGCGTCCCCTCGGCCAGGTAGTTCTCGAGCGCCGAGGCGTCGTGCCCGGGCGCCGGGGTGCCGTCCGCGTGGATCACCCGCCACCAGGCGACGGCGCCGCCGTAGCTGGCCAGCACGCGGCCGACCTGACGGGGACCGCCGGCCTCGAGGTACTCGGCGATGTCGCCGTAGGACATCACCTGACCGGGCGGGATCGCGTCGACCACGTCGAGCACCCGGGAGGAGTAGTCGTCGAGCTCGTCATCCATGTCGGGGCCGCCGCCGCAGCGCCGCCATCCCGCCGGCCGCCGCCGCCAGCGACACGACGGCCAGCAGCGAGAACATCACCAGCAGGCCCGGGCCGCGCGGCGCCACCGGCGCGGGCGGGATCGCCGCCACGCCGCCGCCGAAGCGCGTCGACACCGATGTCGGCGAGCCGGCCGGGCGCATCCGCATCAGCTTCCCCGCCTCGGTCAGCGCGGCGTACGCGTTCACGATGCCGAAACCGGTGAGCACGTTGTAGCTGCCGCCCGACATCGGCTGGTGCGCGGTGGTCGTCAGCGCCTCCGTCACCTGGGCGGGCGAGATCGACGGGTACTTCGACTTGATCAGCGCGGCCACCCCGGCCACCAGCGCGCAGGCCGGGCTGGTGCCGTTGACGGTGTAGTAGAGCCCGTTCCTGCCCTGGGCGGGCACCCCCTCCCCCGGCGCCGCCACCTTGACCGACAGGTTGCCGCTTGAGAACGACGTCGGCTGCTCCTGCGTATTGACCGCGCCCACGCTCAGCACGCCCGGGTACTCGGCCGGGAACGACACCGGCGCCCAGGCGCGCGCCCCGCTGCGGGTGTGCTGCTCATCGTTGTCGCCCGAGTTGCCGGCCGACGCCACCAGCACGATGCCGTGGTCGTAGGCGTCCTGCAGGGCCTCCCTGACCGCTCCGCTCGGCGCCGAGTAGCCGATCGACATGCTGATCACCTGGACGTGCTCGCTGACCGCCTCCCTGATCCCTTCGGCCAGCTCATTTTGAATCTGCCCCTCGGGCTCGCTGTCGTACTTCTTGTAGCCCGGGTCATTCATGTCCGGTATCACCCGGATGGAGAGTATTTTCGACTCGGGTGCGACCCCGATGATGCCGTCGCCGCCGGCGTAGCCGTCGCCCCGGCCCGCGATAATCGACGCCATCCACGTCCCGTGCTGCCCCCAGTGCGGGTCGTCGCTCGGGGTCTTCAGGTTGGTGAAGTCGGTTCCGGTGGCCACCGCGCCTTCGAGGTCGCTGACGTCCGGGTTCACACCGCTGTCGATGACCGCGACGGTGACGTTGGCACCCTCGCTCAGCTGCCAGGCAGACTGCGCGTCGAGCATCGTGAGGACCCACGACTGCTGGTCCCTGACCGAGTCGGCCGGCGCCGCGGCGGCGGGCATCGACGTCGCGACCCCGAGCACCGCAGTCAGCGCGACGCCCGCGAGCACCCGGCCGCCGCGACGGCCGGGACGGCGGAGAAAATCGCGGCGGCCCGCGGCGCCGTCCCGGGGCTGCGGCCCCCGGCGGGTCAGGCGGGTCAGGCGGCTCAGCATCCGGGCGTCCCCGGGCAGTGCGGCGCCGGCAGCGGCGCGCCGACCTTGGCAAGCACCGTCTGGGCCACGCCGCTGGCCATGGTCGTCATCTCCGCGTCGGCGTAGCTGTCGCCTGCCACGGGCTCCCTCGGCCTGCTGTCGGCGTAGCCGACCGCGTAGAGCGCCACGTACGTGCCCGCCCGGTCGAACCCGCTGAGCTGCCGACGCTGGTTGGTGAAACCGGCCGCCGGGGTGCCATGGAAAGCCAGCGCGTCCACGCTCGGAGATATCCCCCCGACGAGACCGGCGTCGGACAGTTCCGACTCCGCCGCCTCCGCCTGCGCCGTGGACGGCAGGACCGCCACCCCCACCGTCACCACGTAGCTGTCGGCGCCGTCGATGTAGGTCGCCCGGAGCACGGCCGAGCAGCCGTTGCGGTCGAGTATCGCGGCGGCGGCGGGGTCGCTGGCCGCCCGGCAGCTGGACTGCCTGGCAATGCCGATCCGCCGGGCGGTCAACGTCAGCGAGGAGTCGTCGAGCACGGCGGGCGCCTGGTAGTTGACCGAGGCAGGGAAGATCTGGCCGGCCGGCAGCGTCCGCCAGCTCTTGGCGTACTCCCAGTCGGTGATCTGCCGCTGCTGCCCGGCCGTGAAGGTCCGCGGCATCAGCTCCGTCGCGACCCCGATCGCCGAGATGACCAGGCCGATCAGGCCGAGCACGAGCGCGGTGGCGGCGATGGCGGTGCTGGCAGGCGCGCGCCCCCGGTGCCGTCCGGGCGGCTGGGGCTCGTATCTCGACGGCCCGCCGCCGCGGGGCGGCTGGCCGGGGTACTGCGGCTCCGCATCGCGCCACGGCTGATCACCGTATGCGCCGTACTCCGTTGCCACATGCAAATGGTAGGGCTAATGGTGACCGCTCACTCGCCAGCGAACAGTTTTTGTTATTACTAAGCCCTCACAGGAGCGAACACGCTGCGATAACGAGCGCCGCGCCCGCCAGCACCAGGACCGCATCGGCATCTCGATCATCGACGAGTCCCCGGTCTGTCGCTGGAGCGCTTCCCGGCAGCTGGCGAGCGCGGCGGCACGGTCGGCGGCCGAGGCGGTGATGAAGCCGCTGTTCGACGCCAGCCACGACAGCGCGTCGTCGACCGAGACGGTCCGGCTGAAGCGGAACGAGGCGGTTTCCTGGCCGGCGAACTGCGCGCCGTCGGGCAGCTTGACCGCGTGGTGAAGGTCAAGCGCCGCCCTGGCCTCCTCGACCGTGCGCGGTCCGCCACCCTCCTGGTCGTTGACACCGGGAAGCCGGAGCAGGTCGAGCTCGGCCACCCAGTCCTGGTCGCGGTCCCTGGTCGTCCAGATGACGCCGAGCCGTCCGCCCGGACGCAGTACCCGCGCGATCTCGGGCACCGCCCGCGCCGGGTCGAGCCAGTGCCAGGCGGTCGACACGAACACCGCGTCCGCGCTGGCGTCGGGGAGCGGCATGGCCTCGCCCCAGCCTTCGCGGACGTCCACCTCCGGCGACCGCCTGGCGAGCACCTCGCGCATCCGCGCATCCGGCTCCACCGCCACCACGCGGGCCACCCGGCCGACTAGGTCCCTGGTGAAAAGACCGGTGCCGGCCGCGAGGTCCACGGCGACCTGGCAGCCGTCGGGCACCAGCCAGTCCAGCGCCTCCGGGGCCGGGCCCGGTCGCACCCGATCGTAGCTTTCCGCCACGTTCCCGAACGAGGTTGCCTTTTCGTCTTCAAAAGTCACAGGCATCCATTCTGAACGGTCGCGTGGTTCCCCGCTAAGCCGACCCTCCCATCCCAGGGCGGCCCGGGTCGTCAGCCACGACCGGCCGTCACCAGGCCGACGGCCTCGGGTCGAGTCCGCTGGCGGCGACGAACACCGTCGCGGGCCCGGCCACGGTGACCGCGCCGTCCGCGGCGCCGACGAAACACGACTCGCCCCGGCCGACCGTGAGGTCAGCGACCTCGCCGCCACTGGCATGGAGCTGCGCCGCGCCCTCGGCGCAGAGCACGATCCTGGCGCCGTCCGCCCCCGGCAGGCCGATCTCGCCCCGGCCGAGCTCGGCCCGGTACAGCCGGAACTCCGGCGCGGGCGAGTCGTAGACGAACAGGCCGCCGCCAAGGGCCCGCGGCTCGAGCACGGGCACGGCGACGGCCGGGTCGGTCAGCTTGAGCAGCTCGGGCACGTCGATGTGCTTGGCGGTCAGCCCGGCCCGGACCACGTTGTCGGAGTTGGCCAGCAGCTCCACCCCGGTGCCGTGCAGGTAGGCGTGCAGTCCGCCGGCCGGCAGGAAGATCGCCTGGCCGGGGGCCAGCACCGAGTGCCGCAGCAGCAGCGACGCGACCACGCCGAGGTCACCGGGGTGCTCCCGGCTCAGCCGGACCGCGGCGGCGCAGGCCGCCGCGTACGGGCCGCCGCCCGCCGCGACGACCGCGCAGCCGGCCGCGACCGCTGAGACCAGCGCCGGACGTCGGTCCGGGAGCCAGGCCAGGATGGCGGCGAGCGCCTCGGTCAGCGCCTCGGGACCGCTGCCGCCGGCCAGAATCGCGGCGACCGGGTCAAGCTCGCCGACCGCGAGCTCTTTCAGCAGTGCGGCCGCATCCTGCGGGGCGCGCATCCCGGCCAGCGCCTCGAACGGCGTGAGCGCGCACAGGATCTCCGGTTTGGGCCAGTCGTCGGCGTAGTTGTGGGACCTGTCGCCCGGGGCGCGGCCGCGCTCGTTCTCCGCCCGGAACCCGGCCTCGGCCTGCTGCCGCGACGGATGCACCTGGATAGAGAGCGCGGTCTCCGCCGCCAGCACCTTGAGCAGGAACGGAAGCCGCCCCCCGAAGCGCGCCACGCACTCCGCGCCGAGCTCGCGGACTGGGTCGGCCGCGATCATCGCGTCCAGCGTGGTGTGTCCGCCGCCCGGCAGCACGACGCCGGACGGCGCGGACGGATGCGCGCCCATCCACAGTTCCGCCTCGGGCTCAGCGGTCGGGGCGCGGCGGCCCTGAAGTTCGGCGATCGCCGTGTGTGATCCCCACGCGTAGGGTTGCGTGACCGGCTCTAGAAGCTCCATCCGCGCATGCTATTGGCTACGGCAGACGCCCGCTAATCAGCTGCGCTCGTGTCGACCGGGTGCTCTACCAGCGCGATGACCCGGCTGGCCATAAATCTGGCGGTTCGCACGGTCGTCCCCGTGCGAGTGACCTCGGTCACTTCGACGATGCCGCGGCCGGTGCTTACCTCGACCCGCCGCCCGGCTCGGGTGGCGGACACCTCGTAGGTCCTGGTGCCCTCCCCGGCATCGACCACGATCTCTACGCGGTCCCCCTTCACGGCACCCTCCCGCTGGCCACGCGCGCCCGCAAACTCAACGCGCGTTTCATGACATACCCCCCACGCGCACGTTCCACCCGACCGCCCGTTGAGCCCCCGCCCCCGCCCCCGCCCCCGGCCCCGGCATCCGCCACGCTCTTGCCGGCCCAAATGCGCATTTGGGCCGGCAAGAGCGTGCCCGAATGCGCATTTGGGCTCACAGGCAAGTCTCCGGCGCAGACGCGCGTAGCCGGCGTCCGCGGGAGATTCCGCGGACGCCGGCTACCGTGCGTTCGGTCTTAGTAGGTGGGCAGTGACGGATCAACCTGGTTGACCCAGGCAAGCACGCCGCCGCCGACGTGCACCGCGTCGGAGAAGCCGGCCGCCTTGAGCACGGCGAGCACCTCGGCACTGCGCGCGCCGCTCTTGCAGTGCAGGACGATCTGCTTGTCCTGCGGCATCCGCTCCAGAGCGGAGCCGTTCAGGAACTCGCCCTTCGGGATTAGCGTGGCGCCGGGGATCGAGACGATCTCGTACTCGTTCGGCTCGCGCACGTCGACGACGAAGACCTCCTCGCCCCGGTCGAGCATCCCCTTCAGGTCCTTGGCGCTGATCGTGGAGCCGACGACCGCCGCCTCGGCCTCCTCGGAGACAGCGCCGCAGAACGCCTCGTAGTCGATCAGCTCGGTGACCGTCGGGTTCTTGCCGCAGACGGCGCACTCCGGGTCCTTGTTGATCTTGACCGTCTTGTACGACATCTCCAGCGCGTCGTAGATCATCAGCCGACCCGACAGCGGCTCGCCGATGCCGGTGATCAGCTTGATCGCCTCGTTGACCTGGATCGAGCCGATCGACGCGCAGAGCACGCCGAGCACGCCGCCCTCGGCGCAGGACGGAACCATGCCAGGGGGCGGGGGCTCCGGGTAGAGGCACCGGTAGCAGGGGCCGTAGTCCGCCCAGAAGACGGACGCCTGGCCGTCGAACCGGTAGATCGAGCCCCAGACGTACGGCTTGTGCAGCAGCACGGCGGCGTCGTTGACCAGGTAGCGGGTCGCGAAGTTGTCCGTGCCGTCGATGATCAGGTCGTACGGCTCGAAGATCTCCATCACGTTGTCGGAGTCCAGGCGCTCCTTGTGCAGGATCACCTGCACGTACGGGTTGACCTCGGCGATCGACTCCTTGGCGGACTCGGCCTTGGACTTGCCCACGTCGGAGACGCCGTGGATGATCTGGCGCTGCAGGTTCGACTCGTCAACGGTGTCGAAGTCCACGATGCCGAGCGTGCCGACGCCCGCCGCGGCCAGATAGAGCAGCGCCGGCGAGCCGAGGCCGCCCGCGCCCACGACGAGAACCTTCGCGTTCTTCAGGCGCTTCTGCCCGGCCATGCCGACGTCGGGGATAATCAGGTGGCGCGAGTAGCGCTTCACCTCGTCGACCGACAGATCCGCGGCCGGTTCAACGAGC
>Ga0335072_10004249_pt1 | contig 21385 bp, 22 predicted proteins | sample Lox_Sample_21_FD_206725 | JGI IMG/M metagenome (GOLD analysis project Ga0335072, IMG submission 206725) | Soil microbial communities from Loxahatchee National Wildlife Refuge, Florida, United States - Lox_Sample_2.1 | ecosystem: Environmental > Terrestrial > Soil > Wetlands | place: USA...
CCCCGGCCAACGCGCCACCCCGGCCGCCGCGGCCGCCGCGGCCACCCTGGCCACCGCGCCACCCCCGCCAACGCGCCACCCCGGCCACCGCGCCCGCCGCGCCCGCCGCCACCGCGCCACCGCGCCCACCGCGTCACGCGCCGCCACCCCGGCCACCGCGCCACCCCGCCACCGCGCCACCGCGCCACCGCCGCGTCACGCGCCGCCACCGCGGCCCACAAGCGCGCCGGCTCCTCGCGCCTGCCATAGACTCGAGCGCCTCGAGGCTCGTCAGCGAGGATGTGGTTACTTTGGAAGTGACAGAACTGCGGGTGGCGGTCGCCGTCAGTGACTTCGGCCGAGCGCTCGCGTTCTACCGCGACGCCGTCGGCCTCCGCCAGATCGCCGACTGGAGCTCGGACCGCGGCAAGGTCGTCGTGCTCGAGGCGGGCCGGGCAACGCTCGAGCTGCTTGATCAGGCCCAAGCCGAGCTCGTCGACGAGATCGAAGCCGGGAGGCGGGTCGCCGGCACGGTACGGCTCGCGCTCGAGGTCGGTGACAGCGACGCGGCCTCGGACCGGCTCGTCGCCGCCGGCGCGGAGCGAGTCGCGCCGCCCGTGACGACGCCGTGGGGTGATCGGAACGCGCGCGTGAGAGCGCCCGACGGCATGCAGCTCACGCTGTTCACGACACTGCCCGAGTGACACCGCGACCGGTAGCGCGTCCACCGCTAGCAACGGGCAGAATTTCGGTCGCATGAGCCGTCGGAATCTGCGCTCCAAGCTGAACGCCGCCGCCGTAGTAGTCGGGCTCGCGGTGTGGCTCGGAAACACCGGTGCCGCGTTCGCCCTGGGGGGCAGCGGGAGCGCGGACTTCGGCGGAGGCGACGGCGGCGGTGGTGGAGGCGGCTTCGGCGGCAGCGGAAGCGGCGGCGGAGGTGCCGGCCACGTCCCGGCCGGCGTGTGGATCGTGATCGCCTGCGCGGTCGTTGTCGTGCTGTTCGGGGGCGGTGTTTACGCGTGGCTGCGAATCCTTCCCCGGCGCTGGCGGGTGCACCGGCGTGAGCGACGCGTTCGCGCCGCGGCGGCGATAGCGGCACAGGATGATCCGGCTTTCGCCATGGATCAGGTCCTGGACGAGGCCGGCGTGCTTTGGCTCGACATCCAGGCGGCGTGGGATGCCCGGGACCGAAGTCGCCTCAGACGGCTGGTGGGTCCCGAGCTGTGGGCCGAATGGGACCGCCGCCTCAGGGACTTCGACCGCAAGGGGTGGCGTAACCGGGTGAAGCCGCTGGGCCGACCGAGGGTCGAGTACGTCGGGCTGCACCACGGCGGCGAACCGGACGGTGATCGCGTCGTCGTTGCCGTCGAGGCGAGAATGCAGGACTACGTTCAAGGTCCCGGCGGAGAGCGGATCCCACGCCAGGGCAGCTCATCGCTCACCATCGACACGTTCCAGTACTGGACGCTCGCCAAGCAGGATCGGCGGCGGGACCCCGAGGAGCGCTGGATCCTGGTCTCGGTCGAGGACGCTGCCGAGGGCAAACACGAGCTGACCGACGCGCTCGTCGCCGCGCCCGAGTATGCGGTGGGCAAGATGCGCGACGAAGCGCTCGTCGAACGTGCGGTCGCCGAGTCCGTGCCCCCGGGAACGAACATCGCGGAGCTCGCTGATCTGGAGTTCGACGGCGACGCCCGACAGGCCGCGAACGACCTCAGCCTGGCAGACGGCAGGTTTGCGCCGGACATTCCGCCGGTGCCGGGTCCGGGCGCCGGACATCCTCGAGATCGGAGCCCGCCGCGCCGTTCACGCCTGGGCCCAGGCGATCGACGGCGATCGTCGCGATCTCGAGCGCATCGCAGATCGAGAGGTGATCGGCGAGTTGCTGCACCCGGGGGACCCGAGCGCGAAGACGAGGGTGGTGGTGCGCGGGCCACACGTCCGGAAGATGCGGATCGTGAGCCTCGATCCGAAGTCGGACCCACCGAGCATGCGGCTGGAGATAGAGCTAGAGGGTCGGCGCTACGTGGAGGATCGCGACACCAGGGCGATGCTGTCCGGGAGTCGGACGCGGCGTGCACGGTTCACCGAGCGCTGGACGCTGGGCATCTCCGAGGAAGCGGATCAGCCCTGGCGGATCGTCTCGATTGCCGCCCCGGCGAGGGCTAGGGCGTGAACGCGGCTTCGACGACGACTCGGTGCCGCTTACGAGGCCGTCGTGTCCGGGCGTAGGTCCAGGTGCGCCCGGCGGCGTAACTGGCGGCGCTGATCACGCCGACGTAGAAGCCGACCGGCCAGTTGGTCTGGTAGGACAGCGCAATCGCGGCCCAGGCGACGCCCACGGCGATCACGATCGACAGCGCGACCGCGGCGAGCGGGCGCGTGGTGAAGGCCCGCGCGGCGGCAGGGGGACCGATCATGAGGCTGAAGATGAGCGCGGTTCCGACGACGGGGACGGTCATCGTCGTCGCCAGCGCGACGAGAACCAGGAAAGCGAGCTCGGCGGTGTAGGGCGGGATGCCGCGAGCGTGCGCCGAGTCGGGCAGCGTCGAGGAGAGCAGCAGCGGCCGGTAGAGGAGCACGAGCGCGGCGAGGCAGACGGCGGCGAGCGCGATCGTCGGTCCGAGTTGGTTGCCGCTGATCCCGAGTACCTCGCCGAACAGCAGCGAGTAGATCTCGGGGGCGTACTCAACGGTGAAGCTGAGGAACAGCGCGCCGAGCCCGAGCGCGAACACGAGCGTCAGCGCGGTCGCGACGTCGTGGCGTCCGCGCCGGCCGAGGAGCCCGATGCCGAGCGCCGAGCCGAGCGCGAACACGCCCAGGCCGATCAGCGTGTTGATGCCGATCAGGCTGGCGGCGGCGGCGCCGGCGAACGACCCGTTGGGAATCGCGTGGGCGACGAACGCCGAGCCCCGGAGCACGACGAAGAAGCCGACGGCGCCGCCGACGACCGCCACGATCGTCGCGACGATCCAGGCGTTGACCATGAACCCGGAGAACATCGGGGTTCAGCCGCGCCTCGTAGCGCTCCGCGCCGGGAGGATCCGCGAGGCGATGTAGGCCACCAGGACGAGGGTGACGACGAAGAAGCTGACCGGCCACCCGTGGTGGAGTGGGCGCCAGTCGTAGCTGTCGTAGGCGAGCAGGATCCCGAGCCACATCGCACCGACCCCCAACACGGCAGCCCAGACGATCGCGCGGCCGGGCCGGCGCGTCAGTTGAAGCGCGGTGGCGGCCGGGCCGACGAGCAGCGCGGTCGAGAGGATCGCGCCGATCGTGACCGCTGAGAGCGCGACCGCGAGGGCCATCGCCAGCAGATAGAGGCCGCCGATCAATCGCACCGGGAGCCGGCGGGCGGCGCCGAGCTCGGGGCTGACCGAGACGAGCAGGAGCGGCCGGTAGAGCGCGAGGATCGTGACGAGCGCGACCGCTCCGAACACGGCGACGAGCGGCAGGATCGACGTGTCGAGCTGGAAGATCGAGCCGAACAGGATCGTGACGGTCGCGCCGGTCGTGCTGCTCAACGTCCCCAGGTACAGGAACAGCGCGGCGAGGCCGAACCCGGCGCCGAGCACGATCCCGGTCGCGAGGTCGCGGCCCCGGGCGCGCTGGATTCCGATCAGCTCCATGACCCCGGCCGCGGCGACCGAGATCCCCACGAACCCCCACAGGGGCGCGATCCCGGCCAGGTACGCGCTCGAGCCGCCGCTGGCGCCGATGTCCCCGAGCGCCTCGCCGGCGAACGACTGACCGCGGATCACGGTGAACACACCGACGGTTCCGGCGACGATCGCGACGAGCGCTCCGACGACCAGCGCGAGCCGGACCGAGCTCGACGAGAAGAACCCGGGCGCGATGATCGCGGCGAGGTCGGCGTGCATGGCGAGCCCGGCCTCAGACGATCTCGACCGGGGCCGACCCATCCCCGGTGTCGTCGAGCGGAGCGTGCTCGTCGTGACCGGTGCCGGCGACCACCAGCACGCGGCCGTGGACGCGGAGGACGTCGACGTGGTGGCCGTAAAGGCGGCTGAGCACGTCCGAGCGGACGACCTCCTCGGCGGTGCCGCTCGCGGCATGGCCGGCGGCGAGATACACGACCCGGTCCATCACCGGTAGCAGCGGGTTCATCTCATGGGCGGAGATGAGCACTGCGATCCGTTGCTCGGTGGCGATCCGGGACAGCAACCCGACGACCTCCTGGGCGCTGCGGAGGTCGAGGTTGGCCAGCGGCTCGTCGAGCAGCAGCAACTGCGGGCGGCTGATCAGTGCATGCGCGATCAGGATCCGCTGCTGCTCCCCGCCCGACAGGCGTCCCACCCGCTCGTCGGCGAATGCCTGTGCGTCGACCGCCTCCACCATGTCCTGCACGCGCGCGCGACGCGCGCGCGAGGGGAGCGGAACCCCGAGCCGCTGTCCGTCGAGTCCGAGCGCGATCAGATCCCGTCCGCGCAGGGGCATGTCGGGGTCGAGCAGGAACTTCTGCGGCACGTATCCGACATCGCGCCCGGATCGCCGGTCGTCCCCGACGCGCACGCTTCCCGAGGTCGGTTGTTGCAGACCGAGGATGACCCGGAACAGCGTCGTCTTGCCGGCGCCGTTCGGGCCGATCAGCCCGGTGAACTCGCCGGCCCCAACCTGGAAGCTGACGTCATCGAGCACCGTGCGCCCGCCGAGACGCACCGTGACGCCGTCGACGCGGAGCGCCTCGACGGCATCGTGCGCGGCGACGGGGTCAGCGGTCACCGCGGGTCCCGGCAAGGTCATCACAGCCTCTCGGTGGAGGCGTGATCGGCGACGGCCCGCTGCAGCGCGTTGATCTCAGCCAGCATCCACGACTGGTAGTCATACCCCGGCGTCGGCATCGTCTCGTACACACCGACGACCGGGATTCCGTACTGCTTGGCCTTGGCAAGAAGCGACTCCGTGAGCGAATCGGTGACCTGCTGGTTATAGAGGAACACCTTCACCTGGTGCCCGGACAACAGGCCGTCCTGGAGGGTCACGGCCTGCGGCGCCAGGTCGAGTCCGTTCATGACGTCCGACTGGAACTGGAACGGGGTCAAGTTCACCGTGCCGGCCGCCTGCAGCATGTAGTCCCCGACCGGTTCGGTGGTCGCAACGGGCGTGCGCGGATAGCGGGCGGCGAACTGCTTGAGCGCGCGGTACCAGGGCTCCAGCGAGGCGTCGAACCGCTTCGCGTTCGCGGCGAAGTAGGCGGCGTGGGACGGGTAGATCGCCGACAGCGCCTTGACCAGCGCGGCCGCGACCGCCGGCATCGTCCGGGGCGAGTACCACAGATGTGGGTTGGGGGTGGAGTCCGGCAACCCCAGGAGCGACTGGACGTCGATCACCGTGCGCGACGAACTGGGCGACGCCGACTCGATCTTGTTCATGAACGTGTCGTATCCCACCCCGTTCTGCACGACGAGTCGTGCCGCCGCGACCGTGCGCGCCACGCTCGGGCTCGCTTCGAACGTGTGCGGGTCGGTGTTGGGGTTGCTCTCGATCGCCGACACCGCCACGTACCGCCCACCGATCTGGGAGATCACGCTGGCGTACTCGTTCTCCGCACCCACGGCGACGATTTGGCCCTTCCCTGCCGACGCCACGGCCGAGCCGCAACCCGCGACCGCCACCGCCAAACCCATCGCGGCACACAGACCGCGCCATCGACCTCTCAGATTCAGCACAGGTGCCACGTCGCTAGCCTAACATAGAATGAGATCAAGTCTCAATCCTATGGTGTCAAGAACCAGTCTCAATCTGATTCCGCTCCGCCGGCAGCTATGCTCCGGGACATGCCCGCTCGCGTCGACACGGCCCTAGCCACCGGCTGGGGCGAGCACGCGCGCGCCGTACTCGGGCGCGCCGGGCATCACCGCGGCGCCGCGCGCGACAGGGTCATCGACCTGCTTGCCGCTCAGCATTGCGCGCTCAGCGCGATCGAGATCGAAGACGCGCTGCGCCGTCGCCGGCGCGGGCAAGGGGCCGTCGGCCGAGCCAGCATCTACCGAGTCCTCGAGCTACTGCACAACCACGACCTCGTCAACCGGCTCGACCTCGGCGACGGGGTGGCCCGATACGAGCCTGCGGACCCGTCCGGGGAGCAGCACCACCATCACCTCGTCTGCGACCAATGCGGCAAGCTCGTCGCGTTCAAGGACCCCGCGCTGGAGCGTTCCATCGACCAACTGTCAGACCGGCTCGGCTTCCGCACCACCGATCACGAGGTCACCCTCCGCGGAGACTGCCCCGACTGCCGGTAGGCCACGTGCGAGTCGCGGCTAGGCCGCCCCGGGCAGTCGCGGTCCGAAATTGCACGCGCGCGCCGCCTGCTTGAACGCCGGCGACCGGACATCGACCGAGCTCGGTATCGCCATGGCCGCGCCGTTCTCGTCCAGGATCGCGCTGTAACCCGTGAGGCTCGACGGGGGTGAGGTCGTCGGATCGGGGAAGCCGGAGATCCCGTGCGCGCGCATGCACTGCGAGACCTTGAGTGCCTCCGCCATCGCCTCCGCCGAGGCGTGCGGCGACGAAGATCCGCCCCCCGGCGCGAGGCGCTCGCAGGACCGCTCGGCCGCCTGGAATGCCGGGGACTGGGCATTGGCCCCGACCTTGCTGACCGCGCCGCCGCTTACCTGGGTCGGGTCGGAGAAGGTCGGCACTCCGTGAGACCGCATGCACTGGGCGAACGCGAGCCGCGGCGAGTCAGCCGTCGAGGCTGCGTCGGTCGGCTTGGACGACGATCCGCACGCGGCGCTCAGGAGCCCGCAGCTGATCACGAGCGCGATCCGCATCCGCATGTCCCCCCACGGTACGTCGCACCCAGTAACCAGGGAGTAACAGTGTCGGCTTAAGGCGCACGCTGCACTGACACATATGCCACGCAGGTCGCGAGCGCGAGACCGGCCGCGAACGCCAGGGGGAGCGTCAGCCCGGTCCGAAGCATGAGCGCGCCGGCGACCGCGCCGGCGAGCATCGCGATGACCGCGGAGGTGCGCCTGAGGCTCCCTCTGCCCGTGCCGCCGGCGAGGGTCGAATCGGAGGCAAGACCGGTGATCGTCAGCGTCAGCACGGTGGTCGTCAGGTCGGGGACGGCCAGGCGGCGGACGGTGGCGTTGCGGATGCCCATGCCGGCGGCCATGAACGCGATCGTCGCATCGCCCGCGAGGGTCGCGGGGTGAGGGTGCGCCGCGGCGACGACGATGGTCGCGCATGCGAGGAGCGCCGCCTCGAGACCGAGGGCGTACGCGAGGTGGATCCGATGGCGCTCAGCGAGACGGCGGGCCAGCACGCCGCCGGCGCCGGCTCCGAGAACGAACGCGGCCATCGAGACGATCGGTGCGACCACCGGGAGTCCGCCGGCGCGGGCGATCCCGAAGCCGAGCAGGACGACGTTGCCGGTCATGTTCGCGGTGAACACGTGGCCGAGGCCGAGGTAGCTGACGGCGTCGACGGTCCCGGTCGAGAAGGTCAGGGCGAGCAGGGCGAGCGACAGCGGATGGCGCAGGTTCGCGGCGGCCTGCTCGGCGAGGGACGGCGGCGCGATGGAAGGGGCGCTTGAGCTCATCGCCGGATTCTCGCGGCGTGCGGGTTACGTGGGTGCGCGCTCCGAACGGACGGGTCCCGCGCCACGGACGGCATCAAAGCGGCACTTGACGTGGCACCATAGTGATGCCATAATGGTGCCATGGAACTTCAACCGTATGTGGACAAGCTTCACGAGCAGCTGGCGGTGGCGGCCTCGGCAGGCGGCGAGGAGGCGCTGGCGCTAGCGCACCGGCTAACGGCCGCGCTGGATTCCGCCGTGCGCCTGACGCTGCTGGATGCGCTCTCATCCGCGGCCGCCGAGATCACCAGCGAGCTGGTGCCCGGCTCGGTCGAGCTGCGGCTGCGCGGGAGCGAGCCGGAATTCGTGGTCAGGTTGCCGCCGGCGGAGACGCCGGGCGAGCCGACCGATGACCACGAGCCGCCCGGAGGCTGGGCCCCGAGCGCCGCTACCGCCGCGACCGGAGAGGGAGGGACCGCGCGAATCAACCTGCGGCTGCCGGACCAGCTCAAGAGCCAGGTCGAGCAAAGCGCCGACCGCGAGGGGCTGTCGATCAACGCGTGGCTTGTGCGCGCGGTCGCCGCGGCCGTCGATCGCGGTCAGCCCGCGCCCCAGCGAGAGCAACGGACCGCCCGCTCGGGCCAGCGCTTCACGGGGTGGGGGCGATGAGCGCGCCGCGGACCGGCCCACAACGAACTGACTGAACACCTACGACTCAAAGGAACCACGAGATGTCTCACTTCGAAACACCCCAACCAATCTCGGTCGTGCTCGAGCTGCGCGTCGCGGACGTCCGCGTCGCCGCCGGGGAGCGCGCGGACACGGTCGTCGAGGTACGGCCGAGCGACTCGTCCAAGCGCGACGACGTGACGGCTGCCGAGCAGACGCGGGTCGAGTACGCCGACGGCAGGCTGCTGGTCAAGGGACCTCGCCGGCTGCGCGAGTGGAGCCCGTTCGGCGATGGCGGGTCGGTTGATGTCGACATCGAGCTTCCCGCCGGCTCGGATCTCGACGGACACGCGGCGGCCGGCGGATTTCGCTGCACCGGTCCGCTCGGGCGGTGCGAGCTGAAGAGCAGCGCCGGCGAGATCAGCGTTGATCGGGCGGCGCGCGTGAAGCTGACGACGGCCGGCGACATCCGAGTCGAGCGGGTGACCGGGGACGCGGAGCTGGCGACTGCGACGGGCGCTGTACGCGCCGGCAAGATCGACGGCTCGGCGGTGATCAAGAACTCCAACGGCGACACCTGGGTCGGCGACGTCGGCGGCGATGTGCGCGTCAAGTCGGCGAACGGCGACATCGACGTCGAATGCGCACATGGCTCGCTCAACGCCAAGAGCGCCAACGGCCACATTCGCGTCGGCAGCATCGACCGCGGCTCGGTCGTCGCGGAGACAGCGAACGGGCGCGTCGACGTCGGGATCGCCGGCGGAGTCGCCGCCTGGCTCGACCTCCACACGCACTACGGCCACGTCCACAACGACCTCGACGCCAGCGAGGGCCCCGGGTCGGCCGACGAGCACGTCGACGTACGAGCGAGGACGGGATTCGGGGACATCACGATCCGCCGCGTGGCTCAGCGCAGCGCGGAGCTGATTTCCGGAGGAAGGGACCATGAGTAATGCAATCGAGGTGCATGGGGTCGGCAAGCGCTTCGGAGAGGTGGTTGCCGTGCGCGGGCTCGACCTGACCGTGCCAGCCGGCACCGTGTTCGGGCTGCTCGGCCCGAACGGAGCCGGCAAGACGACGCTCGTACGGATCCTCGCCACCCTGCTTGCGCCGGACCAGGGGGAGGTTCGCGTCGCAGGGCACGACGTGGCGCGCGAGCCGGACGCCGTCCGCGACGCGATCGGGGTGACCGGACAGTTCTCGGCGGTCGACGAGCTGCTCACCGGACGCGAGAACCTGGCGCTGATGGCTGATCTGCACCACCTCGCACGCGACGATGCTCGCCGCCGCACCGGCGATCTGCTCGAGCGCTTCGAGCTCGTCGATGCCGCTGAGCGGATGGCGATGACCTACTCCGGCGGAATGCGCCGCCGGCTGGATCTGGCGATGACGCTGGTCGGCGCGCCGCAGATCATCTTCCTCGACGAGCCGACCACCGGCCTTGACCCGCGCAGCCGACGCACGGTGTGGGACATCGTGCGCGGCCTCGTCAACGACGGCACCACGGTGTTCCTGACCACGCAGTATCTCGAGGAGGCCGACGAGCTCGCCGACCGCGTTGCGATCCTCGACCGAGGAAGCATCGTCGCGGAAGGGACCGTGCGCGAGCTCAAGCAGCGGATTCCCGGGGGGCGCATCGAGCTGAACTTTGCCGACGCCGCGACGCAGCTGGCGGCCGCCGGCGCCATGCAACTCCCGGTGCGCGAGGACGATGCCGTCACGTTGGAGATCCCGACCGACGGCAACGTCGCGACTCTGCGCCGCGTCCTACGGGACCTCGACGACGCCGGCGTCGACGTCGTCGATCTATCGATCCACACCCCAGATCTCGACGACGTGTTCCTGGCGCTCACCGGTCAAGAAGACGTGTCACATAAACCACGAACCGAACAGGAGGTCGAGGCATGACCGCCACCTACGCCCTGCGCGACAGCACGACGATGCTGCGGCGCAACCTGCGTCACCTCCAGCGCTACCCCGGCCTGTCGCTGTTCCCGATCCTGGGGCCCGTGATCTTCCTGCTGTTGTTCGTGTACGTGTTCGGCGGGACCCTCGGTGACGGCATCACCGCCGGCGGGGGGCGCGGCGCCTATGTCAACTTCCTGACCCCCGGCATACTGCTGTTCGCCGCCGCGGGCGCGGCCACCACCACCGCGATCTCAGTCGCGAAGGACATGACCGAGGGCATCATCGCCCGCTTCAAGACGATGCGCATCTGGCGGCCTGCGGTGCTCACCGGCCACGTCGCCGGCGGTCTGATCCTGACCCTCATCAGCCTCGCGGTCGTCATCGGCGTCGCGCTCATCATCGGCTATCACGCGAGCGCCGGCCCACTCCGGTGGCTGGCCGCCCTGGGGCTGCTCGTGCTGCTCGCGAACGCGCTGATCTGGCTGTCCGTCGCCTTCGGCCTGAAGGCCAAGAGCGTCGAGACCGCGAGCAACATGCCGATGTTCCTGATCCTCCTGCCGTTTCTCGGCAGTGGCTTCGTCCCCGTCGCGTCCATGCCCGCGGGCCTGCGCTGGTTCGCCGAGAACCAGCCCTTCACCCCGATCACCGACGCCGTGCGGCGCCTTCTCGCGAACGAGCACGTCGGTGGCGTCGGAATAACCGCGATCGTGTGGTGCCTGGTCATCACCGCCGCTGCGTTCGTGTGGGCCAGACACCTCTACAACCGGCGAGACACGCGATAGGTGACGGGAGCTCACATGTCGGTCCCGAATGCCTCTCGGAACAATGCGGTCGCCTGGGCGATCGCGGCGAGCGTGGCTCGCGTCTGGCTGAGCTGGTTGAGCTTCATGAAGTCGTGGCATATGCCGTCGTAGCACCGTGATCCAGTCTTGGTCGACCGGCAGCTTCTCGACCGGGGCGGCTTGGAGGTTGTTCATGACCTCGCGCGCGTCCTGATAACTCAGCTCGTAGAGCAAAGGCCCCTGGGCGGTCGCGTCGGCGACCGCTTGCGCGGCCGGATCAAGAACGACAAGCTGATCCGATTCGGACAATCCGCAGACCGGTTCCTTTAGGATCGGTACGCGGTTATGGAGACTCGCGATGCCGGATCGGGTCGTCCTGGCGCTCTGCGCGGGCGGTCGCACGAGTGCGGGCTGCTGGATGGGTTGTTGGCCGATGTCCGGCGAGGTGAGGGTCGGTCGTTGGTCTTGCGCGGTGAGGCCGGGATCGGGAAGACGGCGCTGCTCGAGTATCTGGTCGGGTCGGCGTCGGATATGACCGTTCTGCGGGCGATGGGGGTGGAGTCGGAGATGGAGCTGGCGTACGCCAGCTTGCATCAGTTGTGTGCGCCGCTGCTCGATCGGTTCGAGGGGCTCCCGGCTCCGCAGCGCGATGCGTTGCGTGTCGTGTTCGGCGCGACCAGGGGGCCGCCGCCAGATCGGTTCCTCGTGGGCCTGGGGGTGCTGACGCTGCTGTCGCAGGTGGCCGAGGAGCGTCCGCTGGTATGCGTCCTTGATGACGCGCAGTGGTTGGACAAGGCCTCGGCGCTCACGCTGGCGTTCGTCGCCCGCCGCCTATTGGCCGAGCCGGTCGGAATCGTCTTCGCTGCGCGCGAGCCCAGCGAAGAGCTAGAGCGCCTACCTGCCGTGGATGTACAGGGCCTCAGCGACGGCGATGCGCGAGCGCTGCTCGGGACGGCGGTGCGGTTCATGCTGGATGCTCGGGTGCGGGAGCGGATCATCGCCGAGACGCGTGGGAATCCGTTGGCGTTGGTCGAGTTGCCGCGCGGGTTGACGGCGACGCAGTTGGCGCTCGGATTTGGACTGGTGGATCCCCAGGCGCTGCCCGGGCGGATCGAGGAGAGCTTCATCCGCCGTCTTGAGGCGCTGTCTGGAGACGGGAGGCGGTTGTTGCTGCTGGCCGCGGCCGAGCCGGTCGGTGACCCGGTGTTGCTCTGGCGAGCGGCGGAGCGACTCGCGATCGACCCTGAGGCCGCGCAGGATGCGGAGAGCGACGGGTTGCTCGCGATCGGCGAGCGCGTGATCTTCCGCCATCCGCTCGTGCGCTCGGCCGTATATCGGTCAGCCGCGATCGAGGATCGCGTCGCGGTGCATCTGGCGTTGGCCGAGGTGACCGATCCGGAGGTCGATCCGGACCGTCGGGCCTGGCATCTGGCGGCGGCCGCCACCGGACCCGACGAGCAGGTCGCCGCCGAGCTCGAGCGGTCAGCCGGCCGCGCGCAGGCCCGCGGCGGCGCGGCCGCCGCGGCGGCATTTCTGAAGCGGTCGGCCGCGCTCACGCGCGACCCAGCGCGGCGAGCGGAGCGCGCGCTCGCCGCCGCCCATGCGCATCTGCAGGCCGGCTCGTTCGATGAGGCTCTGCGGCTGGTGGCGAGCGCCGAGTCAGCATCGCTCGACGAGCTGGGACGGGCTCACGGCGACCTGTTGCGGGGCCAGATCGAGCTCGCCTCGAGCTGGGGGGGCGCCGCCCCGGCCCTGTTGCTGAAAGCGGCACGAGAGCTTGAGCCGCTCGATCCAGCGCTCGCGCGGGAGACCTACCTCGACGCGTGGGCGGCCGCGATATTCGCCGGCCCGGCTACGCGCGCGGGGACCCTGCAGGAGGTCTCTCGGGCCGCCCTGTCAGCACCCCAGCCCACCTCGGCTCCGCGCCTGAGTGATCTGCTCCTGGACAGCCTCTCCGTTCTGGTCACCGAAGGACGCACGGCGGCGGCATCTAAGTTGCGCGCGGCGGTGACCGCGTTCGCCGAGGAGGAGATCGACGCGACCGAAGGACCGCGCTGGGGATGGCTGGCCACGTCCGCCGCGTGGACGCTGTGGGACGTCGAAAGGGGCTCCAAACTGCTGCTCCGGCAGCTGCAGTCGGTTCGGGATGCCGGTTTGCTCGTGTACCTGCCGTTCTATCTCCAACAGGTCGGCGTGAACGCGGCCTGGCGAGGCGATTTCGCAACGGCCGCCGCGGTGATCGTGGAGGCTGACGGGGTTGCCGAGGCCACGGGAACTCGCCTGGCCGGCTACGCGGCCGTATTCCTCGCCGGAGTGCGGGGAAACGAGGCCGAGGCCTCTGCGCTGATCCAGGCTCAGGTGCGAAACGCGTCGGCCAGCGGACAGGGCGTCGCGATCCAATGGTGCCACTGGGTCGCCGCAATCCTGTACAACGGTCTGGGCCGCTACGAGCAGGCCGTCGATGAGGCCGAGCGAGCCAGCGAGGATGCTCCCGAGCTGTTCGTGTCCGGGTGGGCGCTCCCCGAGCTGATCGAGGCGGCCGCGAGAACCGGTAAGACCCGGCTCGCCGGCGAGACGCTCGAGCGACTGGCGGAGGCGGCGAACGCCGGCGCGACCGACTGGGGGTTGGGCGTCCTCGCGCGGTCGCGCGCGCTGCTCAGCGAAGGCGACGACGCCGAGGGTTTGTATCGCGAGTCGATCGAGCGGTCGAGCCGCATCCACCTTCGTCTGGAGCTCGCCCGGGCTCACCTGCTCTACGGCGAGTGGCTGCGGCGCGAGAACCGCCGCCTCGACGCGCGCGAGCAACTGCGCATCGCGCACGAGCAGTCCTCGTCGATCGGCATGGAGGCGTTCGCCGAGCGCGCACGGACGGAGCTGCAGGCGACTGGTGAGCATGTCCGCCGGCACGCGGTCGATACGCGTGACGATCTGACCTCGCAGGAGCGCCAGATCGCCGAGCTGGCCCGCGACGGGCTGTCAAACCCTGAGATCGGCGCGCGCTTGTTCCTGAGTCCCCGCACGGTGGAGTGGCATCTGCGACATGTGTTCACGAAGCTCGGCATCCGCTCGCGCCGTGAGCTCCCGAACGCCCTGCCCAGCTCCGAGACGATGCTCGCCTGACGTCGGTCCGGTAGGGCGATCAGAGCGAGTCCGGGCCTGCGCTCGCAGCGCTGGCGGCGGGCTTGCCCAGGTCGTTGCCCCAGTGCGGGCGGAACTGGATGCTGATCCGCGCGCCCAGGCAGTTGGCCAGCTTGGGGACGCCGTGCAGCCAGGTCCGCTGGCAGCTTCCGCCCATCACGAGCAGGTCGCCGTGGCCGAGCTTCAGCCGCACCCCCGCGCCGCCGGACTTCGGCCGCAGTCCGAATGGTCGCGTGGCACCGAGCGAGACGATCGCCACCATCGTGTCGTGCGGGCTCTCGCGGGCGATGCGATCCCCGTGCCAGGCGACGCTGTCGTTGCCGTCGCGGTAAAGGCACAGACCGGCGCTGACGAACGGCTCGCCGAGTTCCGCGGCATAGTGGGCATTCAACGCCGAGCGGGCCTCGTCGAGCACCGGATGAGGCAGCGCCTCTCCCTCTGGGTAGCGGGCCAGGAGTCGCGGGACGCGAACGGTGTTGTCGTAGATGTGCATCTGCTCCTCGTGCCACGGGACGGTGCTGGCAAGGGCATCGAAAAGCTCGTCCGCCGCGGTCACGAAGCCTGGTCGCAGGTCAATCCAGGCGCCGTCGGAGAGCGCTCGACGCTCGACCGCGGAACCGAGTTCGGCGATGCCGAGTTCGCCGAACGAGCCAAACAGCGAGGGCTGGAACACGAGCGACACACGATGAAGTGTAGCCCGGCCACGAACACACGTTCGCTGGCGCGAGCCGCCCTGGAGACGCGTTCGGACTGACGCGGCGATGGTCACACGCGGGTGCAGTCCCCGACTTGCTTGTTGGTCATAACTCCACGCTCGTCGGCCCCGCAAGGGTGAACGTGGGTTCGGGCACGTATACGGGTCATCCGGCCGCCGTCGGCGCCGGGCAGCTGCCGAGTGTGGGCTTGTGACTCCTGCTGCCGCTACTCGGCCCGCAGCGCCGCCGCCGTCCGGGCCCGCGCCGCCCAGCCGGCCGGCAGCAGCGCGCCGGCGAGGGCGATCGCCAGTCCGGCGAGCGCGAGCACCACGAGCTCGCCGGCGCCGTACACGTTCTGGAGGCTGGGGGGGACGCCGAGCCCGGCGGCGCCGGCCATCGCCGGGATCACGTAGCGGTGCACGAGAATCCCGGCGGGGACCGCGAGCACGCCGGCCACCAGGCCCGTGCCCGCGACCGAGCAGAGGACCATCGCGATCGTCTGGCGGGGCGTCATCCCGACCGCCTTGAACACGCCGAGGTCATGGACGCGCTCGCGCGTGTGGAGGACGACGGCGTTGAGGACCCCCAGGCCCGCGGCGATCGAGAGCAGCAGGGTGAGCGTGCCGGCGAGTGCGATCGCGACCGTGGCGCCGCCACCGTCCTCGTTGACCGAGACGCCATAACTCGACCCGAGCTTCGGGCCGAGCGCGTGAACGTAAACGTTGGGATTCGTGCCGGGCCTCAGGCCGACGTCGTACTGGGCGTTCATCGGATCGGGCCTGAGTCCCGGGTCGGCGGCCGCGAGCGTCCGCCAGTCGGTCAGCATGCTGAGGCTTTGGTGGTCCTGGTCGAACACCTCGCCGACGATCCGGACCGGGACGGCGCGGCCGCCGGCGCCGATGATCGTGACGGTGTCGCCGACGTCCAGATGGAGGGTCGTGAGGAAGCGTTTGGGGACGACCGCTTGATCGGGGCCCGTGTACCAGTGACCGCTTGACATCGCGTAAATCCACCCGGCGTCGCCGAGGAACGCGGTCACCGGAATCGGCTGCACCAGTCCCGACACCCTGACGTACTGGTTGTCCTCCTCGAGCGCATAGTGTGCGGTGTCAGGCTGTGAGCGGAGCGCCGCCGCGACCACGCCCTGGAACTGGGCGGAAGGAGACGGCTGGCGATGGACGGGTCGCTTGGCGCCGGGCGGTCCGGGCTGGTTGTAGTACACCTGTACCTGTTCGGTCTTGGTGAGATCCAGGTCAGCCACGGCGCGCCTGAGCGTGGTGACGAGCCCGACGGCGAAGGTCACGGCGGTCACGCCGAGCAGCACGGCCGCGAGCGTCGCCACCATCCGGGCCGGGCGGGCGAACGGTGACGCGAGGCCGATCGTCACCGGCCGGGGCAAAGCCAGCCGTCCCAGCAGGCGGTGCGCGAGATAGCCCCGACCCGTCCGGGGGGCGCGGCCCGCAGCCAGGGCCTGCGTCGCGCTGAGCCGACCACCGCGAAGTGCCGGCAGGACGGCAGCCAGCGCGACCAACCCGCACATCGCGACCGGGACGGCCACGTTCACCCATAGCGGCACGCCGAGCCGCCCGACTCCGTAGACATCGGCGGTCTTGTGGAGCAGCGGCACCGAGAGCAGGTTCCCGAGCGCCACGCCGCCGAGGCAGCCGGCCATGGCGGGCAGGATCACCTGACCGGTGTAGGCGGCGACCACCTGGCCCGGAGTGAAGCCGATGCTCTTGAGGATCCCGATCCGGTAGTAACCCGCGATCACGGCGCCGCTGACCACGTTGGCGACGATCAGCACGGACATGACCAGGCCGATGATCGCGAAGGCGACCACGAACGGAGCGAACACCGCGACTTGATCATGCTGCGCGGCGCGAACGTCGAGGTACGACTGTGTGCCGGTCACCGCACCGGCCGGCAGCGCCCGGGTGACTGCCGCGGTGCCTGCGCTCACCGCCGAGGCGGTGCCGGCGCTCCGGAGGCGGTAGAGCATCTCCGCGGTGGCCGGTGTGCCCGGCGAGCTCAGCGCCGGGACCTCGTCCGGAACGACCCAGGCGTCGGCCGTCCGCGACACCGACGTGGCAAGGCCGACGACCGTCAGCCGCGGCTTCCCCGGTGCGCTGGTCACCGTTACCGTGTCACCGATCCCGGCTCCGAATCCATCGGTGTTGCTCTCCATCACGATCTGACCGGTGCGCGCCGGCCAGTGACCGGCTTCGAGCGTGATGTCATCGACAGGGCCTCCCGGCGTCGTCCGACCGACGACGGTGAGCGGCGGAAGGATCGCCACCGCGCCCGGAGAGGAATCGGTGGCGTTCACGTTCGTCTCGGGGAACGGACCGGCCGCCGCGGCCACCGGCGGGAGGCCGGCGGTCGCGGCCAGTTGCGCCGGCGTCGCGCGTGAGGCGTCGACCGTGGCCACCACATGCGCACCGTGCTGCGCGGAGAAGCCGTGATCGAACGTCGCGTGCGAGTCCGCCAAGAGGGCGAGACCGAGGACCGAGGAAGCGGTGGAGACGACCAGCACCAGGGCGATGACGATCGTCTGGACCAGGCGGCGGCGGCCGATCCCGCCCCGCACCGCGCTGAGCACCGCGCCGGCACGCATCAAAACGCCTCGGCCGCGCGGACCATCGGGAGCGGCTCGCCGGTCCGCCGGGCGATGCGGCCGTCGATCAGGTGGACGGCTCGGTGTGTGTAGCGCGCCGCCAACTCGGGGTTGTGGGTCACCATCACGAGCGTCTGCCCCGAGCGGTTGAGCTCGAGCAGCAGCCGGCCGATCTCCTCGCCGGTGGCGGTGTCGAGTGCACCAGTCGGCTCGTCGGCCAGGAGCACCGCCGGGCGGTTGACCAGCGCACGGGCGATCGCCACCCGTTGGCGCTCGCCGCCGGAGAGCCGGCCCGGGTAGGCATCGCGGTGGTCCTCGATGTGCAGCGCGGCCAGCAGTTCGTCGACGCGCGCTTGTGCCTCCGACCGCGGTGTCCCGGCGAGTTGCGCCGGCAGCCGGACATTCTCGGCGACGGTCAGGTCATCAAGCAGGTTGAAGAACTGAAAGATCATCCCCACCTGACGCCGCCGGCAGCGGGCCATTCCCGTCTCAGTCAGCCGGTCGATCCGCTTGCCCGCGACGGCGATCGTGCCGCTCGTCGGCCGGTCCAGTCCGGCGATCAGGTTCAGGAGCGTCGATTTCCCGCTTCCGGACGGGCCCATCACGGCCACCGCCTCCCCGGCCGCGATCTCGAGCGTTATCCCGTCGACGGCGGGTTGTTCTGACCCGTCGTAGCGCTTCGACACGTCGTTGATATGCACTAGAGCGTCCATGGCGAGTTACCTCCGGAGGGGATCAGGTGTGCTGATCGATCGACAGCGAAGTCGGCTGCACCTTCTGGCAGGCGTCAGTTGCACGGAGGAATGAGGGAGCGTGCTCGTTGATCGTGGCGGGAAGGGTGAACACGCCGTCGTGGTCAGGATCGGGGAAAGCGGGCACCCCGTCTGAGCGCATGCATTCCGCGTACCGCAAGTCCTGGGCCTGCTGCTGCGCACTGCTGCCACCGGCCCCGCCTTGTCCTCCGCCGTCCGGCAAGAGGTGGTGACAGGCTCGGTCGGCGGACTTGAACGCCGGGGAGTCGGGGTTGAGGTTGCCGGGCGAGATCCTGACCTGCACGTGGTTACCCGAGGCGGAGACCTGGGGGTCGGGATAGCCGGCCAACCCATGCGAACGCATGCACGTCGCGTACCCCAAGAATTGCGTGCCGGCGGATGCCGCACCTGACTGGGGCGACGTCCCGGTGGACGAGCTGCTGCCGCAACCCGATAGGAGCGCTCCGATCACCACTGCTCCACAGATGAGCGAGGGGGTTACCTTGGGGTATCGCATGACGGTCGGTTCCATTCAGTCGAGTAGTGCGAAAGCGACCTCGATTACGAGCCCGCCGCCGGTCGGAGCGTGAGCAGTGAGGGCCGCGTCGTGGGCGTTGGCGATCGCGTGCACGATCGCGAGTCCGAGCCCGACCCCGTCGGCGGCTGGGCGTCCGTGAAAGCTGAGTCGCCGGAAGGGCTGGAAGAGGCCGACGAGCTCGCCGGCCGGGATCACGGGTCCGGTGTTCGCGATCGTGAAGATGGCGTGTTGTGTGCCGGCGTACGTGGTGACGTCGATCCGGCCGCCCCGTACGTTGTGACGGACGGCGTTGGCGACCAGGTTCGCGACCAGGCGCTCAATCAGCTGTGGGTCGCCGGTTGTCTGAGCGCTCTCGAGCTCCGCTGCGCTCCTGAGTCCGTGACGAGCGTGGCCGCGCAGGACTTCGGCGGCGGTAACAGCGAGGTCGACCGGCTCCCGCCGCAGATGTCCGTACTCGCTCCGGGCCAGGGTGAGCAGCGCCTCGAGCAACCGTTCTTGGCGCCAGCAGGCGGCGACAACGTCCTCGCCCATCTCTCGCAGCGTGCCGGCGTCCGCATTCGGATCGGCCAGGCTGGCCTGCGCGAGCGTGAGCTGGAGCGTGATCTCGCCACGTAGCTCGTGCGCGGCGTAGGCGAGGAAGCGTTGCTGCGTTTCGACGGGGTCCACGAGAGCTTCCATGGCCAGAACGTACGGAGCCTCGCGCTATCTGTCGTCGGCCCCGGTATGTAAGTTCGCGTAACGCGTTGGGCGTACTCGAGTTCGGGATCATCCTTCCGAGGTACGTGAGTACGCAGCGAGACGGATGACGAGACGGGCCGGCGGGGCGATAATGCGGTTCATGGAGGAGCACGCGCCCGTGACCATGCGCCGGCGCCTGCGCGTTGTACTCGAGTTCGCGCGGTCCGTAGAGCCGCGGACGCCGCCTTCTCGGCGGGACCTTTATGCCGACGCAGCGCTCGCCGTGCTCATCGTCCTGGCGATAAGCCTGACCTTGCATGCCGGGGAACGGCCCTTCGCGCTGCTGATCGCGGGCGCGCTGCTCGCGGCCCGCCGGCTCTTCCCGCTGACGGTGTGCGTGCTGCTGGCGTTCGAGGTGCTCGCGACACGCTACAACGTCAAGCCGATCGCGCTCGGCATCGTCGTGTTCGCCGGTTATTCGGCGGTTGTACACAGCCGCTTCCGAGGTGCGGCGCTCGTGACGGTGCCCTGGCTCTGGGTGATCGTGGGCTCCGTCCTTTGGGGGACGACCGCGCTCCTGATCCTGGTGTCGCTGGCGCTGACCGTGACCGTCGGGTACGCCGTGCATGCCGCCGCGGAACGCGACCGGATGCTCGGCGAACACGAGGCCGCCACCCGCCGCGCGCTCGAGCTCGAGCGAGCCCGGATCGCGAGCGAGCTGCACGACGTCGTCTCGCACAACGTCAGCGTGATGATCGTGCAGGCCGGCGCCGCGCGGCAGGTTCTGGCCGAGTCGCCCGGCGAGGCCAGGGCGGCGATGCTGGCCGTGGAGGCGAGCGGGCGGGCGGCGATGACCGAACTCCGTCACCTGCTCGGATTGCTGAGCCCGACGCACGCCTCGGGGGAGGCGGCAAGCACGACGGACGGGCCCGCGCCCGCCGAGCTCGAGCCGCAACCGGGTCTGGCTCAGCTCCCCGCGCTCGTCGATCGCCTGACCACGGCTGGGCTGCCGATCGAGCTCCGCATAGGCAGCCTGCCCCGGGACCTGGCGCCTGGACTCGACCTGGCGGTGTTCCGTGTCATCCAGGAAGCGCTCACCAACGTGATCAGGCACGCCGGCAAGCCGACCACGACCGTCAGTCTCGGGTACGGCGACGGCCAACTCGTGGTGGAGGTCGCCGACACCGGCCGGCCGATTCTCGCGGTTGCGCCCGTGGTCCCGGCCGGGGCGCGGCGGGGGCTGATCGGCCTGCGCGAGCGGATCGCGCTGTACGGCGGCGTGCTCGACGCCGGACCCCGCATCGGCGGCGGCTGGGTCGTCCGCGCGTGCTTCCCGGTCGACGGCCCGCCGCCCCGCCGCCTGACCGCCGTACCGGCCGGCCGCGACGGGCTCGTCGCCGTGACTTCAGGCCGGTGAGCGATCCGGCCGGGCCACCCCGTGTGGTGATCGCCGACGATCAGGCTCTCGTTCGCAGCGGCTTCCGGATGATCCTCGGCGCCGCGGGCATCCCGGTCGTCGGTGAGGCATCCGACGGCAGGCAGGCGCTGGCGGCGGCGCTCGAGCACCGGCCGGATGTCGTGCTGATGGACATCCGGATGCCGGAGATGGATGGCCTCGAGGCCACCCGGCGGATCCTCGCCGGGTCGGCCGGCGCGGACTGCCGGATCATCATCCTCACCACCTTCGATCTCGACCAATACGTGTACACCGCGCTCACCGCAGGAGCCAGCGGTTTCCTGCTCAAGGACGTGTCCCCTGAACAGCTCGTCGACGCGGTGCGCATGGTCCGCTCGGGAGATGCTCTGCTGGCCCCCTCGATCACCCGCCGGCTCGTGGAACGGTACGCGTCGGCGCCGTCCGCGCCGCCGGCGGTACACGGCGACCTGTCGGAGCTGACCCCGCGAGAGCTCGAGGTCCTCCAGTTGCTCGCCCGGGGCCTGAGCAATGCCGAGCTCGCCGCGGAACTGGTGCTGAGCGAGGCCACCGTCAAGACGCACGTGGCGCGCATCCTGCGCAAGCTCGGGCTGCGCGATCGCGTCCAGGCCGTGGTTCTCGCCTACAGGACCGGCTTGGCCGCGGCTC
>Ga0335072_10004252_pt1 | contig 21374 bp, 23 predicted proteins | sample Lox_Sample_21_FD_206725 | JGI IMG/M metagenome (GOLD analysis project Ga0335072, IMG submission 206725) | Soil microbial communities from Loxahatchee National Wildlife Refuge, Florida, United States - Lox_Sample_2.1 | ecosystem: Environmental > Terrestrial > Soil > Wetlands | place: USA...
AGAAAAGTGGGCAGCACATGCGCATAGGTAAACCCCAGCGCGCTGCCGAATCCCACGAAGATTGCCGCTTCGGAAGCCCATCGGTGATGGCGTAGAACGAGCGCCACCGCGACAGCCACCAGCGATCCCTGGATCGTTCCGGCGATCATGATTGATGGCGGCGACGCCGTCATCCCCCGTCTCAGGTGGTCGAGCCCGTGCAGGCCGAACGCGGCGGCGAATAAGACAATCGCCACGGTCAAGGAGCGCTGGACTGTCATTGGATCCGAGTCGTTAGACATCTGCGTCTCCCAAAACATCGACTACTACAGACGGTAGTAGTTCTGCGGGCAGATGTAAACGGATTGGGTCAAGGAAGACAATTCGCCCGTCGGTAGTCGAGCGGATCCAGCGTGATCGAGTGTGGCAGATCAACAGGATTGACGCGAAGTATTAGTGCTTTATTCCGCTGTGGCACAACCTAATTCGCTGAGCCACCAGGCGCGCGCTGCGCTTTTCAGGCCGATGTGTCGGTACCCGAGTACACCTTGAAGTTTCGGACAACAGGGGCGACGGCACCTCCCGAGGCGGCGGCGCGCCGCCGGGCCAGAAATGAAGGATGGCGGCGGATTGATTCGCTGCGCTCGCGTGCGCGCTGCTGAGCCGCAACCCACGCGGGATGTGAATGAAGGAAAATAACCGTCGCTCCTGATGCATTCGCCACGATTGTCAACTCCTCCCAGAGCAACTCAACTCGCTGCAAAGGCCACCACCGGTGGTTATAGGTTCGTGATCCCAGAATGCCCAGCCAATCCTGAGATCAAACCACCAGCGATCTTGAGAATTGGCCGTGAATTCGTCGTAAATCCCGAGCTACTACGGCGCCGCCGCCTTTTTCGGGCCGACGGCGATCCAAAGAGTAGCGATAGCCACCGACACAATTCCTGTTTCGACCCCTACCGCGTGGGCTGCTATCGTCGCTTGCTTATGCCCGAGATGGATCGCCGCCGGATGATGTTGACGGCAGGGATCGGCGTGCTGGCGGCCGCGCTCCCCATCCCTGAGGCCCGCGCTTTTCCGTCCCGATCGGATGCGCCGGCGGGCCGGATGCCACCGCCTGCGGCGCCCAGCGGCCAAACCGGAACCTACATTTTCCAGGATGAATTCGACGGGCCGGCCGGATCGGCTCCCGATTCGTCGAAGTGGGCGGTGGCGAAGGCCCGCGAGACGATCAAGGATCCGACGTATTGGGAGCGACCCGAGAACATCGGGCAGTACCGCGACGATCGCCACAATGTATTCCTCGACGGCAACTCCAACCTCGTCCTGCGCGCCGCGAAAGACGGCCCCACGTACTACAGCGGCAAGGTTCAAAGCCTCTGGCGGGGTGGAGTCGGCCATACCTGGGAAGCCCGGATCAGGCTCAGCTGCCTGACTCCCGGCGCCTGGCCCGCCTACTGGCTGGGCAATGAGGATCAGGGCGAAATCGACGTCATGGAGTGGTACGGCAACGGCAACTGGCCCTCGGCCACCACCGTCCACGCAAAGGCAAACGGTGGCGAATGGAAGACCCACAACATCGCGGTCGACAGCGGCTGGCACACCTGGCGCACCCAGTGGGACGAGACGGGAATCCGCTTCTGGAAGGACTACGTTGACGGCGCGCAACCGTACTTCGATGTGCCGGCCAGCTCGCTACCGGATTGGCCGTTCAACGGCCCCGGCTACACCGCTTTTCCGGTGTTCAATCTTGCGGTTGCCGGCTCCGGCGGCGGCGATCCCGGAGCGGGGACCTACCCCGCGGACATGCTCATCGACTGGATACGCGTCTGGTAATCGCCGCCCCGTTCTCGGGCGCGAACTTGAACTACTGACCGGCTTTAGGTCCGGCAAACCACGCGGAGGTCACGGCGCGGGTCTGGGGAGGTGGAAGGGATGGGTCCCCCGAGCCCAGCGGACCGACCTTGACCGTCCACACCGCCGACGAGCGGTCGATGCAGCTCCCGGCGCCCTGGCTGGGCAGCCACAGTACGTTAACGTTTGCGTGGGGGTCGCCGCACCAGTAGGCGCCCTCGTACCCGTCGGCGCGCCAACCCCAGGCGCCGCCGTTGCGCAGCCGGCAACGGGTGCCGTCGTCCAGGGTCAGCGCGAACGGGTCCGGTGTGGCGATCGGCTGCACCGGCGGGAGCGCGCCGTTGTAGGCCACCCGGTGCATGCTCTTGTCCCAGGGATTGTCCACGCACAAAAGTGATCCGGGCGTCGACGGCCAGCAGGTGCCGGCGCCGGCCGCGCTGGGCGAACAGTTGTAGACGTTGTCGGCCGTCGCCGACGGCGACGCCGTGCAGTCGCTGACGGTGACGACATTGCCTTCTGGGGGCGACTCGTGGTAGCCGTTCATTGGCTGGCCGTCGGGCCCGACGGCCATCACGCTGATCTGCTCCGTGGCTGGCGGATCGGCGGCCGCCGGTCCGGGCGGCGCCAACACGGCAATCGTCATCATCGCGACGGGCATCAGGGCAATCCGCGACATCATGTTCACTGCGCCAAACCTCCAGTTCAGCTAACCCCTTCGTGAAGAGTACGGTGCGGTTATGCCCGATCGAAACCGCCGATTCCTGCTGCGCGAGCGCCCCACCGGACGCATCGGCCCGGACACCTTCGAACTCAGCGAGGGGCCGGTGCCCGAGATCGGGGACGGCGAGGCGCTGGTGCGCGTCGACTGGATCTCGCTCGACCCGACGAACCGCGCGTGGATCAACGACACACCAACGTATTTGCCGCCTGTCGGCATCGGTGAGGTCATGCGCGGGGGTGGGCTCGGCGAGGTGGTCGCGTCGAAGAATCCGAACTATTCGGTCGGCCAGATAGTGCAGGGTCTAGTTGGCTGGCAGGAGTATGCGGTCGCCTCGGACGCGATGCCGTTGTTCCCGGTCGCAGTCGCCGAGAATGTCTCGCCGACCGCCTATATGGGCGCGCTCGGGATGACCGGGCTCACCGCGTGGATCGGGATCCGTGACATCGGCAAGCCGCAGCCGGGTGAAACGGTCGTCGTCTCGGCCGCGGCCGGCGCGGTCGGTTCGGTTGCCGGCCAGCTTGCCAAGGCCGACGGGGCCCGCGTCGTCGGGATCGCCGGGGGGCCGGAGAAGTGCGCGCTGCTGACCGACCAGCTCGGCTTCGACGCGGCAGTGGATCACCGCGCCGACGATTGGGCTGCCCAGCTCGCCGCGGCGACGCCCAACGGCATCGATGTCGACTTCGAGAACGTCGGCGGCGAAATCATGGACGCCATCTTCGCGCGCCTCAACGTCGGCGCCCGCGTCGCACTCTGCGGTCTGATCTCCGGCTACAACTCTGCCGACCCGCCGCCCGGACCGCGCGCGTTCGGAAACCTGCTGATCCAGCGCGCGACAATGCAGGGCTTCATCGTCCTCGACCACTTCGGCCGCGCGCCCGAGGCGATTCGCGAGATCGCCGGCCTGATCGCCGAGGGCAGGCTCACGCCGTTAGAGACGGTCGTAGAGGGCTTCGAGCAGCTGCCGACCGCGATCAACATGCTGTTCGACGGCAAGAACGTCGGCAAGCTCGTCGTCAAGACGTCGGGCTAGGTACGAAGCATCGGTGAGAACAGCCAGTAGCTGACGAGGACGTGACCGATGTGCGACGATGGCGCCGCGCCCAATGCCGCTGTCCCGCAACTGCATCGGGGCCTGTCCAACCGTCATATCCAGTTGATCGCGATCGGGGGTGCGATCGGCACCGGTTTATTCATGGGGTCCGGGCGAACGATCTCGCTTGCCGGTCCGGCGGTGGTCGTGGTGTACGGGATCATCGGGTTCTTCGTGTTCTTCGTGCTTCGCGCGATGGGCGAACTGCTGTTGTCGAATCTGAATTACAAGTCTTTCGTTGACTTCTCGGCTGACCTGCTAGGCCCGGCGGCGGGTTTCTTCGTGGGGTGGTCGTACTGGTTCGCCTGGATCGCCACCGGGATCGCGGAAGTCGTCGCGATCGCGGGTTACTCGAAGTTCTGGTGGCCCGCCCTGCCCGCCTGGCTGCCGGCCCTGGTCATCGCCACTCTGATCCTCATGTTCAACTTGTTCAGCGTCCGCAACTTCGGGGAGACCGAATTTTGGTTCGCCCTGATCAAGGTCGTCGCCATCGTGTGCTTCATCGGCATCGGAGCGATCCTTGTGGCGACGAATTTCGTTTCACCGCAAGGCCACCGCGCGACGGTTGGGAATCTCTGGAACGACGGCGGATTCTTCGCCACCGGGTTCATGGGCGTGTTCCGTGGATTCCAGATCGCGTTCTTCGCATTCGTCGGTGTGGAACTCGTCGGCACTGCGGCGGCCGAGACGGTGAATCCGCGCCGCACCCTCCCCCGCGCGATCAATGCCGTTCCGCTGCGCGTGGCGATCTTCTACATCGGTGCGCTGCTGGCAATTCTCACGGTCGTCCCGTGGCGGCAGTTCGCCGCCGGCGAGTCGCCGTTCGTGATGATGTTCTCCCTGGCGGGGCTTGCCGCTGCGGCGTCGATCGTCAACTTCGTCGTGATCACCGCAGCCGCCTCCGCGGCCAATTCCGGGGTATTCTCCACCGGCCGTATGCTTTTCGGTCTGGCGGAAGAAGGAAGCGCTCCGTCCCGCTTTCGTCGACTGAACCGCGGCGGCGTGCCGGGGCTGGCCCTGGTTCTCACGTCTGTACTACTGCTGACCGCCATCCCGCTGCTCTACGTCGGTGGTTCGGTGATGGGTGCCTTCACGCTGGTGACGACGATTTCGTCTCTGCTGTTCCTGTTCGTCTGGGCGATGATTGTCGTCAGTTACCTCGTTTACCGCCGCCAGCACCCACAGCGTCACGCCAACTCGCCGTACAAGATGCCTGGCGGCGTGGTGATGTGCTGGGCCATCCTGGCCTTTTTCGCGTTCGTCGTCTGGACGCTATGCACCGAACGGGAAACCGCGATTTCCTTGGCGTGGTTCCCGCTGTGGTTCCTGGTGCTCGCGGCCGGTTGGCTGATCGTCCGGCGCCGGCCTGGGCGCGCTGAGAAATACCGCGAGTTCAAGGCAGAGATGAATCAGCCGCTGAACGTCGAGACAGCTGCACCCGCCGCCTGAGGGTCTTGTTCCGAGCGCTACGACGGGCTGTTGGGCAGATCGAAATAATCGCGCCACGCCGTGATCTTGTCGCCGTTCACGTCGAAGGCTCCCATGACACGGGCGTGGATCGTCTTGCCGTCGTAGACAAAGTGATCGACGCGCTCCGTCAAAACCACATTGCCGGCAGCGGCGAGATTCAGGATCTCGATGTCCCCATACGTGGTGCGGTCGACGTATCCCTGCACGGCTTTACGGATTTCCTGATGGCCCGACACGGCGCCCATGGGAACGTTGTCCCAAACGGCGTCGGCGGCGAAGTAGCTGACGATCTCGTCGACATCGAGACGACTCCACGCGTCTAGTTCCGCGCGGACGACCTCCTCAGGGCTCACGACTCCTCCAAGTTCGGCAAACCGGATCTGTCATCGCGTGACACTAATGCACCACGAAATCGACCGCGAGGGTGCTGGCGTCGCGGGGGTTGTTGGGATCGGTAGCCGGTCTCGCGGACTGTACTTACTCCCAACGACGCCGCCACCGAGGCGGCGCGTCATGAAAGGAAGTCAGCAAATGAAGATCGTGCCGACCAGCATCGAAGAACAGATCAATCGTGTCGATCGCCAACGGAGCCTGTACATCGGGATCAGCGCCGCCGTGCTGGCCGCTTGGAGCGTCTTCCGGTTGATCTGGGCGCTTTACATCGGGATGACTTTTGGTTGGTTCTTGGGGGCGATGGTTTTCCAGTTGGTGCTGTGGGGCGTCATCGGTTCGGTTGCGGCCGTCGCGGCCACCGGGTTCCTGACCCGCTACACCAAGGGATCTTGAATCTGCTCAACGTCAACGGATGGTTCCGAACCCGCTTGGGGTTCGGAACTTTTCCGTTAGGGGCACCAGCTGCCGCCGGCTAAAGCTGGGCCCAGACCGACTTGGTCTTCATGTAGGCCTCGATGCCCTCGCGGCCGAACTCGTGACCCCAGCCGGACTGCTTGTAACCGCCGAACGGCACATCGTGGTCGAACACCAACTGGCAGTTCACCTGGACGCTGCCCGCTTGCAGTCGTTTGACGATCCTGTGGGCGCGGCCAAGGTTTTCCGTCCAGGCCGTGGCCGCAAGGCCGTAAGTGGTGTCGTTCGCCATTGCCACGGCCTCGTCTTCGTCGTCGAACGGCAGGATGCTGACCACCGGTCCGAAGATCTCCTGCTGGTAGAGCCGCATGCCGGGGTCGACTTTGGTGAGCACCGTCGGGTGGACGAAGTAGCCTTTGCGGTCCAGGCGGTAGCCGCCGGTGACCACTTCGACTCCATCGCTCTTGCCCTCGTCGATGAAGCCCATGACGCGGGTCAGCTGCTTCTGGCTGATCAGCGGGCCGCTGACGCAACCCTCCTCGCTGGGCCCGCCCAGCTTGAACGTATTCGCCATCCCCGCAATGCCTTCCACCACCTGGTCGTACACGCCGCGCTGCACGAAGATCCTCGACCCGCACACGCAGCCCTGGCCGGAGTGCACGAAGATGCCCAGCGACGCCATCAGGATGGCCTTGTTCATGTTGGCGTCGTCGAAGATCAGCACCGGCGACTTCCCGCCGAGTTCGAGCATGACCTTCTTCAAGTTGCCCGCCGAGGCCCGCACGATCTCCTTGCCCACCTCGGTCGATCCGGTGAAGGCAACCTTCTCGACGTCGGGATGCGCGGTGATCGCGGCGCCCGCGGTGTGGCCGTAGCCGGTCAGCAGGTTGACGACACCCTCGGGTACGCCGGCCTCGTGGATCAGCCTGTCGAGCAGAAGCGCCGACAGCGGGGTCTCCTCTGCGGGTTTGACCAGCATGCTGCAGCCGGCGGCGAGGGCGGGCGCAAGCTTGGCGCTCGCATTGAAGATCGGGCCGTTCCACGGGAAGATCAGCCCCACCACACCGAAGGGCTCCTTGAGCGTGTAGGCGTGCATGTTGACGAAGGCGTCGGTCGCGATGCCGTCGGTCTTCACGTCGTATGCGACGCCGTTGAGCTTCGAACACCAACCGGCGTAGTAACGGAAGAACTCCGAGCAGGTGGACATCTGCAACTGCGCCTGCATCAACGGCATGCCGGTGTTGAGCGAGTCGAGTTGGGCGAACTCGTCGGCATGTTCGTCGATCAAATCCGCGATGCGCCACATGATCTTGGCCCGTTGGCGCCCCGGCAGCTCGGACCAGACGCCGGACTCGAAGGCAGCCTTCGCCCGCGCGACGGCCTCGTTGACCGCCGCTTCCCCGCAGTCGGTGAATTCGGTGATCGTCTCCTCTGTCGCAGGATCGATGACCGGAATCACCTCACCGGCGCCGGGGCGCTTGCGAATGTCATCCAATACCGTCTGCAGCGTCATCTGGTCCCTTCCCATCGCCGCAGCGCCGTGGTGCGCTTCGGTGCTGAGCACCTGCTTAGCATTGCGGATGCGGCGCGGTCAAGGCTCCGCACCTTGCGGTTGTGGCCCGTCAGTGCAGTTCCACCCCTGGCACGACACGTCACGAGCCGACGAGATCTGGGTGGAACTTGGTCGCCATCCGGCGAATCCCGTCGCGCCAGTCGACCGTCGTGCCCCCGATGAGTTCGTGCATCTGCGTCACGTCGGTGGGATTACCGCGCAGCGCCTGGGCGCTCTCGTCGAATACCGGTTCCTTGCCGACCAGCGAGCCGAGGTAACCACACCACTCCTGGAGGCTGACGGCCTGGTCGCCGCACCAGTTGACGGTGGTCGCCGGAACCGACGCCACCTCGAGCAGCTTCGGAACGGTCGCGATGATGTCGTCCTCGTGGATCGGGTTGTAGCTGGCCGGACCGCCGGGCGGGACCGGGATTGGAATACCGGCCAGGATCATCTCCATGTGATAGAACGGCCACCCGCCGTTGTCGCCGTATGGGACGTTGAGCCGGGCGATTGTGGTGGGCACGTCGAGCGCGCGTGCCATTGTCCGAGCGACGACCTCACCGGCGATCTTGGAAATGGAATAAGTCGGGAACATGGGCTTGTGATTGTCGCCCAGGGCCGCACGCTCAGTCCTGGGTTCGTCGTCCGGCGGGTCATAGACGGCCGCCGACGAACAGTGCAGGAATGCTTTTGCGTTGCGGCAGTGGGCCATAAGGAGGCCGACGGATTCGGCATTGGCCCCAAGATCCTTGTCCCAGTTGCCGCTTTTGGCCACGGCCAGATTGAGGATGTAGTCGAAGTCGGACGGGATTGCGGCGAAGTCTCCGGCGGCGAGGTTGACGGTCTCGCATCGCACCCCCGCCTTCTCCAGTGCTTCACGAGCCGCGGTGTTGGTGAACCGGGCGATACCCCAGACCTCGTTATCGACCGCCAGGGCCTGGGCAATGGGAGTGGCCACCTGCCCAGTCGGACCGGTGATCAGGATCTTGTAGCCGCGCATGCGCTGATGGTAAGCGACCAACGCTCGCCAGAGCCGCGGAGATCGGCGTAATGTCCGCAGGCCATGGCCGATGCGATCAAATTCGTCGACGCGAACGGGCTGAGGTTCGCCTACCTAGAGGAGGGCTCCGGGCCTCTCGTGCTCATGCTGCACGGCTTTCCGGATACTGCGCATTCCTGGGACGATCTTCGCCCGCGAGTCGCCGCCAAGGGGTATCGGGCGGTCAGCCCGTTCATGCGCGGTTACTCCCCCAGCGGGATTCCGGATGGCGACACCGATCAAGAAACGTTGGCGCGCGATCCGCTTGCGTTGATTGAAGCGCTGGGCGCCCGCGAGGCCATCGTCATCGGGCACGACTTTGGTGCCGTGGCCGCATACGGCGCGGCCGCACTGGGCCCCGACCGGGTGAAAAAGCTTTTCACTATTGCCATTCCGCACCCCGCGGCGCTCAAGCCGTCGCCGAAGAAGCTATGGGGTGTGCGCCACTTCGTGGTCTACAAGCTACCGGGGGCAGCGAACCGCTTCGCGCGCAATGATTTTGCCGCGCTGCCCGCCATCTACCGGCGATGGTCTCCGACGTGGAATCCGGATCCAACGGAGTTCGACGCTGTGCGGGCGAGCTTTTCAAACTCGGCGAGCCTGAACGCGGCGTTCGGTTACTACCGAAAACTGTCCACCCGGCCGTCGGCGTCGCTGAAATCGCGAATCACGGTGCCAACCGTTGTCTTTGCCGGGCTGGATGATCCGCTGGCGGAACCGTCGGACTATCGGGGCGCCGCCAGGATGTTCGCCGGCGAGTACGTCGTCGAGGAGGTCCCGGGCGGGCATTTCATGCATCGAGAGCATCCCGCAGTCTTCGCCGATCGGCTCTTGACTCATCTGTAAATCGCATTGTCGACCAGGCGCCGCAGCCCGAGGCGACTCACAGCCCTGGCTGGTCGTCGATGATGCCCAGCCATATCTGTGCCACGTCGATCGCCACCTTCTCGCTGATGAAGGCGTGTTGGGTCCCGGTATACATGTCGCGGAAAGCGCGCTCCAGCCGGGTGCCCTCGCGGATGGAACTGGTGCCCGCGACCAGGTGCGCCCATTCAGCACAGGCCCGGGCCGTGTCGGTGGCATAGACGGCGGCCACCCGCATGTCGGCGCGCAGCTCGGGCGTCAGATCATTCCCCGAGGCAACGGCAGCCTCGGCAGTCGTGAATGCGTCGAGTACCAGAAGGCGTGCGGCGCGCCAGGCCGCACGGTGGTGTGCCAGTCCCTTTTGGAACGTGGGGCGGCTGGCCAACGAAGCCATGTCGCTCATCCGGAACTTCGTTGCAGCCAGTTCCTGGACATCGTCGAGCATGCTCTTGGCCACGCCCAGCGCCCACGATGCGTGGCCTGCTGCGGTGACGGGCATCAGTCCCATGCGGGTGGCCGGTGACGTGCCGCGGTATGGCTGCCTGACAAAGAGTTCGAAGGTGCGGCTCTCGGGCACGAACACACCCTCGGCGCTGTAGTCGTAGGACCCTGTTCCCTTGAGCCCCTGTACGAACCAGCCGTCGTTGAAGCTGATCTCGTCCCGTGGAACGACGGCGACGCGCATCTCGGGGAAGCCTTCACTGATCCAGCGCATTTCACCGTTGTCCATCGGCAAAAATCCGGCCGCGATGTATTGAGAGTGACCGATGCCCGAGCCGAAGTTCCAAGACCCGTTCAACAGGTAACCGTCGTCGGCCGCGGTCCCCTGTCCGTTGGGAAAGAACTGGCCTCCCAGGGTGACGCGATTATCGTGCGCGGTAAAGACTTCGGCGAAGCCTTCGTCGGGCAGATATGCCGCGGCGGCGAACGACGACGGCAGGTTGGCGATGCCGATCCATCCGAATGACCCATCCTGCCAAGCCATTTCGATCCAAGTCTCTACCATCTCGGCGAAAGATGGTTCGACACCACCGGCCACGACAGGGTTGAACGCGGACATCAGCCCAGTGGCCCACATTTCGTCGACGATCGCGGGGGTCAATGTGCGCATCCGCTCGGATTCGGCGGCTTCGGCCTGCACGACCTCGCGCATATCGCGAGCCAGTGAAACGACTCGGTCACCCGTCTCGGCTATCGGCGTCATTGGCCCATTTCCCATCACTCCGGTGCGACGGCATCAGCGGGAACACTGATACCGGTGACCGTACCAACCAGGCGAACGCTCATGCTGGGTCTTCTACCGTGTGCTTGTGCGTTGGATCGTTGACGGCATGAATGTGATCGGGAGCCGCCCCGACGGCTGGTGGAAAGATCGCGGCCGCGCCATGGTCACGTTGGTGGACAGGCTCGACCAATGGGCGTCGGTGCACGGGGACGACGTCACGGTTGTCTTCGAACGGCCGCCGTCAACCGCCATCACCTCGTCGCTGGTCACGCTCGCGCACGCGCCCAAGGCTGCCGCGAACTCGGCCGACGACGAGATCGTGCGCCTGGTTCAAGCCGACAGTCGACCGCACGATATTCGTGTCGTGACATCGGACAAGGCGCTGACCGACCGAGTCCGCGGCCTGGGTGCATCCGTCTATCCCGCGGAAAGCTTCCGTAACCTCATCGATCCGCGCGGCCAATGACTGCCGGAAGCCCGCCCCCGTTACGCAGAAGGGCTCAGCTCGCGGCGGCAAGTGCCGCGTCGTAATTCGGCTCCTGCGCGATCTCTGGCACGAGTTCGGTGTAGGCGACGTTGCCGTCGGCGCCGATGACGACCACCGCCCTCGCGAGCAACCCGGCCATGGGACCGTCGACGATCGTCGTGCCGTAGTCCTCGCCGAAGCTGTCGCGGAACGCCGAAGCGGTGGTGACGTTCTCGATGCCCTCCGCACCGCAGAATCGTCCTTGCGCGAAAGGCAGATCTTTCGACACACACACGACGCTGGCACCACTTCCGGCTGCCCGCTCGTTGAAGGTCCTCACGCTCGTCGCGCATACCGGCGTATCCACGGACGGAAAGATGTTCAGCACCACGGGCTTACCGCGGAACTGCTCGCTGCTGACCGCTCCGAGGTCGCCACCGGTCAAAGTGAAGGCCGGGGCCGGCGATCCGACGGCAGGCAGCTCGCCGACAGTGTTGATCGGGTTTCCACGCAAGGTTATCTGTGCCATGGCCACAGTCTGCCAAGCCCGGCCGGGCCGCCTGGGGCCAGGTCCGCATGTCCTAATTAGTGGGCAGCGTGGCGTAGACGACATGCCGTCTCTTGGCCAACACTGAGTCCATGGCTCGAAAGGTGGTTATCGTCGGGTTTCCCGGCGTGCAGGCACTCGATGTGGTGGGGCCGCACGACGTCTTCACCACCGCATCGCTGCTGACCGGTGGCGGATATGACGTAGTGGTTGCCTCGGCCGGCGGTCGGCAGGTCAGCACCCCGACTGGGCTGGCCTTCGTCGCGGCGCCACTGCCGGATCCGGACGACGCGGTGGACACCGTCGTGCTGCCCGGCGGCGGTGGCGTCCATGACGCACGAACCGGCGGCGAGCTGGTGACATGGATCAAAGCCGTCGCCGGCACTGCCCGCCGGATAGTCACGGTCTGCACCGGCGCATTCCTCGCGGCCGAGGCGGGGCTGCTGGACGGCTGCCGGGTGACCACGCACTGGGCGTTTGCCGGGCGGTTGGCCCGCGAGTTCCCGGCCGTCGACGTCGATCCCGACCCGATCTTCGTCCGTAGCTCGGACACGGTATGGACGGCCGCGGGCGTCACCGCGGGAGTCGACCTCGCGCTCTCGCTGGTCGAGGATGACCACGGCACCGAGGTGGCGCAGACGGCGGCCCGGTGGTTGGTGCTCTATTTGCGGCGCCCGGGCGGGCAGACGCAATTTGCGGCGCCGGTGTGGATACCTCGAGCGAAACGGACTTCCATCCGTGAGGTTCAGGAGGCTATCGAGGCCGAACCCGGCGGCTCGCACAGCATTGACGAACTGGCCCGCCGGGCGACGATGAGCCCGCGCCACTTCACTCGGGTCTTCACCGATGAGGTCGGTGAGGCTCCGGGCCACTACGTCGAACGTATCCGCACCGAAGCCGCCCGCCGGCAGCTGGAAGAGACCGACGACACCGTAATGGCCATCGCTGCCCGCTGTGGCTTCGGTACGTCGGAAACCATGCGGCGCAACTTCATTCGCCGCGTCGGAGTCTCACCGGATCAGTACCGCAAGGCCTTCGCTTGATTATTCGGGCCGCAATTCAGAGAGGATGACAGCGATGACCCAGATTGCTTTCGTGGCCTACCCCGGATTCACCGCGCTGGACATGATCGGACCGTACGAGGTGTTGCGAAACCTGCCGGACGCAGAGGTGCGATTCGTCTGGCACGAGTCCGGGCCGATCACCGCCGACTCCGGCGTTCTGGTCATCGGCGCCACGCATTCGCTGGCCGAAACACCTTCGCCCGATGTGATTCTGGTGCCGGGCGGCCCGGCGACTCCGGTGCACGCGCGGGACGAGACGCTGCTCGAGTGGCTGCGCCAGGCCCACCGCACCGCCAGCTGGACGACGTCGGTGTGTTCGGGCTCGGTGATCCTGGCGGCCGCCGGCCTGCTCGAGGGCCGGCGCGCGACTTCACACTGGCTGACCATCCCCGCGCTGAAGGCGTTTGGCGCCATCCCCGTCGCAGACGAGCGGATCGTGCATCAGGACAACGTCGTTACGAGTGCGGGCGTGTCCGCCGGGCTCGACTTGGCGCTATGGCTGGCGGGACAGCTGGGTGGCGAGAACCGTGCGAAGGCAATACAGCTCGCCATCGAATACGACCCGCAGCCGCCTTTCGACTGCGGCCACATGTCCAAGGCGTCGGCAACCACGAAAGCCGCCGCCACCGCGCTGCTGTCCAAAGACAACATCAAACCGGCCAACGTGAAGGCCACGACGCTACTGGCATGGGATCAGGCGCTGGCCGCGGTCCGGTCACGCCGGCGCCGGCGGGGCGCACCCGCCGCGTCCGTCCGGCTCGGCAAGTCATGAGGTGAATCGTCCACCTAACCCGCGGCGGCCTTGATCTGGTCCATCATCGACTTCAAGTCGTAGGCTTCGTGCCACTGTTTGATTCGCCCTTCGGCGTCAAGCTCGAACACAGCCATGACGATGGTGGAAACCGGGTTACCGCCAATGCTCGCGTTGCTGATCTGTTCCACCATGACCGTTGTGCCTTGGCCGACCAGTGATTTGACGTCTACCCTCACGCCCCAACCGCGTTCAGCTGCCTTGCGAGCTCAGTCTTGATCTCATCCGCGCCGCGACGCACTCCTTGCGGGCCGTCGACCCACGCGGCGTCCGCGTGGAAGTAGCTACCCAATTCGTCCGGGCTGGGGTCCATCCAGGCGGCAAAGAAGTTGCGCACTAATGATTCTGGCGAATCGTTCATCTGAACCGCCTGAGGCCGAGGCTAGGTGTTGGGCTGCAGGATCTCATCGGACTCGAGCCGGCCGCCGGCCTGCATCCAGGCGGCGACGGCTGCAGGCGCGTCACGGTTGGGGTTGTAAATGTCTTCCTCGCTGGAAAACAGGCCGTCGCCCGCATAGACCAGCCGGGTCCAGTTCGGGAACCAGAACGGCTGACCGTCCGGGTCGGTGGGGTGGTCGAGCAGGTTCTTGATCATGACCACGACCGCATCGTTGTCCTCGTCGTAGGCCATCCAGTCATTGGGAAATCGCATGTGCGGGAATGGAGCCATCACCGCGACGATCCAGTCCCGGATCGCCTCGCGCCCGTGAAAGACGCCGTAGTGATGCTCGGTGTAAACGACGTCCTCGGTGAAGAGATCCGCAAAAGGCCGCCAGTCGCCGGAAGCGCTGCATCCCTCGACCACCGTCGTGTAGTTCGCGACGGCTTGCTCAATTTCGGCCCTGGTGAATTTGCCCATGACGGACACACTAGAACGTGCTTCGGTTACAGGTGGCTCGTATGGATGGGGATATCGAATGAACGTGTTGAACTTGTTCGACCTGAACGGCAAGCGGGCCCTGGTGACCGGGGCTTCCAGCGGCATCGGCAAAAAGGTGGCCGAGGCCTATCTGCAAGCCGGGGCTCAAGTCGCCGTTGCGGCGCGGCATTCCGAGAACTTAGAAAAGGTCGCCGGAGAGATCGCGGCAGGCGGTGACGGCAAGGTCGTGCCCATTTGTTGCGACGTGACCCAGCCAGACCAGGTGACCCGCATGCTGGACCAGGTGACCGCGGAGTTGGGCGGCATCGATATCGCGGTCTGCAACGCCGGGATCATCACGGTCACCCCGATGCTGGAAATGCCGATCGAAGAATTCCAGCGCATCCAGAACACCAACGTGACCGGCGTCTTTCTCACCGCCCAGGCCGCGGCCAGGGCAATGGTCCGACAGGGACGCGGCGGGGTCATCATCAACACCGCCTCGATGTCCGGCCACATCATCAACATCCCGCAGCAGGTTGGCCACTACTGCGCCTCCAAGGCGGCGGTCATTCATTTGACCAAGGCGATGGCGGTGGAGTTCGCGCCACACAAGATTCGGGTCAACAGCATCAGTCCGGGCTACATCCTCACCGAGCTCGTCGAGCCCCTCGCGGAGTACCACGCGCTGTGGGAGCCGAAAATCCCGATGGGCCGCTTGGGTCAGCCGGATGAACTCACCGGCCTGTACCTGTACCTGGCCAGCGAGGCGTCGAGCTACATGACCGGTTCCGACGTCGTGATCGACGGTGGATACTCCTGCCCTTGATCGCCCGGGTCACTGGACGACGCAGGTGCGGCCGAAGCGTCGGCCCTATCTCTCTAGCTCGCCGGAGATTCCGCGCTCGATGCCGGCCTGCGTCGTGGATGGCAAAACGACGAGTCCATCGAGTTCCTTGCGCGCCAGATCGTAGGCGTTCTGGCGTTCCTGCGGCGCCGCGGCGGGGTCCGACGCTACGCGCAACAGGTTCTGGGCTCGGGCGATCCGGTGCTGGCCGTCTGGTGAGAAGTCGTTGCGACGCCTGCGTATCGCCTCTGCCTCAGCGACATTGAAGGCGGTCACGTACTCCTCAACGGCGGACAGATACTGCGCGGCGGCCTCTCGGTCATCGAGGAGATCTTCGGCTTTGACAGGGCGCAGGAAGTCCGCGCGGAGCTTGGCTTTGTGGAAGCCGATCGTGAGCGTGTTACGCATGTCGGTCATGAGCGGGAAGTCGAGAAGCTTGGCGAAGTCGAGCTCATAATCGAGCCAGCGTTTGTCGGTGCGGCTGTGCTCCTCTAGTAGCCGTCTGAGCGACTGCCACTGAGCTACTTGATTACTGCCGGTACGCCCCGGGGGTTCGGTCGGTTGCGCGTCGGGCCGGGGCAGGCCCCGACCGTCATCCTGCGATTCTGCGGTTCGCTGCTTGCTGGCGCGAAACGCTTTCAGCGCACCGATGGCGATGCCCGCCAGCGGCAGGATCACAATCAAAAGCTCCGCCAACCGGAACAGCAAACCCACATGGCCAGGATGCCACCTGGACGCGCGCGACACCGTCGCCGGCGCGATCCGTTAACGCACGCCCAGTACGCCGCTGAGGTATTGGGCGCGGCACGCCCGGCGTGCGAGCTTCCCGCTGGTGGTGCGCGGAATAGCGCCAGCAGGCAGGAGACGCGCGTCGGCCACTGCCAGACCATGTCGATGCGACACCGCTACCCGGATCGCCTCAATCGCCGGCTGCGGATCGTCGCGGCTGGTGCCCGCGGCACGTTCGGCGACGACGACCAGGCGCTGGCCGGTGTCCGAGGTGTCGTCGTTGTCTGCGGCCGGCAGTTCGCTCGCCGGCACCGAGAACGCCGTCACATACCCCCGTCGCACCATCGGCGAAGCCTCCGCCGCCGTCGCCTCGATGTCCTGCGGGTAGTGGGTACGGCCGTCAATGATCACCAGGTCCGCTATCCGGCCGGTGATATAGAGTTCGCCGTCGAGATACACGCCCAGGTCTCCGGTCCGCAGCCACCGGCCCCCGGCCGCTGACCCCTCGGCGCGGCTGCCCTCCTCGAGCCGCGACCGCAGCCGGGCGTGGAACGTCAGCCCGGTTTCTTCCGGGCGTCCCCAGTAGCCCCGACCAACGTTGTCGCCCTGCAACCAGACTTCGCCGACCGCACTGTCGGGAAGTTCGGCGCCGGTATCCCGGTCGACGATCACGGCCCACAGGCTGCGCGCGACCCGCCCGCATGACACCTGCGCCACCGCATTGGGAGCGTCCGCGGCGACGCGCACCGCCCGACCAGCCCCCAGTCGCTCACGGTCGAGATAAGCAACGGTCGCCTCAGCGTCGTGGTCGATGGTTGCGACCATCAGCGTCGCCTCGGCGATGCCATATGACGGCTTGAATGCCGTGCGCGGCAATCCGTAAGGCGCGAACGCCTTGTTGAATGTGGTGATCGCCTCGATGCTGACCGGCTCGGATCCGATGATCAGCACGACGTTGCTGAGATGGATATCGTCGCCCGCCACGGGTAGGCCGCGCTGGGCGGCCCACTCGTAGGCGAAGTTGGGTGCGGCGGTGACCACGTTGCCTTCCCGCGACCCGGCGGCCAGCGCCTGGATCCACCGCTGCGGCCGACGGACAAACGCGGTCGGCGACATCAGCGTGGAGTGTCCACCGTAGACCGCGGGGAAGCCGATCATCGACAGACCCATGTCGTGGTAGAGCGGTAACCAGCTGACGCCGTGAGTGTTTCGGTTCAGCAGGTCGATCGACAGGATCATCTGCACCAAGTTGGTGCCCACCGCCCGGTGGGTGATCTCCACACCGACCGGAGGCCGTGTCGAACCCGAGGTGTACTGCAAGTGGGAAACACGGTCGATATCCAGCTCGACAGGGACGAACCGTTCACCCGCCGAATCCGGTATCTCATCGATGACGATGAGATGCGGCTTTCGCAGCTGTGTGAGGTTGACCAGAAAGCTCTCGACCGCGTCTTTCGCCCTCGCGGTCGTCAGTACTACGGCAGGCTCCGAATCGCGAAGCGCCGTTTCGAGGCGCTCAGCGTGGCCCGGCAGTTCGGGGGCGAACAGCGGCACCGCGATAGTCCCAGCCTTGATCGCGGCGTAAAACCCTGCGATGTAGTCGATACTTTGCGGGGCGAGGACCGCGACCCGGTCACCCTGACCCGTGAACTGCTGCACGTGCGAGCCGATGGCTTGTAACCGGACACCGAGTTGGGTCCACGTCATTTCCATGGCACGTCCGTCAGAGCGGGCGTAGTCGAGGTAGCGATACGCGACGTAGTCACCGACATTCGCGATGTTGCGCTCGATGAGAGATATCAGGGTGGTGCCCGGCGGCATTGCAACGCCGCCGTCGGCGTCCAGGCAGTCCTCGATCAGGAGCAGGCCTTTTGGAGCCACGGAGGCCTGCCGGGAACCGTAATCCATAAGCGCAGTCTAGGTGTCTGACGGTGCTGTATTGCTGGTGCGGCGGCCGCGGCAATCGTTGCGTCTTCACCTAGGAGTTGTTTTGACGTCGCTTGCTCGAAACCCTTTCCGGGTTGCGTAAGGCAAGCTTTCGACAGCGGAACGACATCACAACGCGAGCGAACGATCACGTTAGTCGAGGAATGAGATGACGACGGAAGAAGACCGACACGTCGAACGAGGCGGATTTGTTCAGCGCCTCACCACACTATGCGTCCGGTACGTCGAACGCCTCATGCCCGATCCGTATTTGTTCGCGATCATCCTGACCCTCATCGTCGTCGGGTTGGTTGGGCTTCTCGTCCGGGGCGCCACCGCCTCCGGCATTCTGAAGGCGTGGTACGGCGGAGTGTGGGGACCGCAGAACATCTTCACCTTCGCGTTCCAGATGGTGCTCATCCTCGTGACGGGTTACACGCTGGCCGAGGCGCCCGTCCTGAAGCGGGCCATCGTCCGTCTCGCGAGCAAGCCGAAGAACCAGGTCCAGGGAGCCCTGCTGTGCTTTGGTGTCAGCGCCGCCTTCTCCTTGCTGAATTGGGGACTCGGTCTGGTAGCGGGCGCGCTGGTCGCGCGCCAGGTCGCCAAGCGCCTCTCCGGTGCGCATTTCGGCTATCTCATCGCTAGCGCGTTCATGGGCTTCATCGTCTGGACGCAGGGCTTGTCGTCATCGATCGTCCTTGCCAACACCGACACGACCAGCCCAATCAACGTGATTCACAAGATAACCGGCATGACTGTGCCGTTGACGTTGACGATTTTCCAGCCCTACAACTGGATCGCCGTGATCGCCGTGGTCGCCCTGCTCTCCATCGCGATCTGGCGTATGGAGCCTAAGCAGAGCCTCGAGCCCGATCCCGCCGTCTTCGACGAGGAGCCGGAATCGGGCGCGCCCACCGGCAAGCGGACGTTTGCCGAGTGGCTGGAAAATCTATGGATCCTCAACGTTGTCGTCTTCGCTGCGGGCGTCACGTACTTCGTGCTGAGCGGCTTCGCGCTGAACATCTCGTCGATGGTCATGCTGTTCACCATCACGGGCGCCCTGCTGCACGGGACGCCGATTCGCTTCATCCGTGCGTTTTCGGGCGCGGCGAAGGTGTCGGGCCCGTTGCTGCTGCAATATCCGCTGTACGGCGGGATCGTTGGTCTGTTGGGCTATCTGCCCACCGGGTCGGGCAAAGCGCTGCAGACGGTGCTGGCCGAGGCGCTGGTGCGGGGCGCGGATCAGTACACACTGCCTTTCCTGACATTCGTCGGGTCGGTCCTCATCTCCTTGTTCGTGCCTTCCGGCGGCGGGCACTGGGCGGTGCAGGGGCCGATCGCGGTTGACTCGGCGCTGGCCATTGGTCAACATTCGCGCGCATACCTCGGACTGACCTCGATGTCGGTCGCGGTCGGCGAGGGAGTCGCGAACATGATTCAGCCGTTTTGGCTGCTGCCGGTGCTCGCCATCGCCAGGCTCAATGTCCGCCAGGTGATGGGTTTTACGGTGATCGCCTTCCTCATCGGTTTCGCGGTCGCGAGCGCCACGTTTCTCATCGCGCCCCATGTACTCTGACGTCCGACGGCGCGCCGGGGCCGGAATGGTCGGCGATCATCGAAGCTGGACGCGGCGCCTGAAGAAATAATTACATCCAGAACTTTCCGAGTGAGCCGGCGAGGGCTTCCGGGTCTCGCTTATCGGTGTTGCAACTGATGGCCAGGGACGTCGTTCGGTCCTTGCTGACGCGGAATGCCGTGACAAATCCGCCCCAGGCGCCATCGTGATCAAGCATGCCGTTGGCCAGGGAGTAAATCCCGGCGCCATACCTGTCGGCGCCGCCGGGCTCGGCTGGCACGGCCCCGGCCAATTGTGCCTCCAGCAGCTTGGGTCCGCCGACGCGGCCGGTTCGATAGTTGTCCGCCCAATAGACCAGTTGACTGGGCGTGGTCTGGATGCCGCCGTCGCCGACCTGCTCCCAGCCAGATTGGGTCGCGCGGTACCCGTTGCTGCCCTTCTCATACGAGGTGGCTTTTTTGGGAATCGGCCCGGTCGGCTCCAAGACCATTGCCAAGCTCAGCGGATGGAAGATCTTCTCGGTTAGGAACTGCGCCAGCGGTTCTCGCGATATCCGGTGGACAATCTCGCCCAGCAGCAAGTAGTTGGAATTCGAGTACTCGAATCGCGAACCGGGTTCAAACTCCAGCTTCGGCACGCTGACCAACGCCTGCAGGGCTTGATCCTGCGTCGTACTGTCGCTGAGCTGGAACCCCTGGGCCTCCAGCAGACCGACATACTCGGGTACGCCGCTTGTCTGGTGCATCAGCTGCCCGACGGTGATCGTTTCAGACCACGTTGGCAGCTCGGGGACGTAGCGAGACAGCGGGTCGTCGAGCGTCAGGTTGCCGGCGGCAACCAGCAGCAGGAGCGCGGTGGCGGTGAATTGGTTGGATACCGAGGCGATGTCGAACACGGTTTGCGTGGTGATCGCGTTGCCTGTTGACGTGTCCGCAAGGCCGCGAACCCCGGTCCACACGACTTTCCCCTTGACACCTACCGCTGCCGAGCATCCCGGCGCACCTGCCTCGATAGCGTCGTCGAGCACATTTTGGCTGCCGGTCATGGCGGCGTCGTGGTTTGTGGTGGTGCCGGGCGTGGCTTTTTGACCACCGCCACAGCCGCTGAGGAACAACACCGCCGCGAGAAGTAGCACCGCCAGCCGCGCTATCATGGTGATTCACAGCGTGTTTCGCTCAAACGAAGTCGCGCTGGGCCGCGACCACCCTTGTTGGGTGCAGCCGGAGTCGAAACGGCATCAGCTTGACTCACAGGGTGAGTATGCGCTTGCCCTATTCGCTGTGGGGCCATTCGCCGCTGCGCAGCTCGGGCGGTAAGGTACGCGGCAATCCCATTCAGGGTCATTCAGCGGTCTCACCAGGGAGTCGAGCATGGCGGGTCGGAAGTTTTCGTTCGAGGTCAACCGGAGCAGTAGTGCGCCTGCCGCGACGTTGTTCCGGCTCGTTTCGGACGGTGCCAATTGGTCGAGCTGGGCGAAGCCGATCATCGTCTCGTCGAGTTGGGCGCGGCAAGGTGATCCGGCACCGGGCGGCGTCGGGGCCATTCGCAAGATCGGGCTGTGGCCTGTGCTGGTGCAAGAGGAGACTATCGAGTACGAACAGGATCGCCGCCACGCCTACAAGCTCGTTGCTCCTCCGAGCCCAGCCAAGGACTACTTCGGCGAGGTGGTTTTGACGCCGAATGCCGCGGGCGGCACCGACATCCACTGGACTGGCTCATTTGTCGAGGGAGTTCCCGGGACGGGTCCGCTGATGCGAGCCGCGCTGGGCGGGGCGGTCCGGTTTTTTGCGGATCGCCTGGTCAAGGCGGCCGAGCGGGAGTCGAGCGTCGGGCGATAACGTTTATCTCTGCCGCTTAAAGGTTTTCGCTCTGCTCTAGAAATGGCGCATGGCGGCCGCGTCAAGCGGCCGCCACGCTTGGACACCGGTCTACGGGTCGTTGGCTT
>Ga0335072_10004253_pt1 | contig 21372 bp, 20 predicted proteins | sample Lox_Sample_21_FD_206725 | JGI IMG/M metagenome (GOLD analysis project Ga0335072, IMG submission 206725) | Soil microbial communities from Loxahatchee National Wildlife Refuge, Florida, United States - Lox_Sample_2.1 | ecosystem: Environmental > Terrestrial > Soil > Wetlands | place: USA...
CGCGGATCAACGACCGGTTGTGCTCGTTGTTCAAAAAGGCGATGACCTGTTTGGGGACATAGCCACCGTCGTTGATGTCCGGGGTGGCCCGGCCGCCGCCGTACGTGGGCAGTATCAGCACGTACGGCTGGTCGACCTCGATACGGCCATGCAGCGGTATCCGCGTGGCGGGAACACCCAGCTTCTGCACGAAGCGGTGGGTGTTCTCCGACACGGAAGAGAAATAGACCAGGTTGCGCTGCGTGCTATCCATGGCACCGCAACCTCCTTACTTACGTATCGTCTGCTGCGCTAGGCACTCAGCGCGGCACCGGCGAGCGCCTTGATGCGATCGGGCCGGAAACCCGACCAGTGGTCGTTTTCCGCCACCACCACGGGGGCCTGCAGGTAGCCCAGCGCCATCACATAGTCACGCGACTCGGAGTCCAGGGTGATATCGACCTTCTCGTAGGCGATGCCCTGCTTGTCGAGAGCCTTGAAGGTGGCGCTGCACTGCACGCACGCCGGCTTGGTGTACACGGTGACGCTCATGGATGCCGCTCCTTTGCGGGAAGGTCGGAAACTTGCTACGGACTGGCAACTGCTGGGGGTACTACATCTGCGCTATGTTCAGCGGTCCGTCAAGGCCCCAGATTCCCGTTTTGCGGTGTCAGGCCGAACGGCCTGGCGGTACCGATTCCGGGAGGTCCCCCAAGCCCGGCCAGCTTGGGGATCCTGGGATCTGCCGGTGCTCGAAACACTACACCTAGTGGCCGACAAGTAGTCGAGATACAAGATGTTCTGAATAACAATTTTGAAATTCCCTGGTCGTAAGGCCTGTCTCGTGCACCCACCCGGCGTGTCGCAGATCACACATCGTGTCGCGGATGCTCGTAGGCATCGGTATATCACCGACGACCGACATCGCGCGTCCGGTCGTCGCCTGGGCCCGCCGCCAGCAAAGCCGCCAGCGGCAACTGGCGGCTTCGACTATTTACTAATTGCCAACGTTGCAGGTCGTCGGCGAGCGACTTGTTGGCTTCTACCAAATTCAGCTGACTTCGGCGGCGAGCTTGCCGACGACGTCGCGCACATTCTCGGTAAGTTCCGCGTGCTCCGCGGGAGCCTTACCCTCCAGGGTTCCGAACGGCACCGAGAGCTTGATCGTCTCGACCACCCGGGCACCGGCGATGCCGAACGACTTACGCGTCTCGTCATGCGCCCACACCCCGCCGTAGCGGCCGAAGGACCCTCCGATCACCGCCAACGGCTTGTCCTTCAGCGCGCCATTGCCGAAGGGACGGGACAGCCAGTCGATCGCGTTCTTGACGACCGCCGGGATGCTGCCGTTGTACTCCGGCGTGACCACCAGCGCGCCGTCGGCGTCGGCCGCGGCGGCACGTAGCGCGACTACCGGAGCCAGCGCCGGAGCGTCAGGGCTCATCGCGTCGTCGATCTCTTCGTTGTAGAACGGCAGCTCCCCCAACCCTTCGAACAGCGTGACGGTGACACCGTCGGGAGCGACCGCCGCCGCCAGCTCGGCGATCTTCCGGTTGATCGACGCCGCACGCAGGCTGCCGACCAACGCCAAGACTTTGATGTCGGACTTGGTCTCTGACACTGTTCCGTTCCCTTCGGTTGTTGGTCTACATCTTTGCACGACGAAACCGGACTCTGGTCCGCTTTATTCCGGACGCGTTAAAGTGCAGGTATGAGCGAGCGGTTGCACGAGTTGCCGGTGTCCGCTCCCCAAGATTCCCCGCACGAGCGAGGTGACGCGGCGCGCAACCGCGCGCTCTTACTGGCCGCGGCGCGCACCCTGGTCACCCAGCGCGGCGCGGACGCCGTCACGATGGATGACGTCGCCGCGGCGGCCGGGGTCGGCAAGGGCACCGTCTTCCGCCGATTCGGCAGCCGGGCCGGCCTGATGATGGTGCTGCTCGACGAGGACGAGCGCGCCAGTCAGCAGGCGTTTCTGTTCGGCCCGCCGCCGCTGGGCCCCGATGCTCCCCCGATGGATCGGCTGGTGGCGTTCGGCCGGGAGCGAATCCGCTTCGTCCATACCCACCACGCGCTGCTGTCGGCCGCCAACCGCGATCCGCACCTGCGCCATGTCGGCGCGGCGGCGGTTCAACGCACGCATGTGCGGGTGCTTTTGCAGTCGGCGCACAGCACCGGCGACCTCGATGTCCAGACCGACGCCCTGCTGGCTTTGCTCGACGCCGACTATGTGGAGCATCAACTCAACGACGGCGGCCACACCTTGAAGACGTTGGGCGATGCGTGGGAGAGTCTGGCGCGCAAGCTCTGTGGGCGGTGATCACACCCGATGGTCGCGCCGGCATCGAGCTGGGTCTTGCACGTCGACCTCGATCAGTTTCTGGCGTCGGTGGAACTGCAGCGTCACCCCGACCTGGCCGGGCTGCCGGTCATCGTCGGCGGCAGCGGCGATCCGACCGAACCGCGCAAGGTCGTCACCTGTGCCTCGTATGAGGCCCGCGAATTCGGTGTGCACGCGGGCATGCCGTTGCGCACCGCCGCTCGCCGCTGCCCCGACGCCACCTTCCTGCCGTCGGATCCCGCGGCCTATGACGCCGCCTCCGACCGGGTGATGGGGTTGTTACGCGACCTGGGACATCCGGTCGAGGTGTGGGGCTGGGATGAGGCGTATCTCGCAGTGGCGCCCGAAGACGGCGTCGATCCCACCGGGGTCGCCGAACAGATCCAGACCGTCATCCTCTCCGAAACCGGGCTGTCCTGCTCGGTAGGCATCAGCGACAACAAACAGCGCGCCAAGGTCGCCACGGGCTTCGCGAAACCGGCCGGCGTCTTTGTCCTCACCGACGCGAACTGGATGAACGTGATGGCCGGCCGTCCGGTCGACGCGCTGTGGGGTGTGGGACCCAAGACTGCGAAAAAGCTTGCAGCCCTGGGGATAACGACGGTACGAGAACTTGCCCACAGCGATGCCGAGTTGCTGACGTCCACATTCGGCCCACGCACCGGCCTGTGGCTGCTCCTGCTGGCCAAGGGTGGCGGCGACGCAGGGGTCAGCGCCGAGCCATGGGTTCCACGCTCCCGCAGCCACGTCGTGACGTTTCCGCGTGATCTCACTGACCGCGCCGAAATGGATTCGGCGGTAACAGAACTGGCCCGGCGAGCACTCGACGATGTCGTGGCGGCGGCGCGGATCGTCACCAGGGTGGCGGTCACCGTGCGCACCGCGACGTTTTACACGCGCACCAAGATCCGCAAGCTCGACGCGCCCACCACCGATCCCGACGTCATCATCGCCGCCGCCCTGCGCGTGCTGGACCTCTTCGAGCTCGACCGGCCGATCCGGTTACTCGGGGTACGGCTGGAACTCGAGATGCCCAAGTAGTTTCAGCGCGGCACTGGGCTGGGCCGAAGTGTGCGCGTGAAGATCACGTTGACCTTGCGCATCGCCACGCTGTAGGGCCACCACGCCAGCCGCTTGAACGCGTACAGCGCCCGGATGTCCTGCGATGTGTAGATCAGGTATCTATTCTTTGCGACCCCGGCCAAGATCTTCTCGGCCGCCGTCTCCGGTGAGACGGCGTGACCGCTGAAGCGGTCGACCCAGCGGCTGATGTTGGGGTCCTCGCGGTTGACGCCGGCGATCTCAACGGTGTCGACCAGTGGGGTTTTGACCGCGCCGGGCACCACGACCGATACCCCGATGCGGTGGGAGGCCAGGTCGAAGCGCAGCACCTCGGAAAGACCGCGTAATCCGAACTTGCTGGCGCTGTAGGCGGCATGCCAGGGCAGCGCGACCAGCCCCGCCGCCGACGACACATTGACCAGATGCCCACCCCGCCCGGCCGCCACCATCGGCGGGACGAACGTCTCGATGACGTGGATCGGACCCATCAGGTTGATCGCGACCATCTTGCTCCACTGCTCATGGGTCAGCCGGTCGACTGTCCCCCAGGCCGACACACCGGCAATGTTCATCACGACGTCCATGCTCGGATGCTTGGCGTGGATGTCGGCGCCGAATGCCATGACGTCGTCGTGGTTGGCGATGTCCAGCACCCGGTGCTCGGGCACCTGCGCGCCCAGCGCACGGGCGTCGGCGGCGGTTAGTTCCAGACCATCGGGGTTGCGGTCGGTCAGAAAGAGTTCGGCCCCCTGCGCGGCCAGCCTTAGCGCGGTGGCGCGGCCAATGCCGCTCGCCGCACCGGTGACAAGACACCGCTTCCCCGCGAAATACGCCTTCTGCGCCATGGCCGCGACGATACCGGCGGTAACGGCGACGTCCGTCGGTTACCTTGGGTCGCCGCTCCACAGCGAGTTCAGCCACAACTGCTCGAGCACCCGCACGCGCCGACCCACGTCACCATCGTGACCGGCCAGCATGGGGTCGCCGGTCAGCGTCAGCGCGGTGGTGCCCGCCAGGGTGCGAACGAGCGTCGGGATGTCGTCACTGATCGGATTCGCGGTACCGGCCCGCATCTCGGCCTCGACGATCGCGGCGATCGCGCGCAATACACCCTCGAACTGCTGCTCGAGAATGTCGCGAATCTCGATATCGGTATGCCGGGCGGTATTGCAGGCCACCATTACCGGGTCGTTGTGCGCGTAGACCGCGGCGGCGCTGCCCACCATCCGCTTGGCGAACTGCTCGGGCGACTCGCCCGGCTGACGGGGGGCGAAGTAGTGGGTCAGTTCTTCGAGTTCTTCGACGGCCTCGGCCAGGATGTGGGCGAGCACGGCGTACTTGGAGTCGAAGTAGAAGTAGAAGCCGGAGCGGGCCACCCCGGCGCGCAGGCTGATGGTGCTGACCGACAGCTCCGCGAACGGTCTTTCCTGCAGCAGGTCACGCACCGCCTGCAGGATCGCTTCCCGGTGCTTGTCGCCTCGCCGTCGCAGCGCCGGCTCGTCCGGCTCCGGATTGGTGGCGTGGCGGCTCACCCCCCGACCTTGCACCACGCCACCCAAAAAGCAAACTTGACAGCCGTCAAGTTTTTCGCGAAGGATAATTCTCACGTGACAGTGCTCACCTGTCCCGGGCCGCAAAGGAGCGTCAATGCCCGCCACCATCAGCACCCCGCACTACCTGCTCGACCAGGCGCGGCGCCGGTTCACCCCGTCGGTCAACAACTTTCCCGGCATGGGCCTGGTGGAGCGTAGGCTGCTGAACACTCAATTCCCGGAGCACAAGCTCGCCGACCCGCCGCCCGGCAGCGGGCTCAAGCCGATCCTCGGTGACGCGGGACTGCCGGTCATCGGGCACATCATCGAGATGTTGCGCGGCGGGCCCGACTACCTGATGTTCCTCTACGAGACCAAGGGTCCGCTCGTATTCGCGGACTCGCCGGTCCTGCCGGGTGTCGCCGCGCTGGGCCCGGATGCAGCGCAGGTCATCTACTCCAACCGCAACAAGGACTACTCGCAGCAGGGGTGGACTCCCGTTATCGGCGCGTTCTTCAACCGCGGGCTCATGCTGCTGGACTTCGAAGAGCACCTGTTCCACCGCCGGATCATGCAGGAGGCGTTCGTCCGCTCCCGGCTGGTGGGCTACGTCGACCAGATGGACAAGGTCGTATCGCAAGTGATCGCCAGCGACTGGGTGGCCGATGACGCGCGCTTCCTTCTCTATCCGGCGTTGAAGCGGCTCACCCTCGACATCGCCTCGATGGTGTTCATGGGCCACGAGCCCGGCGCCGACCACGAGACCGTGCAGAAGGTCAACAGTGCCTTCACCATGACCGTGCGCGCCGGCAACGCGATCATCCGCACCGGCGTGCCGCCCTTCACCTGGTGGCGCGGACTGAAGGCACGCGACCTGCTGGAGAACTACTTCGCGGAGCGCGTCAAGGAGCGCCGCGGGAAGAAGGGCAACGACCTGCTGACGGTGCTGTGCCAGACCGAGGACGAGGACGGCAACCGCTTCTCTGACGAGGACATCGTCAACCACATGATCTTCTTGATGATGGCCGCCCACGACACGTCCACCACCACGACGACGAACATGGCCTACGAACTGGCCGCCAACCCGAAGTGGCAGCAGCGCTGCCGCGACGAGTCGGACCGCCTCGGCGACGGGCCGCTCGACATCGGGTCGCTGGAGAAGTTGGAGTCACTCGACCTGGTGATGAACGAGGCGATCCGGTTGGTGTCGCCGGTGCAGTGGGCAATGCGGCGGACGGTGCGCGACACCGAACTGCTGGGTTACTACCTGCCGAAGGGCACCAACGTCATCGCATACCCCGGAGTGAATCACCGACTTCCCGAGCTCTGGACGGACCCGATGAAGTTCGACCCCGACCGGTTCACCGAGCCCCGCAACGAGCACAAGCGGCATCGCTACGCGTTCACCCCGTTCGGCGGCGGCGCGCACAAGTGCATCGGTATGACGTTCGGGCAGCTGGAGATCAAGACGATCATGCACCGGCTCCTGCGTCGCTACCGGCTCGAACTGCCGCGACCGGGGTACACGGCGAAGTGGGACTATCGCACGATCCCGGTACCGATGGACGGCATGCCGATCGTGCTGCGCCCGCTGTAGTCCAGCAGCCGGTTGGCGCAGGCGATCACCGCGCGCAGCGCCGACTGCGTGGGGTCTTGCGCCCAGCCCATTGCCCACTCGGAGCGGGTCCCGTTGCTGCCCCAGATAAAGGTTGCGACGCATTCGCCCGCCCGCATCTGATGGAACTGCAGCGTCTCGACGGCGATCCCGCGTTCGTGCAGCATCGCGGTGAGAGCGGCGACCGGCCCGCTCGCGGAAGCGGCCGAGGTGCTGATGCGGTCGCCGACGGCGATCATCGCCCGGAAGTTGCGTGCTTGTGGACCCAGCCGCCCGGCGGGCCGTTCGCCGTCGGTGCACGCCCAGTGCCCGAGTCGCAGCGGGCCGGCCGTATGACTGTAGGTCGCGACGAAGCTCTCCCACGACATCGCCTCGGCCTGCTCCCGCAGACCACGCGGCAACGCCGCGCCGAAATGGTGGCCGAACCATGCGACGGCGCCGCACTGGCGCGCCGCGACATCCGGATCCGGTGTGGAAAAAGGCTTCGAGAATGGCTTCGAATGAGGCATGTGTGTCGGTCTTCTCTGATCGGCAGGAGCGACCGACGGTAGTAGCTTCCGACCCACAGCGGGGGGTCGGTCTGGGATCAGACCCCGCTGCGGGTGCTGGCTACTACGGCACGCTCAAGAAGACGCACGAGCGCCGACGTTAGCCGTCGAGGGACGACAACGCAACTTCCTTTACTCGACGCTGTACCGCAATTTCAGGACAAACGCGGCCAGTGAAATCACCGTCAGCGCCGCGCAAAACCCCACATTGAGGCGTGCCGCCGTTTTCGCTGGGGTGTTCGCCCGCGCGTCCCTGGGGAACGCGTTGGGATCTGTAGGACAACCCTGCGGGTACCAGCGCGCGCGCCGGGACCGGTCGACACGGTCGTAACCCTGCCCGCCGTCGACTGATCGTGGCTCGCGGACTTGCATCAAACGAAGTTGGTTTACTTGCGTCGAATAGCGGTTATTACCTGTCGCGAGGTGTTGGCTTCGGAGGCCTAGCACCCGAGGATGAAAGGCAGGACCATGAAGGAGAAAAACACCAAGAAGACCCTGAAAGCTGTCGCAGCGGCTGTGGGCGTGGCCACGGTGTTGTTGGTCCCAACGGGATGCACCGTGACAGCCAGCCCCGGCACCGGCGGTGGTACAGGCGGTGGTGGAATCCTTGGTGGCCTAGGCCTCTAATCGTCTACGACAGGCGACTCGCTGGAGCCCAGCGGGTCGCCTGTCGTTATCCGGTCGGCCGCGACGAGGGATTAAGCCGCAGATATGCCTGAACCGTCGTGCCGGTCGTCGTGGTGTGGGTACGCACCAAATCCGATATGGCGTTCACCAGAAACAGCCCCCGGCTGGCAAGGCCAGTAGGGCCGGGATTCAGGCGTCCCACCAACGGGTCATCAAAGCGTCCGCTGTCGCGCGCCTCACAGACCAAATGCTCGTCGTTGAGCCAGAAGGCCAGCCTGCACGCGCCATCGGTGTACATCAAGCTATTGGTGGCCAGCTCGGTGGCGACGAGTTGCAAATCCTCGATACCGTCCGGCGACAGTCCGACCCAATCGGCATAGTTGACGGCGAAAGCCCGCGCCAGACGCAGATCCGCTGACTTGCGGACCATGTAAGTGACGGCCCCCGGATTGACGGGCAGCGGCTGGTTGCAGCGGGCGAGTACGTCATCGGGCGCGTACTCGTCGCTGCGATGCAGCGAACCGCATCTCCACAACATGGGATGAGTGGCACGTGCGTCTGCCAGCACGTCGTCTTCCAGCCGGCCGGCGTTGTAAAGGCACAATCCCGTCACCTGACGACCTTCGAACGCTTCGTTCACCAATGCCTCATGCTGCACGCAAGCCAAAATCTCATTTCGGGTACGGCCTGGCCAGACAACTTCGCTGACGATGCGTACCCGCCGGTCGGGGTGCTCCTCAACGAAGGAGCCCTCCATGGCCATGAATCGGCTCGGGTTGCGGGCGACCTGAGTGGTGTCGGCCATTTGCAACCGATCCGGAACTACACCGCCCGCGCCACACAGCTGGTCATGCACCAGCGCCATCATGTCGCCGGGTACGGCGACGAACACCGGTTCGTCCCTCGCCAATCCGTCGATGACGAAGTCCACCACAAAGTCCAGATACTCCCGCTGAGAGTGATAAAGAAGCGCGGAATGAACAAAGCCCTGATGTTCTTTTTCCGTGCCCATGATCACTTGTTCGGTGCTCCTGCTTTCCATCACAATGCCAACCCCCTGCTGGACCGGCTGCCCTGCTTTGCGTACCTACTTCCATACCCCGCACAGGGCTCCGCTATTCAGGCAATAGATCACAAAGCGGGCTCGCGCTAAATGCAGCCGGATTACAGCCACCAGGAGGCGGCGGCGTCCAGATGACGACGGACGCGGTAGCCCGCAAAGCTGTCGTCGCCCGGCCGCTGTCGCTTCGAGAATCCGCAGGTGAGCGCGCTCGACGGCGATGATGTCGCCCCCGGCCCGGAGTTCATCGAATGGTCATTGTCTCAGCAGCTGAGCAACATGCATCCCGCGACGGGGCCACCGCCCACGGAAACCACGCCAACCTCCGGGCGCTGCGACACCTGCCGCTCCCCCGCGTCGCCGCGCAACTGCAGACACCCTTCGTGCAGCGCCCAATAACCGTGCATGCGCCCCGCCGAAAGTTGGCCGCCGTAGGTGTTCAACGGGAGTGCGCCATCGCGGGCAATCCGCGCGCCGCCCTCGACGAACGGTCCGGCCTCGCCGTCACCGCATATCCCAAGGGCTTCCAGCCACGCGAGGGTGAGATACGTGAAGCCGTCATACAACTCGGCGAGGCCCAGGTCGGCGGGCTTCACTTCGGTGCGCGACCACATCTGCGCCGCCGCGTCCGACATCGCCATCTTGGGGTAGTCGTCGCGGTGGAACCAGCCACCGGCACCGTCGGATCCACCGATCGCTTCCACCCGCACCGCACGGTGCGGGCAGTCGCCGGCGTACTCCGCATTCGATACCACCACCGCGATCGAGCCATCGATGGGGACGTCGCAGTCCAGCAGCCCAAACGGCGTCGACACCGGCCGCGCGCCCAGGTAGTCAGCCATCGTCATCGGTTCGCGGTATACCGCAAGAGGATTCAACGCGGCGTTGCGCCTGCCGTTGAGCGCCAGCCAGCCCAACTGTTCTTTGGTGGTTCCGTACAACTCCATGTGCCGACGGCAGTTCAGCGCCAGCCAGTTCGCCGCGGAGTAAGCCTGGGCCGCGACCAGATCGTTGACATCGTCCATCGCACCGACAGCGGGACGCTCGGCGCCCTCGGGTGTGGAGAACATCCGCGCGAGCGGCGGCGCGGGCGCGTTTTCTTCCTTTTTGACCGGAACCGTGCCGCCCAGCATTTGGATGGTCCGGTAGATCACCACGTGGCGGGCGCGACGCTCGGCGACCGCCCGGCACGCCGACATCACCGGGCTCAGCAGGCCGCCGGTGCCGAATCCGGAACCGCAATCCGCTGCCTCGATCCGCAGCGCGGCGTTGACTTCCGCGGCCGGGGTGTCACCCAGGGTGGCGATCCCGTCGACGTCGCCGGCCTTCAGGCCGGCGTCCTCGATGGCCGCCCGCACCGCCTCCATGGTCAGTTCGAACCCCGGAATCCCGGTGCGACGGCCGATTCGCGAGATGCCGATACCGGACAAGATCGCGTCTTTTTCGAAATACGTCATCTGCACCGCCCCGCAACCCAAACCCCACCGCATGCGCTGGACCAACGGAGTGTACGGTATCGGCCGTGCCAGCCGAGTCGCCGTCCCAGCTGCTCATCGAACACTGCGACAATTGCGCGCGCTGGGTGCATCCCGCGGCCGGCGAATGCCGCCAGTGCGGCGGCCCGCTGGCGGCGCGGCCGGTTTCCGGACACGGCACGGTCTTCACCTATACGGTCAACTATCACCCGTATAACCCCGAGATCCCGGTCCCGTACGTGATCGCCATCATCGAGCTCGCCGAACAAAGCGGTCTGCGTCTGGCCGCCAATATCGTTGACTGCGAACCGGATTCGATCAAGTGCGGAATGCCCGTCGAGGTACGGCCGGAGAAGGGTGCCGGGGGCGCCCCGTTGTTCGCGCCATCCGATGCCCACCACTAGTTGATCAACGGGTCGCGCGGCATGCCGAGAATCCGCTCGGCTATCTGGTTTCGGGTCACCTCCGAGGTGCCGCCCGCGATCGCCATGCCTCGGGCACCCATCATCATCCGGCCGACTACCGCACCGGGCCCGTCGAGCAGTGCGACCTCGGGCCCCAGCAGCGCCCCCGAGATCGCGCCACCCTCAATCATGTGCTCGGCGAGCTTGAGTTTCGTGACGTTGCCTTCCGGACCCGGGCCCGCCCCCTCGACACTCCGGGCGGCGCGACGCAGGTTCAGCAGCCGCAGCGCGTGATCGTCGGCCAGGAAGTTTCCCACCCGGATTCGGGCCCCCGCCAACCGATCTGACGCTTGAGCCAGCTGCACCAGTTTCGATGCCAGGCCCTCGTAGAACGTCCCGCTCCCACCGATGCTGACCCGCTCGTTGCCCAGCGTCGCCCGCGCGACCGTCCATCCGGAATTGGGCGCCCCGACGACATCCTCATCCGGCACGAACAGGTCGTTGAAAAACACCTCGTTGAACTCCGAGCCACCGGTGATCTGGCGCAACGGCCGCACCTCGACCTCCGGTGCTTTCATATCGACGATCACCGTGGTGATACCGGCGTGCTTGGGGGCGTCGGGGTCGGTGCGCACGGTGGCCAGGCCGCGCGCGCAGTGCTGCGCCCCGCTGGTCCACACCTTCTGCCCGTTGATCTTCCAGCCACCCTCCACCCGAGTGGCGCGCGTCTTCACCGATGCCGCATCCGACCCTGCTTCGGGCTCGGAGAACAGCTGGCACCAGATCTCGTCCTGACGCAGTGCCTTCTCCACGAATCTTTCGATCTGCCATTCAGTTCCGTGCTGGATCAGGGTCAGGATGACCCATCCGGTAATCGAATAGTCGGGACGCTTGATGCCGGCCGCGCGGAACTCCTCCTCGATCACCAACTGTTCGACGGCGTCGGACGCACGACCCCACGGTTTGGGCCAGTGCGGCATCACGTAGCCCGTCTCGATCAGCTTGTCGCGCTGCGCATTCCTGTCCAGGGCAGCGATCTCGGCGGCGTCGGCGTGGATTCGCTTGCGCAACTCTTCGGCCTCGGGCGGCAGGTCCAGGCTGTTCTCCCGGACAGCGCCGGCCGCGGTGCGATCGAAGACATCCCCCGCCGGTGCGTCACCGCCGAACAATGCCGAGCTCACCAGCGCCCGGCGCAGGTGCAGATGCGCATCGTGCTCCCAGGTGAAGCCGATGCCGCCGTGCACCTGAATGTTGAGTTCGACGTTGCGCGCATAGGCCGGGAATGCCTGCGCCGCGGCCACCGCGGCGATAAGACGGAACTGAGCCTCATCCTCCGCCGCCGCGCGCGAGGCGTCCCACACCGCGGCGATCGCGGATTCGGTGGCCACCAACATGTTCGCGCAATGATGCTTCACCGCTTGGAAAGTGGCGATGGTGCGGCCGAATTGCCGGCGCACCTTGGCATAGTCCACGGCAGCGTCGACACAGTCGGACGCCCCACCCACCGCCTCGGCGGCCAGCAACGTACGCGCCCGAGCCAGCGCCGATTCCCGTGCCCCCCGCAGGATGTCGTCGGCGGTGACGCTCACCTTCTCCAGGCGCACACGCCCGGAACGCCGAGTCGGATCCAGGTTGTCGGGTCCCTCGACGCTCGAGACGGACACGCCCTCCCGGCCGCGGTCCAGCAGCAGAACGTCGTCACCGGCGGCGATCAGCAGCAAGTCAGCAAGCCCGGCGCCCAACACGATTCCGCCCTCGCCGTCGGCCGTACCGTCCTTGACCCGCACCTGGCCGTCCAGGCCAATCCCGGCGGTGACGGTTCCGTCGATCAATCCCGGCAGCAGCCGCGACTTTTGGTCGGCGCTACCGTCTTTGGCGATCACCGCCGACGCGATCACGGTCGGCACGAACGGCCCGGGCGCCACCGCCCGGCCGAGCTCTTCGACCACCACCACGAGTTCGGGCAATCCGTAACCGGAGCCGCCGTGCTCTTCGTCGACGTGCAGACCGAGCCAGCCCAGCTCGACCATGTCCTGCCAGAATCCGGGCCGGTTCTCGTCGGGTGAATCGAGCAGCGATCGCGCTGCCCAGCGCGCCTTCTGTGAGGTAAGAAACGCGCGGGCCACCTCGGCGAGTTCGCGATGGTCGTCGGTCAGTGCGATACCCATGAGGTCCTCCTCGCGCCGCTAACCAGCCCGCATCGTCGCCGGACCTGGTTATCTAAAGAGCGTACTTTTTGCGCACGGGGCACAGCCGGGGGCATCTACTTGGGCGCGAACCGTTGCCCCGCGTCCAGCCGCAGGCATTGGCCGTTGAGCATCGGGTTATCCACGATGGCGGCGGCCAGCTTCGCGTACTCGATGGGCCGGCCCATCCGCTTGGGGAAGGCCGCATCTTTGACCAGCATGGTCGCCATCTCGTCGGGGACCATCGACGTCAGCCCGGTCAGGAACAGGCTCGGCGCGATTGCCAGCACCCGGATGCCCATCGACCCCAGGTCGCGCGCCATGGTCAGGCACATGCCGGCGATCGCCGCCTTGGCGGCGGTGTAGGCGACCTGCCCGATCTGGCCCTCGAAGGCCGCGATCGACGCGGTGTTGATGATGACGCCGCGCTCGTCGTCTTCGGGCTCGTTCTTGGCCATGTGCGCGGCGGCCAGCCGGCTGATGTTGAAGGTGGCGATGAGGTTGAGATCGATCACGGATTGGAAGGATTCGAGGTCATGAGGACCGGACTTGGTCAGCGTCCGCTTGGCGATGCCGCCGCCGGCGGTGGTCACCACGACATGCAGGCCACCCAGCTTGTCGACCGCGGCCTGCAACGTTTCCTCGGTGCCGGTGAAGTCGGTGACGTCGACCGGGTAGAACGAGCCGTTGATCCCCTCGGCAACCTGCTTGCCGTCAGAACCCTCACGATCGAGCACGGCGACATCCGCACCGCGTTCGGCCAGCAACTCGGCGGTGGCACGCCCCATCCCCGAGGCGCCGCCAATGACGACCACCTTCTTCCCGTTGATCTCCATCCGGACTCCCTTTCTAGGCTTGTCAGATTCCACGCAATCTGTAACGTTATCTAGGCACGCTAGCGTGTCGGCTCTGAAGGCTTGTCACCGAGCCATGCCAAGCTGACGACCGTGCTCCTTCTCGAGGTGGCGGCCACGTCGGTTGATGTCGGCGGCACCTCGTCGCGCCTGACCAAGGTCGCCCACATCGCCGACCTGCTCGGCCGCGCCGCGGCCGACCCCGAACTGGTCGCCATCATCGTGTCGTGGCTCTCGAATGAGCTGCGGCAACGCCAGATCGGGGTGGGCTGGGCGTCGCTACGGTCGCGTCCGCCGGCCGCGTCGCATCCGACCCTGACCGTCAGCGGTGTCGACACCACCTTCTCCGAGATCGGTGCCGTATCGGGCAAAGGGTCCCAGGCACGCCGCGCCGCACTTGTCACGGGCCTGTTCGCCGCCGCGACCGAAGCCGAACAGACCTTTCTGCTGCGGCTCATGAGCGGCGAACTGCGCCAGGGCGCGCTGGCCGGAATCATGGCCGACGCGGTGGCCAAGGCCACCGGTATCCCCGGCGCCGCGGTACAGCGCGCCGCGATGCTGGGCGGGGACCTGCCGGCGGTCGCTGCGGCTATTCTTTCCGGAGGCGCGGCGGCCCTGGACGCGTTCACCCTGCGAGTGGGCCGGCCGGTCGGCCCGATGCTGGCACAGACCGCGACGAGTGTGGCCGATGCGCTCGAACGCCACGGCGGCACAACAATTTTCGAGGCAAAGCTGGACGGCGCAAGAGTGCAGATCCACCGCGCCGGTGACCAGGTCACGGTCTACACGCGAAGCCTTGACGACGTCACCGCCCGGCTGCCCGAGGTGGTCGAGGCGGCGTTGGCATTGCCGGTAAGCGCTCTCATCGCCGACGGCGAGGCGATCGCGCTGCGGCCGGATAACCGGCCGCACCGTTTCCAGGTCACCGCGTCACGGTTCGGCCGATCGGTCGATGTGGGCTCGAAAAAAGCGGGAGCCCAACTGGCGCAGCAACTTTCGGTGTTCTTCTTCGACATCTTGCACTGCGACGGCGTCGACCTGCTCGACGCGCCGACCACCGACCGGCTGGCCGCCCTGGACGAGCTGGTGCCGGCCGAGCAGCGGGTCGATCGGCTCGTCACGTCCGAGCTCGCGGCGGCCACGGACTTCCTGAACGCGACCCTGGCCGCCGGCCACGAGGGAGTCATGGCCAAGGCGCCGACGGCGCCGTACCAAGCGGGTCGTCGCGGCGCCGGCTGGCTGAAGGTCAAGCCGGTACACACGCTGGATCTGGTGGTGCTCGCCGTGGAGTGGGGGTCGGGGCGCCGCCGCGGCAAACTCTCCAATATCCATCTGGGCGCCCGTGATCCGGCCACCGGCGGTTTCGTCATGCTGGGCAAGACTTTCAAAGGAATGACCGACGCCATGCTGGATTGGCAGACCGCCCGGTTCAGTGAGCTCGCCGTCGGCGAAACGGACGGACACGTCGTGGTGGTGCGACCCGAGCAGGTGGTCGAGATCGCCTTCGACGGGGTGCAGGCGTCGTCACGCTATCCCGGCGGACTGGCGCTGCGGTTCGCCCGCGTCGTTCGCTACCGCGATGACAAGAGCCCGGCCGAAGCCGACACCATTGACACCTTGCGTGCACTGTATTGATTCACGCGAGCACTACAGCCTGGCGAATTGTGCTTTGTCCTGGGTGAATTCAGCCAGGATCGCGGCGGTCAATGTCGGTCGGACATCGCCGATCGCCATCAGATAATCCTCGGTGGTCGCAGGCTCTCCCCGGCCATGCTTCATCTCACGATCGAACGCCACTTGCGCGCCCTTGCGGGCGGCGAACTCGATGTCGGCGGGGGTGAACAGCTCGGTCACCGCGACCAACCGGTCGACATCGATCTCCGAATTGGCCTCGCCGAGATACCGTTTCCACACAGCCATGCGGGCAGGCTGGTCCGGCGGACCGACCGGGATGACGTAGTCGAATCGCCCGGGCCGCAGGAATGCCGAGTCCAGCGACTGGACCGAATTAGTAGCGCACACCAGCAGGCGCCTGTCGTGCTCACGAAACGACGGGATGAGTTTCAGCAGTTCGTTGGTGACGCCGGTTTCGGCGGTGCTGGCGCCGCTGCGCGCAACCGCGATCTCCTCGACTTCGTCAATGAACAGCACCAGCTCGTCGAGCTCGGCCAGTTCTCCGAACACTTCCCGAAGCGACGCCGCCAGCCCGCCGTCTGCGGCCGCGGCCAGCCGGGACGGAAAGAGCTCTATGAAGGGCCAGCCAAGCCGCGACGAAATACCTTTGGCGAAGCTGGTTTTCCCGGTACCAGGCGGCCCGAACAGGATGACCGCCTTAGGGGGACGGACTCCGTAGCGGTCGGCGATGTCGGGGTGGGCCAGCGGGGCGATGATGCGCTGCTCGATGATCTGCTTTTCCTGCTCCATCCCGGCGAGTTCCTGCCACAGCCCCGGCGGCAGCAGCCGTCCACCCAGCTCGGCGAGCATATTGGCCTGATCGGGCCGCAGGTGCTCGATCATCTCGTAATAGACCAGCCCGTCACGGCGGGTATAGCCAGAGTTCTGCAGCGCCGTCGAGCCGGTTGCGCCCTCCGGGAGGAGTGTGCAGATTTTCCGCACCCCGACAGACCGCAGCCGTCGTTCCAGATCGGCCAGCAGCGCACTGCCGATACCGCGATGGCGCCACCGTGCCGCCAGGGCGACCAGCAGCACCCACGCCCGCTCGCTGTCGATCCGGGCGACGGCCATGCCGACCACCTCGTCGCCGACTTCGGCGACCACCGCCGGCTGTCCGGCCCGGGCGGCCGCCATCACTTCGGCGACGGCGAACACCGGCTCCGCCGATGCCGGAGCACGACTTTGATCCCAGATCTGAATCGCTTGATCAAGATCGTCGTCGTCGTAGTCACGCAGTCGCCATAACGGCATCACATAACGGTAATGCCGACGTTCTGTTGTGCACATCGCGTTCATGCAAGGATCACCGAGAACAGACAAAGCGTCGTCGAGGGAGGCGCCGGTGGCAGTGAAAACCCCGCCTGGTGGGCTCGAAGAGCACGAGGCACACGTCAGCTACATCCGCACCGATGAAGAGTTACCGGCCGTCGCGATCATCGATCGCTCACCCATCACCATCCGGCACAAGATCATCTTCGCGGTGATCGCCGTGATCGGTGCCATCGCCTGGGCGATCATCGCCTTCGCTCGCGGCGAGACGGTGAACGCGGTCTGGTTTGTGGTCGCCGCGATCTGCACGTACATAATTGGTTACCGGTTCTATGCCCGGCTGATCGAGATGAAGATTGTGCGGCCGCGCGACGACCACGCCACACCGGCCGAAGTTTTCGACGACGGCACCGACTACGTGCCGACCGATCGGCGCGTGCTGTTCGGCCATCATTTCGCCGCCATCGCCGGAGCCGGACCACTCGTCGGTCCGGTGCTCGCCACCCAGATGGGCTACTTGCCGGGCACCATCTGGATCATCTTCGGCGCGGTGTTCGGTGGCTGCGTGCAGGACTACCTCGTGTTGTGGGTATCCACGCGGCGCCGCGGCCGTTCCCTGGGGCAGATGGCCCGCGACGAACTGGGTGCGGTGGGCGGGGCCGCCGCCCTCATCGGAGTCCTCGCCATCATGGTGATCCTGATCGCGGTGCTGGCAATGATCGTGGTGCAGGCACTGGCCCATAGCCCGTGGGGGGTGTTCTCCATCGCCATGACCATCCCCATCGCGCTGTTCATGGGCTGCTATCTGCGGTTCCTGCGTCCCGGGCGGGTATCAGAAGTATCGGTCATCGGCTTCGCGCTGCTACTGCTGGCCGTGGTGTCCGGCAGCTGGGTCGCCGAAACATCCTGGGGCGCAAAGTGGTTCACCCTGTCCCCGGTCACGCTGTGCTGGTGCCTCATCATCTATGGTTTGGCCGCGTCGGTACTGCCGGTGTGGTTGCTGCTCGCGCCGCGCGACTACCTGTCGACGTTCATGAAGGTCGGCGCCATCGGACTACTAGCGATCGGGATCTGCATCGCGCGGCCGGAGATGCAGGCACCCGCAATCTCGCAGTTCGCCACCCGGGGCAACGGTCCGGTGTTCGCCGGTTCGCTGTTCCCGTTCCTGTTCATCACCATCGCGTGCGGCGCGCTGTCCGGATTTCACTCGCTGATCTCCTCCGGGACGACGCCGAAGATGCTGGAGAAGGAAAGCCAGATGCGGCTGATCGGCTACGGCGGCATGATGACCGAGTCGTTCGTCGCCGTCATGGCGTTGATCACCGCGTCGATCCTCAACCAGCATCTGTACTTCACCCTCAACGCGCCGGCCGCGCAGACCGGCGGCACCGCGGCCACCGCCGCGGACTATGTCAACAAGCTCGGCCTGTCCGGCGCGCGGGCCACCGCCGACCAGATCAGCCAGGCCGCCAGCAGCGTCGGCGAGAAGTCGATAGTGTCGCGTACCGGCGGCGCTCCGACACTGGCGTTCGGGATGTCCGAGGTGCTGCAACGGGTGTTCGGCGGCGCCGGGCTCAAGGCGTTCTGGTATCACTTCGCGATCATGTTCGAGGCGCTGTTCATCCTGACCACCGTCGACGCCGGGACCCGGGTTAACCGCTTCATGCTCTCCGATGCGCTGAGCAACTTTGGCGGCCCGCTGGCCAAACTGCGCAACCCGAGCTGGCGTCCCGGTGTATGGATCTGCAGCCTGGCGGTCGTCGCCGCGTGGGGCAGCGCTCTGCTGATGGGCGTGACCGATCCGCTGGGCGGTATCAACACCCTTTTCCCGCTGTTCGGTATCGCGAACCAGCTGCTCGCGGGCATCGCGCTGACCGTCGTCACCGTGGTGGTCATCAAGGTGGGCCTGCTCAAGTGGGCATGGATCCCGGGAGTGCCGCTGCTGTGGGATCTGACCGTCACGTTGACCGCATCGTGGCAGAAGATCTTCTCCGGGGATCCCGCGGTCGGCTACTGGACTCAGCACTCCCGGTACTTAGCAGCGAGAGACGCGGGCAAGACGACGTTCGGTGCGGCGAAGAACGCCCATCAGCTCGACGAGGTCATCAGGAACACCTTCATCCAAGGCACTCTGTCGATCCTCTTCGCGCTGGTAGTCGTTATCGTGTTCGTCGCCGGGATTGTCGTCGCGGTCAAGGTGACTCGCGGCGGCGGCAGGCCGTCGACCGAGGACGACCCGGTGCCGTCGAAATTGTTCGCGCCGTCGGGTCTGATGCCTACCCCCAGCGAACGGAAAGTGCAGAGGCAGTGGGACGCCCTGCCATCGCCGGCCGCCAGCTCGGCTGGCGCTCAGCAGCCTTGATCGCCCTTCCCAACGCTTAGGCGGATCGAGCAGCGGGCCGCGGAGCTAAGCCGCGGGCCGCGGAGCTGAGTAGCTGCGGCGCAGAAACAGGTAGTCAACTACGCATCCCTAATGGTGGTCGTCGACCATACGGTGATTGCACCAAAGGCCAACTCGCCCGGCCCAGGCTTGCATACCTCTAAAGGAGGCAAACGAAATGTTGGTTTCATCAACGGGGCTTGCCAGCACAACCGATCACGTCGACGAGGTCATTCCTCAATCACCCCCGGCTGCGCCATCGGTTGAGGCGCCATCCACCGAGGTTCTGATCAGCACGCAGGAGGTGCTTTTCAGCACGGCGGCCGCGGTGCGACCGCGTCGCGAGAACATCGGCGTGCGGCTCGTCGCCATGACGCGGCGGATGTTCGCGAGCTCAGCAGATGCATCACACCCGCGGCCACGGTACGAGCCGAGGCGTTACGCATATCTCGAGAACGCCCTCATGGCGCGGGAAATGGACAGGTTATGAACCTGATCATCGCTGTCGCCTGCGCGGTGCTCATCATGATGGTCGCGAAGGGGCTCTACAGCCTGCAGTGGTGGCTTGAGCACAGCGACTATCAGCGCCATTTCGAGGATTGACTGCCCGCGCTTCGGCGCGTCACATAAAAAGGTTGTGCCGAAATCCCCTGCGGCCTCCTAATATTGTGCGGAATGAGAGTCGGTATCGACTTCGGCACCACCCACACTGTCGTCGCGGTTGTCGACCGTGGCAACTACCCGGTCGTCTCGTTCGACGGAGTGGATGCGTGGCCCTCGCTCATCGCCGCCAACGCCGCCGGCCAGTTGCGGTTCGGATCCGACGCTGCGGCCGTTCGCCGCGAGCCGGGATGGTCGGTGTTGCGGTCGATCAAACGTCTGCTCAATGAGGCCGGACCGCAGACCGAAGTGAACCTCGCCGGCCGTAACTACCGACTCGCCGAGCTTCTGGCCGGTTTTCTGGCTCAGCTGAAATGCGACCTTGCGCATCGCTCGAACGCCTCCCTCGAGCCGGGCGAAGCCGTCGAGGCGGCGATCAGCGTGCCGGCCAACGCGTCCAGCGCTCAGCGCCTGCTGACGCTGGATGCCTTCGTCGCCGCGGGTTTCCACGTCGTCGCACTGCTCAACGAGCCCTCTGCCGCCAGCCTCGAGTATGCCCATCGGTACCGCTCCACCATCACCGCCAAACGCGAGTACGTCCTGATCTACGACCTCGGCGGGGGCACGTTCGACGCCTCGCTGCTGAAAATGACCGGGCACGCGAACGAGGTCGTGATCAGCGAGGGCATCCAGCGTCTCGGCGGTGACGACTTCGACGAGGCGATCGTGCAGCTCGTCCTGGCCGGTTCGAAGCTGCCGCGGGTCGATGCCACCACGCGTGACCTCCTCAAAGAGGAGTGCGCTGCCCGTAAAGAGGCCGTCGGGCCGCAGACGCGCCGCTTCCTGGTGGACCTCGCCGAGCTCGACGTCGACCGGCCACCGTTCTCCTGCGGTATCGACGATGTCTATTCGGCCTGTGCACCGCTCGTCGACCCGACAATCGAGCTCCTCGACCGCATCCTGCGGGACCCGACGCACGGCGCCAGAGACGTCGCGTGGTCCGAAGTGGCCGGTATCTACGTGGTGGGCGGGGCCGGCGGGTTCCCGCTGGTGTCCCGGATGCTGCGCAGCAGCTTCGGTGAGAAGCGGGTGAAACGCTCGCCGCACCCCTTCGCGGCCACCGCGATCGGTCTCGCGGTATTCCTCGACAAGGAGGCCGGTTTCGCCTTGTCCGAACGCTTTTCGCGGCATTTCGGGGTCTTCCGCGAGGCGCACGCCGGCAGCGACGTCGTCTTCGACCCGATCGTGTTCAAGGACGCCACGCTTCCGGCGGATGGGCGAACCCCGCTGGTGGTCAGGCGCGCCTACCGGGCGGCGCACAACATCGGCCACTTCCGCTTCGTGGAATGCAGCCGCCTCGTCGATGGCCGGCCCGACGGAGACGTGACACCGTATGAACCGGTCCTCTTCCCCTTCGACCCGGCCCTCTACGACCGGGACGACCTCGGGCGCCAGCCCGTCGGCCGGTGGAACGACGGACCCGAGGTCGAGGAGCGCTACGTCGTCGCCCCCACCGGTGCGGTAGAGGTGACGCTGACGACGCATCCCGCCGGTTTCGAGCGCACCTTCCGGCTGGAACGGCACGCCGCGGTATAGGCGCCGTGCCGCGGTATAACCGCCGAGTGTCGACTTGTTGGGCTGGCATGCGGCGAAACCACCCAACAACTCGACGTTCGACCCGAAAGGAGTCTCATGTCCACCTGGCTCATCACCGGCTGCTCAACCGGACTCGGTCGCGCTCTTGCCGAAGCTGTCATCGGCGCCGG